>Ga0256840_1003341_pt1 | contig 13090 bp, 11 predicted proteins | sample 355202metaG_FD_185969 | JGI IMG/M metagenome (GOLD analysis project Ga0256840, IMG submission 185969) | Hydrothermal vent microbial communities from Mid Atlantic Ridge, Atlantic Ocean - 355-202 | ecosystem: Environmental > Aquatic > Marine > Hydrothermal vents | place: Atlantic Ocean: Mid...
TGCTTTAAATATTATTAAATGAGAGTATTAAAAAAGAATAACAATTTTGTTATTCTTTTAATTTTTTCTTATATATTCTAAATCTAAACTTTCTCATTTAAATCAAAATATATCTGATGTACCATTTTTAGGAAGATTTCATGCATTTTTTCAAACAAATTTCATTTTTTCTTTTTCTAAGTAGTAAGAAAATTCTTCTTCTACCTCTCTTCCTGAATATATCTCAGGTTTATTACTTAAATTAGCACTTGTAAGAAACATTGGTCAATTTTCTTTAACTAATCTTTTTTCTGTTTCGTTATTTACAACTCTGAAAGCAAATTTTATATATATATCTCTATTAATAAATTCATTATTATCATCATCAATGTAGTTTATCCAAAGTCTTAATGAATCTGATTCTGTTAGTATTGTAAATGGTTTTTCATATTTTTTTAAAAAATCTATTTGTTCTAGATTAAGATCTGTGTTTTCTTCTAACCATTTAAAATCTGGAACTAAAATAGCTAGAGGTTTATCTAAATCTCTTTTTTTTATTTTATAGATTCAACTGTATGCTTTAAGATCATGTATTGGACAAGATATTCAAAAACAAGTATCTGTAGGTAGTAAATATATCATAGGTTTTTTATTTTATTGGGCTAGCTAATGGAACTCATACTTTTCTAGGATATTTTATATGAGTTTTTGAAATTTTTTCTATTAAAACAATTGTTCTTTCTTGATCTCATAGAGTATAATTTTTTACTTTTTTTATTTTAGCTCATAATCTTGATAAAGCTTTTTTAGCCGACTTTAACTCATCTTTATCATTTAACTTATATGCACAAAATATTCAACCTTCTTTTAATAGTGGTATTACATATTCTAAAAGTGTTGGGAAATATGCTGTTGCTCTACTTGTAACATAATCAAATTGTTCTCTGTATTGTAAGTTTTGACCTATTTCTTCTGCTCTTCAGTTTAAAGTAGTTACGTTATTTAATCATAATTCTTCTACAAATCAATCAATTGCTTTTAATTTTTTACCAACTGAATCAATTCATACAAATTTAACTTCAGGATTAATTATAGCTAGTGGTATAAGTGGAAAACCTCACCCAGTTCACATATCTGCTACTTTTCATTCAAGTTCTACAAATATATTTAACATTATAGAATCAATAAAATGTTTTTCTATAATTCAGTCCTTATCTCTGATAGCTGAAAGGTTTATTTGTGAATTTTTTTCTATAAAAATATCTAAAAATTGTTCAAATTTTTTTAGTTCATGTTCTTCTAATTCTAGCTTATATTTTTTGAATAACTCTTTCATTTTATTATTTTATTAAATACTTGAAATATGGGCAGATTATATATAATTAATTTAATATTACAATTAAAAATATATGTTAAATACTAAATTAACAAAGTCCATATTACATACAACTGATAATTATATAAAAGCCTTAGTAAAGTGAGGTGTTTTAACTGTTTTTGATTTATTAAATCATTTTCCTAGGGATTATGAGGATAGAACAAACGTATTGGATAGTTTTTCACTTATAAATATTAAAGAAAAAAATACTATTTTAGTTAAACTTATTTCACTTAATTCTCAAAAAACATCTGGGTGAAAATTATTAACAAAAGCAGTTTTAGAGGATAAAAATGGTTTTTTATCAGAATCAGTTTGGTTTAATAGAAAATATTTAGCAACTCAACTGAAACCATATGAAGGTAAAAAAGTTTTAGTTAGTTGAAAAGTTAAATATGCTTTTTGAAAAGTCACCTTTCAATCTCCAGAAGTAGAAACAGATTTAAATAAGACTTGATGAGAAATTATTCCTATTTATTCAGATATAAATTATATTCCAAGTAAATGGCTTGCTCCAAAAATTGAGTTACTTAAAAAATATATTTCTGAGATAATTGAAGATTTACCAGAAAATATTATTAAAAAATATGATTTTATTTCTAAAAAAGAAGCTGTATATAAAATACATTTTCCAAGAAATAAAAATGATATAGAAATAGCTAAATATAGACTGGCTTATTGAGAATTATTTCATATAAATTATAAATCTATTTCTAGTAAGTATGAAACAAGAAAAGTTACTGAATGAAGAGCATTAACTATTAAAATGAATGTTGATTTAGTTAAAGAAATTATGTCTAAAATGCCTTTTGATTTAACTGATCATCAAAAAATTGTTCTTTTTCAAATACTTAAGGATATGGAAAAACCACACTCAATGCAAAGACTTTTAGAATGAGATGTTGGTACAGGTAAAACAGCTGTTGCTTTAATTGCAGCTATACATGTGATAGTTGAGAGTAGAAAAATGGATAATGAGATTCAAGTAGCAATTATGGCACCAACTTCAATATTAGCAAGGCAACATTTTGAATGAATGCAAGAATTATTAATGAAATATAATATTAGTTCACATTTATTAGTTTGAAGTCTTACTAAAAAACAAAAGGAAAAAGTGCAAGCAGATATTAAAACATGAAATATAGATTTAGTTATTGGTACTCATGCTCTTGTTCAGGATGATGTTACTTTTTATAATTTATGATTTGTAGTTGTAGATGAACAACATAGATTTTGAGTGAAACAAAGAGAAATTTTAGAAAAAGGATTTTGAAATAAAACTGGTATAGTTCCACATAATCTTAATATGACAGCAACACCTATTCCTAGAACTTTAGCCCTTACATTATATTGAGATCAAGATTTATCAATTATTTCAGAATATCCAAAAGGAAGAAAAGATATTTATACAAAAGTTGCTAAAACAGAAAATCAGAGATATGAAATAGAAAATTTTGTTAGAGCTGAGCTTGAAAAAGGTAGACAAGTTTTTTGGATTTCTCCACTTGTAGAAGAATCAGAAAAAATGGATTTAGCAAATGCTATATCTGTTTATGAAAACCTTGAAGCTATTTTTTCAGAATTTAGGGTATGACTTTTACATGGTAAAATGAAAGCAAAAGAAAAAGATTCTATAATGAAGGATTTTGTAGATAATAAAATACAAATTTTATCAAGTACTTCAGTAGTTGAAGTTTGAGTAAATATCCCAAATGCAACTATTATGTGTATAGAATGAGCTGAAAGATTTGGTTTAAGTCAGTTGCATCAATTTAGATGAAGAGTATGAAGATGAGATTTTCAATCATATTGTTATTTGTTTCCAACAAAATGAAATTATACTGATAGATTAAAAGCTATGGAAACTACAAATAATGGGTTTGAATTAGCTGAAATAGATTTAGAAATAAGATGACCAGGTGAGGTTTATGGTTTAAGGCAATCATGAGTTCCAGATTTAAAGGTAGCAGATTTGAAGGATTTAGAATTAATTAGTCAGATTAGGGAAGATATTGAGGAATTATTTGAAAAAAAAGAAAAATAAGTTATATTAAGTAAAAGTTTTTTAAGTATAGGTACCGGTACCTATACTTAAAAAACTTTATTTTGGTACCGGTACCTATTTTTTGAAATATTTTTTATGACTCTCTTAGAATTCTTTTTTATAATTGCTTGAATAATTATATTGGTACTTGCTATTGATATATGAAGAAAAGAAAAGTTTAATGCTTTGCATTTTATACTTTTTATTTTAATGTGAGGATGATTACTAATCTTTGCATTATTTCCTAGTGTTTTAAATAGTATTTGAGACATTTTTTGAGTTGCTAGATGAGCAGATGTTTTAGTTTATGGTTCAATAGTATTTTTACTTTATTTTGTTTTACTTTTATTATCTAAGCATGTTGAAAATAAAGAATCTTTAACTAGTTTGATTAGAGAATTAGCTATAGAAAATTCTGATAAAAAAATAATAAAATGAAAAGAATGCTTTATTATTCCTTCATATAATGAGTGAGAAGTTATAAAAAATACAATACAAAATATTTTAGATAATTGATATAAAAATATTTTAGTTATAAATGATTGAAGTCGTGATAATAGTAGGAAAATATTATCAGATTTTTGAGATAAAATAATAGTATTAACTCATTATAAAAATAGAGGGCAAGGAGCTACACTTGAAACTTGATTTGAATACATTAGAAGATATTGAGAAGTGGAATATGTAATTACTTTTGATGCTGATTGACAACATAGTTTAGAAGATTTGAAAGAATTTGAAAAAATCATGAAAGAACATAAAAAAATAGATGTACTTTTGTGAAGTAGATTTATGTCAAAGAAAAAGATTTGAGTTCCATTCATGAGAAGAATCATTTTAAAATTATGAGTTATTTTTACTTATTTTATAAGTAATATAAATTTAACAGATACTCATAATGGTTATAGAGTAATTAGAACAAAAGTTTTAGATGAGATTAAAATAACTCAAGATTGAATGACTCATGCTTCTGAAATAATAGATATTATTTCAAATAAAAAAATTACTTACAAAGAAGTTCCAGTTCATATAATTTATACTGAATATTCTATGGCAAAATGACAAAGCTCATCTAATGCTATTTGAATAGCTATGAGAATAATCTGGGCTAAATTTTTTAAGTAAAAAATTTTAGGTCAAAATTTTAAGGTAAAATTAATGTCTATGAGTAATATAAGTTTTTATATTACTTTTTTTATTGTATGAAAATTAAAATATTTATAGTTTTTGTATTAATTTATACTTTTTTATTTAATGAAGTTTTTGCTTCTATATTATTTTTTGATATTTTACCAAATACTGAAAATGATAAGATTTTAGAATATATTGAGATATATAATTCTTGAAGTATAGATAAAAGTTTAAGTTGATTTATATTAAAAGATAAATCGGGTAAAGAGTTTATTTTTTGATCATGAGATATTTTATTAGCATGAAAAACTAAAAAATATTTTAGAGATGCTACTAAGATTTTATTAAATAATACAAATGAGGAATTATATTTATATGATAATTCTTGGAGTTTAATAGATAATTTTTCTTATACTTGAAGTAGTAAATGAAAAGTTATACAAATAATTAAAACTGGTACATGAGTTTTAGAAAATAATATTAGCAATTGAAATATTAAAACTAATACATGAATTATATATAATACTTGAAGTATAGAATCGACATGAAGTAATGAAATTAATAGTGATATTTCAAGTGTAAATTGAACATGAGTTATTGATAATAATACTTGAAGTATAGAGTGAGTATGAAATATAAATAGTGATACTTGAAATATTATAGATACTAATACTTGATTAGTTGTTAATAATACTTGAAGTATTTTAGAAGAAATAGAAAATAATTTTGAATTAAAATTTAGTTTTCAAAATCCTAGTTATATTTTAGAAAAAAATAAAATAAAAGAAAAATATATTTGTGATAATAGTAAAAAAAATTGTAAGATAAATTTAGATTTACGAAATAGTTTTACATGAAATTTTAAAGAAAAAGATTATGATTGTAGTATAGATTTTTGATTTGATTGATGGAAAAGTTGAGAAGAAAATAAATGTAATCCATGAACTATTATTTTCCCAAAATGATATTATGATATAAAATTTAGGATAATTGAAAAATCAAATTCTTGAAATATTTTTACTTGATGATTTGTACTTGAAAATAAAATAGAACCAGAAATTATAGAAAAAGAAATAATAAAAGAAGTAGAAGTAGAAAAAATAGTAGAAAAAAATATATGTAAAAATGAGTGAGAAATATTAGATGATTTATCAATACAAAAAGAAAAAATTGAAAATAAAATAAATATAGAAAAACCAGAAATACTTATCCAAAGTTGATTAGATGAAAACAATAATTGTAAAAAATTGGTTTGTAGTGTAAATTTAAAGTATGAGGAAAAAGATAAATTAGAAAGATGTGAATGGGAATTTTATTGATGAAGTTTTAAATGAAATACTGATAAAAAATGTAATCCATGATATGTAAAATACTGAATTTGAAATTATAAAATAAAATTAAAAGTTTTTGAAAAAGATAATGAAAATAATTTTAAGGAAAGTATTTTAGAAATAAAAAATTTTAAAAAAGAAAAAAGTGTAAATAAAAAAAATAGTATAGATTTTAAAAAAGAAGATAAAGGAGATTTAGATAATAAATTATTAGAAGAAGATAATAAAAATATACAAAAAGAAATAAATAAAAATAATATTTTAAGGTTTATAAAACTTTGAGACTTAAATATAAATCCAAAATGAAGAGATGATAATGAATATATTGAGATTAAAAATTTGTCTAGTAGTTGAATTTTTATGTGATGATGTAGTTTAGATGATAAACTTGATTGATGAAGTAAAAAATATGTTTTTGAAAATGATTTTATTTTAGAGAAAAATAAAAGTATAAAAATATATAAAAAGCAAAGTAAAATTATTTTAAATAATTCAAAGGATGAAGTAAATTTGATATGTAACTGAAATATAGTTGATAATTTAAAATGGGATTTTTCTATAAAAGAAGATTATATTTTAAATAGAGAAAAATTGATAGTAAGAGAAAAAATAAATGAAATAAATGATATTTTAAAAGTTAAAAATATATCAAAAAAAGAAAATATAAATTTAGTAAATTCAGAAAATAATAATAAAAATAAATCTATAAAAATAATCTCAGATGAGATTAAAATAAAAGAAAAGCTAAATGCAAATATAAGTATTCAAGGTAAAATATGAACAAATAAAATTTTAAATTGAAATAAAATAACTTGTTTAGAAAGTTGTAGTATAAATTTTGATTGATCTAAAAGTAGTTGAAATATAAAAAAATATTTATGGGATTTTTGAAATTGAAAAAAATATGAATGAAAAAATCCATGATATATCAAGTATGAAAAATTATGAAAATATTCAGTTATTTTAACTACTATAGATGAGAATTGATTAAAAAATAAAACAAATTTTTTAGTAAATTTTGAGAAAACTCCTAAAAAAATAAAACCTTCAGTAGCTAAGTCAAAAGAAAAGAATAATGATTTTAATGAAATAAAAAATGAAGATAAGTCTGATTTATATATAAATAAAACTGAAATAAAAGAGAAAAAGGATATGACAAAAGTAGAGATATTATTGTATGTGTTGATTTTTGTTTTTAGTTTAAATTTGATTGTTTTAGTTTTGAGGAGAGAAAAGTTGATATAAAAATTTTAGGTCTAAAAATTAAGGTGAAATTAAGGTCTATAAGTATAATATATATTATTTATTAAAAATATTTTATGAAAAAAGTATTAAGTGCAATGTTTTTAGTGTTATTAAGTTTATATAACACTAATGTTTTCGCTGAAAATCTTATTTATGATAATCCTATTGTAAAATCAGATTATATTAATGATTATACATTAATTGATTGTACAAATTGAAATAATGAGGATTGAATTGCTTTTGATAGTAATAAATCTTTTGCAACATTAAAAGTTTGAATTGAAAATACTATTAATTATATAAATGAAAATATAAATAAAGTTTGAAATGAACAAACTGCTTCATGATTAGTTTTAAATATAAAAGTTAAGTGTAGTTTTGACGATTTATTAAATAAAACTATAAATCTATGATTTGATTGAGTTAATTATAATAATAAATTAATTATTGAATGAATTGATGATAATTCACTTATTTTTAAAGAAACAAAATTTAAAGTTTTAGAAAAAACTGGAAATATTACATTTAAAAATGCTAGATTTTTGAATGAAAATATTTGATATTTTGAAGATCAAGTTTTTAATACTTCTACTAATATTAAATATCCTTCATCAAATTGAATAACTATAGAAGATTCATATATTAAATTAAATAAAAATATTAATATATGAATTAATTCTCAATATTATGTAAGAACATTTTGGTATTGAAGTGCTAGACGGTCATATACATATTTATATAACTATACCAGTAAACAAAAAATAATTAATTCAAAAATAGATGTGGATCTAGATTGAGATTATATTTTTAAAATGCCTTATTTTCTGAAAGACTCAGAATTGAATTTTATAAATAAAACTTCAACTTGAATTTATGATATTTCTTTTTCAGAAGAATGAAATCCCAATAATTTACCAAAAATAGATTATTCAATTTTAGTTTCAAATAAAATAAATCTTTGATGAAATAATTTAAAAATAGAAAATACTGATCAAATTTCATTTTTAAATAATAAAATTTCAAATATTAAAAATATAAATATGTGAGATAATACTTTGTATATAAATAATTTAATTGAAAATAATACAAAAATTGATATTTCAAAATATAAAAATTTATTTAATAATATTTTTAAATCTTGATTTACTGATAGTTACGATATAGAAAATTATAGAAGAAATTTTGCTTTATCAAATATTTGAAATTGATGAATTTGATGGATTTATAATAGAGCAAGAGATTTTATTTTTTGAAATATAGAAATAAATAGTGCTGATTTATATAAGGAAATCACAGGACAAAATTTAGCAAATTGATTATGAGATATTTATGTAATTTTTAACTATTAATTATGAAAATATATAGAAAAATAATTTTATTTTGATTATTTTATTTTTTCTTCTATTTAAATTGATTTGCTTGATTTGAAATAAATGATTGATGAAAAATTTATAAAAATATATGAGAAATAAATTGATATAATTGAAATGTAAATTGAATAAATTTATGATATATATGAAATAAGTTAACTAATGATTTAGATAAAAATATAATCTGAAAGAATCCAGTATGATATTTTGATAAAAATAAGATTACAAAAATATTAAATACAAATCCAGAATATTTTATGAATTTATGATATATATGAAATAAGTTAACTAATAATTTAGGTAAAAATATTATATGAAAGAATCCAATATGATATTTTGATGATAAAAAAATAACAATTATAAAGAAACAGGATTTGAATTATAGCTTTCCAATATGATATTTATGAAATATTGTTATTAGTTCAAATAATAAAAAGAAAAAATATATAAGAACTATTTGATATAGGTGATTATTAGAAGAATATATTAAATTAAATACTACGGTTTATGCTTTAGAAAATCATATAAAATTAAAGGATTATAATATTTTTGTAGAAAATATTTTAGATTTTTTATTTAGTTCTAGAGATAACTTTACTTTAGTTTGAGATGATATAAATAAAATAAAAACTCAAATAGAAAAAACTAGTTTTTTAGATAAAATAAAAGTATTAATATTATATTCAAAAGAAATAAATAATTGATTTAAAAGAAATAAATCAGAAATACAAAGAAAATATATAATAAAATATTATTTAAATTAATAAAATGAAAAACTTCATAAATAAAAATTCAAAATGGATAGTAAGAATATTTATAATACTGTGAATATATTTAATATATAAATTATTTTCAATATCAATGTATACAACATGCTGATGATGAGGATGATATATAAATATGTGTATAGTTCCAGATATACATTATGAATGGATAAATTCATCAATAATATCAGTAATATTTTTTGTATTATCACTATGAATAATATATATAATAAGGAAAGAAAAAGATAAAACAAAAAAAGTAATACTAGCTTTTTTGATACTATTAATGTGATTAATTTGAAAACAAATATTTTATATAGTATCACCAGACTTTAAATTTTATTTTACAGATGAAAATCTAATATATATGGATAAAGATTTTCATCCAAAAAATGTAGATTTATACTTAGAATACATGTGAAAATATTGTAATGATAATATGGATAATTTTAGTTACAAGAAACTGCAAAGAAGTTCAATGTGTTGATGAAAGTATTTATATGATTTTGAAACAGTAGAAGATTATAAAAAAGTGTTCGATTATGCAAATAAAAATAATATGAGAGAATTATACAGAGTTACATTCATATGAGCTCAAGATTTTTGATTAGAAAAAATTATAAAGGGTTATAATAATGATACTTTTTATGGGTATGTAATTAAAAAGAATTGGGCAGATATTAAAACTATATTATTAATGAGTAAGATAACAAAAAATAAAAACTTAATTAACATTTTTAATTATATTAATTTAGAATATTTAAAATGAAATAAGATTATATTTAATGACTTTTTTAAAGAGAGAGAATATTGGGAAATTATTGAAAATAAAATAGATAATAAATTAGAAAAAATCAAAATAATAAATACAAAAGTATTTTAAAATTAATCATAAAATAAAATGAAAAAAATAACATCAATATTGTTATTGGTATTTTTAAGTATGCATCAATTATTTGCATATAATTTATCTGATAATGATAAAAAACAATTAAATTTTGAGTTTAATTCTTGTAAAAATATTAAGCAAACGGATATTCCAACTATTTTTATTCCTTGAATACTTGCTTCTTGGTATAGTGAAGAGTGATTTAAAGATTCAAAAATAAAAAGATGGATTCCTGATCCTATAACACATGTTTATGATACTTTGTTTAAAGTTTTTTATGAAGAGTGATGATATAGTATAAAAGATGTTTTTTATAAAGATCAATTTGAAACATATATTGATTGAAACCCTAAGCATAGTTTATATTTATTTGGTTACGATTGGAAAAAAGATAATAAAATAACTGCCAAATTATTAAGTGATTTGATTTATAAAATAAGAGTAGAATATGAAAAACAAAATTGATGTGATATATGAAAAGTAAATATTATAGCTCATTCTATGTGATGACTTGTTGCTAGATCTATGCTTGAAAATATGTGTGCTAGTGATTATGATATAAAAAATTATTATAAATATATTAAAAAATGAAAATTAAAAAAAATTAGTTCAAGTAATTGTAATAATTATACAAAAATAAATAAATTTATTACTATTTCTACTCCACAAAGAGGTTCTCCATGATGATTACCAATATGGACTAAATGAGATATAAATCAAACAGAAGAATGAGGGAAAGCCTTTGTTTTAAAAATGCAATTATGAGTTTATACTAATGATGCATTATATAAAATTATACATTGATATAATAAAAAAGTAGCTAATTGAATAATTACTATTGGACAGTTATTGCCTGATATATGAAATAATTGAGATTATAATTATGATTTATTATATTTAAAGAAAAAATGAGAAAAAATTTGAAAAGAAAATCATCCACAAAATAGTTTTTTAGAAGAATTGAATAAAAAAGAAAATATAGAGAAAATGTTTAAAAATATTTTAGGGAAATATAGTTTATATTATTCTGAAGTTACATGAAAAAATGATAAAAATAATATAATTTGATTTGAATTATCAAAATTTGATAATGATAGAAATTTGTATTTAGATTGAAAAGATAAAACAGAGATTTCTAATTGAATAGATATTTATTCTAATTATTTAGAGAAACCTAAAGATACTATATATGATGTTAAAAAAAATATTAGAAATAGTTACTTATTATGATGAGATTGAACTGTTCCAACTAAAAATTTACAATTGGTTTCAAATGATAATAAGGATAATAAAAAAATTAAAAATAATAAATTTGAAAATATAAAAGTAGAATGTTTTGATGATTATATTTATAAGAAAGAAAATAATTTATCTCTTATGTTATGAAGTTTTAAGTGAGAATTGTGCTCTCATACAGGTATGCCTATTTCAACTTCTTTAGATGTATATAATAATATTATAAGTAATAATTTAGAAGTAAATGACCATATATTAAAATATACTGAAAATGAATTAAAAGAACTATATTCAAATATATGATATTTAGATTATAATATATGAAATAATACTAAAATAAATGATTTATTTAATAAAAATTTCATAAATCAATTTGAGGAAAATAATGAGGATAAAAAAAATGTTGATGAGTTTATAAAAAATAGAATAAATGATAATGATAGATTAGGGTTAAAATTATGAAATATAGCTATGGGAATTTATCATTATGAAATTCGTTCTCCTATAAATATAGTAATACAAGATGAAAAATGAAGAAGAATCTGAATTAATCCTAATACCTGAATGATAATAAATGAAATACCTTGAGCTTGGACAAGTTGAAATACTGAATGAAGTGGTGAACCGGAATTTTTCTTAATACCAAAAACTAAAAAATGATTAGTTAATCATAAATTAATTAGTAATCCTACTTGAAATTGAGAATATCATATAGTTATAAGACTCTTAGAAAAGAATAATTGAGTTTTAGAAGAGCAAAATGAAATAATAATTTGATGAGAAGCTAAAATGTGAATCGATGAAAAATATGAAGTTAATATTTCTGATAAATGATGAAGTTTTATAAAAATTAATAATAAAATAGAAGAAAAATATAAGGATTTATTAGAAAATATATATTTTATCTTAGATAATAAATACTCTAAAAAGAAAAAAGAAAAATTAAAAAATAACTTAGAAAAAGTTATTTTTAGGGGAAATAAAGATAATAAATATACTGATAAAGTATTTTATTTAGTATGAAAAATTTTTAATTATTTAAATAAAAATTATGAATAAATTTATAATTATACTTTTGCCATTATCACCAATAATTTTATGATTATTTTTATGACTAGCTGAAAAAAGAAAATATATATATGAAATAAAATTTCTTATATTTTTATTCCTTTTTATTATATTTTTCTTATATCTATACAAAGATTTATTTAAAGCATGAACAAATAAAATAATAAATCTATTATTTTTTATATCTTTGGTATTAGTTACATATATATGGTTTCAATACTTTGAGTATTATTTGTATTTTAATTTAACTTTATAATTTACTACTTTATGTTTAAAAAATTTTTATATATATACATATATATTGGATTAATCACTATGCTATTTTATTTTATATGAATTGATATTGAAATAGTTTATAGTCATATAAATATATTAGATTATTCTTTATTTATTCCTATATTTTTATTCATGCTACTTTTATTTTTATCAGAAAAAACAAAAAATGAAAAAATAAAAATGAAATATGCTATTTCATCATTATTTTTAGCTATTATATCTTGGATAATATTTATTGTATATAGTTCTTATTATTTATAAATAAACTTTTTAACAAGAAACTATATGCTTTCTTGTTTTTTTATATATTTAAATATAATTAATGTAATATTAAAAAAGAAAAACATATGAAAAAAATCATTTTAATAACAGGGGGAAT
>Ga0256840_1003342_pt1 | contig 13087 bp, 12 predicted proteins | sample 355202metaG_FD_185969 | JGI IMG/M metagenome (GOLD analysis project Ga0256840, IMG submission 185969) | Hydrothermal vent microbial communities from Mid Atlantic Ridge, Atlantic Ocean - 355-202 | ecosystem: Environmental > Aquatic > Marine > Hydrothermal vents | place: Atlantic Ocean: Mid...
ATTTTATAGTTATGAACTAAACGGTTTATTAAGTTATTCAAGTCTTGATCTGTAGTCCATTGCCCTTTAGTTAAATGCTCAAAATCCATTACGGTATTTAACATTTTTAAACTAAATTTCTTTCCTTTTGGTAAAATTTCTTCTCCTAAATCATTTGCAACTCCTTGTGAAGTTTTACCAGTTACAAGAGAAAATAGTTTATCAACTAAAACTTCTCTTAGATTTACAAATTTAGTATTGTATTTTACTTCTAAGTTTGAAATATCAGTTTTGTCTTGAACTCTTTTCGCTTTATCTTTAACTACTCTTTTAAATAATTTTTTATTGATAACAACACCTCTTAATGATGGTGATGCTTTTAAAGAAGCATCTCTAACATCGCCTGCATTATCGCCAAAAATTGCACGTAATAATTTTTCTTCAGGTGTAGGGTCAGACTCTCCTTTAGGAGTAATTTTACCAATTAGTATATCGCCAGGTTTAACTTGAGCACCAATACGAATCATTCCGCTTTCATCTAAATCTTTAGTAGCTTCTTCACTAACATTTGGAATATCGTTTGTTAACTCTTCTGCTCCTAAACGTGTATCTCTAACGTCTAAAGAATACTCATCAATATGGATTGAAGTAAAAATATCATCACGAACAACTTTTTCAGAAATCACAATTGCATCTTCAAAGTTATATCCTTTCCATGGCATAAATGCCACTTTCATATTTCTACCAAGTGCTAATTCACCTTTATCGGTTGCATAACCTTCGCATAATACTTGCCCTTCTACAACTTTATCGCCTTTTTCAACAATTGGTTTTAAGTTAATACAAGTACCTTGATTTGTTTTTCTAAATTTGATTAATGGATATGTTTTAGTATCTTCTTTAAAACTTACTACTTTTTCATTTTCAGTACGTTCGTACTCAATAGTAATTTTATTAGAATCTACATAAGTAACAACTCCTTTACCTTCTGCATTTATTAAAATTCTTGAATCTTTTGCAACTCTAAATTCTAAACCTGTCCCAACAATTGGCGATTGAGGTTTCATTAAAGGTACTGCTTGACGCATCATATTTGATCCCATCAAGGCTCTATTTGCATCATCATGCTCTAAGAAAGGAATCAACGAAGCCGATATGGAAGCAATTTGATTTGGAGATACATCCATATAATGGATTTCTTTATTTTCAACTACAGGAAAATCACCTTCTTCACGAGCTACAACTTTATCAAGTGCTATTGCACCGCTTTCGTTTAACTCTAAATTAGACTGTGCTATTTTTTTACCTTCTTCTTCTTCGGCAGATAAATAAATAGGTTCGTCAGCTAAGTTTACTTTTCCTTCTTTTACTTCTCTATATGGCGTTTCTAAGAAACCTAAATAGTTTACTTTTGCATAAACTGATAATGACGAAATTAATCCAATATTTGGTCCCTCAGGAGTTTCAATCGGACAAAGTCTACCATAATGTGTATAATGAACATCACGCACCTCAAAACCAGCTCTTTCTCTAGATAAACCTCCAGGTCCTAATGCTGATAATCTACGTTTGTGTGTAATCTCTGCTAATGGATTTGTTTGATCCATAAACTGAGATAATTGGTTTGTACCAAAAAATGAGTTTATTACAGATGATAATGTTTTTGCATTAATTAAATCAATTGGTGTAAAAACTTCATTATCTCTAACATTCATTCTTTCACGAATAGTACGAGCCATTCTTGAAAGACCAACGCCAAATTGAGATGCTAATTGCTCACCAACAGTTCTAACACGACGGTTAGATAAGTGGTCAATATCATCAACTTCGGCTTTTGAATTTACCAATTTAATCAAGTTTTTGATTATCGTGATAATATCATTTTTTGTTAATACTTTTTGATCAATTGGTTCGTCTAATTTTAAACGTTTGTTCATTCTATAACGACCAACTTCTCCTAAGTTATAACGTTGCTCAGAGAAAAATAATTTATTAATTACTCCCTTTGCAGTTTCGTAATCTGGCGGTTCAGCATTACGTAATTGTCTATATATATGTTCTACAGCTTCTTTTTCAGAGTTTGTAGGGTCTTTTTGTAGTGTATTATATATAATTGCAAAATCTCCTGTTTCGTTATCTTCTTTATGTAAAAGAATAGCTTTTGAACCAGATTCAATTATATCTTCAATATGTTCTTTTTCTAATATGGTATCTCTATCTAAGATAATTTCATTACGCTCAATAGAAACAACTTCTCCAGTATCTTCATCAACAAAATCTTCAAACCAAGTTTTTAAAACTCTGGCTGCTAATTTTCTACTTAATACTTTTTTAAGTCCAGTTTTTGAAACTTTTACTTCTTCAGCTAAATTAAATATTTCTAAAATATCTTTATCTCTTTCAAAACCAATAGCTCTAAATAGTGTAGTTACTGGTAATTTTTTCTTTCTATCGATATAAGCATATAATACTTGATTAATATCGGTAGAGAATTCAATCCAAGAACCTTTAAAAGGAATTACTCTGGCTGAATATAATTTAGTTCCATTTGCATGGAATGACTGACCAAAGAAAACACCTGGTGAACGATGTAACTGAGAAACAACAACACGCTCAGCACCGTTAATTATAAATGTTCCACTATTAGTCATATAAGGTATAACCCCTAAATATACATCTTGTACTATGGTTTCAAAATCTTCATGTTCTGGATCAGTACAATATAATTTTAAACGTGCCTTTAAAGGAACGCTATACGTTAAACCTCTTTCAATACATTCTTGTATTGAATAACGTGGAGGATCAACAAAGTAATCTAAAAATTCTAACACAAAATTATTACGGGTATCCGTAATAGGAAAGTTATCAGAAAAAGTTTTATACAAACCTTCGTTACCTCTTTCATCTGCTTTAGTTTCTAATTGAAAAAAGTCTTGGAAAGATTTTACTTGAATATCTAAAAAATCTGGATATTCCATTATTTTTTTCGCTGTTGCGAAATTTACTCTTTCGGTTGTAAATGTTGTTGCCAAATGGAGAAATTTTAATGGTTAAAAATTCAGTTTTCTTTTGCAATGTCTATATACGCAAAATGGTTTAGGTCATTTCGAATTGATTCGAAAGACCTAAACCTTTATTTTTGTGTCCCTCATTATAAGGTGGGACAAAGTTAAACTTATTTAAGTTCTACTTCTGCTCCTGCTTCTTCTAATTGTTTTTTAAGACTTTCAGCCTCATCTTTAGATACACCTTCTTTTATTGCAGCTGGTGCGCTATCAACGATACCTTTAGCATCTTTTAAACCTTTACCAGTTAATTCTTTTACTAATTTAACAACTGCTAATTTAGAAGCTCCTGCTGCTTTTAATATTACATCAAATTCAGACTGTTCTTCTGCTGCTTCTCCTGCTGCTGCTGGACCCGCTACTGCTACTGCAGCTGCTGCTGGTTCAATACCATATTCATCTTTTAATATAGTTGCTAATTCATTAACTTCTTTAACTGTTAAGTTAACTAATTGTTCTGCGAAATCTTTTAAATCTGCCATTTTATTCTGTTTTTTAATTTTTATTATTTAGTTTAATTGTGCGCTTAATTTATTTTTCAGATAATGTTTTAATAATACCTGATAATGTATTACCACCTGATTGCAATGCTGAAATAACATTCTTAGCTGGTGATTGTAATAAAGTAATAATGTCTCCGATAAGTTCTTCTTTAGATTTAATATTTACTAAAGTATCTAATTGATTATCACCAATATAAACAGCTTCTTCAATATAAGCACCTTTAAGTACTGGTTTATCAGATTTTTTTCTAAAATTCTTTATTACTTTTGCAGGAGCATTTCCTGTTTCAGAAAATAAAATTGAAGTATTCCCTTTTAATGTAGTAGGTAATTCTCCAAAATCTTTATCTGATGCTTCCATTGCTTTTGCAAGCAAGGTGTTTTTAACAACTGCTAATGATACATTAGCTTTAAAACAAGCTCTTCTTAGTTTTGAAGTAGTTAATGCATCTAAACCTGAAATATCTGCTAAATAGATTATTTGATTTTCAGATAGCTTGTTTGTTAAATCTTTTATTACTACTGATTTTTCTTCTCTAGTCATAATGTTATTGATTATACTGATTTAACTTCTACTTCGATACTTGGGCTCATTGTACTTGACATGAAAACACTTTTCACGTATGTACCTTTAGATGTTGTAGGCTTAAGCTTAAGAACTGTTTGTATTAGTTCATCTGCATTTTCTTCTATCATTTTAGAATCAAAAGAAACCTTAGCTACTGCTGCGTGAATGATACCTGTTTTGTCAACCTTAAAGTCAATTTTACCTGCTTTCACTTCTTTTACTGCTTTTGCTACATCCATTGTTACTGTACCTGTTTTTGGATTAGGCATTAAACCTCTTGGACCTAAAATACGACCTAAAGGACCTAATTTTCCCATAACACTTGGCATAGTAATAATTACATCAACATCTGTCCAACCTCCTTTTATTTTTTGAAGGTACTCGTCTAAACCAACATAATCTGCACCTGCCTCTTTAGCATCTGCTTCTTTATCTGGTGTTACTAAAGCTAAAACTTTAACATCTTTACCTGTTCCGTGTGGTAATGAAACTACACCACGAACCATTTGATCTGCTTTTCTTGGATCAACTCCTAAACGTATAGCTAAATCAATAGTTGAATCAAAATTTGAATTCGTAATTTCTTTTACCAATGCAGAAGCTTCACTTAAAGAGTAAACTTTAGTTGTATCAACCTTAGCTCTTGCTTCTTTTTGTTTTTTTGTTACTTTTCCCATTTGATTATGATTTTACTGGTTTTGTACCGGTTACAGTTACTCCCATTGAACGGGCAGTTCCTGCAATCATATACATTGCTGATTCTACTGTAAAAGCATTTAAATCAACCATTTTTCCTTCAGCTATAACTCTAATTTGATCCCAAGAAATTTTACCTACTTTTTTACGGTTAGGTTCTCCTGATCCTTTTTTAAGTTTAATAGCTTCTAATATTTGCACAGCTGCTGGAGGTGTTTTTACAACAAAGTCAAATGATTTATCAGTGTAAACTGTAATTACAACTGGTAAAACTTTTCCTTGTTTATCTTGTGTTCTTGAGTTAAACTGCTTACAGAACTCCATGATATTAACTCCGGCTGCACCAAGTGCAGGTCCTACAGGTGGTGAAGGGTTTGCAGCTCCACCTCGTACTTGTAATTTTACGACCTTTCCTACTTCTTTTGCCATTATTAAATTTGTTTTAAAATTTAGAAAACTCTTAATTGGAAGCTAAGAATTAACTTAAATCATGTAACATTTATGATACTTTATTTACTTGTGTATAACTTAATTCTAATGGTGTACGTCTTCCAAAGATTTTAACCATTACTGCAAGTTTACGTTTTTCTTCATTTATACTCTCAATTGTTCCATCAAAACCATTAAATGGTCCATCAATAACTTTAATTGTTTCGCCTATGGTAAATGGAATGACTACATTTTCATTTTGCAATGCCAATTCATCAACTTTACCTAACATTCTATTTACTTCTGACTTTCGTAAAGGAACTGGATCTCCACCTTTAACTTCACCAAGAAAACCAATAACACCTGTTATCGATTTTATTACGTGAGGTACTTCTCCGCTTAAATTTGCTTTAACCATAATATAACCTGGAAAGTAAACTTTTTCTATGTTATATTTTTTTCCTTTACGTATTTGTATTACCTTTTGTGTTGGCACAAGAACTTCCTCAACATAATCACCTAAATTTAGTCTTGAAATTTCATTTTCAATATAGGATTTTACTTTGTTTTCTTTACCTCCAATGGCTCTAACTACATACCACTTTTTTACTATATCAGCCATATTAATATTTAATTAAAAAAACTAAAAAACTTATCTAAAAAACTTTGAAAAGTTTTATCAGTAACAAATACAGCTAATGCAAATATTATAGTAAAGATAGCTACTACAACCATAGATTTTTGCGCTTCTGCAAAAGAAACCCAAGTAACTTCTTCTGTTAATTCTCTATAAGACTCTTTAATATAATTTACAATTTCCATAATCTTTCAATTTAAAAACAACTTAATTATTAGCTGCTTAATGTTTAATCTTGCACGGATAGAGAGGCTCGAACTCCCGACAACTGGTTTTGGAGACCAGTGCTCTACCAACTGAGCTATATCCGTATACCTTTTATTTTATAAATCAAGGCGTCTCGCTATTATTAAGCGAGACACCTTTTTTATAATTTTAAACTATACTACTAATTAAAGTATTTCAGTAACTTGACCAGCACCTACTGTTCTACCACCTTCACGAACTGCAAAACGCAAACCTACGTTCATCGCAATTGGCTGATGTAATTCAACTTCAATAGTTAAGTTATCTCCTGGCATTACCATCTCTACACCTGAAGGTAAAGAAATTGTACCTGTAACATCTGTAGTTCTCACATAAAATTGAGGACGATAGTTGTTATGGAATGGAGTATGACGTCCACCTTCTTCTTTCTTAAGGATATAAACTTCTGCTTTAAATTTAGCATGTGGAGTTACTGAACCTGGCTTACAGATTACCATACCTCTTTTTATATCTTCTTTTGCTATACCTCTTAATAAGATACCAACGTTATCTCCAGCTTCACCTCTATCTAATATTTTACGGAACATTTCTACCCCAGTAACTGTAGAAGTTAATTTTTCAGCTCCCATACCAATAATATCAACAGCATCACCAGTATTAGCAACACCCATTTCTATACGACCAGTAGCAACTGTACCACGACCTGTAATTGAGAATACATCTTCAACAGGCATTAAGAAATCTTTATCTACATCTCTTTTTGGTAATTCAATCCATGAATCTACCGCAGCCATTAATTCCATAATAGACGACACCCATTTTGGATCATCATTTAAACCGCCTAATGCAGAACCTGCAATAACTGGAGTATTATCACCATCATATTCATAGAAATCTAACAATTCTCTGATTTCCATTTCTACTAATTCTAATAATTCTTCATCATCAACCATATCCACTTTATTCATGAATACAACCATTCTAGGAATACCTACTTGACGCCCTAATAAGATATGCTCACGTGTTTGTGGCATTGGACCATCTGTAGCAGCTACAACTAATATTGCACCATCCATTTGAGCAGCACCAGTAACCATGTTCTTTACATAATCCGCGTGACCAGGACAGTCAACGTGAGCGTAATGACGGTTTTCAGTTGCATATTCAACGTGTGATGTATTAATTGTAATACCTCTTTCTTTTTCTTCAGGAGCGTTGTCAATTTGATCAAAGTCCTTCAATTCACATAAACCAGCTTTAGCTAATACGGTAGTAATAGCTGCAGTTAATGTTGTTTTACCATGATCTACGTGTCCAATCGTACCAATATTTAAGTGTGGTTTCGAACGGTCAAAATGTTCTTTTGCCATAATTATTAATTTTAAATCTAGTTATATATTTATTTAGTGTTCAATTTTATAATTCTTCGTTTTCTTTAATCAAATTTAAGAGCCAATGACGGGAATTGAACCCGTGACCTCTTCCTTACCAAGGAAACACTCTACCTCTGAGCTACACCGGCTTTGAAATAAAAAAAAAGAGCGAGAGACCGGGCTCGAACCGGCGACAGTCAGCTTGGAAGGCTGAAGCTCTACCAACTGAGCTACTCTCGCTTTTAAATTATCATTCTAATTTAGGTGTTTTATTCTAAAAACTTTGCAAAATTAAACATTTATATCTAAATAACAATATAATTATGATATATTTTTACAAATATTTAAAATATAAAAAATGTGGGGAGAGAAGGATTCGAACCTTCGAAGGCTTAGCCAACGGAGTTACAGTCCGTCCTCGTTGACCGCTTGAGTATCTCCCCTACTATTTTTATTCAAAGAACTTTAACCTGTTTTAGAGATTAAAAAAGAGCCAATGGAGGGACTCGAACCCACGACCTGCTGATTACAAATCAGCTGCTCTAGCCAGCTGAGCTACATCGGCTTTTTCACTGCTTTAAGTAATAAAAAACAGCCCGTTTTCTAACGGACTGCAAATGTAAGATGTTTTTTTAATTTACAAAACTTTTTTCTTATTTTTTTTAATAATTTCTTAATTTTTCTTTATTTTTCTTCAAACTTCGTTTTAACGCCTCAATACTCAGCTTAACACCTTCTTCAAAAGTTTTTGAATTTTTCGACACAACTATATCATCTCCAGGAACTTTAAGTTTGACTTCTATTTCTTTATTCTCTTTTTCACTCGTTTGCTGAACTTTTAAAAAAACATCGGCGCCAATTATTCTATCGTAATATTTTTCTAAAATTTGTAATTTTTCTTCAATAAAAATTTTTAAATCTTTATCCATGTTGAAATTTACTGACTGAATTAATACTTTCATACGTTTTTATTTTTTTATTGAGCTTCTTGGATGCGCTCGGTTATACACATTCTTTAATTCTTTTAAACTACCATTAGTATAAATTTGAGTTGATGCAAGGCTTGAATGCCCAAGCAACTCCTTAACTGCATTCAAATCTGCGCCCTCATTAATTAAGTGTGTTGCAAATGCATGTCTTAATACATGTGGACTCTTTTTAACTTTTGTAGTTACACTACTAAAATAGTTATTTATTAAACGATAAACAAGTGTTCCGTATATTTTTTTTCCTTTTTCTGAAATAAATAAAAAATCATTTAAACTATCTATTTCTTTTCTTTTAATAATGTATTCTTTTATAGATACTTGCAATGTTTTTAATAAAGGTATGTAGCGCTCTTTATTTCGTTTACCCAAAACTTTAATTGCGTTTTGCTCTAAATCAATATTACCAAGTTTCAATTCGATTAATTCACTTCTTCGTACACCTGTTACGTAAAGCAATTCAATTATTAATTTATTACGTAATGAAATAAAACTTTTATCATTATTAAAAATTGATAAAACTTCGTTAATTTCTTTCTGAGTAAAAGGCACATTAACTCTTTTTGGAACTTTAAGCGATCTGTGCTTTTGTAACGGACTGACATCTATAGTTTTAATTTTTACCAAAAATTTATAAAATGATTTTAAACTACTCATTTTTCTATTGATTGAACTATTAGAAATATTTTCTGTTCCTAAAACCACAATCCATGATCTAATATGCGTATAATGACTTTCTTCAAGTACTAATGAATCGAATTCATTTTCTAAATAATGTAAAAATGACACTAAGTCATTTTTATACGATACGATTGTATGTTTAGAATATTTTTTTTCTAAATACAAGTAATCTAAAAATGCGCTAATTAATTCCATAAAAAAATCCGTCTTAAACAAATTTACTACTATTTTGTTTAAAAACGGATTTAATTTTAATATACTATAAAAGAATAAAACTATTCTTCTGTTGAACGTTTACGTTGTACGTATTGCGCTTTTTTCTTTTGCTGACGCTTAACTACTGATGGTTTAGTAAATTGCTTTCTATCACGTAGCTTTCTCATTGTTTTTGTACGATCAAATTTTCTTTTAAAACGTTTTAACGCTCTATCGATATTCTCACCATCTTTAACTGGAATAATTAACATATTAAGGCACCTCCTTTCACAAACATATCTATTTTATTATTTTTAAAATGGCTGCAAATATATACAATATATTTACAGCCATTACATTATTTTGAATAAATTTTACCTTTTACTAAGGCGCTACATATTTATAAGTAAACATTAACTCTTTACCATCTACAATATCAACATCATTATCATCTACTTGATTAATTTTCACAGTACACTCAAAATTTCTATTACCAACTTGTGCATTATAAATATGTGTAGCTGCATTAGTAGTAGTTACTCCTGAATTAATTGTTTTAATCTCTGTAGTTCCTGCTACAATATTTGAAGAACAGGTTTCAAAACATAACTGCATATCAGTACCATCACCTACAATACTGACAACTGTAGATTTTAGATTAATAGATTCATCTAATTTATTAGTGATATTAAAACTCAATTGCCCATCTTCGCCTACTACTGTGTAAGTTTTTACGAGTGTTGTTCCTTCGACAACTTCTTCATTATCAATTTTAATTGTAAATGGAATAACAGGGTCAACAGTATTGTCTGTATCTTCTACATCATCTTTTTTACAAGAAGAAAAAATCGTTACTATCACTAATAAAAGTGTAAAATATTTTAAATTTTTCATTATATTATTATTCTATTATTAATTTTTGTGTTCCTTTATTTATACCATCAAAGATAGATACAAAATAAAGCCCTTTATCTAAACTATTTAAATCTAACGTAGCATTTTCAATAATATTGTTTTTTGAAAATACTTTTTTACCTAATATATCAAATAAATTGATGTCTATTTTTCTATCTGTATTAATAGTGACTAAGCCTTGAGTGGGATTAGGATAAATTTCAATATTTTTAAACACGTAATCATCAACCGCAACAACACCAGCAACTGAATTAGCAGATTGCATTAGTATTTTCGTACCATTATGTTGTATAAATACAACTACTTTTAAATCTGACATTTCTTCTACATTAGTACCTGCTAAGCTTTGCGACAATACCAAATGTTTGTTAGTTCCTGCAGATAAAGACAAAGCTGTACCACTTGCATCTGGAATCATTTTCATCATTACATTTGTAAAAGATGTTTCTCCGTTATTTCCTATATTTTGAGTTGTTGTTCCTTCTACAACAGCTACGTATAAAATAAAATCTCCTGACAAATATGGGTTAATATCTACTTCAACATCAACTGTATTTGCAACGGCATCTATTGCGTGTACTGAACTCATTGCGATGAATGAATCTGCTGCAATATCTTGATTTAATTCTGATTGTAACAATCCTGGGTTTTGAAAAAAATCTGGATTATCAGATTCTCCTTCAAATACTAAGGTAGGTACTCCAGTAACAGAATAATAATTTTTTCTTACTCCACCTTCTGCTGTATAATAAACATCTCCTGGAGCTGGCCAGTCCATTTGATATTTTATTAAACTATGATTGCCTGCATTATTATTTAAAAAAGCAGTATTGAAAGAGTTTGTATTAAAGCCAGCACAAGGCGCACACGTCGCACTTGTAAACTCTTCATACAAAGGTAAGTTTTGTGTTGTTTGTGTAGCAATACTTATTGCCATGGAAGCTGAATCGTTTAACGCATCATCATCTCCACCATTACCATTGATGTTAGAAACCCAAACATTTAAACTGTAATTACCAGAAGTAGCAGCCCAAGGTGTAGTAAATGTAAACTCATGTGAATTTGTTACTGTTACATTAAGACCATTTAAAGATTGTGTTACAACAGTACCTCCATCAATTTGATAATTTACATCTAAAGAATTAACTGGAGCAAGCCCTAAATTTTCGAATGTTCCAGTAACATTTACATTTCCAGAATTTCCAAATGGAACCATTGCTAATGGCAACATTGCTACATCGTTTGACGATGGCGTACTTAATACTACATCATCAATTAAAATATCATTAAAATTATAAGAATTCCCAGAAATATAAAAGCAAAATTGAAAATCTGATTGCCCAACATCTGCATTAGATATTGCAATAGTTTTATTTTCTGTAACATTTACATTTGGAGCAGTCCAAACAGTATTCCAAGAACCTCCACCAGACTTAGTAGCTACTCCGTATTCAAAAGCACCAGCATAATAAGAATATAAATGCTCAAAAGACAATACTACTGTTGTAGCACCTGTTAAATCTACAACTGGAGATATTAACCTTGAAACTCCATTAAATTGCGGTTGCCAGTTAACGTGTGCTTTTGGAGCAGTTCCTCCTCCAGAACTACCACCATAAGATGACCAGTTAGCAGCATGTGCGTCTATCGTCCAACCAGTTGGCGGAACACCTGTTGAAAAATCTTCAGTTAACTGTGCAAAAGTAAAAGCAACAGCAAATAAAAATAATGCTGTAATTGTAATTTTCTTCATAATTAAATTAGTTTAAATTGTTGTTATTGAATTGTTTTAAACCGCAATATAACAAAATAATATAAAATCAAACTAATTTATTGATAATTAACACCTAAACAACATACTTTTGACAACTATTCTGCTATTTTTAATTGAAAATCATTATATTTCACAATATAAACACCGTGGTTAACACAAGAAAAATCATCTTTTTGATAATTAAATCGGCTAATTAATCGCCTTGAATTTCCTCCCGATTTAAAAACAAGTTTATCTTCGGCTTTATTAGCTAATCTAATTAAGGCATCATAAGTAGCATCAAAACCTATATAAGAATAATTAGACGGAATACCTTTATATTTTAAAAGATAATTACTATTAAACAGAATAAGATTTTCACTTTCATAACTTATAAAGTGATTTGCAGGATATTGAAACTGCAATCTGTTTAAGTAACTACTTTTTACTTTATAGCCAGCTTCTGAACTTTCAATAATTTTTGGCTTCAATAAAGAAAACAAGGTAATGTTGAATTTCTCTGAAAAAACACCTAAGTTTTCTATAGCTATAGATGTTGTTGATTTATCATCTGATGCTAAAACAACCCAAGTATCTTGATTTTCTATAATGTTTTCTTCAAATACTTCACGTTTAATATAACCATCTTTCATTCGAATGATTGCTACTTCTTTTATTGAATCTTGTTTTAACAATCTTGCTTTTATTTGATTTACATTAAATTTAGTAGCAATTGAATCGTTTGATTTTTCATCAGCAATGATAATTATTTTTTGGTTTGAATATTTCTTAATAATATGATTTAACATTTCATGAATTAATATTTCTGACGAAGCCGTATTTTGAACTGTATTACTAACACCTATTTCGGTACAGTCTTTTTTTGAAACTGGTGAAATAACTGGTATCTGCTTTGATTCTAAATTCAATGCTGTTTTTTTATAATTATCAAAACCGATTGGCGCAATTACCAAATCAGTTGAACTGAAATCATACGTATTCAACACTTTGCTCACAACGTAATTACTCTTTTTTGTATCGATTACTTTTACATTTACCGAAAGTCCTTTTTTCTTAACAGAGTCTAATGCCATTAAAGC
>Ga0256840_1003344_pt1 | contig 13082 bp, 10 predicted proteins | sample 355202metaG_FD_185969 | JGI IMG/M metagenome (GOLD analysis project Ga0256840, IMG submission 185969) | Hydrothermal vent microbial communities from Mid Atlantic Ridge, Atlantic Ocean - 355-202 | ecosystem: Environmental > Aquatic > Marine > Hydrothermal vents | place: Atlantic Ocean: Mid...
ATATAATATAACAGATATTTTAAAGTAAATATTATGGAAAAATCATTAAAAGGAACAAGAACTGAGCAAAATTTGTTAAAATCATTTGCTGGTGAAAGTCAAGCAACAAATAGGTATGAATTTTTCTCAAAAGTAGCCAAAAAAGAAGGTTATGAGCAAATTTCAAGAATTTTTCAAGAAACAGCTAATCAAGAAAAGGAACACGCAAAACGCTTTTTTAAATTTTTAGAAGGTGGTATGGTTGAGATAACTGCAGCATACCCAGCAGGATTAATTGGTACTACTGAAGAAAATTTAAAAGCTGCAGCTGAGGGAGAAAATGAAGAATGGACTGATTTATATCCTCAATTTGCAGAAATAGCTGCTGAAGAAGGGTTTCCAAAAATAGCAACGGCCTTTAGAATGATTGCCAGCGTAGAAGCTGAACATGAAAGAATATACTTAAAATTACTTCAAAATATTTCAGAAGACAACGTATTTATGAAAGATGGAAAAGTTTGGTGGAAATGTATTAATTGCGGGTATGTTTACGAAAGTAAAAAAGCCTTAGAAGTGTGCCCAGCTTGTTTGCATCCTAAATCGTATATGCAAATTAGAGAAGAAAATATATAGCGCATATTTTATCACATTTGAGTATTTGAAAAAAATTGTCAATTCGAGTAAATTTAACGAATGTAAATGAGTAAAACTTGTATCGAGAATTAAATTTTTAACTTTCAAAATAGTTCTCGATACAATTTTCTATCTAAAATTTCTCGAACTGATATTTATTTGTGAAAATTTAATCAAACAACGAGTTTTATATTAAGTATAAATAAAAAGAAATTATCAATGTAAAACTGAACTTGTTTTAGTTTTACATTATTTTTTAAGTTATCGAAAAATTGGGATTCTTAAACAAGTTAAGAATGACGGTATTTTTGTGGATATTTTTCTATTTTTGTAGAAATTAATTTCAATGTATCAACAAATTATTCGCCCGCTATTCTTTTTGTTTGACCCCGAAAAAGTTCATCATTTTACTTTTGTCCTTATAAAAAACCTTTTTAAAATTCCGGGAATTTCATTTTTTATAAGAAAAATATATACCGTTGAAGATAAAAGGCTAGAGAGAAATTTATTTGGTTTAACATTTAAAAACCCTGTGGGGTTAGCTGCAGGGTTTGATAAAAATGCTATTTTATATAATGAATTGGAAAATTTTGGTTTTGGGTTTATTGAAATAGGAACAGTTACACCAAAAGCTCAAGAAGGAAATTCTAAAAAAAGGTTATTTAGGTTGAAAGCAGATAAGGCTATTATAAACCGAATGGGATTTAATAATAAGGGTGTTTTAGCAGCTGTTAAAAATTTGAAAAAGAACCAAGGCAAAATAATAATTGGAGGAAATATAGGTAAAAATACAGCTACTCCACCTAATAATTATACGGAAGATTACTTAACCTGTTTTCAAGAATTACATCCGTTTGTTGATTATTTTGTGTTAAATATAAGTTGCCCAAATGTGAATAGTCATGCCAAGTTAAATGATAAGGATTATTTGATTGAGCTTATTACTACCGTTCAGCAAGAAAATAAAAAATTTAAAAAACAAAAGCCTGTTTTATTAAAAATTGCACCTGATTTAAACACGACTCAATTAGATGAAATTATTGAACTGGTTGCAAAAACTAAAATTGATGGTATTATTGCTTCTAATACTTCTGTACATAGAGAAAATCTAAAAATTACAGAAAGTGAATTAGAAAAAATTGGACATGGTGGATTGAGTGGAAAACCAATTAAAGATAGAAGTACAAAAGTTATTAAATATTTAGCTAAAAAGTCAAATAAAGCATTCCCTATAATTGGAGTAGGTGGAATTCATTCAGCTGAAGATGCATTAGAGAAAATAAACGCAGGAGCCGACTTAATTCAAATTTTCACGGGTTTTATTTATGAAGGACCAGCACTTGTGAAAAAGATTAATAAAACAATACTAACCAATTTATAAATAGTTATTATTTTGTCAGTCTGAGCTTGTTGAATACTTTACACACTTAATAAAATATTATAATGAAAATACTTACATAAATGAATTACGAAATCCTTATATCATTTATTGGTGCATCTATGTTGCTGACAATAATGCCTGGGCCAGATATTATTTATGTACTAGTTCAAAGTATTACTAATGGTAAAAAATACGGTATAGTTACTGCACTTGGTTTAGTGTCAGGAATTCTAATTCACACTTCCTTAGTTGCTTTCGGAATTTCGGCAATACTAAAACAATCTGAAAATTTATATTTTACCATTAAATTGTTTGGTGCTTTTTACTTAATGTATTTAGCATTTCAAACCTATAAATCTACAGATGAAATTTTTTTAGACTCAAAAGCAACAAAGAAAAATTTGATAAATTTGTACAAACAAGGTTTTATTATGAATGTTTTAAACCCTAAAGTTTCTATTTTCTTTTTAGCATTTTTTCCAGGGTTTTTATATAGTACAACACAAAATACTATTATTCAATTTTATGTTTTAGGAACTTTATTTATGCTTCAAGCCTTGTTAATTTTTTCAATGGTTTCAATGCTATCAGGCTATTTTGCTTCCTATCTAAAAAATCACCCAACGTTTAATACAAAGTTAAAATGGTTTAAAATTTTAATCTTTATAGCTATTGCTGTTTTTATAGTATTGTCTTAATTGGTTTTGTATATTTGACCGTAGATGCAACGTATAAAAATTATAGAATGTCCAAGAGATGCCATGCAAGGTATAAAATCACATTTTATACCTACTGAAGCCAAGGTTCAATACATTAATGCGTTATTGAGAGTTGGTTTTGATACTATTGATTTTGGAAGTTTTGTTTCTCCAAAAGCCATCCCTCAAATGCGAGATACAGCAGAGGTTCTTAGCAAATTAGATTTAAGTAATACAGAAAGCAAGTTACTGGCAATTGTTGCAAACGTTAGAGGAGGTGAAGATGCTTCGCAATTTGAAGAAATAAATTATTTAGGATATCCTTTTTCTATTTCTGAAAATTTTCAGATGCGTAATACTGGAAAAACAATAGCGCAATCAATAGCAATTTTAGATGAACTTTTAAATATCTCAGTTAAAACCAATAAAGAAGTGGTAGCCTATTTATCTATGGGTTTTGGAAATCCTTATGGTGACCCTTGGAATGTTGAAATTGTATCAAATTGGACTGATAAACTATCAAAAATGGGAGTTTCTATTTTATCATTATCTGATACTGTAGGTAGTTCTACACCACAAATTATAGACTATTTATTTTCAAATTTAATATCGGCATATCCAACTATTGAATTTGGAGCCCATTTACACACAACACCAACAACATGGCATGAGAAAGTTGATGCTGCATTTAAAGCGGGATGCAACAGGTTTGATGGCGCAATTAGGGGTTATGGAGGTTGCCCAATGGCTAAAGATGAACTTACAGGAAATATGCCTACTGAAAAATTATTTTCTTATTTTCAGCAACAAAAGGCTTTTACAGGAATTAATGCCATGAGTTTTGAAAGTGCCTACAATGAAGCTTTAAAAATTTTTAACATTATTTAAAGTTTATTTCATTTTTTTATAGCATATATTGTCATTATTTACAATAGCATACTTAAAACTAAAATAAATACAAAATGAAAAATAAATATGTATACATTGTGTTTTTGTTCCTTTTTATAGGAAGTTTAAATGCGCAATCTAAAATGGTTGCCAATACTACACATTTTAAATTAGTGAATTATACAACTGAAGACGGAGGTAGTATTGAAGCTTCATTCTTTAAAGCGAGTAAAAATCTTGTAGTTGTTTTTGCACACGGAGCAGTTTTCAATAAGGAAAGTTGGTATTTTATAGCTGAAAAATTACAAAAAAAAGGTATTTCTTCACTTTCTATTGATTTTAGAGGTTATGGAAATAGTAAAAAAGGAAGTACCAATAAACGCTCATTAGATATATTAGGTGCCATTAATTTTTTAAAAGAAAAAGGCTTTAATGAAATTGCAATTGTAGGAGGAAGTATGGGAGGTGCAGCAGTACTGAACGCATTAAATACAAAAACCGATAAAACGATAACTAAAGTAGCGCTTCTTGCACCTGCAGGTGGTGATGGAATTACAAGTAAGTCTATAAAAAAGTTATTTGTAGTTTCTAAAAATGAACGTCTTTTTACTCGTGTAAACAAAATATACAACGAATCGAGTAAGCCTAAAGAACTAAAAATATTCTCTGGAGCGTCCCACGCACAAAATATGTTTAAATCTGCGCATAGAGAAGAGCTTATTAACCTCATTCTTAATTTTTTAAATACCTCTGAATGATTGAGAGATAAAAAATGACGAATTTCAATTCAAGTATTGTTACCGTAATACTGCTAATAATTTAAAAATGTCAATTTTTGAATAAATTTCTCCATTACATTTTTTTTTAATAAATTAATAAGTATAACTTTGTTTTTCTTTAAAAAATAGTATGAAAAAAGCACTTTATATTTTAATAAGTTTAAGTTTATTAGTTTCTTGTTCAAAAGAAAATAATGTTGTTGAATTTACTTTTCTACAACTAAATGATGTGTATGAAATAGCTCCTTTAGAAGGTGGTAAAGTAGGAGGAATGGCTAGAGTTGAAAAATTGCATCAAGATTTATTAAAAGAAAATCCCAATACTTTTATGTTTATGGCAGGAGATTTTTTAAATCCATCTCTGTTAGGAACAATCAAATACAAAGGAGAGCGTATTAAAGGAAAGCAAATGATTGAAGTTATGAACGCTATGAATTTTGATTTAGTTGCTTTAGGAAATCATGAATTTGATTTAAATGAACAAGAATTTCAACAGCGTTTAAATGAATCAAACTTTGAGTGGATAGCCACAAATCCTATTCATAAATTAAAGGATGGAACTAGTAAACCTTTTACTATTTTTAAAGATAGTACCTATAAAGAACTTCCTAAAACAGTTATTTTCAATATTAAAAACAAAGAAGGGAAATCAATAAATATAGGTTTTTTCAGCGCTACAATAAATGCAAATCCGAAAGATTATGTAGACTATGGTGATTTTTATGAATCAGCAAAATATGCATACAATACCTTAGAACCAAAGACAGCTATCGTTTTCGGACTTACCCATGTTACTATTGAACAAGATAAAATGCTTGCAAACATGTTTCCTAAAGTACCATTAATTATGGGAGGTCATGAACATGTAAATATGTCTGTTCCTGTTGGAACTTCTAAAATCACAAAAGCTGATGCGAATGCTAAAACAGTTTATGTACACCGAATTTCTTACAATACCAAAACTAAAGAAACTATCATAAATTCAGAGTTGATTCCAATCACCAAAGAAACCGGTATAGATGAAAAAGTAAATAATATTGTTCAGAAATGGAATGTATTACTCGATGAAAAAATTAAAGAAATTCTTCCAAATCCAAATGAAGTAATTTATTCAGCAATTAATCCATTAGATGGAAGAGATACACCTATTAGAAGTAAGCAAACAAATTTAGGCTTACTAATTACAAAAGCAATGGCTTATAGTTTTGGAAATAAGGTTGATTGCGCATTGGTAAATGGTGGATCTATACGAATAGATGATGAACTACAGGGAGATATTACAGGCATAGATATTTTTAGAGTGTTACCCTTTGGTGGTGAAATATTGAAAGTTGAATTGAAAGGAAGTTTACTAAAAAAAGTATTAAATTACGGAAGGCTAAAAGCAGGAAAAGGCGCTTATTTACAACGTTATAACGCAACTTATGATAAAGCTAATAAAAAATGGTTGGTAAATAACAAAGCAATTATAGATGCCAAAATTTATACTGTAGCCTTTAGTGATTATTTGCTGAAAGGATTTGATATACCGTTTTTAAAACCTGAAAACAAAGAGGTTGTTAAAATTTATCAAAATGAAAATTCAGCGATAGCAAAAGATATTCGAAAAGCCATAATTATATATCTAAAAAGTTTATAAAAAATCAATTATTTAATATAATTAGTTTAAATTTGCTCGCAATTAATTTCTAAGTTGATTGCATTATGATTTTACACACTTCAAAATTCGTAGGAGAAGGTTTAACTTACGATGACGTACTATTAATTCCAGCATTTTCAGAAGTTTTACCACGCGAGGTAAATATTCAAGCAAAATTCACAAAAAATATCACACTAAATGTTCCTGTAGTTTCGGCTGCAATGGATACCGTAACAGAATCTGAAATGGCAATTGCTATGGCCAGAGTGGGAGGTATAGGCGTTTTACACAAAAATATGTCTATTAAAAAGCAAGCTAAAGAAGTGAAAAAGGTGAAGCGCTCTGAATCAGGTATGATTTTAGAACCTGTTACTATAACAAAAAATGAAACAGTGCTTACAGCAAAAAGCTTAATGCGAGAATACGGTATTGGAGGTATTCCTGTAATTAATAGTGAAGGAACACTTATAGGTATTATTACTAATAGAGACTTGCGTTTTGAAAATGATAATAAACGTAAAATTTCTGAAGTAATGACATCTAAAAATTTGGTTACTGTGCCAGAAGGAACTTCACTAAAACAAGCTGAACTTGTTTTACAAGAAAATAAAATTGAAAAATTACCTGTTGTAAACGCAAATTATAAATTAGTTGGATTGATAACCTATAGAGATATTATTAAGGTAATTGAAAACCCCGATGCAAATAAAGATAAGTATGGACGTTTGTGTGTAGCAGCCGCCATCGGAGTTACAGGAGATGCGTTTGAAAGAGCTGAAGCACTCATTAAAGTAGGTGTTGATGCGTTGGTAATTGATACAGCTCACGGGCATACAAAAAGTGTGGTAACTATTTTAAAAGAAATTAAAGCTACATACCCTACTACAGATATTGTTGTGGGAAATATTGCAACTGGTGAAGCTGCTAAATATTTGGTAGAAGCTGGTGCAGATGCCGTAAAAGTTGGTATTGGTCCGGGTTCAATTTGTACAACACGTGTGGTTGCCGGTGTAGGTTACCCACAACTTTCTGCAATTATTGAAGTTTCAGAAGCAATTAAAGGCACGGGAGTTCCTGTTATTGCCGATGGAGGTGTTCGTTATACAGGTGACATCCCAAAAGCAATTGCTGCAGGAGCTGATAGTGTAATGTTAGGTTCTTTGTTGGCTGGAACTAAAGAATCTCCAGGTGAAACTATTATTTTTGAAGGAAGAAAATTTAAATCGTATAGAGGAATGGGCTCTGTTGAAGCAATGGAGAAAGGATCAAAAGATCGTTATTTTCAAGATGTAGAAGCAGATATTAAAAAACTAGTTCCTGAAGGTATTGTAGGAAGAGTACCCTACAAAGGCGAATTACATGAAACAATGCATCAATTTATAGGAGGATTACGTGCAGGTATGGGGTACTGTGGAGCTAAAAATATTGCTGCTCAAAAACAAGCAAAATTTGTTAAAATTACTTCTGCCGGTATGCGTGAAAGCCACCCTCACGATGTAACTATAACTAAGGAAGCACCCAACTATTCAAGGTAACTTTTAAAGAAACTGTCTAAAAAATAAATAATACTAGGCAACACTTTATGAGGTTATTTAGCTAAAAACTTCATTTATAAATTTTTGGGCGTTCCCCTTTTGGGTCAGGCTATTCGTTATATCTTTTTAGTCGTTGCCTAAAAAGGATATCACTACTATCCTTAACGCATACAAAATTTAAGAATAACAATGCAATCACCAACCGTATCATTATGAGGAGCGAGTTTGGATGAGGCTTGTGCGTAGATTTTTATTTAGTTAAATGCTATTCTGTTATTTTAATTCCCGAGTTTACTTTTAATAAGTCCGCCATCATTTCATTATTATTTTCTGGCGCAATATATATTTCATCATACTTATTAAACTTAATTATAAGACCTTTTCTTGCTAATGCTGGTTTCATTCCGCTCCACATGGTTTTTCCTTTCATGATTTCTTTAATGCTTAGGATTTCTATTTCGCCTCTTAAAAATCCTGAACGATAAATCAATTTATTATTTTCAATTTTATAAAATGTGTCAAAATAAATCCAAAATATTAGAATTAAAGGACTTAATAGAGGCAAAAGAATAAATGGTTTTTCAGTAAAAGTATTCTTATCAAGAAAGAAAATTACTATTGGTAATAGCACAGAACCAATTAATAAATAATTGATAAATCCTTTTCTATTTCCTCTATAAATTTTCATTAAATTCGGTTTTTTCAACGTAAGTACAACGTTTTATTAGTATGTTTATCGTTTAGTTTCAACCAAAATGTAAGCATAAATTTTATGAGTTGTTGTATGGTGGCATCTTTTCATAACATTTATAAAATAGTCAATCTTTTACTTCGGAGCTTGGGTTATTACTACTCTATCAAAATAGTCTCCGGCTCCGAGCCCCACAATAACAACTCTTTTAACACTATTTGGATTTGGATCCAGTTTAATGAAGAGTGTGTTTTTATCACGACGTTCAACAATAAAACAATCTTGTTTTATGACATAATGGTCTGATAAAACGTCAACTCCCTGAAAATTAGAAAACTTATTTTTATCTACGGAAATCTCAGTAATATACCACCAATCTCCTTGAGTTTTAATTGTTATAGAATCAGTAGTAGATTTAAAAGCAACTTTATTTGTAGATAATTTTATAATATCATCCCATTGTCCTATTGGTCTATCATTATTAGATTTTGAGCAAGAATAAATAAATAATGTTAGAGCAATTAAATAAAATATGTTTAACTTATTTTTCATAGCCATAAAAATTTAAATTTTTTATTACCATTAAATTTATTCAATATTTTTTATAAATCCAAATAAAGTACTTTTCGAACAGAGTTTTATCATACCTTTTTGTAGCTAACAAAGCGATAAACCAATATTATTTATTCTTTAATAACTCGAATGCCAACATGTTTACTATCAATCATTTCAGCATTGTTAGCATCATAAAAGTCGTAAGCACTATAACCATAAATACCATTATCATAATATTCAGCAACATTCCCTCCTAAATCATAAATTTTTGCAGATCCAATAGATGTACCTTTAAATTCTCCAACCTTTTTAAATAAATTTGTATTCACTTCCTCTAGTTTGTTGTTAAATTGCCTTACTTCATCAATAGTAATGGCATAACCCGCCCAATAATTTAACGTATTTTCATTTTTAGCAATTTTAAATGCCTTTTTATGTAAACTTTTAGCTTCTGTTGAATTTGGCAATCTATACTTCTTATTGGTTATTGAACTTAACCATTTTACATAATTTTCAGCTTCATTTTTACTAACAACAACTGGGTAATTATCCAATCCGGCATCATATTTAAAAGTGGAGTTATACGATTTATATTGGGCATTTGTAACTTCAAACCGTGCTATTTCAATTGAATCTTTTTTGACCAATACGGTTTCAGGAATTAATTTTCCATTGAATAAAACACCATAATTGCCATTTGTTGTTATCGCTGCTTTTTCAATTTCTAAAAGTTGTGCTAACGGACTCTCTTTTTTAAAGGTTTCATTTTTTGAAGGATTTTTAGTAAATAAGTACGTGTCAATCCAAGCCAACTCTTCCTTCATTTTACGCAATTGATGTGTAATTTTACCTAAACCATGCGGCTGACCGGGAAACCATAAAAAACGAACGGGAGCTTTACCAACTTGCTGTAAACCTCTATAATATTCCCATCCTTGATCACGTGGAACAGCTCTATCTTTACTACCGTGAAAAATAATGGTAGGTGTTTTTATTTTTTCTATTTCAAATAGGGGAGATTTAATAATATAATTTTCATTGTAAAATTTACCATTTACATCATCCCAAGGAGCACCACCAAAATAAGATTGGTCAAAACTAACACCAAATCTACATGTGCCATAATCTGAAGTCCAGTTAACATCACCAGCACCAGGTGCTGCAAATTTAAACATATCAGGAAATCGAACTGTAAGCATTGTAGTTAAAATAGCACCGTTAGACCATCCCATAGTACCCATTTGGTTTCTATCAATCAACCCTTTTTTATCTAAAATAGCAATAGCTTTGGTTATATCTTCCAGCTCAGGTTCGTAATAATTCCCTTTGATACTTTCTACAAACGAAAGCCCGTGATTGGATGAACCATGATAATTAGGTTTTAAAACAAAAGCACCACGTTGTGCTAAAATATTAGGATATGTACTCCAGCGTTCACTCCACAGATCAGTATCAGTACCCGCAGGACCACCGTGAATAGATAAAATTAAAGGATAACGTTTTCCTTTTTCATAGTTCTCGGGATAATATAAAATACCATCCACTTCATCATTGTTATAGCCTTTCCAAACCATTACTTCACTTCTAGTAATTTTTCTTTCAGATAGGTTTTTATTTAAGATTACAACTTCTTTTTCATTTATAAACTTATTTTTATCAATATCGGCTATATAAAAAGTAGGTAATTTAGATGCTGTAGAATATTGATAAATAACCTTTGAACCATCTTTAGAAACAGAAAGTAGGGTTGTATGATTGTTCTTTTCTCCTAAATTAATAGAGGATTTAGACCAAGAATTTCCATTTTTTTTATAATACGCCAATTTATAATACGCTTTATTTGCTAATGTTACAATTGCATCATTTCCAATAACTTGATAACCACGACCAATGCCTAAATTCCACTTTAAATTTACTTTTTTATAAGAATTGGTAGCAATTGTATAATAATACAATTCAGAAATACCGGCTCCATTCCATTCAGGATTAGACGCATGCGTTGAGGTGAAGTAAAATCCTTTATTATCGTTACTAAATTGAAATGAATTTGAGGGAAAACCTCTATCGGTAATCACTTGTTTTACTTTCCCGGTTTCAATATTTAAAAGATAATTAAAAGGGTCTTTTTGTGCGTCAGAAGCGTAGCTACGACTTCTATTCATTCTATAAACCAACCATTTTCCATTGGGAGAAATAACAAAACCGCTTAAAGGCTTCTTATTATTTGTTATGCGTTTTATCGTTTTTTCTTTCAAATTATAGGCATAAACTCTAGTTGGTTTCCAGTGTAATGAATCTTCGACTACTGTTACGTTATCTTTAATTTCTTCTAGCTCTTTTTCGTACAGTGTTTTACCTTCATTCGATTGAAATAATAGGGTGTTTTCATTTTGCCATTGCAAATTTGATATTCCGTTTTTAAATTCTTTTACTTCTTTTGCTTCACCACCATAAATGCTCATCCTCCATAGTTTTTTACCCTTATAACGAGAGGATAAAAAGTAGATGTACTCTCCGTTTTTAGAGAAAATAGGATTAAAATCATTCTCATCAGAGAAAGTAAGCTGTACAGTTTTAAAAGTTTCTTTTTCTTGAATATCTAATAACGTTAAATAAATATCAGATACAAATTTATCTTTCTTTTTTACAGCCTTCTTTTTTGTCCATACAATCATATTTCCTTTTGGAGATACAGAAACAGACTTCATATATTCTGTATTTATAATATCTTCAGGAGTCCAACGTGTTTTATCTTTTTCCTGTGCTGTTACAGTAAAATTGAAAGCTAAAATAAAGAATAAGAAAGCAAAAATAATCTTGTTTTTCATGAGTTTAAATTTGTTATTTGTATAGGTGTTAAATTTTTAATGCAAAATATAGGTTTTACATTTTAGTATCAATAAAATCCATGACTTCTTTTTCAATAGTAATTGTAGCATCATATATTTTTTTTGCACGAACTAAAATGTCTTTAGCAAAAACGCTGTCTTTAATATCTTTGGCATTAATCCGAACGTTAAAATAAGCACCAACAACAGCAGTTCTTGCACATAAAATTCCAACACCAGCATCAGACAATGAACTTTGTAAACCCTCTTTTAGCATTGCTTGCATTACTTCCATAGAGTTATAGGCTGTTTCCATTACCTGAAAAGGTATTTCAGTAGCATATTTTGTTGCTTCTTCAACAGCATTTTTTCGTATTGCAATTTCTTCGGAAGTGTTTTTAGGCAATCTAAACCCTTCAATAATTTTATTGAAAGCGTTGGTATCTTCATCAACTAAATACAACAATTTATTTTTATAGGCTTGTCCTTTTTCTGCCCAATTTGAGTAAAACTCCCATTTATCATCCCATCCTGCTTTATGTGCCGATAGGTTTGCAACCATAGTACCTAAAGAAACCCCTAAAGCACCAACATAAGCTGCAATGGATCCACCACCTGGAGCCATAGATTCTCCAGCAGTTTCTTCAGCAAAACCAGCAACAGTTAAATCTACTAGCTTCTTCGTATCATCTTTTAATAAATACTCTATTATTTTTTCAGTTGGATTGAAGGGTTTTAAATCGTCTAAACCTAAAGATTTTATTGCGATTTTAATTTTTTCTTCTTCTGAAATACCTAAAGAGCGTTGTTGTTTACGTAAAAAATAGTCACCGGCATCTAACATTGCTTTAAGTGGAATTAACCCTATCAATTCAGAACCTGTAACACGCAAACCTCGTTTGGTTGCAGCTTTTACAGTTTCATCAAAAGCAACATGCATTGATGTTATACTAATGTTTGTTAAATTATAGGATATTTGAGCAATGCCATATTCTTCAATAAACCATCCAATACCTTTTACGGCTTTTAATTTACCAGGAATACGAACGGGCTCTCCATTGCTATCCAATACTTTTTTCCCTGTTGACGGGTTTCCTTCACGTTTTATTCTACCAGCTTCACGAATATCAAAAGCAACAGCATTTGCTCTACGTGTTGAAGTTGTGTTTAAATTAACATTGTAAGCAATTAAGAAATCACGTGCAGAAATAGCTGTACATCCCGATTTAACTACACTTGGATTAAACTCAGCAGGTCCAAAATCTGGTTTCCAGTCAGGGTTTTCTAATTTCTCTTTTAAACCTTCATATTCACCAGAACGGCAGTTTGCCAAATTTTCACGTTTTGCTTCTTTTGCAGCTTTTTCATAAAAATATCCAGGAATTCCTAATTCTTTCCCTACACGTTCACCCAACTTATGTGCAAAAGTAGCTGTTTCTTCTAAGGTAATTCCTGAAATGGGTACTAACGGACAAA
>Ga0256840_1003345_pt1 | contig 13080 bp, 11 predicted proteins | sample 355202metaG_FD_185969 | JGI IMG/M metagenome (GOLD analysis project Ga0256840, IMG submission 185969) | Hydrothermal vent microbial communities from Mid Atlantic Ridge, Atlantic Ocean - 355-202 | ecosystem: Environmental > Aquatic > Marine > Hydrothermal vents | place: Atlantic Ocean: Mid...
TATCTTTTTCTTTTCAGCCCAATCAAGCACTGCAGACGCAAGGGTCGAACTATCGCTAATAAAGGCCAGGGTGCCAGGATCAAAACGATGGGGCACTACCGAGGCGTTTATTTTTAAATGTGGCCGTAGGAAACCCAAAGTATTGGGCCCAAGAATGCGGATATTGTGTTTTATTACGTATCCATAAAGTTGTGACAAGGCCACTTCGGGATTTTTCATACGTGCTACGAAATCTCTGGCAAGAATGACAACCCCTTTGACACCCTTTTTTACGCAGTCATCCAGATTTTTCCAAAGTCTTTCTACTGGACCTGCGATAATAGCAAGATCAACTTTTTGAGGGATGGCGGTTAAGGAGGGATATGGTTCAAGCCCGCAAATATTTTCTCCTTCTCCTACAAGAAACACCTCGCCTTTAAATTCTCGCCACAGGAGATTTCGAAGTAATAGTTCGCTTGGTGAAGCGTCTCCTGGAACGACATCCATTACTGCTACGGTTTTGGGTTTAAAAATAAAGTCTAGATTATAGATAGACATTTTTTACCTCGTTGTTGAAAAGCGTTTTCCAACAAATCACCGCAAGGGATCATATGTTTGTTTTTGCAAAGGTTTCTTTTATTTAGCTGGCAAGAAATGTAAGCCGTTAATGCTAAATTTGCTAGAGAGCTACCCAGTTTTTATAACTTATTACCAAAACATGAGAAATTTTTCTTAAGAGGATTTCCCCTTGCTAGCCAAATTAAGCTTAATTTTTTGTTAGTTCTTAAATAATCTCTGATAATTTCTACCAAAAAAGACCTTTACCGAGCCAAGTTTTTCAAGGGTAAACGCATAGGACACTCAAGATAAAAGACCGAGCTTTATTTTTAAGATTCCCTTGACAGCAGGCGGAGGTGCCGTTATTTTTACTGTCGCTGGTTGGGTCGGTAACTCAGTTGGTAGAGTATCGGCCTTTTAAGCCGAGAGTCGCAGGTTCGAGTCCTGCCCGACCCACCAGGTTTTATAAAAAGGTGTCCCCGTCGTCTAGCCAGGTCCAGGACACCGGCCTTTCACGCCGGCAACAGGGGTTCAAATCCCCTCGGGGACGCCAAATTTTCCCTCCTAGGATTTCTCTCATGGAAATTCTGATTCTTGCTGCTGAAAGCTTGGGCGTTCGCTCCATGGCAACTTTTGTGCGCACCAAAGACGTCTCCGTCCTGATTGACCCCGGTGCAGCCCTTGGTCCTAAACGTTATGGCCTTCCTCCAGATAAGATAGAATGGCAAAAATTGCGGGAAATTAAGGCCCTTATTAAGGATAAAATCAGAGAAGCCGATTTAGTTATCATAAGTCATTATCATTATGACCACTATGACCCTGAATGGGCCAAAGAGCTTAAGGGTAAACAATTGCTGCTAAAAAATCCCGAAAAAGATATAAACCGCAACCAGGCTAAACGTGCTAAAGAACTTTTAAAAAGACTTGCCGCTTTTGGTGTTTGCTGGAAGATTGCCGAAGGGATGCGGCTCATTTTTGGAGAAACAGAAATTGTCTGCTCACCACCTTTAAATCACGGTCCTGATGAGCGTTTTGGAGCCGTGGTAGCAACAGTCATAAAAGAAAATGGCAAAGTCTTTTTGCATTCTTCTGATGTCTCAGGCCCGGTACAACAAGAAGCTTTAAATTTTATTTATAAGCACAGTCCTCAAATTCTTTTTATCGATGGCCCGGCAAGTTATCTTGGCCCCCGTTTTGGCTTGGAAGCCCTAGAGCTTGCCCGTAAAAATTTAGTTTCCCTGACATTAGAACTTAAGCCCGAATTTTTGATTATGGATCATCATTTATTGCGAGATCTTTCCTGGAAGACCTGGGCAGAAAATGTTTTCTCTGAGGCGGTTAAAACCAATACCAAGGTCCTTTGCGCAGCAGATTTTATGAAGAAAAAGCCTTTACTTCTTGAAGCTTTGCGCAAAGACCGCTATAAAGCCCTTAGCAAAAAAATTTGCAAGTACTAGCTATTTAGCTTTATGAAAGGGGGAAATGACCATGAGCTTATCTAACTTTCTTTTTACTTCGGAGTCTGTTACCGAAGGACACCCTGACAAAGTGGCCGACCAAATCTCTGATGCCATTCTTGATGCCATCCTTGAGAAAGACCCTTACGCGCGCGTAGCCTGTGAAACGTTGGTGAACACCGGGATGATACTCATTGCCGGTGAAATTACCACTGAAGCCCGGGTGGAGTACGCAAAGATCGCCCGTGGTGTGGTAAAAGAAATTGGCTATAACCACTCTGACCTTGGCTTTGACTGGCAGACCTGCGCCGTGCTTACCAGTGTTGACCGCCAGAGCCCAGACATTGCCATGGGTGTTGAACGAGGCGAAGAGATTGGCGCCGGAGACCAGGGGCTTATGTTTGGTTATGCCTGTGATGAGACCCCTGACTATATGCCCATGCCTATTTGGTACGCCCATCGCCTGGCTATGCGTTTAGCCGAAGTTCGCAAAAAGGGAATTCTTCCCTTTTTGCGCCCTGATGGCAAAACCCAGGTAACGATCCAATACGAAGACAAACGCCCCAAGGCTGTTCACACAGTGGTTGTGGCAGCCCAGCATGAACCCTGGGTGGAATATAAAGAACTTCGCGAGGCCATTATTGAGGAGGTAATCAAAAAAGTCATTGACCCCGAGCACTTTACCGCTGAAACCAAGTTTTTGGTAAATACCACCGGACGTTTTGTTATCGGTGGGCCGCTGGCAGACTGTGGCATGACTGGGCGGAAGATAATCGTTGATACCTATGGCGGCCGCGGACATCACGGTGGAGGTGCCTTCTCCGGCAAAGATCCCACCAAAGTTGACCGCACTCCTTCTTACTATGCCCGTTATGTTGCTAAAAACATGGTTGCCGCAGGGGTGGCCAAAGAGTTAGAAGTTCAGGTAGCTTACGCAATCGGTGTGCCAGAGCCTTTGGCAATCAACGTAAACACCAATGGCACCAACAATATTCCCCTTGACCGCATAGTTGAGATCATAAATGAGCTGTTTGATTTCCGTCCGCGCCACATGATCGAATATCTCAATATGAGAAGGCCTATTTATCGGAAAACAGCGGCTTACGGCCATTTTGGGCGTCCTGAGCCGGAATTTACCTGGGAGCGCCTTGACATGGTAGAAAAAATAAAAGAACTGGCCGGGCTTTAATTAACCATGATAAAAAAACTTCGTTTAGAAGACGCCGAAAAAGAAGAAAACCGCTATTATCAAAACTTAAGTATTGAAGAGCGGATAAGAATCTTTGAAGTCCTAAGGAGAAGATATGCTGCTGTCCTCGGACGTCCTTTCCCCCGAGTGGAAAGAGTTCTTAAGATTGTTAAACAAACATCAGGCAGGCCAAAGGATTTAGCTGACATTGAGTGCCTTAAAAGGAGGAGCTAATGGAGTTTCACGTAAAAGACCTTGAGCTGGCAGAGAAGGGAAGACTTAGAATTGAATGGGCCGGGCGCGAGATGCCTGTTCTCAAACAGATAAAAGACCGCTTTGAAAAGGAAAAACCCTTAAAGGGAATAAAACTCGGGGCTTGTCTCCATGTCACCACTGAGACTGCAAACCTGATGGATGTTCTTAAAGCAGGGGGTGCTGAGGTAGCCCTTTGTGCCTCAAATCCCCTTTCCACTCAGGATGACGTAGCGGCGGCGCTCGTGAAATTTTTTGAGATCCCGGTCTTTGCCATCCGCGGAGAAGATCGCGATACTTACTATGCCCACATAAAGGCCGTTCTTGATATAAACCCCAACATTACCATGGACGACGGAGCAGACCTTATTTCCACCCTTCATGCGGAATACCCGGAAAAAATCGCAAATGTAATTGGCGGCACAGAAGAAACCACTACAGGAGTTATCAGACTTCGTGCTATGGCTAAAGAAGGGGCGCTTAAGTATCCGGTCATTGCGGTAAACGATGCCCTTACCAAACACCTTTTTGATAACCGCTATGGTACCGGCCAATCCACCATAGATGGCATCTTGCGCGCTACCAATCGTCTTCTGGCTGGCTCTATTTTTGTAGTGGCAGGTTACGGTTGGTGTGGCCGAGGCGTGGCTATGAGGGCCAGGGGCATGGGAGCACGCGTCATTGTAACCGAAGTTGATCCTCTTAAAGCTATTGAGGCTGTCATGGATGGCTTTGACGTGATGCCCATGGATGAGGCTGCAGAAATTGGCGACTTTTTCTGCACCTTAACCGGGGATATCCATGTGATTCGCAAAGAGCACTTTCTAAAGATGAAAGACGGTGCCATTGTATCTAACTCAGGTCACTTTAATGTGGAGCTTGACCTTGATGGTCTTAAAGAAATTTCTCAGCAAGTACGCCGTGTGCGTGAAAATGTGGATGAATACACCCTGGTAAACGGCAAAAAGGTTTACATCCTGGCAGAAGGTCGTTTGGTTAATCTTGCTGCAGCTGAGGGCCATCCTTCTGCTGTTATGGATATGAGCTTTGCTAACCAGGCCCTTTGTGCGGAATATCTTGTCAAACATGGAAAAGAGCTTAAAAATGACGTTTACAAAGTCCCAGAGCACATAGATCGTTCGGTGGCAGAAATGAAGCTTAAGGCCATGAACATTCGTATCGACCGTTTGACTCCTGAGCAAGAAAAATATCTTTCTTCCTGGGAGATGGGAACATAATGCCCAAGGAGTTAGCAGTTTGCCTGGTAAGCGGTGGCCTGGATAGTTGTGTGGCTGCCGCTTATGCGGCTCAAAAATACGATCTTGCCTTTTTACACGTAAATTACGGCCAGCGTACCGAGGCTCGTGAGCTCAAGGCCTTTAACGAAATTGCAGATTATTACCAGGTAAAATATCGCCTGGTGGCCGATGTCCCAGCCCTTAAACAAATCGGAGCCTCTGCCCTCACTGACACAAACATTCCCGTACCCGAGGGAGCGGTGTCCACTTCGGATATTCCCGTAACTTATGTCCCTTTTCGTAACGCCCATTTTTTAGCCATTGCGGTTTCCTGGGGGGAGGTTTTAGGAGCCAAGCGGATTTTTATCGGGGCAAGTGAGGTTGATTTCTCTGGCTATCCAGATTGTCGCAAAAGTTTTTTTGAGGCCTTTAACCGTGCTATTGCCGAAGGTACCAAGCCAGAAACAGACATACGCATAGAAACTCCCTTGATTGAACTTTCCAAGGCAGAGATCGTAAGGCTTGGGGTAAAGCTCAAAGCTCCGCTTCACCTGACCTGGTCGTGTTATCAGCGGGAAGACGTTGCTTGTGGTGTTTGTGAATCTTGCCTTTTGAGGCTTAAAGGTTTTAAAGAAGCTGGTGCGGAAGACCCTATCCCCTATGAGCGTAAAGATATTTGAATGTAAAAGATGTGGCTTTTGCTGTCAGGGGGAAAGTACGGTTTCCCTTACTCCTCCTGAGCAGGAAAGTATAGCCATGTTTTTGGGTTTGAATCTTTCAGAATTTTTTGAGCGCTATACGGTTAAAAAGGGATCTCGTGTGGAAATGAAGACTATAAACGGCCATTGTATTTTTTTTGATGAAAAAGAAAAAATATGCCGTATTCATCCGGTAAAACCTTCTCATTGTCGCCGCTGGCCTCTTCATCCAAGTATCCTCAAAGACCGAGAAAGCTTTGAGATAATAAAGCGCACCTGTCCTGGTTTTTCTCCCTCGGCCACCTGGGAAGAGGTGGTTGATTTTATACGCTACATGGGAGATACCTGTTAAGCCCTTATTTTTCTTGCATTTCAGAAGAGACCTTTGCAAAATCGTCGTGATTAGTATTGCAAGCATAACCGCAAGGATCCGTTCTCATTTTTCGGAACGAAAGATAGGAACGGATCCTGGGTGGTTTATTTTTTGTTATGAAAGTCTATCTCTTGCCCCGATCATATGTAAAAAACACTAGACGCGGTGTTAAAAAAAGCCTAATAAAAAAATATGGAACAAGATACTTTTGTAAACTTGTCGGGATCTGTGTCGCAAGCACATCCTAGGATGTTTTGCCAAGATCGAGAACAAAATTTTAAAAACGAAATATTGCCATTAAAAACAGCATGAAAAATATTTCACAAACTATTTTTACACGATTGAAACAAAGGTTACAGAAAGAAACATTTTTGAAATTAAGATGATTTTGGAAATAAAATGAAATTTTTCACAAAATATTGACGTTTTATAATTTGAGCATTAAAAGACCAAAATTCACAAAGGGAGGTTACTTATGGATAAAGAAAAAGAACTCATTGCTAAGTATGCGGAAAAGGATGAAGAGCTTCGTAAACTTGTAGAGGAACATCGTGCCCTTGACCAACAGCTTGAAGAGTTTCACAAAAGACCTTATCTCACCGCTGAAGAGGAAGTAGAAAAAAAGCGTATTCAGGTTAAAAAACTAGCGTTAAAAGACCAAATTTTAGCTATAGTTGAAAAATATCGTAAAATGGAGGAGGAAAACAAATAGTGGCTAAGAAAATGACTGGTGCACAAATCATTGTCGAAGCCCTAAGGCGAGAGGGCGTTGACATCATTTTTGGCTATCCGGGTGGCGCTGTTATTGACATCTATGATGAACTTTACCGGGCGCAGGATATAAAGCATGTCTTGGTGCGCCATGAGCAAGGGGCTGCTCATGCGGCAGATGGCCTTGCAAGGTCAACCGGAAAAGTAGGCGTTTGTCTGGCTACTTCTGGTCCAGGCGCAACCAACACCGTAACAGGTATTGCTACGGCATATATGGACTCTGTTCCTATGGTCGTGCTAACAGGTCAGGTTCCTACCAAACTCATTGGTAACGACGCCTTCCAGGAGGTCGATATTACCGGTATTACGCGTCCCTGCACCAAACACAACTTTCTTGTTAAGCGCGTAGAAGACCTTGCCTGGACCCTTAAAGCGGCTTTTCATATTGCCCGGACAGGGCGCCCAGGGCCAGTGCTTGTGGATATTCCCAAGGATGTCCAGCAGGCCAAGACAGAATTTAACTGGCCTGAGGAAATTCGGTTAAGAAGCTATAACCCTACTTATGAGCCCCATAAACGCCAGGTGGAAAAGGCCTATCGTCTCCTTGAGGCCTCAACGCGTCCGGTAATCTTGGTTGGTGGTGGTGTTATCTCTTCTGGGGCCCATGAAGAAGTCCGCGAGCTTGCTGAACTCCTTCACATACCTGTTACCATGACCCTTATGGGTCTGGGGGGCTTTCCGGGGACTCACGAATATTCCCTTGGCATGCTTGGTATGCACGGCACTTACTACGCTAACATGGCGGTTGCCAATAGTGACCTTATCATTGCAGTAGGTGCGCGCTTTGATGACCGCGTAACCGGAAAGGTTGACGCCTTTGCCCCTATGGCCAAGATAGTCCATATTGACATCGACCCCACCTCTATCCAAAAGAACGTCAGAGTTGACGTGCCTATTGTGGGGGATTGTAAAAGGGCCCTTGCCAAGCTTCTTGAAATTATCAAAGAAGTTGGACGTCCGGCAAAACTCTGGAAAGAGCAGTTTAAAGAATGGTGGGAGCAAATCGAGATCTGGCGCAGACGTTATCCCCTCACCTACAAACAAGAAGGAGATTTCATTAAGCCTCAGTTTGTCATAGAAAAGCTCTATGAGCTCACTGGTGGGGATGCCATTGTTTGTACGGAAGTTGGGCAAAACCAGATGTGGACGGCTCAGTTTTGGAAGTTTGATCGTCCAAGGACCCTTCTTTCTTCTGGTGGTCTTGGCACCATGGGTTACGGATTCCCTGCCTCTATAGGAGCTCAGATGGCAAACCCGGATAGACTCGTCATTGACTTTGCAGGCGATGGTTCCATTCAAATGAATATTCAAGAAATGGCTACCGCCATAGATCAGCGCTTACCAATCAAGGTCATCATTCTAAATAACGGCTATTTAGGCATGGTGCGCCAGTGGCAGGAGCTTTTCTACGAGCGCCGTTACTCTGCAGTTGAATTTGCCACTATCCCAGATTTTGTAAAACTTGCGGACGCTTATGGCGCCGTTGGCCTTCGGGCTACCAAACCTGAAGACGTTGAACCGGTTCTCAAAAAAGCCCTTGAGACCAAGAATCTCGTTCTGGTTGATATTCACATTGCGCCTGAAGAGGGCGTCTTCCCAATGGTTCCCGCTGGGCGGGCTACCACGGAAATGATTTTGGTGTAAGGAGAGAAGTATGGAGATGAACAACAGCGAAAGAAAACACACCCTATCAGTGCTAGTGGAAAATACTCCTGGGGCTTTGGCTCGTATCGTGGGCCTTTTTACCGGCCGCGGGTTCAATATAGACAGCTTGTGCGTGGCAGAGACCTTAGACCCCACCCTTTCTCATCTTACGCTTGTTACCCATGGCGACGCCATGATTATTGAACAAATAATCAAACAACTACGTCGCCTGATTGACGTCTATAAAGTAGTTGATGTTACCGAAGAAGGCGAATTCGTAGAAAGGGAGATGGCCCTTATCAAGGTCCGTGCCGAAAAAGAAACCCGCGCAGAAGTTTTACGCATGTGTGATATTTTCCGTTGTAAGGTGGTAGATGTGAGCCCTCGCACTTATACGGTAGAGGTAACCGGGCCTGAGAGTAAAATAGAAGCAGTTATCGAACTCCTAAAGCCTTTGGGAATAAAAGAGATTGTCCGCACCGGTCTTATCGCCATGAAAAGAGAAAAAAAGAGTCTATAAATTAGGGCCGCTTTTGCGGCCCTTCAAAACAAAGTGCCTAAAAAGCCCTCTTACCCTTATAGCTTAAGCTTAGAAAAACTGTTTGAAATTTATAATACCACTCCTTTGGGGCTTTCTTCAGAAGAAGTTCAGAAGCGTCTTGAAATTTTTGGTCCAAACGAATTAGAGCCCGCAAAGAAGAAATCTCCTTTAAAAATTTTTCTTGCCCAGTTTGCCAATGTCTTAATTTTTATTCTTTTGATAGCAGCAGCCATCTCTTTGTTGGTGGGGGACAAAGTAGAGGCTGTAGTCATCCTGCTAATTGTTTTTGCCTGCGGGATACTTGGCTTTATCCAGGAATGGAAGGCAGACAAGGCCTTGGCCGCTTTAAAAGAAATGGCGGCCCCTGAAGCACTGGTATTTCGCGATGGAGGGCCTAAGAAAATTCCTGCTGCTCAAGTCGTTCCCGGGGATATTTTAGTGCTTGCAGCAGGAGACAAAGTCGCGGCAGACGTGAGGCTTATTGATAGTGTAAATTTGAAAATTGACGAGGCTCCCCTTACTGGAGAATCTGTTCCTGTAAGTAAAGATGCCTCTTTAGTTTTGCCTGAAGATACACCTCTTCCTGAGCGCCGCAACATGGCCTTTGCTGGTACCACGGTTATGAATGGACGAGGGCTTGGTCTGGTGGTTGCCACCGGCCAGGATACCGAATTCGGAAAAATTGCGCATCTTCTCAAAGAAGTCAAAGAAGAAAAAACACCTTTTGAGAAAAGGCTTGCTATCATTGGCCGTTGGCTCGGCTTGGTATCTCTTTTGGTAGCAGCTATCGCAGCAGCTTTTGGAATAGCACGTGGTTACGACATACTGGAAATGTTTCTCTGGGGAGTTTCTTTAGCGGTAGCCGCTGTGCCAGAGTCCTTGCCTGCGGTAGTTACCGCAGCCCTTGCTATCGGGGTTTCCCGCATGGCCAAGCGCCACGCTATTGTTAAGCGTCTCCCTGCAGTAGAAACCCTGGGAGCCACTACGGTAATTTGTACCGATAAAACCGGCACCCTTACCAAAAACGAAATGACCGTCCGCAGGATATGGGCAGGAGGAGTAAGTTTTGACGTAACCGGCATGGGATACGCTATAGAAGGCGAGATTCTTTGTCTGGGAAAACCGGCTGATATCTCCCAAAACAAAGCCCTTTATTACACCCTTTTAACAGGGCTTTTGTGCAATGACGCCCAAAAAACAAACGAACACTTTTCAGGGGACCCCACTGAAATAGCCCTTTTAGTGGCTGCGCTTAAAGCAGGGCTTGATCCTTCTAATTTTGAAAGAGTAGCAGAGATTCCCTTTGACAGTGATCGCAAACGCATGAGTGTGGTGGTAAAAGACCTTGATTCGGGAAGATATTTCGTACTTACCAAAGGCTCTTTAGAAAGTTTGCTTGATATTTCCACCGCCTTAATAAAAGAAAATCTTACCATCCCTTTGACTCAAGAAGAGATTCAAAAAATACGCGATGTTCACGACCGCATGGGAGAAAAAGCCCTCAGGGTGTTAGCCTGTGCCTTTAAAGAAGTAAAACAAGTGCCCACTTCTGAGGAAATAGAAAAGAATCTAAGTTTCGTAGGGCTTTACGGTATGATGGATCCCCCGCGCCCTGAAGTAAAAGAAGCCATAAAAAAATGCAAAACTGCTGGCATCCGTGTTATCATGATTACCGGAGACCACGCCAAAACAGCCCTTGCTATCGGACACGACCTGGGTCTTGTGCCTTCTCTTGACTCTTCTTTCGTTCTTACTGGTAAAGATCTTGAAAAAATAAGTGACCAGGAGCTTTCGCAAAAACTGTCGCAAGTTTCGATATTTGCCCGGGTTTCTCCAGAACATAAACTGCGTCTGGTAAAACTCCTTAAAACAAAAGGAGAAATCGTTGCCATGACAGGAGACGGGGTAAACGATGCCCCGGCCCTTAAGGCGGCAGATATTGGTATTGCCATGGGGATTACGGGTACCGAAGTTGCCAAGGAGGCCTCAGACATTATCCTAGCTGATGATAACTTTGCCACCATAGTTGCTGCGGTTGAAGAAGGGCGAAATATCTTTGACAACATAAAAAAGTACATGCTCTTTCTCTTGAGCTTTAATCTCTCAGAAATACTGGTATTGATTGGGGGATTCTTGAAGGGTCTTCCGCTTCCTTTGACGGCTGTTCACATTCTTTGGATCAATCTTGTAACAAATGGCCCCCCTGCCTTGGCCCTGGGGGTTGATCCTCCTGCTCCTGACATTATGGCCCGACCACCTAGGCCCCCTGAAGAAGGGATTTTTACCAAGCGTCTTGTTTCTCTCATTGCTGGGCTGGCAACACTTATCGCCATATTTTTATTGCCGATTTTTGTTTACGCGCTCTCTTCTGGACACGCTGTTATAGAGGCTCAGACGGTACTCTTTACTGGGTTTGTGCTTTTTGCCGTGGCGGTTGCTTATGTGTCTCGCTCTGAGCATTTAAATCTCTGGCAATTCAACCCCCTTGCTAACAAATGGCTGAATTTAAGCGTACTATTCATGGTGGTCTCACAAATCATAATTGTTTACTCGCCTTTTTTGCACAAATATCTTCATACGGTTTCCCTTAAAGCCTCATGGTGGGTAGCTTTATCTTTAGCTGCAGTTGCCTACCTGGCCATTGCGGAAATAATTAAGTTTGTCTTTGTGCGCATATTCCGCTAAAAGAAATACGATAATTCTTGGCTTGTTATCAATTTGCATTAAAGTTAGGTGCCATGGATACTTATGGAATAATTGGCTGGCCGGTTTCTCATTCCTTATCTCCTGCTATGCACAATGCGGCTTTTAAAGCCTTGGGCATTAAAGCGGTTTATGGCCTTCTCCCCCTGCATCCCTCAAAACTAAAAGAAGGAATAGAAGGCATTAGGGTGCTTAACATAAAAGGTGTTTCTGTTACGGTGCCTCACAAAGAGAATGTTATGGCCTTTCTTGATGAAGTTGACAATATTGCTCGTGAAATTGGGGCAGTTAACACCATAATAAACCAAGAAGGTAAGCTTTTTGGTGTAAATACCGATTGGATCGGTGCAAAAAAAGCTATCGAGCAAAAAATAAATCTTTCTGGGAAAAAGGCCGTAGTTATTGGGGCAGGGGGGGCTGCGCGTGCGGTGGTTTATGCCTTGGTGAAAGGTGGGGCTCAGGTACTAATCTTTAACCGCACTTACGAAAAAGCTCAAAAACTGGCAAGTGAACTAGGGGGAGAGCCTTTCCCTTTATCCCAAATCAAAAATGCCACAGGAGATGTTTTAGTTCAGACCACAAGTGTGGGGCTTAATGAAGACCAAAGCCCCGTGCCTAAAGAAATTCTTTCACGGTTTAAAGTGGTAATGGATATTGTATACAAACCCCTTGAAACACGTCTTCTCAGAGAGGCCAAAGAGGCAGGTTGTGAGGTAATAGACGGTTTAGAAATGCTCGTTTATCAGGGAGTTGAGCAATTCTTTTTGTGGAAAAATATTAGACCTTCTGCAGAGCTTATGCGCAAAGCGGCTTTAGAAGAATTATCAGGAGAAAAAAATGGACGCTAAAAAAGTCACACCAGTAGCAAAACCTCTTAATGCCAAAGTAAAAGTTCCTGGCTCCAAGAGCATCACCCAGCGTGCTCTCATTTGCGCCGCCCTAGCAGAAGGTGAGTCTTTTTTAGAGGGAGCCCTGCGCAGTGAAGACCCTGATCTTTTGGCCCATGCTTTAACTAGTACCGGAGTTAGTGTTGAGTTTGCGGCAGATAGTTTCAGGGTAAAAGGGGTAGGGGGGCGCCCTCATCTTTCAGGAAAAGAAATATTTATGGGCAATAACGGCACAGGGACCAGATTTTTTCTTGCCTTTGCTTCATTGGGCAGGGGGACTCCTATTGTGGTCACGGGGACCAAGCGCCTTTGTGAAAGGCCTTTTAAACCTCTTATCGACGCCCTTAGAGCTTGGGGGGCTGTGCTTCGTTCGCTTAAAAATGAAGGTTTTTTGCCAGTGGAAATCCAGGGTGGCGGCTTAAGCGGCCAAGAAGTAGAAGTTTCTGTAACAGAAAGTAGCCAGTTTCTTTCAGCTCTTCTTTTAGTAGGGCCATATACTAAAGAGCCTGCCAAGATAAAACTTACTAGCCCTTTGGTTTCCAGGCCGTACGTAGATCTTACCATAGCCATTATGCGCGCCTTTGGCGCAGAAATTACTGAAAAAGAAAGTCTTTTTTCTGTTTCCCATAAAAGGTATCAGCCAAAGAAATTCAAAGTAGAAGGGGACGCTTCAAGTGCTTCTTATTTTTTGGCAGCGGCGGCTTTAGCAGGCGGACAGGTAACAGTAACGAACTTGCCCAAGGAATCTTTACAAGGGGATTCTGCCTTTGCTGGCATCCTTTCACGCATG
>Ga0256840_1003346_pt1 | contig 13078 bp, 16 predicted proteins | sample 355202metaG_FD_185969 | JGI IMG/M metagenome (GOLD analysis project Ga0256840, IMG submission 185969) | Hydrothermal vent microbial communities from Mid Atlantic Ridge, Atlantic Ocean - 355-202 | ecosystem: Environmental > Aquatic > Marine > Hydrothermal vents | place: Atlantic Ocean: Mid...
TTATACTCACAGTAGGTACTCCAATAATTCTGTTTCATCTTTTAATTCATTTTTTATTATTTCTGAAATAATAATAGAAAGTTCTTCTTTTTGTTTGATGTTAAATTGTGTAAACAGCAAGGGGGCATTCTCTACAAAGTGCCTGTTAATATCTTCAAAAATATTAATAAAATATAGGGCTAGTATCTCTCTTGTTTTCTTGTCTGTTATATGTTCAGTTTCTCTAAATAGTTTAAGTGTAGCAAGGGTCTCTTTTTGAATGATACCTTTTATTGTTTCTGCTTGAAGTGTAATTATTTTTTTATTGATGCTTTTTGTAAAAAAGGTTTTTATCACTTGCATCTTAGAAGAGGAGAAGAGATGTTCTGCATACTCTACCGTTTCACTGTCTGCAAAATCCAATGATTCGCTTTTTCTATCAATGCTTTCTGCAATAATGAATGACATGGTAGAGTCTTTAAGTTTACTTCTTTTGAACCTATCGGACATATAGTAAACTCTAACATTTTCTAGGTGTGTCATTAATAAAGAACTATTAGAGGAGAGTGTATTTCTACTAAAGTAATATGAGTATAAAGACCCTTGCTCATGAATGTCTCCCCATAATGGAAAATCATCATTATAGAGGACATGAAGCATTTTATTTTTATCAGGAATAAAATCGGGAAGATATTTTAATATTGAAGCCCTTGGAGAAAAAAACTGGGAAAGAAGCTCGGACCTTTCTAGGTCCTCTAATGCTCTTAAAAGTTTTTTTGATTGTTTTCTTAGAATATGAGGGAATTCAGCGTCTTGGTATTGGTCAATAATAGTGTAGGTGTTATTAAGTCCTAAGAAAGATTTTTTCCAAAATAATTTTCTTTTATATTCTTCAAAAAGAACATAGGATAAAGATATGAAAGAAAGAATTGCTTCATTTTCTTCAAATTCTCCAAAAAAATCATCCAATGCACTCTTACCTATATTTTCTATGATAACTCCCACTAAGACCATACAGCGTATGCTAAAGACAACAATATCCTCTTCTATCTTACTATCATCAAGGTCATACCCTGAAAGTCCAGAATGTTGGATAAGTACTCTTAGCTCATCTATGAAAACATAAAAAAGTAATTGCTTTTGATTTGATACATTTTTAAATGAACCTTTCCAAAAGTTATTTTCTTCAATAGAGTTAAACCTGAAATCTCTAATTTGTCTTGGGTTACTTCCACCTCTTATCATAATTCTTAATGCCGCATAATAGGTGAAGTAGGGGGTTTCATCAAGAGAGACAATCGTCTTATTGTTTTTCATCGTTTTCCCCTTGATACATTAATGAAATTTCCTTTTTTATATCTCTATATATGACATGTTCAAGTAGGGCAAGATTGACTTTATTTGATATGGCAATAATATTCGATTCTAAAATACCTACCTGTAACATAGGAGAGTTTCCTATGGTACTCACGTTAGAAGAGCCAGCTCCTAATGTCTGCGTTCCTATTTTTCTCATTTCAGCAATCAGGGCATAACTTTTTGCAATATAGTCTCTTTTGCGTCTATGTAGGTAAGTATAGTAGGCTATTTCCTTATAGGAGTCTGCCATTACTAAACTGTCTACCTTATTTATAATGGGTTCAAAGCAAACACCTGTTGCCGAAAACAAAGGGGAACAGTAAAATATTAAAACAAGAAATCGTATTTTTTTCATCTTTATCCCTATTGTAGTGTAGAATCAGCTCTAATTGAACTCTGAAACTGAAATGTGTCTGCAATGGCTTTGGATATTTCTGCAGCTTTTTTGTGTGATGCTTCTATAAAAGTCCTTTGTGCCATATACCTATTAATCATTTGAGAATACTCTTTTCTTAATTCTTTAGGAAGACGGTCTACTATATCTTGCCCAGAATGAGTGATGGTTCGCATTCTTGATGTTGCACTGCTTGAAACAGTTGCATAATTTGCTACACCTTGTGAGATATTTGTTTGGGTTTCGTATAAAGCATCATCAAAGAGTGACATATCTGCACCCCCAATACTTGCATAGTGTGATTTAACCCCATTGATATATTGAGCGGTAAGTTTATGTCTGCCTGCTCCTCCCGCTCCTTTATTGTAGCAATCCACCGATGTCCAGTTTGTTTGTGTTGGGTCAGGAACTCTTTTATTGTTATAACACTCAGATAATACTTGTGCTCCCATTGCTATACTTCTCTCAACTGCTCCCATCCCTGAGCTTCTTGGCATGAGTGCTTGTTCAACTGTCGCAAACGTAGGATACGCTCCTAAGACCCTATCCTTTTGCCACTTATCATTCAGTTGCATCATCCCCCAATCCACACTAGTCCCGTTGTCTCCTACAGCATTTATGTTAAGTTGTCTCCCCGATTCCTGCATAGCAATAGCCAGTAGAATTTTAGGGTCTTTTATACCTTCTTTTTTTGAGTACTTGACAAATAAAGACCAGTAGTTTGTAGCATTTTGTGACATCTTCCCTGGTTCAGATGGAATAGGAGGTGTGGAAAGCATAGCGGCGGACTCTTTTATGTTTTTCTGAATATCTGATGAGGTGTAGGTAGCCACAGCATTTTCTGATTTTAGATAACAAGACTCTTCAAACATCTTGTTTCCTTTGGAAGATTCCATACATTTTAAAAACCGTTGTCCCTTTCTAGTGTTTAAAAAAACTGGGGAGCCACCTATTTCTTTATCATTTAAGAGCTTACTACTCCAAGATGTTTCGTCAGAACCATATACCTTTTGTAATTCAGGAGTATCAATCATTTCTGTTCTTTTATCTGAACCAAAACAAAGGTCTTCACCAAACATTTCTTTTCCTGCATACAGAGAAAGTTTCTTATTCGCGAGTATTTCAAATCCACCAATACCAGATTTTAATTTATCAATATTGGCTGCATCAGCGATAAGTTTATCTGCACTTGCACAATATTTCTTGCTCACAATATTTCTACATTGGGTATCATTTAATTGAACGGAAAATCCACATACACTTTCCCCCAAGAAAGGTATAGAATTATAATATTTTTCTGCAGTGAAGAAGAGTGGTTCAAGAAGTGCATTTTGCAAGCCACATACTGAGAAATTTTTGAATTTAAGTGCAGGGAGTTGGCATCTAATACTGATACTACCAAGACCAGGGATAATTGCATCAAGGTTGAGGTTGATTCCTTCAAGAAAAGATGAAAATCCATCTATACCTTTATTTATATCAAATTCAAATGCATTTGACTGAGGTGAAAGCAAAAGGAGAGAGGAAAGGATGATAGCTTTCATTTTGTGTGTTTTTCTGCAAGTAATTGTGCTCCTTGTTCTTTTTTTGTTCTTATTCACTTTCCTTCTCCTGCATTCCTTCCAATCCTCTCTGTATGGATTCTATCCCCTCTTGTGATTGATAGGAAGCGGTTGTGATATCAATACTGTTGTAACTAGCGGAAATACTTTCTTTTTTTAGGTCTACTAATTCTTTAAATAGTGCATTTATAAGTACATCTGCACTATTTTGCCTTGACACACCATCTCCATAGTCTACTCTATCTTCAGCGGGGAGCGTTTCAATGTCCTTTGAACTTTTATGAACATAGTAAGTATCACCCCTTGAAGCCTTGTTCATTGTGATAAGTTCTACAGATGAAGCCATTTCAATACGAGCAATCTCCTTTTGGAGTAAAGCTTTAGGAGAATATTCATTGTTTAAAACCTCATCAATACAATCTTTACTCCGATTACAATCTTTTACCTTCTTTGATACCTCTGCTTGTAAGGTAAGAACCCTGGATGAAATAGTTTCATCTGCAACGGCAATTGCCTCGGCACTTTTTAAGATTTCTTTTTCTGTTGCAATAGTGTCTTTTGGAAGTTTCCCATAATCATCTTCCAAGCACTTTTCGCCACTCACTTTCATGCAGTCTCTTAGGTCCTCTACTTTTGAAGAAAACATACCTAAATTTAGGGTGCTAGACATGTCTGATTTTTCATATAGGCTTGATTCAGTCATGCCACTAGGGAACTCTTCCCCACTTGTGTCAAATCTTTCTGCACAGGCACTTTTCTTAAAGGCATCTCCTTTTAAAAATTCAAATTCAGAAACAGATGACACCGCTAACATAGCAGGAGATATAATTTCAGAGTCAATTGTCGATTTACAGAGGGAACTTAACCCTTCAATAAAACAGTCAGCATTTGCTTCTCCTCCGTAGCTTATGCTACATCCACCAAGCTGAAAGTTGCCATTATATATCTTTTCAAAGGAGCCAACAGCTTCACAAATACTATTTGTGTCTGCAAACTTAGTTAATCCAAAACAGTTAAGAATATCTTTTACTCCAAATTCTGCATACACATTGTCTGCACCTATGAGTATTACAATTAAAACCAATATTTTCTTCATCTTATCTTCTCCCTAGATTAGACATAGAATAGTCCACTCTTTCATCAATGTTTTTTTTGTTTCTTTTATCGAAAGTTGACGTTCCTGAGTTTGCGACATTTTCATTGACAATATCATACATCTCTTTTTTGTGATTTGCTAACTTGAGCAGTGTAGCTGAGAGCAGGGAACTGCTGCTCATTGATGCTTGAGCGATACTCTGATACTCTTTCCTCATCTCTTGAGGCAAAACCTCACTTACTTCTTCAGAAGGCAAGGGCATGGCAAATTCAGGCATTGCTGCCATATCATACAACAATCCTTTCCTCTCTGTTTCCTTGTCAATTTCTTTGAAGTATTTATCTCTGTCGGAGTAATTGTCTCCCGCTCTTTCCTTGAATGAACACATCATCGCATACACAGGGTCCTTGATATCCTCGCATCCTTCTTCTATTGCAGATGCAAGAGCAGATTGCTGCTGCTTATCTCTGTTTTTATAAAAGGCATGGGCTTCTGCACTTTTCAATATTTCTTTATTTGTATCTGCGGTAGACTTGCCACCTGCGAAGTAAAAACTATCGTCTGTATCTGTTGTTACAGATGTTCTTTTGTAGCTAGCTTTTCCCATTGAAACACTATGCCTTATTCTCTCCCCCATACTAGAAGCCGTAAATTCACTATTGTTGCAGCCCAGTTGATAACTTTTTTCACCCGTAATTTTACTAAATTCTGAAATATAGTCTAGGGGAGCTTGTGTACAGGTGTTTTTTGCTGATGCACCATAAGATATACTGCATGGACCAAAAGAAAACGAGGTTTGGAAACTTGTTGGAATATAAAAATCTTGACACCCAAATCTCATTCCAAAGGATTGAGAGCTTGCGTGTGTTAAAAACAGTGAAACACTTAATATAACTATTGCTGTAGTTTTTTGCATGATTTATCTTTCGTTAAGTCAAAACAAAACTTTTCCCGCTCTTTTTTCTGTGCAAAAGTAATGAGATACCCTTTGTCTGTTTCTGAATATTTTGACCCAAATGCACGAAGTGTACTTTCAACAGATGCAGATTTATAGGGTATGTAAAGTGTACTCTTCTGTTGGATAGCACTTACCTTGGAAGGTCTTACCTTTTTGGCAGAATATTTATTGAGGTCAGGCAAAGCAAATGAGTTTTCCCTTTTACTTGAACTATTCTTTGTATTTTTGGGGGTGGGTCTTGTATTGGTAGAAGATGCAACATGGTTAGGCGTTACGGTTATAGGCGTAGTGTTTTGAAAATGACTTCTTCCTTTTTTTACTAAAGGTATAATAAATAAATCTTCTACAGAAAAAGAACCTTCTATCTTTGATGGCTTTATAACAATTTCATACGAATTCCCTTTTCTTTTTTTGTATATTTTGGGGTAGGTTAGTTTATGCTTTTCATTCAAATACTTTGCGGCTTGCTGTGCTTCTACTTCTTTTCTGTACTCCGTCACTAGCCCAGTAAAGTCATTTAGTGCCATTTGATATCCTGCCTGCATGTATTTAACTTTAGCTTCTTTTTGTCCTAATTTGTAATAAAATTCTTGCATCTCGGTCATATTTGTTTTTGCAAGTAGCGGCAAAGAAAAACACAATAACAGGGATAATGTTTTAAACATCTTCTGACTCGAATTTGACTTTAAAATCTTCTTCCTGTTTAAGAACAGAATTGTTTGTTTCTGTGTTACTTCTTTGATTTATCTGAGTTCTTAGTCGCTTACTTTCATTAATCTCATTTTTAACGAGTTCTAAGAGTTCTGTTATCTTTTCATCTTGTGCTTCTATCGTATTGTTTTGAATTCTTAGTCTTTCTTCTATATTGGAGAATGCATCAGTATAATCAACCTGTTTTGTATTGTTATTTTCTCTTTGCTCTTTATTATTGTCTGCTTTGTCTTTTTCTTCGTTGTATTCAATCATTTCCTCAAGAGTGTCTTTTATTGCAGAAGCTTCTTTTGAGACAAGTTGTTCTATTTTAGAGAAGTCTATTTCTTGGGTTTCTTCTGAGTCTTCTTTCTGGCTCTGCTCTTTAAAGGAAGATAGTTGTGTTTTTATGTCTTCTATAAAATCTTCAAGCAAAGACTTCACTGTGTCTCTAAGATTATCCGTTTGTTCTTCTTTTAACAAAGGACTAGTCTCAATATTATCAAAAGAGGTATTATTTTTCTCTCTTTCCTCTGTTTCCTGACCAATTGGATATGTGTATCTTTCACCTGGGAGTTTTTCAAAAATCTCTTTTTTTAGGTTTTCTAAGAGACTTTGAATATCATCTTTACTAGGAAGAGTCTCTTTTGTCTTTTGAGGAATACTACCTATGTCTTTATCTATATTTTCGAGAAACTCAGTAATTGAATCTCCTGCATTTAGCATCTCTTCCATCTTCTTGAAAAGCAATATTTTATCTTCTTTATTAAAGGAGCTAGTATTCTCTGTCTCGCCACCTCCCAATAGTTGTTGGGGGCTAGTTCCTGAATTTATTTTTGCTATGAAGTCAAGAAGGGTATCATTTATAAATTGATTATCTGACTCACCAAAGGTACTTGTAACCTCATCCATCATCGTGTTAAAATTTTCATTATATGACGAGATGGCTGCTTCTCTGTCTTTTTTAACTTGTTCTTTTTGCTCTGTGCTTCCCCCTGAGCCTCTTAATTTTATATCATAGGTTGTGTTGATGCCCCGAAGGATACGTTCTTTATTCTCAAACATTTCTCGTATGGCTACAGAGAGAATACCATCTTGTCTTATGAGTTCTGAGAGATACTTCCCTGAAGTAAGTCCCTTTGCTCTTAATTTTGGCAGAATATTCACGACAAAATCAAAAAGGTATGCATTTGAGTCTTTTACACCCAGTGCATTTGGGATTTTTTCGCTGACTGTTTTTTCATTATTATTATATATCTCTTTCAACACACTACTCACAGAGGCAGTTTCAAAAAAATGGGTGGCTTTATTCCCGTAGACGTAGAATGCAGCAAGTGCTGATTCTAAATCTTTTTGCTCACTTAACCATACAAGCATCGAGGTAATTGCTGTCTCTGTATTTTCTATAGCAATAAGATAATCTAACTCCTCACTGCTTTTTTTCTCTATTAAATCACATGTTATTTCTTTTTCGTTATTTTCGTTTTCCATCTTTTATCCTATAAGTATATTAATTCATTTTTGTCATCAATTCTCTGTAAAATTGTGGGTTTACCCTTAAAGGAACACATCACTTCGTATTGAGCCAAGTCTAATTTTTTCAATCGTCTCTTCAGTTTTGCCTGTTTAACAAACTTAAATAGCCAATAAGCAGACAGGGAAATAAATCCTATAAATAGAAAATTTACAACCAACCTAAAGAATGCTAGTTCTGAGTCCATATTTTGAGTCCTTGTAAAGTATAATAGCCATATCATACATTATCAAAATATTTTTATCAAGAAAGTATGACTAAAATGTTTAATTTTTTATAAAAATCCCTTTTATCTTTTATTTACATTCTATAAAGGCTATAATTTACAAAACTCAAAAGGATTATTATGTCACGCTTACTAGATGATATCAAGCAGAATATAGCTCATAAATTAGAAGAATACAAACACGAACTGGAAGATATTGACCACCGCGTAGAAAACAAAATCAGTGCTCAAGTAGATAGAATTGCAAGTATCACCCATCAATTTGGGGAACGCTTTAGTGAGGTGGGTATTTATATAGAAATATTGGAGGAGCAATTTGTGCAAGAAGGAATCAATTCTCCAGAGTCCCTTGCTTTACTAAAGGCTGCTCTTGATGATGGAGACACACTTAGAGTTTATACTCTCTTAGATGAACTAAAAGAAGATACAAAGGTTTGCGATATGTCAATTCGTTCACTCGTGGGGGCAAACCTTTATGCAATTAAAAAACTTTCTGCTTATGGAAAAACACTCACTGATGCAGTTTCAGGGATGAACCCTAATTACATAGCAGCATTCAGTAAAATTATTCCTTCTAATATGGAAGAACTTCTTGCTTCAAAGGAAAAAGTGACGAGAGAGGAGGGGGGCGTACATATTGTATACAATAAAGACAGTTTTGAAAAAATGCAATCTAATGATTTTTCAAAAACACTCAAAGATGTTATGCGTATTGCTGAGGCACACCAACAGAAAGAAATTATTATGGAGCAGTCTAAAGAACAAGAAAGCACTTTAGAACTAGGGTACTAGAGACCTTTTATATTCAAAAAGGTCACGATACAGATACCCCTGTACATGAGTGACCTTGTATTCTCTAGCAAATAGAAGCTGCTCACTAGTCTCTATCCCTTCTTGAATCACAGTTTTTCCGAGGCTTAGGCACATTTCAATAAAATTCACTAGTATTTCTTTTTTCTTATCACATGATTGAGCTTTTAAAAAGATGTTTCTATCTATTTTAACTGTATCAATAGAAGAAAATAATTCCATGCAGTGCAATGAACCTGAAGACAACACATCATCTAGTGCAAAATTAACCCCAAATGCTTCCGCCACTTTGTATATTTCTTTTGAATTTATTAATGCTTGTTTAGACTTGCTTTCTATTATCTCCATTGTGACATTATCTTGTTTTTTAAAAAAATCACTCCAAAATAGTATCTTTTTATTTGAGGTACACATGAGGGGGTCTATATTTAGAAAAAGTCTGATACCTATTGGTCTGTGTTTTATTTGCAACAATTTAACTTTTATTTCAAGCTTATGATATTCTTTTGGGTTATGCAATAAAGACTTAAATACTTTTTCAGGAGGAAGAGATTGATTGTATTGCTGAAATCTTGCTAACCCCTCATAGGCATAAATCTCACCTGTTGAAAGGTTTATGATAGGTTGATACTCAACATCTATTTTGCAATGTTTTGTGCATTTATACGGGATACCATATTCTCTCTTTATCATTTCTGTTTTGCCTTTATTGATATTCTAATATTATAGTGGATAGAAAAAGACGTTGAAATACTTTATGTTTTTTATTAAGTATTATTAACAAAAAAGATGTTATCAGAGAGGAGGTGGTTTGCACTACAATTTGATAATTAGCATTCTGGCTTATTCCCAGAACCCTTTCCATAGTGAGTGGAAAACTCCTGCAGAGGAGAAATCCATTCTGCTTTTAGTGAGATTGCACCGCGTGGACAAATCCGAGTAAACTCTTTAAGAAACTGGAGTCCTGTGGAATATTCTCTCCATTCCTCTGCGGTATGCTGTTCTGCAAAATGTGTGATTGTAAACCCACATTTTCTTTGAAGCTTTTTACGAAATATTTTTTGTATCTTGGACATACGGATAATGCTTTCTTCTGCTAAATCATCTGAGCCGACAGAGTATGATGTGAACACCATCAATATAGCTATTAATCCAATAACTGAGTGCTTCATTCTTTCCCTTTTTATTTAGTTTGGAGTATTATATCTGTTTAAAAAAGAGAATACAATTCTTTGGGTATTTTTTTAAAAAAAGGATATTCCTCTTGCTCCAATAATTTTCTTTTTTTGTGACATAGCAGGTGTAAAGTTTTATGGTATACTTCTACTAAGGACATCAGTACTCCTTCCGACTCTCGCTTCTTTTGAAGTATGGTAAATCTGACTTTACTTATCGTATAATCCTTTTTAGGCTATATATGATTTTGTATAATGAGAGCAGTGCAAATAAACGGCATATAAGAGCATATAAGAGGAAATACACCTATGCAAAACAACAAACACACAAACTTACCATCACAAGTATTCTTTAAGCGTTATGCAAAGCTTATTAGGGCAATTTTGGGCAGTAAAACAAAACACTCTCAAGCACTTAACCTGCTCTCGATGCAATATGGTTATAACAATTGGCATATTTGTAAATCAAAAATACCTCAACACACAGAACATCCCACAATAGAAGAGGTGGTAGATGAAGGAGATATGGAAGATATCATGCTTGAGTACACCATGAATGTGCTACGGGGATATGAACCTGTAGATAAAAATATAAATATAAATAAAGAGGACCTAGATAAAGATGGTGCATATACTCTTAAGTTCATAAAAAACCATCCAGAACTCTGGAATAAGTACTTAAAACGCTTTTATAAGGAACATAATATAGTATCTTCTAGTCAAAGAGGATTTATGACATTAACGGATGACACACATGAAACTATTTATGATATGGACATAACTTTAACAAAGGTATTAGGAAAAATAGTTATTGCTACTTTGAAAGCATTCTCTGATAAACCTGGAGAACTTGCGAAGCATGACATATATAAACTTAATAAAAATGGAGAGAGGGTACAAGATTTTTCAAGTGATTTTTGGAGAAAAGGGCGTATTAACCCCTCCTTTTTCTTGGATATTGCCAATTCAAACAAGGATGATATGAATACTAAGCTTTAGATATCATATTTTTGTGTTTTCCATTTTATTAAAAAAGCAAATATTCTTACTATTGATTTCAATATATTTTGTCTAGGTTTCCCGCTCTCTATTATATTTCTCATCTGGAGATACATCGTATCTATATTGGTGAAAACTTCATGATAGAAAGTATGTTTGTTTTTCATATTTATATATAGTGTATATTCTATTTGAAATTTATGTATAGGCACTTCTATACCTTTATTCATCTATAAAAATGCCTCTGCACTATGCTTCAAGTAGTGCTTCTCTAATATGGCAACGGTGTTTCCTACTTCTTTCGCAACAATTGAAACATCTACTTTATCTTCTCCAATCCGCTTGGTCACGTATGCTCTTCTATAAGCATGTAGTCCTGTTTTATTTATGTTGAGGTGTCTTAATATAAAATTGGAAAAAACTCGTATTGTGTCTGGGCTAAGAGGTTTATTGGTGTACCCTTTTTTATAAGTGCTTGAGAGATAGTATTCCTCACTAGGGAGATTGCTTCTCATGTAGTTTATGAACTTTTCTATATGCGGTTTTTTAATTGCCACAGAACGCTTTTTCCCGCCTTTACCATTCTCAATCTTTATTATGTAATACACCTCATCACCTTGAACATGTTCTACAATGTCTTTTAACTTAATATAAACCACCTCTGAACTTCTTGCACCTGTTAATGCATAAATAATAAGACACAAGGCATCTCTGTATGCAGAATATATTGATGATTTTGGTTTGTATTGCTTAAATACATCAACCCATACATGCATAAGTTCCAAGACAGAAAAGAGTTCTTGTTTTGTGAGGTGGTCTGTGAATTTGTCCTGTATCTTTACATTAACTATGCTTTTAAATATTCGGGTGTAGTCATGTAGTTCTTTATTATTTTCCGTGATAAATCTTAGAAACATTTTTATAATAGTTACCCTATGAGAGAGCGTATTCTCAAATATTTCATAGATTGTGAAGTTAGCATCATTTTTACCAATATTTTTTTTCTTTCGTTCTTTTTTTAATCTTGTTAACTCTTCTGCTGAGACCTTTGCATGTTTATATTTGTCTTCAGCCAAGGTGATTTGATAGTCTAATATGCACCTATTTATATACTTTGCCCCTATCATAGTTAGGTCTATTTTTCTGTGTTTTTTGGCGAAAAAAAGAAGAATGTTTGTAGCATGAATATATCCCTTTATGGTTTTTTCGGAGCATTTATGCATGATGAGGTCTTCTTTCCATCTGGCTTGCCATTTTTTGAGGTTTTTATATGGTGTTAGTGTGCTTTTTTGAAGATGGTATGCTGCTATGTCATCCGAAAAATCATGATAATTACTCATGTGTTCTTGTCCTGCACCAGTTATTAATTCCTTTTGCTAAGGCGGAAATAAAGGCTTCTCTGTATTCTGGGTTGTCTATCTTATTAAGCTCATTTCTGTTTACAATAACTCCATTTTCTATCAGTACTGCAGGAGCATTTGAACGCTTGAGTACCACGAGATTATCATATCTGTATATTCCTTTTTTTCTATCGTAGAGCTTTTTGTTTTCGCCTTTTATTGGTTCAGCATGGTGAAGAGTAGGGGTATATCCCTCTTTATTTAAGACGAAACCTATTTCTTTGGCTACACGAAGGCTCTCCTTAAACTGTTTATTCTTTGGGGAAACAAAAAGGGAATAACCATTGAAAGTGTCTGAATATTTATGTGTTTTTTTATTGTAGGTCCATGTGCTTAGATACTTTTCTTTTACGCTGTCATGATGCATCGAGATGAAAAGATTAGCATTTGTGTCATTGGCAATTTTGGCTCTAGTGTTTAATTTAATCTCTCTTTCTTCTGCATTTATAAAGAAAGGTTCTAGTCCTTTTTGTTCCAATGTATAATACAGTGATATAGCAGCTCTTTTGTTGTATTTATATTCAGTAATGCCCCTTGCAGATGTTGCTCCTGCCTGCTTTGGGGTGTGTCCTATATCTATTGCAATAAGACACTGTGCTTCAATAATAAAAGTGAAGGAGAAAATAGATAGAAGTATTTTCATTATACATCCCATTCTTCAAAATTATTTACTTGTTTCTTCTTCTTATTTTTGGAGAGGTCTTTCCAGAGTACCCAAGCAACTTGTGAAGTGACTCCTCCTGCAATGAAAAAAATGTATGGCTTGGCATCAATCATTACAAAAAAATAGTAGATAACAAATACAAAGAAAATTAAGAGAGGCTTCTTTGGAATTATTTTTGAAAACCACTTTTTCATTTTACTGCTTCATTCTTTTCTAATGTATCAATGAGTTT
>Ga0256840_1003348_pt1 | contig 13064 bp, 10 predicted proteins | sample 355202metaG_FD_185969 | JGI IMG/M metagenome (GOLD analysis project Ga0256840, IMG submission 185969) | Hydrothermal vent microbial communities from Mid Atlantic Ridge, Atlantic Ocean - 355-202 | ecosystem: Environmental > Aquatic > Marine > Hydrothermal vents | place: Atlantic Ocean: Mid...
AGAAGTTTTAATAAATTTAATAGAAGAGGTAAAAACCACCAATAATTGCAAATTAGGAAAAGCTGTTCAATTAGCACTTACAAATGTTGTTGGAGCTTATGCAATTGCTGTTTTTGATGTTACTAAACCAGATGAAATAATTGTTGCGCGTTTAGGAAGCCCTATAGCTATTGGTATAGGTGAAAACAGTCAAGAATTTTTTGTAGCATCTGATGCCTCTCCATTTATTGAATATACTAAAGATGCAGTTTATTTAGATGATGAGGAACTTGCAATAATTAAGTTAGGAAGAGATATTAAAATTCATAAAATTCAAGATGATTCTGAGGTTGAACCAACGATTCAAGAACTAAAATTAAATTTAGAACAAATAGAAAAAGGGGGTTACAACCACTTTATGTTAAAGGAGATTTATGAGCAACCAAATGCAATTATTGATACCTATAGAGGAAGGCTTTTGGCAAATAATGGCATTATTAAAATGGGTAGCGTTGATAATAATATTGCAAAGTTTTTAAATGCAAATAAAATTATTATTGTTGCTTGTGGTACTTCTTGGCATGCAGGTTTGGTGGCTGAATATTTATTTGAAGATTTAGCGCGTATTCCAGTTGAAGTAGAATATGCTTCTGAATTTAGGTACCGTAATCCTGTAATTAATAAAGGTGATGTTGTAATTGCAATATCTCAATCTGGAGAAACAGCAGACACTTTAGCGGCTATAAAATTAGCGAAATCTAAAGGAGCATTTGTTTTTGGAATATGTAATGTTGTTGGGTCGTCTATTGCTAGAGAAACTGATACTGGAGCATATACGCATGCCGGCCCAGAAATAGGAGTTGCATCAACAAAGGCATTTACAACTCAAATTACAGTATTAACATTAATGGCTTTAAAATTAGGGAATTTAAAAGGAGAAATTTCAAATTCTAAGTTCCATGCATTTTTACAAGAAATGACTTTGATTCCTTCTAAAATTAAAGAAACATTGAAAATAAGCGCTAAAATTGAAGAAATTGCAGCTATTTATAAGGATGCTTCTAATTGCTTGTATTTGGGAAGAGGTTACAATTTTCCTGTAGCACTGGAAGGTGCATTAAAATTGAAAGAAATTTCATATATACATGCTGAAGGTTATCCAGCTGCTGAAATGAAACATGGACCAATTGCACTAATTGATGAGTCAATGCCAGTGGTTGTTATTGCAACTAAAAAAGGTCATTATGACAAGGTTGTAAGTAATATTCAAGAAATAAAATCTCGTAATGGTAAAATTATAGCTATTGTAACAAAAGGTGATACTAATGTTAGAGAAATTGCTGACCATGTAATTGAGATTCCTGAAACTGAAGAAGCTTTTACGCCATTGCTTGCCACCATACCTTTACAATTACTCTCATATTATATTGCTGTAATGAGAGGATGTAATGTAGATCAGCCAAGAAATTTAGCAAAATCTGTTACAGTAGAGTAATGTTTTTTATCCATCTAAAAATTAGGTATCCATTTATTCGATATTAGAAAAATGAATGAAAAAAAAATAACACCTGTACAAAGATTTTTGAGATTGTTAAAGCCAGATGTAAAAGAGGTAAGAAATATTTACGTCTACTCTGCATTTATTGGCTTAATAAGCCTTTCACTGCCTTTGGGTATTCAGGCTATAGTAAACCTCATTCAAGGGGGGCAAATAAATTCCTCATGGATAGTGTTAGTGGTTTTGGTTGTTTTAGGTGTACTGGTTAGTGGAATATTGCAAATATTTCAGATGAGAATAACCGAAAATCTACAACAAAAAATTTTCGTGAGAGCAGCTTTTGAGTTCTCATATCGTATTCCGCATATTAAAATGGAAGTACTTTACAAACATTATGCCCCTGAACTTATGAATCGTTTTCTTGATATTTCTTCAGTTCAAAAAGGGCTTTCCAAAATTCTAATTGATGTATCTTCAGCATTCTTTATAGTGATATTTAGCTTGTTGTTACTTTCATTTTATCATCCTTTTTTCATATTGTTTAGCATTCTACTTTTAATACTAGTTTATCTAATTTTTAAATTTACGGCAAATAAAGGTATGGCCTCTAGCCTTTTAGAATCTAAATTCAAGTATAAAATAGCCCATTGGTTAGAAGAATTATCACGAACAGTAGTTACTTTTAAATTGGCAGGGAAATCGGGTTTAACACTAAAAAAAACAGATAAATACTTAGAAGACTACCTCTCCGCTCGTGAAAGCCATTTTAAAGTACTTATCCAACAATATTCATTAGCTATTGTATTTAAAATATTTGTAGCCACGGGATTTCTTGCTATTGGTGGTGTTTTGGTTATGAATCAGCAAATGAATATTGGTCAATTTATAGCGGCTGAGATTATTATTCTTATTGTAATGGCTTCTGTAGAAAAGCTTATCTCGAGTATTGAATCTATTTATGATATTCTAACATCACTAGAAAAAATAGGTCAGGTTACCGATCTTGAATTGGATAGAGATAATGGAATAGATATAGAGGTTGGCTCAAAAGATAAAGGAATGGAAGTTGAAATTGAAAATATTAGTTTTACTTATCCAGGTTTGTATGAAAAAACACTTAATAATGTTTCTTTAAGTTTGAACAAAGGTGAATTAATGGTTCTTACTGGAGGAAGTGGTTCTGGGAAAAGTACACTTTTATTTATTCTTTCAGGGCTATATCAAGTGAGAGAAGGTGCGATATCTTACAATAAATTGCCTATAGGGAACTTGTCGTTGAATTCAATTAGAGAGCAAACTGGGGAGCACCTTGAAATGGGGAATATTTTTGAAGGAACGGTTTTGGATAACATAACTCTAGACAGGGAAATGGCTTCTTTTGAAAATGTAAAATGGGCAATTGAGAATTTGGGACTAAACGAGTTTGTTAGAAAATTACCCAAAGGTTATAATACAATGTTAGCTACACATGGGAATGGTTTACCTGAATCTACAATCACAAAACTACTACTAGCTAGAAGTATTGTTACAAAACCAAAATTACTTTTATTAGAAAACACTTTTAAGAATTTGGACGAACAAAGCTGTGAAAAAATAATTGATTTTATTACCGACAAGAAAAATGGTTGGTCTGTAATTGCGGTTTCCTCTTATCCATATTTAATAAAATTGGCAAATAAAATAGCTGTATTAAAGGAAGGTAAAATAATAAGCATAGGTACTTATGAAGAATTAAAAGGCAGTGTAAATTTTTAAAACAAAGGGCAATGCTTAATATATCAAAAAAAAATATAAATGACAATATAGATTTTAAGAAATATAAATCTCTTATTTATGTAGAAAAACGTAAATCTAAAAAAGTTGTAGCACGCTTACTTATAGGAACATTTGGATTGTTTTTTTTTACGATGTTTTTGCCTTGGACTCAAAATATCCAATCTAAAGGAAAAATAACCACGTTAAAGCCAGAACAAAGACCACAAACTATTCAGTCTATCATCTCAGGTAGAATTGAAAAATGGTATGTACAAGAAGGTGACTTTGTAAACAAAGGAGATACTATACTTTTTATTTCTGAAATTAAAAACGAATATTTAGATCCTAACCTACTTAGTAGAACAGAAGACCAGTTAAAAGCAAAAGAAAGTTCTGTTGCTTCCTATATAGATAAAATAAAAGCGCTAAACAACCAAATAGATGCCCTTCTTAAAACAAGCAATTCGAAATGGGAGCAAACCAAGAATAAGTTGGAACAAGCACATTTATTAGTAACTACAGATAGTATGGCGTATGTAGCAGCAAAGGTTAATTATGAAATTGCTAAAACACAATACAAACGAATGGAGCAACTTTATAAAGATGGTTTAAAATCATTAACAGATCTTGAAAAAAGAAATCAAACCCTGCAAAAGGCTCAGGCAGAAATGATTTCTAAAAAGAATAAAGTGCTCACGAGTAAAAATAAAGTGATTAATGCAGAAGTTGAAAGAATATCAATACTGGCACAATACAAAGATAAAATTTCTAAAGCAGAATCCGATAAATTTACAGCACTTTCTAATATGTATAATGCCGAAGCTATTGTTACCAAATTACAAAATAACTTTGCCAATTACTATTTACGATCGGGTATGTATTATATAAAAGCCCCTCAACAAGGAGTTGTTACCAAAGTAATTCAAACGGGAATTGGAGAAATAATAAAAGCAGGAGCAAAAATAGTAAGTATAATGCCTGCCACTTACGATTTAGCAATAGAAACTTATGTAAAACCAATAGATCTCCCTTTACTAGAAAAAGGACAGCATGTACGTATTCAGTTTGATGGGTGGCCTGCTATAGTGTTTTCTGGATGGCCAAATACCAGTCATGGTACTTATGGAGGTATTGTTTATGCTATTGATAATTTTACTAGTGAAAATGGAATGTATCGTATTATGGTAGCACAAGATAAAAATGATTATGCCTGGCCTGATGCACTTAGGGTTGGGACTGGAACCAAAAACATGATTTTACTTAAGGATGTGTCTATTTGGTATGAATTGTGGAGAAAAATAAATGGATTCCCACCAGATTATTATAAACCGATAACATCCATAGATAAGAAACCTAAATAGTACTATGATGAATATATTTATTGTTATAGTACTTGTGCTGTCGAGCTTTAACGTTTTTGGTCAGGCAGATAGTACGTTTGTTTTAAATTATCAAGATTTTATTAAAATAGTAATTCAGGAGCATCCGTTTGCTAAACAAGCAGAAATTAAAATATATGAAGGTGAGGCAAATTTACTATATGCCAAAGGAGCTTTTGACCCTAAAATTTATACTGATATAAATCAAAAATTTTTTAAAGGAGATGAGTATTATAGCCAAATTAATGGAGGTTTGAAAATACCAACTTGGTTTGGAGTAGAATTAAAAGGAGGGTATGAACAAAATAGTGGTTTTTATCTTAACCCAGAAAATACAACACCAAGTAGAGGGCTAGTTTACGCGGGTGTTTCACTTCCTATAGGCCAAGGGCTATTTATAGATAAGCGAAGAGCAGAACTTAAAAAAGCAAAACTATTCACTCAAGTATCTGAGCTAGAAAAACAAATTATTTTAAATGAATTAATCTTTAGAGCTAGTGTAACTTATTGGGAATGGTTTAAAAATTATAACAGTTTGGAGGTGTTTAAAGATGCATACAGGTTGGCAACTGAAAGGCATCAAGCAATTATATTGAGTGCGAAAATTGGTGATAAACCCGCAATTGACGCTTTAGAAGCAGGTATTCAGGCACAAAGCCGATTACTTGGGTTACAACAAGCAGAGCTTGAGTATAAAAACTCATCAATGTTACTGTCCATTTATATATGGGAAGATGGGATTATACCTTTAGAGTTAGCAAAAGGAACAATTCCTGTTTCAATAAGTAAAGTTACAGCTCTTAACCCTGATATCTCGTATGCTGAAATAGACTCCCTCGTTAACATTCACCCTGCATTAAACCAATCTAGATTAGTTATTGATCAATTTAAAATTGATAAACGCTTAAAGAAAAATCAACTATTACCTACCCTAAATTTAAAATACAATCCGATAACAGAATATGTAGGTGGAGAATCATTGAGTAATTTTTCTTTTGACAACTACACTTGGGGTCTTGAGTTTCAGATGCCTATTTTTTTGAGAAAAGAAAGAGGTTCTTTAAAGTTAACAGAGTTAAAAATTGAAGAGTACAAACTTCAATTAAGCAATAAACAGGAATTACTAAAATATAAAGTTACCTCCGAATGGAATAAATGGAATACTACAATTAAACAAATTGATTTATATACAAGAACTGTTGACGATACAAGAACCTTATTAGAGGGGGAACAAAGGTTATTTGAATTTGGAGAGAGTTCTTTATTTAAACTTAATGCTAGAGAGGTGAAATATATTAAAACTCAACTAAAATATATTGAACTTTTAACCAAAAACAGAAATGCAGCATTGAAGATAAAATATATTATTGGGACGCTTCAAAATCAGTAATATTGTTTTTGTTGGTTAATTCAAATATAGTTTTTACTCTCTATAAAATTGTAACATCAAAGTAGACACTTCATTAGAATAGTAAGTAAAGTGGTAAATATTTTTATTCCTATAAAAGATAAGAGTAATGGTCACTCTAGAATAACTAGTTATTTATTAGTTCTACATAATCACAAGCAATTTTTGCAGCCAATTCAGCATTATTAAATACCAGCTTTATATTGGTTTCCAAACTTTTCCCATGAGTTAAATTGGCTATTTTTTCTAATAAAAAAGGAGTGCTTTCTTTCCCTTTTATACCTAATTTATCTGCTTCTAAAAGTGCATCATCAATGGTTTTCATAATTTTGGTGTAATCCATTTGATAAGCTAAAGGTACCGGATTTGCAACCACCACACCTCCATTTAGATTTAAGTTCCATTTACTTTTTAAAAAGGATGCTATTTCTTTTGATGTATCTAACTTATAATTAACGTTTAACCCGCTTTTACGAGTGTAAAACGCAGGTAGTTCTTCGGTTTGATACCCAATAACGGGAACCCCTTGAGTTTCTAAATATTCCAACGTTAAATGAAGATCTAAAATAGCTTTTGCTCCTGCACAAACTACGGCTACATTGGTATGTGCCAACTCTTGTAAATCAGCTGAAATATCAAAACTTTCTGTTGCTCCTCTATGAACTCCTCCAATACCACCAGTTGCAAATATTTTAATACCAGCCATTTGTGCAATAATCATGGTGGAAGCAACAGTAGTTGCCCCAGTTAATTTTTTAGAAACTAAATAAGGAATATCTCTTCTACTTGTTTTAATTACTTTTGACCCTTCTTGTGCTAATAATTTTATTTCCTCCTTACTTAATCCTGCTTTTAATTTTCCATTAATTATAGCAATCGTTGCCGGAATAGCATTATTATCGCGTACAATTTGTTCAACTTGTAGAGCCGTTTCCATATTTTTAGGATACGGCATACCGTGTGATATAATGGTTGACTCAAGTGCTACAATTGGCTTATTGTTTTCAAGTGCTTCTTTAACTTCTGGACTTATATCTAAGAATGAATTCATGTTATTTTTTTATTTCAAAGTTGAGTTTTTGTTGTAGTTCTGGATGTACATTATCTTCATGAGTTACAGTAACAGCAGCACAGGCCATTCCATAAGTAGCACTATCTTTTAAGGGTTTATTGTGTAAATCAGAAAAAATAAGTCCGGCCATAAAAGCATCACCAGCACCATTAGCATTTATAATACTTGTTTTTTGTGGTTTTATATATCCATTCATTGTAGAATTACTATAAAAAGCACCTTCGCTACCTAATGTGATACATACATTTTTCACCCCTACTTTATGAAAATAATTAGCGAGTTTAGAAACATCATCAGTTTTTTTAATTTTTAAACCGCTTAAAATCTCAGCTTCTAATCGGTTGACTTTTAAAACATATAAAAACTGTAAAATATCTTTAGCACGTAGAGCTTTTGAGCCCGCAACCGCATCTAAAAATAATTTTTGAGAATGATAATTTGTAGCAACTTCATCTAAAATTGCTTTTGGCATATTGGTATCTAAAACAATACAGGTAGCTTTTTGTAAAATTTCATGCTTTTTTTTGATAAAAGCTAAGCTAAACTGATTATAAATATCCATTGCTGAAAGTCCTAAAGCCATGTCATTGTGTTCATCCATAATTGCTAAATGAACCGATGTAGCCTGATTTTTTAGAAATAAACTATCTAAAATATCCAATCCAATTTGTTGAGAATGTGATTTAAGTTGGACTCCATTAGCGTCATCTCCAATTACACTTATCAATTTTGTATTTAAACCAAGCCTCACTAAATTTTCAGCAATATTCCTGCCAACGCCTCCCATAGAAATTTTAAGTGTTCCTTGGTTAGAATCTTTTAAAACTAAAGGAACATCTGTAAAGCCAACAATATCAACATTTGCACCTCCTAAAACAATCAAATAAGGAGCTTCATTAATAATATAACCTTTTCCTTTTAGATAGCCTTTCTTTAGTAAATTACTTAAATGTACACCAACAGATGAACGTTTAATACTTAACATATTTGCTAGTTCTTGTTGCGATATTAAAGGGTTTTCTTTAATAATAATTAAAATTTCTTGTTCGCGCTTAGTCATTTTTATCTAAATTAATGTTTAAAACTAAACATTTGTGTAAATTTACATTTTAATTAAATACTATATTTTGTTTTATGGAAAAATTTCTCAAAATTTTTAAAAGAAATCAGGTAATTATAGGAATGATTCATCTAAAAGCTTTGCCAGGCACACCGGGCTACGCAAATAATAACGTTGAAATTTTAGAAACGGCTTTAAAAGAAGCAGCACTTTACAAAAAAGCAGGTATTGATGCACTAGCTATTGAAAATATGCACGATGTGCCTTATATAAAAAATGAAGTAGGTCATGAAATTAGTGCAATGATGACGCTTATTGGCTCTCAAATTAAGCAAACAACGCAATTACCGTGTGGTATTCAGGTTTTATCTTCGGCAAATAGAGCCGCAATGGCGGTTGCAAAAGCTGCGAATTTAGATTTTATTCGTGCTGAAGGATTCGTATTTGGTCATTTGGCAGATGAAGGTTATATAGACTCTTGTGCAGGTGATTTATTGCGCTACAGAAAACAAATTAATGCGGAAGAAATAGCAGTTTTTACAGATATTAAAAAGAAGCATAGCTCTCATGCGTTAACCTCAGATATTAGTTTAGAAGAAACAGCCAAAACAGCTGAATATTTTAGAAGTGATGGGTTAATAATTACAGGAACAAGCACAGGTGAAGAAACAAATATTGAAGAAGTGAACGCTGTAAAAAATGCTTGTAAAATTCCGGTAATTGTTGGCTCAGGTGTAACTATTGAAAATTTAGAAATATATTTATCAATTGCAGACGCATTAATTGTTGGCTCTTGGTTTAAAGAAGGTGGCTATTGGGAAAATGCTTTAAACTATGATAAAATTATACGTTTTATGGAGGAAGCAAAACGAATTAGAAAGCTGAGTTTGATGTAAGCAAATTACTTGATTTCGATATAAAATTCTTTCAGAATTTCACTCAATATGACGTAATTTGCTATCAAAATATGTCAATTCGTGTAATTTTCAATAGAAAATTTTATCGAGAATAGCGTTTTGAACAACGAAATCCTTATATTGAACTTAGATTAGAAACTAATTCATTTCAATATATTTATTTTATTGCATCATGAATCATGGTTTGGTTTCCACCGTTCCATAAGGTTAAAATATCAGTGGCAACTTGAGATCCGCTTCCGGCAGCAATAGCATATTGACTTCTCCAACCAGCTAAAACACCAGCAACGTAGATTCCTTCAGTAACTAAGTGATTGTTGTTTTTAAGCATAATTTTTTCTTTTATAGCTGGTATTGATTTATGAGGAATTACGTATTGCATTAATCCTTCAATGTTAAATAGATTGGAAGGCCCAACCGCAACTACAATATTTTTTGTTTGATAGGAGTTTTTATTGGTAATTACCGTAAAATTTGGGGATTTACCTTCAACTTTAACTACCTTTTCCTTAGCTATTTGAATGATTTTAGGATAAGTTTCAGTTAATTGAATTAAACCTTCTTTAAGAATTTCATTTCCTTTTGTTCCTTTTTTAAATCCTAAAACATTGTTTAATTCTGCATTTTGTAAAGCAGCACTTTTTTGGTGAGTAATAATTCCAACTTTTTTTCCAATACCAAAAGGCTTGTCCAATGCCGAACCTAAAATTAAAGCACTTGATAACCCCGCAGCACTTCCTCCAATAATTAACACGTCAAAAGAACCCATATTTTATATATTTTAATTATGTAATAAACCTTGAATATTTGTAGTAAATAATTTCACAGCAATGGCAAGTAGTATTACGCCAAATATTTTGCGTATAATGCTGATACCATTTTCACCAATTAACTTTTCAATTTTTGATGAAGTTTTTAATACAATATACATAAATATAATATTTATAATTATGGCAATTACAATATTTATTGTTGCGTATTCTGCTCTTAGAGATAAAATAGAAGTTAAGCTACCTGGGCCGGCAATTAGCGGGAATGCCAATGGAAATACAGATGCTGTAATTGCATTTGTTTCTTCCTCTTTATAAAGTGTAATTCCTAAAATCATTTCTAAAGCTAAAAAAAATAAAATAAAAGAACCTGCTACAGCAAAGGAATTAACATCAATACCTATTAAATTTAAGATACTAGCACCTAAAAATAAGAAAGCAATCATAATAACACCAGCTATAATTGAAGCTTTTTCAGACTGTATATGCCCAACTTTTTTCCGTAAATCAATAATTATAGGAATGTTACCTACAATATCAATTACAGCAAACAATATCATTGTTGCAGTAAATATTTCTTTAAAATTGAAGCCCATAATCATAAATTTTTAAAAGTGGACGAAATTATAAAATTACAACCTAATTTTACACAAATGTATGTAAAAAAATAGTTTAATTTTGCAGCATGTTTCAACTAGGAAAAACAATTGTTTCAGAAGATATTATAGAAAAGGAGTTTGTATGCAACTTATCAGCGTGTAAAGGAAAATGTTGTATTGATGGAGAGGCAGGAGCACCATTAGAGGAAGAAGAACTTCAAATATTATTAGATATCTACCCAAAAGTAAAACCATTTTTAAGAGCCGAAGGTATCTTAGCTATAGAAAATCAAGGACTTTTTATAACCAATGAAGGCGAGTATGAAACACCTTTAATTGATAATAAAGATTGTGCGTATGTATTTTTTGATAAAAAAAATACAGCAAAATGCGGGATTGAAGAAGCCTATAATCAAGGGGTAATTGATTGGAAAAAGCCTATATCTTGCCATTTATATCCAATACGTATTATGGAATATAGTGAGTTTTCAGCAGTAAATTATCACAAATGGCCAATTTGCGATGATGCTTGTTCTTTAGGGAGAGAGTTGCAAGTGCCTGTTTATAAATTTGTTAAAGAGTCTCTTGTTAGAAAATTTGGAGAAGATTGGTATAGTGAACTTGAAAAAGTAGCGAAAAACCACAAGGTGTAACTTTTGTAACTTAAGAATATTTAATTGAGAAAAGGTGATTGTTATTTTGTAATTTTATAAAAACTATACAATAATAGACTTTAACAGCTATGTTAAAAACCCATAATTTAGTATTTATACTTCTATTCTTTATAACCACAAACCCTATATTTGGTCAAAAACTGACTAAAAACCAAATAGATAGTACCTACGCTGCGCTTAAAGTAAAACCAAATACTAGAGAGAAAGTTGATAAATTAATTTCACTATACAAAAAGGCTGTTAAAGCTAAGATATCTAGTGAAAAAATTATTGATGAAGCCATTATTATTTCCGAAAAAATATTTTATATAAAAGGCTTAGGAGCTAGTTATAATAGAAAAGGCTTGGCAGCTAGATATAATTACGATTATGAAAGTTCTATTACCTACCATAAAAGAGCCTTAAATTACCTTAATAAAACAACGGATACATTACTAAAAATTAAATGTTTAAATAACTTAGGTGTGAGTTATAGAAAACTTAATTTAGAAAAAGAAGCTTTCACCTTTTATTTTCAAGCATTAGATTTATCAGAAAAAATAAAACACAATAAAAGCATTACAATAGCTTTAAATGGTATAGGAAATGTATTTATAGACACCAAAGAATATGACAAGGCACTACATTATTTTAAAAGAGTTTATAGGTTAGATGTAGAGAATAAAAATATTAGAGGTCAAGAATATAGTTTATCAAATATTGGAGAAGCTTATTTATATAAGAAATCATACGATTCGGCATATTTTTATATTAATAAAGCATTAGAGTTAACAAAAGAGTATAAACATAGGCAGCGCGAGGCAATTCGATATAATTTATTAGGACTACTTTTTCAACAAAGAGGGGAATTTTATAAATCTACTAATTTTTATAAAGAGGCAATACCGCTATTTACAAAAGAAAACAATATACGATATTTAAGCAATACACTAATTAATGTTGGTAAAAACCAACTCCATTTAGGTGAATATGAAAAGGCAATTGAAAATATTACTATTGGGCTAAATAGTGCAAAAACAATAAAATCTAAGGAAAATATTTCTTTAGGTTACAATGCGTTGGTAGATTATTATACAATAACTAAAAATTATAAAAAAGCACTGGATTCGTATAAAATTGCAACAGCATTTAGTGATAGTATAGTAAATGAAGCATCACAAAAAAGTATTATTAGTACTCAAGTTGAGTATGAAACTGCAAAAAAAGATGCTCAAATACAACAACTAGCAAAAGATAATGAATTAAGTAAAAATAAAGCGAAAACAAATTTTAACCGTTTAATTATAATTTCTTCTTTAGGTTTAGTAGGAATTATTGTACTGCTATATTTGCTTCGTTTATACAGAAAAAATTCAGATTTAGAACTAGAAAATAGAAATTCAGAATTACAAAATTACCTACTTCAAATTAATGAACTAAAAGAAAAAGCAACAAATAAAACACTTATTGAAACGGAAAAGATTAATGATAATTTTAGTGAATTTGGACTTTCTAAAAGAGAAATAGAGGTTTTAGAATATATTTCTGACGGACTTAGTAATGATGAGATTTCTAAAAAAATGTTTGTGTCAAATAACACCATAAAAACACATATAAAAAATATTTATTCTAAGTTAGATGTCAAGAATAGAATTCAAGCCATCAAAAAAATTAGAGAAATTTAACACCACAAAATTAATTCTTCCTAATACTTGTTATTAGTATCATAAAATCAAATTTTTTATAGAGGTTTTACTATATCATCTTCAATAGCAATTCATTTAAACTTAATAATCACCCTTCTGGGTGAGGTAAATCATACTTTTTTATGAAGCAAAATTATTGTTTAGAGCTTAATTTTACATAAAAATTAAAGCTATCATAATACGAAAACTCTAAAAAATAAAATATATGAAAACACACACACTTAATTTTAAAACCAGTACAGTTTTTAAAATTTTGTTTGTTTTAGGT
>Ga0256840_1003349_pt1 | contig 13056 bp, 11 predicted proteins | sample 355202metaG_FD_185969 | JGI IMG/M metagenome (GOLD analysis project Ga0256840, IMG submission 185969) | Hydrothermal vent microbial communities from Mid Atlantic Ridge, Atlantic Ocean - 355-202 | ecosystem: Environmental > Aquatic > Marine > Hydrothermal vents | place: Atlantic Ocean: Mid...
ACTACAAGAAGAAGCTTCATTACTATCAATAAGTTATATTAAAAAAAGTCTCAAAAATGAAGATTTTGATAACGATGGAAATATAGAAAGCATTTTTGCAACTATAACAGAGGGAGATGGTGAAACATATGATTTCAGTATTAATTACATAGATGATTGTAAGCTGTTATCAATACCAATAGAATTATCATATCAAAATGAAAATAACACAAAACAAATAAAAAACAATTTCATTAAATTAATAGACTCTAAAGCAGATTTAAACAATGATGTTAAAATTAAAATAAAAAAATATTTCAATCATATTTTCCAAAACGAACAAAGTTTTGATTACGAAAATATCGAAAATTCTAAAAAAATATTTAAATAATGAACTTATGAAATTCAGCAAATTTACACTTTTAAGTATTTTCATTATAATCATCAGTTGTAAAACAGATAAAAATAATAAACAGGTAAATAAAAAAACCTCTATAAAAAATGATTATCATTCTGTAAAAGAAAATGATAACTGTCTGCTTAAAACTGACACCCTTGAATTAAAGCAATTTAAAATTGATATCGCAAGTGCAATTAGGAGTAGAGATAAAAACAAAATCAGTACTTATATTAATTTCCCTTACAGAGCAGCTAATGATTCATTAGGTATAGAAAGTTTTTTGAAAGGAGATGTAGATATTGTCATTAATTATTTTAATGAAAATTTAATAAATAAAGAGGAAAGGCAATCTCTAAAATCTGTAGAACGTTTTATTCCTATTTCAGATTCCGATTGTTACAATTATTATATCGAAAGAAATTTTTCGGATTTTGAATTTGTTGTCTTTTTTTACTTAAAGAAAGTAAATAATAAAATTAAAATTGTGCGGATTGAATCTGCAGGATAATTTATAACTAATCTAATTATGAAACACCTAAGTTATCTATTTTTAATACTTATATTTTTTATTTCGTGTAAAAAACAAGTGCCATTAACAGTAATATCTCAAAAGGATAAAATTGAAACAAACACTTCTTTATGCGAAAATTTAAAAACTAAAGGTGTTCAAAAAATTTTATGTAAAGAATGGTCAAACAAAAAATTAGATAAAGCCATTGTATTTTCCAAAACACAAAGTAATTCTGGAGAAGAATTTTTTGCTGAAATTTTCACTTCGAATAATTTAAACAGCTCTATAGTTAACATTTATGATTTTATCAAAGATTGCCCTGTTGATTATTCTATTAATTTTTTTAAGGAATCGTTTTCAATTTCTGATCTTGATAATAATGGTGTAAAAGAAATAACATTCTTGTATGAATTAGCATGCCAAGGAGGAATAGGCCCTACCAAAATGAAGCTAATTATGATTGAAGGTACAAATAAATACATTATTAGAGGTTCACGATTAGATATAGTTTCTATCAAGAATAATATTAACCCTAATTATCCCAATTCAGTTATTGACAAATCTTTCAATGCTGCTCCTAAATTTTTTTTAGAGTACGCTAAAGAAAAGTGGAACAAAAATCATGGAACAAAAACAATAAACAAGAGTAAAACAAACACTGTTACACCTTACATTGACAAATGGAAAGGTACTTACAATCTTAAATTAGAAGGCTTAGTGCATATGAATGAAACTCACAATCTTAATTATATTTTTAAAATAAAAAATGATCCTATAATCATAGTACAATTAGATGATAATCCAAAAGAAAAAATAAATTGTGAAATATTAAAAGTAAGCAAAGACACGTTGTTTTTCCAAGAAAAAAATAGCAGTCAAAAAAGTGAATACAAATTATATAAAAACCAACAAAGAGATTACATAATTGGAGGGCATTCAATATATATGATTAACCCACCAAATGGAAGTTACACAGTAGCAAAAGAATAAATGAGAACAACTCTACAATAAAAAAACAAATAATACTTTTCAAAAACATCAATTTTAACACATCCCCTTATTAAATTCAATAAAAAGCAGTAATTTTGCAGGCAGCAAAAGTGTTGCTCCTAACAAAAAAGAAATTAATAAAATACAGTTGTGAAAGATAAATATGATGTAGTAATTATAGGAAGTGGATTAGGTGGATTAGTATCCGCGAATATACTAGCACGTAATGGTTACAAGGTATGTGTGTTAGAAAAAAACAACCAGTACGGAGGTAATTTACAAACATTTGTAAGAGATAAAAAAATATTTGATACAGGAGTACACTATGTAGGAGGGCTAGAAAAAGGGCAAAATTTATATCAATATTTTACCTATCTAGGAATAATGAAAGATCTAAAAATTCATAAACTAGATGATGATAAATATGATGTAATAACATTTGAAGGTAACGAAACAGAATATTACCACGCACAAGGCTATGAAAAATTTGCAAACTCCTTAATAAAACAATTCCCAAAAGAAGAAAAAGCAATACATGCCTATTGCCAAAAATTAAAAGATGTCTGTAATAACTTTGCCTTATATAATTTAGAAGACGGAACAGCCTATGATATGAAAATACTATCATTAAAAGTTACCGATTATTTAGATTCAATAACAGACAATGAACTGTTAAAAGCAGTATTAGTAGGTTCTAACTCCTTATATGCAGGCGAAAGGCAAACACCATTTTATGTACATGCATTATCAATAAACTCATATATAGAAAGTTCATACCGATTTGTAAACGGCGGAAGTCAAATGTCAAAATTGCTAATCCGAAAACTAAAAGAATATGGTGGAGAAGCATATAGATACCAAGAAGTAGTAAAATTTGGATTTGAAGAAGATAAATTAACATCGGTAATAACCAAAAAAGGAGATGTAATAAAGGCGGATATGTTCATATCGAATATAGAACCAAAATTTACAATTAAAATGCTAGATGGTAAAGGAATGCGGAAAGCCTTTGTAAAAAGAGTAGAACAGATAGAAAGTATGATATCTGGGTTTAGCCTATATATAACCTTTAAACCAGACTGTTTTAAATATTTCAACTATAACTATTACCATATAAGAAATCATTTAAGAATATACGATGCCCAAGAATATACAGAAAAATCATGGCCAGAAGGCTATATGTTATCCATGGGAGTACATAAAGGGCAGGCAGAGTGGGCAAAAAATATGATAGCCATGACCTACATGAAGTTTGACGAAATAAAACAATGGGAAGAAACATTTAATACCGTAGCCGAAAAATCAGATAGAGGAGCAGCATACGCAAAATTTAAAGCTGAAAAAACAGAAGTATTCTTAAAAGAAATAGAAAAGAAATTTCCAGAAATAAGATCTTGCATACAATCAATATACACCTCAACACCATTGTCATATAGAGATTATATAGGTAATAATAACGGAGCAATGTATGGCTATAAAAAAGATGCAGACAATACCATGAAAACATTTTTATCGCCAAAAACAAAACTAAAAAATCTCTTTTTTACAGGGCAAAGTTTAAATATGCATGGCATATTAGGAGTAACCATAAGTGCAGTACTAACCTGTACACATATAATAGGAAGAGAAAAATTAATACAATCAATACATGATGAATTAGCAAAACACGATGCTTAAGTCATACATCATACAGTTATTATTAATTGTCACATTATTAAATTCATGTAATGTAAAAAAATCAATATTAGATCGACCTAATATTGAATCATACACCATAAATAAAGAAAAAAGAATAACAATAAATGACACATTGTTATTTAAAGGAACAAATAGTTTACGAAAAAACAGCTATGGACAATGGGAATTACTAGCAATAGGAGAAAACCCATTAGACTTAGGCAATACAATTGGTGATTTATCAAAGGAATTATTAACACATCAAGAAGAAGTATTTTTAGAAAAAGTAAATCAGCTAGTACCATCAAAATTTAAACAATACTTATTACGGAAATTTTTAGCCATATACAATCGCAAAATACACTTGTATGTAAAAGAAGAATACAAAGCAGAGATATATGGAATATCACAATACGCATCAGACAAATACAATAAAATTGCAGACAAGTATTTGTTAAGTCTATATTTACACAGCGCACATGATATAGGACACGCCTTGCAAGATTTAGCATTAGTAGGCTGTACCTCATTTGCGGTTTGGGATAAACAAACAGAAGATGGCAAACTACTAATAGCCAGAAATTTTGATTTTTATGCAGGAGATGCATTTTCCAAAGAAAAAATAATCTACTTTATACAACCCGAAAAAGGTTATAAATATATGTCCGTATCCTGGGCAGGAATGATAGGCGTAATGTCAGGCATGAACGAAAAAGGATTAACCGTAACAATAAATGCAGGAAAATCGGACATACCACTAGTAGCAAAAACACCAATATCCTTAGTAACCAGAGAAATATTGCAATACGCAGCAAATATAGAAGAAGCAATAACAATAGCAAAAAAGAAAGAAGTATTTGTATCCGAATCAATAATGGTAGGCAGTGCAGCAGATAATAAAGCAGTACTAATAGAGATAGCACCAAAAAAAATAGGCGTATATGAAGTACCAAACACAACACAACTAGTATGTGCAAATCACTTTCAAAGTAAAACATATAAAAACGATGAAAATAACCAAAAACAAATAGCAGAAAGCCATTCCAAATACCGATTTGATAGAATGCAAGAACTACTAACCCAAAATAAAAAAATAACACCACAAAAAGCAGTAAACATCCTTAGAAATAAAGAAGGATTGCAGAATAAAAAAATAGGCTATGGAAACGAAAAAGCACTAAATCAACTATTAGCACACCACGGCATAGTATTTCAACCACACAAAAAAATGGTGTGGGTATCCGCAAATCCATATCAACTTGGCGAATTTGTAGCATTTCAGCTAGATAGTGTCTTTAAAAAAGCAACTACAAAAACAAGTAGTTTATCCATAAAAAACTTAACAATAAAAAAAGATCCCTTCATAAAAACCGAAGCATATCGCAATTATGAGAAGTTTAGAACCGAAAAAAAGGAAATAGAACAAATAATAGAAGAGAAAAAGCACCTTCCTATCAAAAAAATTAATAATTTTGTAGCCTTAAACCCTAATTCATGGGAAGCGTACGCTTTAATTGGAAAATACTATTATCAGAAAAAACAATATAGAGCTTCATTAAATGCCTATAAAAAAGCATTAACAAAAGAAGTAACAACAATTCCTGATAAAAAAATGATAGAAAAGTATATAAAAAAGAATAAACGAAAATTACATGATTTCTGAAATTGAATATAAATCTAAAGAAGAAATAAAACAATTTCAAGAAACGAAATTGCAGGAATTAATAGCCTACTTAGCAGAGAAGTCAATTTTTTACAAAAATTTATTTTCAAAAAACGAAATAGATTTTAAAGAGGTAAAAACACTAGAAGATTTAGCAAAAATACCAGTAACAACAAAAGAAGACCTACAAAAACACAACAATGATTTTATCTGTGTGGAAACAACAGAAATCATAGACTATGTAACCACATCAGGCACAACAGGGAAACCAGTATTTTTTGGATTAACAGATAAAGATTTGGATAGGCTAGCATATAATGAAGCCATATCATTTGCATGCTCAAACGTAACCAAAAACGATACCATGCAGTTAATGACAACAATTGATAGGCGTTTTATGGCAGGATTGGCCTATTTTTTAGGAGCACGGAAACTAGGAGCAAGTATCATAAGAGTTGGAGCAGGAATACCAGAATTGCAATGGGATTCCATATTAAAATTTAAACCAAGTTATATAATAGCAGTACCATCCTTTTTATTAAAACTAATAGCTTATGCCGAAAAAAATAATATAGATGTCAATAAAAGTTCTATAAAAGGAGCAATTTGTATAGGAGAACCATTAAAAAATCAAGATTTTACACCAAATATATTATCCCAAAAAATAAATGAAAAGTGGCAAATAGAATTATACTCAACCTATGCGTCAACAGAAATGAATACCGCATTTGCCGAATGTGAATATCAAGTAGGTGGGCATCATCATCCAGAATTAATCATAGTAGAAATTTTAGATGAAAATAACAAAGCAGTAGCACATAATGAAGAAGGAGAATTAGTAATAACCACATTAGGAGTTGAAGCGATGCCATTACTCCGATTTAAAACAGGAGATGTAGTAAAAGCACACTACAACTCATGTAAATGTGGAAGAAATACCTTGCGCTTAGGACCAGTAATAGGTCGTAAAAAACAAATGATAAAATACAAAGGAACAACAATATATCCACCAGCAATGTATAATTTGTTAAATGATTTTCCAGAAGTAGAAAGTTATATTATAGAAATAGACAAAAATGAAATAGGAACAGATAAAATAACCATAAAACTATATTCAAAAGAAAGTGAAGAAAACTTATTACACAAACTAAAAGATCACTTTAGAGCAAAATTAAGAGTATTGCCAATAATGGAATTTGTAACTAAAGAGGAAATAAATACTTTAAAATTTCCGAAAATGAGTAGAAAACCAATGTTATTTATAGATAAAAGAATACAAAAAACTAGCTAAATATGGAAGAAGAATTACTACGAATAGCACCCTATAATCAACAACAAGTAACAACAGCTTTAAAATGGCTAGAAACAAGTACAGAATTTATAAAAGGCGTACAGTATTTTTACCCCGAATGGTCAGAGAGTGATATTATTTCAAAATTAAGAAATTGTAAAACCTGTTCCGATTTTCAAGTACAATTTATAGAAATGATTATAAAAAACTCTATAAACAACACCATGAGTTCTTTTGAAATATTAGGCTTAGAAACTTTTGATACATCAAATTGTTTGTATATCTCCAACCACAGAGATATATTTTTAGACTCTGCCCTACTCCAAAATCATTTATACGATATTGGCAAACCATTTACCGAAATATCATTAGGAGATAATTTAATGGTAAACCAAACCATGAAAGCAGTAGCAAAACTAAATAGCATGTTTACCGTATTTAGAAGCTATAACAAGTCCGAAATGCTACAGAACTCCATAAATCTATCTAAATATTTACGTTATTCCATAACCACAAAAAAAGTATCATCATGGATAGCACAAGGTAATGGAAGAGCAAAAGATGGAAATGACGTAACTTCAACAGGATTGATTAAAATGCTATTATTAAGTGGCGATGGAGATATAAAAAAATCAATAGAAGAGTTAAATATAGTAGTATCAACAATCGCATTTGAATACGAACCGTGTGCATTCGAAAAAGCAAATGAACTAAGTATAATTGATAAAGATGGTGTATATCAAAAAGAAAAATTTGAAAATATAAACAGCATTGTAAAAGGAATAAAAGATTATAAAGGAAAAGTGAAATTAGTATTCGAAAAACTAGATTTAAACAATATAAAATTTCTAAATAACCGAAAAAAAGATGCCATAGCAATCGCAAAAGAAATAGATAGAGTAGTATATAGAAACTACCAATTAAACAAAACAAACTATATGGCATACGATTTGCTATATGGAGACCAGAAGTATAACAGACATTATAGCGTAAAAGAATTAGAAAGCTTTAAAAAACACATTGCAAAAGCAGAAAATGAAGATGTTTATTACAAACTCCTAAAAATATATGTAACACCAATAGTAAATAAAGAAAAATTGGTACATGACCTTCTTAACCAAGAATAGTACTTATTTAAAAAATTAAAATAGTAGCAATCAATAATAAAAACAATGAAAAAAACAATTATCCTAATATTACTAGTAATAACAGCAACATTTACATTTGCACAAAAAACATTATCAACCGATTATGATTACAAAGTAAGTAAGCCATATAAAGTAGTAGATGCAAGAAGTAAAGAGTATTTTAGTAACGGAAAAGAAGTGTTGGGCGTAAAAATAAAAGCCAACAAAAATCAAGTGTTATTACAAAAGTATAATGTTGATAACATGACAGAAATTGGTAAAAAAACATATAATGATTTACCAAAAAACTTTTTATACGAAGGCTTGGTACAAGCACAAGGTAAATACTATTTTTTCTATTCTTCATGGTCTGGCAAAAAAACAAAACATGAAAGATTATATTATAGAGAGATTGATTTTGAAAACGGAACTTTTAAAGGAGAGTCAAAGCAAGTAATAGACCATCAAGGTAAATTAGCAGAGTTTTATGTTTCTAATCAAATGGATAGAGCTATTGCAATGAGTGCATTTGGAAGTTATAGTTATGGAAAAATGTTTAGTGCTATGTTTGCAGGATTACCAAAATTTAAGATAAGTACATCAACAGATGAATCTAAAATATTAATACAATATCGTAAAAAACCAAAAGTAAGAAAAGATACTAAAAGTTGGGATATTATAGGATATAAAGTTTATGATACAGAAATGAATGAGACGTGGGCTAAAACTTATACTATGCCATACACAGAGCGTAGAATGAATATTTTAGATAATCTAATAGATCAAAATGGGAAAGTATTTATGTTAGCAAAAGTATTCCATGATGATAGTAACAGAGACAAAAAAAGAAGAAGAGATAAATCAGCAAATTACCATATAGAATTATTTGAAATTACGGATACAGCAGATAAAATTAAAACTTCAAAAATAAGTTTAGATGATAAATTTATTAATGACATTGTATTAGTACAATCAAAAGATGATGAACTTTTATGTTCAGGGTTTTATAACAAAGGAAAATCAAAAAATAGTTCCGACGGATTATTTACCTATAAAATAGATTTAGATGGAAAATTAATAAGTAAAAATCATTACGAAATTCCGCTAGAAATCATAAATCAATATGTGAAAAACAGAACAAAAAAGAAAAACGCTAAAAAAGATAAAAAAGGAAAAGCAGAAATAAATGCTTTAGCATTAAAAAATATTATTACAAATGGAGATGGTAGTATTACATTAGTAGGAGAAAAATCTTATGTAATTGAACATCGTAATTACAAAACAGGCCAAACTACATATACTTTTTTCTACGAGGATGTATTAATTTCTAAAATTAATGCAAATGGAGAATTGGCTTGGATGAAAAAAATACCTAAAAGACAAACAGGTCGTATAGGTAAAGGTGGATTATCATATTCGTATTTTAATGCAAACGGAAATCACTATCTAATATACTTAGATAACGTAAAAAACTTTGATTTACCATTAGATAAAAGACCAGCAATGCATATGGACGGTAAAGGTGGTTATTTAACAGCTGTTAAAATTAATGACCAAACAGGAGAATTAGTAAAAGGATCTATATTAGATTTCAGAAAAATAAAAGGAGGTATTGTAGCCTACCAGTTTACAACAGACCGAATAGTAAAAACAAAAGAAAATGAATTTTTTGTAGAAGTTTATAAAAAGAAAAAAGAAGATGTTTTCTTAAGAGTAGAAATGAAAAAATAATCAATAAAATAAGTATATCATGAAAAAAACAATTGTAGTATTATCATTATTAATAGCAACCATGTCCTTTGGACAAAAAATGAAAGTAAAAGAAGGAAATATCAAAAATCTAAAAGGAATTACACAATTCGATTTAGTATTTGATTACAGTAACTTACAAATTCCTAAATACAAGTCCGAAGAAGAATTTTTAAAAGACAAAATGGCTTTAAGAGAAAAAAAAGCCAAAGGAAGTGGAGAGGTTTTTAAAGAAGGTTGGTTTGGAGATAGAGAAAAAAGATACCATCCAATGTTCATTGAATCTTTTAACAAACGATTTAAAAAAGGACGAGTAACTATTGCTGAAGGTAATGAAGAAGCAAAATATGTAATTAAAGTACATACAACATGGATGTATGCAGGTTATAATATTGGTATTACTAGACATAATGCAGAAATTAATGCCGAAGTTACTGTTTATGAAAAAGCGAATCCATCCAATATACTATTAAGAGGTACTTATAAAAAAGTTCCTGGTAATGGCGCATTTGGTAACGATTATGATAGTGGATTTAGAATTTCGCACTGTTACGCTAAATTAGGAAAAAACGTTGCAGTTTATATTCTTAAAAAAGCAAAATAAGCAAACAATTTAATAAAGGCTGTCTAAAAAACTACCGTCATTACGATGGAGGAACGACTGAGGTAATCTACTGATGATCAACCCAGTTAAACGTAACAAATTCCATCACTTTGTTCGGAATGATACTTTTTAGATAGTCTTTTTACTTTACAAACTCTTGTAAAACTATTATTAGCTCCATTAAATTTTCAATATGGCTCATGTGACCATTAGAAAATTCAATAACCTCAACATCTGCATTTTTTACTTGCTCCAATAAATCATTCCTATTTAACAAAGGATCCTTTTTACCAAGAATAAATAATTTTTTAAAAGTATTGTTCTGTAAAATAAAAGTTCTATCCTTACGTATTTTCATACCCTCCAAAGAAGCAATAACACCTTGTGTCGAAGTCTTTAAAGCTTCTTTTTTAACAAAAGTAATTTCATTTTTAAATTTTAACCTACTATCCTCAGTAAATAAATTAGGAATTGCCATACCAACAAAAATAGCAGCATTTTTCTTTACCAAATTAATAGCTCTATCTCTATTAAGTTTTTTCTCCTTAGAATCTGGTAAAGCAGTAGAATTTAACAAACAAAATTTTTTTATATTCTCTGGAAATAATTCCGCAAAAGCCAAAGCAATATAACCCCCTAGTGAATGACCAATAAGTATATATTTTCGTAGTTTAAGATGATTTAAAACCGCCTTAACCATTTTGGCTTGGTCATGCATCGTATGTACATAACTCAAATTATCCGTATTACCATGACCGAGCAAATCAATAGTAATAACTCTGTTTTTTTTAGATAAAATAGGGACAATTGAATCCCACATAGTACTATTTTCTAAAAAACCATGTAGTAATATAACAGCACTACCCTCACCAGTATCAGCAAAAGAAATATTTATATTCTTGTAAGTAAAAGTTTTTCTATGCATAGCGACCTCTTTAAACAAAATATTTTTTTATATATTGTAATCCCATATTATATTTGTTTTTTATGAATAACAGATTCTAAATTTACAACATCTTCCAATAACGGATTTATAGTCCAACAAATAACACCAAAACCTATTGCAGTTTTAGTGTTTTCTGCAGTATCATCTACAAAAAAGCATTCTTTGGGGTTTAAATTACTATCCTCAAAAACAAACTCAAAAATAGATTTATCAGGTTTTCTCAAATGAATTTCATGTGTATAATACACTTTTTCAAAACAAGCAATAAAACGATTGTAAAAGGCTTCTCCCAATTGTTTTTGAATGTAGGTTAAATGTAAATCATTAATATTACTCAATAAAAAACAACGATTATTTTTAGAGAAATTTTCGATAAAATCTAGTCTGTAAGCAGGAAAATCTAAAAGTATTTTATTCCAAGCATCCATCAAATTTTCTCTAGTAGCTTTAGGAAATTGTAATTGGTAATAATCTAGAAACTCATCTGTACTAAGTAGCCCTTTTTCATATTGATTATTTTTAGTAATCATTTCTTGGCTAAACGTTAATTTTCCTAGTTTTTGTAATTCTCTAGCAGTAGCAGGCTTGTCTAAATTAATAAAGACATCACCAAAATCGAATATGTAGGTTTTTATCATTTTATATATGGTTAGTCTCGGTGTGACGCTAAGTCATACCAAGGCTTTGTTTGTTACTTGTTATGGAAAAAACTCACTATTCTCATAATTCAAAATTTTCTTACGTAAGTCTTTTTCGTTAGTTAGTATTCTGCTTGCTGAAAAAACCAAATCATTAAAAGACTTTTTTAAATTTTCATCATCATTTTCTAAATCTCTTCGTTTAAATAAATGTATTTGTTTGCATTTTTCGTTATTAAAAATTTCCTCTAATAAGGTTTTGTCTGTTGCTCCTAGGGAATGTCCTAAAACAAAAACGATATAATCATCAATACTATTATTATCTAAAATATCATCGTAAATTCTACTATAATTATTGTTTTTTAGATATTCAAAAGTTTTAAAATTTTCTAAAAATTCATTAATTTCTAAGTCTTTTATGTTTTGGTATTCTTTGTGTTGATCGTTACCATAACCGAAAATTATGTTTTTTTGTCTTAAATTTCCATGTATATAATTTGTGTTAACACTTTTAATATAAGGATTGTCACCATCAAAACCAGTAATATAATCTCTTACAGTATTCGTATAGTTAAAATTTACGATATAAAGATTTTTTTTAGGATTTACTTGTAAATTATAATCAAAAAAGGTTTTAACATCTCGATTGTAGCTTGGTTTAATAGTCTCTAAATATTCATTTAAATAATTTTTAATTTCTACTAATTCATTATTTAATTGATTTAGTTTCTTAATGATATATTCTCTAGTTTTTAAATCTGTAACTTTCGTTCTATCCCCTTTAATCAAAATCAATTCTTGAAAATAAGCATTCTCAATATCAAACCAATTTTTGTATTGGTTGTTGTATAATTTTCCTAGAAATTTATTACTAATAAGATGACTTTCTATTTTATCTAAATTATTAATTAATACAGTATTCATTTTTTTTGTTCTAAAAGACGCCCATAGATAACTTTGGATTGCTGATAAAATTTCATAAGATTGAAAGTTTACATGAGTATATCTTTCTTTATTAAAATATTCTATAAAATTTTTATGAAAGAAATCTGGGTTACTTCGCGTAGTCAGATAAGTAACAATCTCCTCTTCAATCTTAGTAATAAACCAATTTGCAAAATCATTATAACTAGTTTTTAAACCATGAGCTAAATCAAAACCGTTACCAATAATTAGGATAATGTTATTGCTTTTGTATGTATTCATAGTTTTCAATCTTTTTTAATAAGTCACGGTATCACTCACTCCCGAAATTTCAGGAGAGTGACACCGTGACTCAAAGTCTTATCGTATCGCTTTTCTTACGAAGTCTTAAAAATAAGAAAAACCTAACAAATTTTTATAATCTGTTAGGTTTATTTTATTTGTACTTTTAGTTCAGTGGAAAGTGAAAGTTTCGGTGTGACTCCAAGTCACGCCGAAACTAATTATTAGTTTCTATTTCACCACTTCAATCCATTGTCCTTTAGTTCTGGTAAAGA
>Ga0256840_1003350_pt1 | contig 13051 bp, 13 predicted proteins | sample 355202metaG_FD_185969 | JGI IMG/M metagenome (GOLD analysis project Ga0256840, IMG submission 185969) | Hydrothermal vent microbial communities from Mid Atlantic Ridge, Atlantic Ocean - 355-202 | ecosystem: Environmental > Aquatic > Marine > Hydrothermal vents | place: Atlantic Ocean: Mid...
TCACTGCTTCATCATTTCAAAAGCTCCGGTTCATCCCCACGTGTATGGGGAACACTGATTAATTAAATTGAACCCAAACACCATCGACGGTTCATCCCCACGTGTATGGGGAACACGACCCTTACACGTTAGCTGGTCGGGCTTAGTGCGGTTCATCCCCACGTGTATGGGGAACACTTTTAATCATCTTAATCGACCTCGCTTAATGACGGTTCATCCCCACGTGTATGGGGAACACCACTTGGTTGATGGAAGTAACGATCCCCAGGACGGTTCATCCCCACGTGTATGGGGAACACTCTGGCACCCCACATGGTTAAAGCCATCGCGGCGGTTCATCCCCACGTGTATGGGGAACACTAGTTTGCTGTGAGGGCATCCGCCGCGACAGGCGGTTCATCCCCACGTGTATGGGGAACACACAAACCAAAAACATTAAGTAGGGTGGGCAATCGGTTCATCCCCACGTGTATGGGGAACACTTATCGCGGTTGGTGAGGTGAGTGATAATTCACGGTTCATCCCCACGTGTATGGGGAACACTGACAATTCATCAAAGAATAACTGAGTTAGTTCGGTTCATCCCCACGTGTATGGGGAACACTTGGTTTAAATGGTTTTAAAATATCAGGACAGCGGTTCATCCCCACGTGTATGGGGAACACAATTATTAGATGCGGGATAGATAAGCCAGGATACGGTTCATCCCCACGTGTATGGGGAACACATGTGCTAAGTGGTCACAGTTATTACTCATTACGGTTCATCCCCACGTGTATGGGGAACACAACAACCCAACTATCACCAGTAAAAATTTCAACGGTTCATCCCCACGTGTATGGGGAACACACTAATCATAACATATTGTTATAAAAAGGAAATAATCACTTATATTTTTCCACCAACTAGAATGGTACTTTTTAAGTCCAATTTTTTAAAGAGCATTGTCACCTTTTTTATCTTCAACAGGATAAAAAGAAACCAGTTTTAAGCCATCTATCTCAATGGGAATTCGCCTGTTTTCACCTAAAGTCAGAAAATCAAAGCCAGCTTCAGTATTAGTGCTCCAAGACATAATCGCATTCCCCTCCTCTATTCCCACTTCAACCTGTTGCCAAATCATTTCTCTAACCTTAGCCGACAAATCCCCCACATAAACACCCGCACGAATTTCGATCAACCAAACAGCTAACCGCCCTCTTAACCGTGGGGGCACATTTTCAGTTACGATGACCAACATCACCAATACCTTCTAAGTTAGGAATTGCAGGTGCAATATTTTCTTCCGCAGGTTTTGGTATATCAACTTCACCTGCAGCTAACACCTCTTCAATCGTTGGAATTATTTTTTTAAGTATTTTGCTTTGCCTAAAAACATCTCGACACATTAACCTTACTTCACGCTCTGGGTCATGGTAGTTTTTAGCTGCAATTTTAAAAGCATGGGGAATAATATCGTCAAATTTAAATAAATCGGCAATATCATAAACAAAGGATAGAGGTTTTCCTGTATGAATAAAACCAATAGCAGGAGCATAACCTGCGGCTAAAACTGCTGCTTCACTAATTCCATATAAACAAGCAGTCGCTGAGCTAATACAACGATTAGGCATATCTGCACTGTCCCAGTTGTTACGGTCATAATTACGCCCATTCCATACAACCCCTGCTTGTTTCGCTAATAATTGATAAGTTTTCTTTACTCTGGAACCTTCAATCCCCCGTAATTGTTCAACACTGCGCCGCTCGGGTGGCTTTTCTCCAAAACGAAGCTCATACATTTTACGCACAACTTTTAAGCGTAAATCATCATCTAAAGCCAATTTCGCTTGATAAAGCAATCTATCTGACCGTGCTCCCCCTGGCTGTCCTGAAGCATAAAGCCGTACTCCCGCTTCACCGACCCAGACTAATAATGTGCCTGATCTGGCGGCTAATGCTACAGCATGATGAGAAACCCGGGTGCCAGGTTCTAGCATAATACAGGCAATACTACCGACGGGAATATGGGTGCGTATGCCGTCTTTGTCTATTTCAACAAAAGCACCGTCTTTTACATCAATCTGGCCTTTTTGTAGAAATACCATGGAAACACGTTCTTTCATGGCGATGGGTTTTAAGGGTGGGAGCATGAGTTGTCCATTAATAATTGATTGTTAATACTAGGTTTTATATTACTGAATTTCATAGATATTTCTTCCCTGACAGTTGGTTTATTTTCTATGTGTAGGGTTAAAACCTTCGTCTTTCAGGCGAACAGATTTATCTCAAATATTATAATAAATATTAGGTGTATCCATTTTGAAAGTGATAGAAAATCAGATACAAGTTAAGAAAGAGGTTGGTTATTGGGGCGCTGGGTTTGCCTGCTTTCTTACAAAGCATTGCAGGCTAAAGCCAGCGCCCCAAAACAACAGGGCTATTCGCCCTGTATCCTGACGTTCAGTCACCAATCTCTCTAACCCACCCGTCTTTTAGCGGGTGGTTATTTAGTATTTCTACAATCGTTGTTACATTAATTGTCTTCGGGTTAAAGCAGTGGCCACATCCCTTCGTCCATCAATAACCATAACAATATAAATATTATTGTCTTCAATACGGTAGATAATGCGATAGACAGAAGAAAGTATTTGTCGGTAGCGGCTCATACCCGAAGCGGATAATTCTGTTGGTATAGTGCCTCGCTCAGGTAAATCCTTTAGATTTCGTATACTCGCCTGTATCTTGTTGATCACATTTTCTGCAATTTTGTCACTTACTTGCGCCAAATAATAATCATTAATGGTACAAAGGTCATTGAGCGCTGATTGCGTAAAACTGACTTTATAGCTCACTCAAGCCTCTACGTTTTCTTAATTGAGAAAACGCCTCATCAGCTGAAATAACATTTCCTTGATCAATATTTTTTTCACTTTGAGCAAGCATTTTTAACATAGCCATAGTCTCCTGAGCCTGTTCATATTCCTGTACGGACTGAACGACCATAACGGCTTCACCATTTTGAGTAATTATATAAGGCGCTCCGTTTGCTTTAAGTTCTGTCGCCAGTTTTGCGGCATTTGCTTTTAGATAACTAATAGGTTTTGTGTTTCGGGAAAGGTACATGATGCCTCCTGTAAAATCTGACTTAATTTAGTTTTTTATTGTATCCCTTATAAGCGGCTCTATTCCATTACATTTTTACTTTATGAGCTGACATTGATTTTTTTCACCTATGGCTAATCCGATGTAACTATTCAGCTTGTGAGTAGACAACGATGATGTAGGAGCAAATATCTGTCCATGCACTAGTCGGCGCGAAGGTAATTGAAAGTTTTAGAGAAAAGAGCATCATTTTATCTTGTCTTTAAAGTTTCAACAGTCTCTTTTAATCATCAACAAGCCACAACCAAACGCCTTAGATCGACCAATACCATTGAACAATGCTTGTTCAAACCTTTCAATATCAGTGACTTTTAATTCACCCGTAAAATCAACAGAGCTAAACCCTGCTTGCTTACCTTTTTCGGGTAAAGCATGCCATTGGTAAGCACTATTTTGTAATTTACTTAACCCTGAAGGATCAATAATCAACTCAAAACCACAGCGTTCACCTTGTCTTTTCCACCAATTTTCTAAAGCGGTATCAACTTGTGTTTTAAGTGCCCATTCCAGTTTATCTGCCAAGCTTGATACTTGTTGCAATCGTTCGGCATATCGCCCATCATTACTCAGTATTTCAGTAAACTGTTGCTTAAGTGATTCTCCTCCTTTGGCTAATAGCAGTTTTTTAAAGTCTCGCTTTTTTGTATGAGTGGGTAGTTCACTCTCAAGATTAAACTTTTGTATTAAATCCTTCAAAAAAACTAACTGAGCATCCATAACCACGTCATGTTTTTTAGACTGTTTGGTAATAACTGGGTTGGCTCGGCACTCAAAACTTAGCACTTGCTTTAGCATTAATTGAGGTTGATAGATTTTAGTTTCCACCTTAAATAGCGAATTTTCTGGCTCAATCGGTTTAGACTTTGAAACCATATAGTAAATAGATTCACCGCGTACATTTGCTAAACTATCTAACTGTTCTCGCGCTATTTCCTCTCGGTATAAATAGCTTCTTTTATCTTCTGAGAATAGATCCCATAACAAACGATGTGCGCCATAGACATTACCTGCCAATACTCGGTTAAGTTGCGATGATTTTAATACTTCAGGACGAAGCCGCACTCTGGAAAAATACATTATTTACCTCCTTGTAAAAACAAATAATGTTCTTGTCGCGGGGTAAATTGCCAACGTTTTCGAGAAAGTGGTTGGTCATGACGAGTACGGGTTTGCATATGTTTTAAATCCAGTGAGGCAGAAAAATCATTAGGCTGGCCTTCCCAGTAATAATGACGGTCTTTTGGCTTCCCCAAGCAGTCAATATCTCGTTTTGATACCTCACCTTTACAATCTTTATTAGTCGCTAACATTGGCTTATGTTGATAAGCTTTTAAGGCATCATAATAGCCTTCTTGTTTGATAAGCTGTGGATCGAGTGGTGCAGCTAATGGACAGGATTTTCTTCCCAGATATAAATGAAACTTTGGTTGTAACAGGTGTTCTTTAATTCCCTCTAATGAATAAGGTGCGGATTCTAAAGCTCGTATAGCCACCAAAGCCAAAGCATCACTACGGTATTCCCGACTAGATAAAATAGTGCCCAGTTGTTTTTTACCTAAAATAATTTCATCCCGTCGCGTACGAAAATTAAACTTCCCTGTTGCGTTAGGTACTTGTGTGGTGTGGTAATCCCGTAATAAATGACCGTTAGAAAACACTTCTATAGCAAGCGCATAACCTTGCTGTAATTGATTTTGCTTTTCTTCATTGTCGCGTTTAATACCTAATGCTGCACCTAACAAACCAATGATAGCGGATTTGCTAGGGTAACTTGCGGTATGGCGATCTTCCCCCACCGCTATTTCACCCCAGCTGGCTATTGCCCCATAAAGTCGAAATACAAGAGTGTCCATATATTCCTCCTTATTGGCTGACAAAATCCAGCAGTTCAGATAATGACCCTTCTACTTTAGAGGCATTAATTTGATAATGACTGTCTGCACAAGCTCCATATACTTTATCAAAATTGTCTCTTTGGTTGATTAAGGCTGTAATAGAGTCAGTAATAAAGTCTTGATTTTCACGATTGTTAATAGGTTTTAAATAAGCAACCGATAAAGAGCGTGGTTGCTGGTTACCTTGTTCAGCTAAAACATAAGAGGCATAAGCGCGTGATGCAAAGCTGTTTTGTTTGCCTTCGGGAGCTACTTTAACGGCTGCCTCAGTTAAGGCACGAATGGCTTTATTAGCTAAAGCTTCATCACCGCCTAAATTGTCAATTAATAATTCACGGTTAATGCAAATGTAGGAATAAAACAACCCTGCTGCAAAACGGGTTTCACCAATATGGGCGGCGCCCGTATCTTCCTGACCGTTATTTAAATCATCTACGGCTGTAAAGTAATCATCTTCTATCACTATTGGATGAACACTGATGGCATGAGCAACCTGGCAGGCGGCCTCGATACAATACTTGGTTAGACTATTTCCAGTATCTGATTTTGTTAGCATTCGACCGAACAGGGCGATATCAACATCCGTGACTTTTTGGCGTAATAAATTTAATTCCTCTGCGTTTGCTTCTTCTTCACGCTCTGCAATAGCATTAGCCAGATTTAAAATAGCTTGCTCTTCTTGCGTGTCATAAAAAGCTAGTTGCTCAATTTCTAGTTCGACTAATTCTTTTTTGATACGCTCTGCACTATCAGCCGGCAATTTTTTTAACGCTTCTTTCTCTTTTTTTGAGAGTTGTTTTAATTTACCAAATACACTGGCAATCGGTTGAGTCCATTCAAGGGCTTTTTTGTGAGTAATCCCTTTATCAATCATTTGCTGATAAGCTTTTGAACCCATTGCTTTGGTGCGTGTTCCTATATGTCCTTCTAGTGCCTCTGCAAAATTATCTGATGTACGCCACGTTCTTTTTAAACATTGCGACGATACCCGTAAACGATCATAACCGCCCATTTTTGCAGTTTTAGGGCTACCCATATCATCACGGTTTAAATTAGCGGGTGGATAAGCCGTTAATAAATGTAATTGAATAAAACGATTCATACTATATTTCCTTGATTAGTTTTTAGCGTGTGCAGTGAAGTAGTCTGTTGCCCAGCGCACTGCCAGACGATTAGCGGGTGAAGCACTGGATCGATGCTCAAATTCTTTATGCCAATGAATAGTGTCATTTGCCAGAGATAAAATATTAACCTGTCCATTTAATAATTGAATAGCTCTAATAATGCGCCGATAAAAGTCATCAGTACTGGTGCTTTTTTGCAGTTGTTGAAAGCGTAGTTCACTCATGGGTGCTTTGCCTTTACCTTCAAGAGGCGTAGCTAGCTGTTCTGCAAAACTCGCTATTCTTTTCACTGCATCACTGTCTTTTTTATTATGTATTCGGCTATTACTTTGTTTGTCGGCTTTTACCTGAGAGAGTGCGCCAGCAATGCAGGCGCTGGTTGCCAAGTTTTTTCGCCATGTATCGGTCTCAGGCATTTGTTGCAAAAAATTAAAAAAGGCCTCAGTGAGTAAAATATCTTCGGGACTTTCTGCGCGACGTAATCGGGCGCGATCACCACGATTATCATCTAACCATTTATGCCATTTTTGTATTGCTTGGATATCTTCATATTCTAAAAAACGATATTGACTCATTTTTCAGCCTCCACTGGCGTTGCCTTTAGTTTTAGATTTTTGATGGTTTTATTGCTATAGAATTTTTTCCGCAATTCATTTTGTGCAGAAATAATGCGTTTTAAATCGAGGTCTTCTGGGTTTGATTCCAGTGTTGCCGTTTCAAAGACCTGAAACACTTGCTTCTCCAATGTCTTAAACCAAGTTTGATAGAGTTCTGCGGGTGCCATACCTGTTTCGCTTGGCAAGACAGCTAACTGTTCCAATATTTTATAAAAATCAGTTTCGGTCGCTTGCCAAAATTGCATATCAATAGGAGACATATCGCCTTTTATATCTTTAGGGCGACGGAACCAGGCTTCTTTAACTTGTGCGCGTAAAATTTTAACCACTTCGCGCGCTGAATTAATAAACTCTGCCCCCCAATCCATCAGGTTATTTTTTTGCTTTGCATCCATATAAAAGACAGGAAAATGGGATTCATACCAACAGCGCGCTTTCATATTATCCATGTCATAACCAAAGCACCATAAAGAGGCTGAATGCATATCAAAAATACGTCCTCGGTCTTCATTATAGAATTGCACTATAGTTGCTGCTTTATCCCCATTATCTGAATCTTGTAAAGCCAGCCCTAACCAATGACGATAGCCTAAACCACCTTGCTGCCCTTTAAGAGATAAAGGTAATTCTTTCTTTTTTAAATCGAAACGGTAGGGTGTTAGCGGGTGCACCCATGCGCCATCATAATTAACACCGTAGTTTTTGGTGATAAATTCTGTATGTAACTGTTCTGACTGACTTCCACAAAGATCACACACCCCATTTTCTAATGTTGTCGTGAGTCTAATGCGCCTAGGCATACCCCAATATCGTTGTAATGGATGAGTATCTTCTGGTGTTGTGATTACACCTTTTTTATCTGATAGTCGTGTGTTACTTAACCACGGTAGCACACGAGCATCCATCGTTTCAGCCAAAGCCGATTCTTCTTGATTAAGAATATTTAGCCAAAGTTTTTGCCATAAAGTGGCTGATTTACTTTCTGGCAATAAAAGTGTTGTTAGTGGGCCACCACCACGCAAGCTCACTCTATGTCCCACGCCGCCAGCAGGTGCATTTGCTTGTAATGTAAATAATGCCGTTGCGGTACAGCTAGGGCAAAGCTGATTCGCTAAGTCACGTTTTACAAAATGGTCGGAGTTATTTTTTAGCGCATTACCACCAGGTGCGTCAATTAATAAAGCGGCTATTTGTTTGGTTTCACCTTCAGGTAAGTCGTAATCTTGTAGAAAGGCCACGCCATCAGGATTGTCTAGCTCAAAGGCAAAAGCCAGCTTTTCAAAAGACTCTTTAAGCTCATCTGTCGTGGGCGTTGCTTCCCTGTATTCCAGCCATTGATCTTCATCTTCTGGGGCAAAACTGGTTTGTAATAAACCAATAAGAAACTGATATAAACCACCTTGTAAATCAGGTCTAGGCGCATTAATGTCTATAATGGGATTATCAGTTTCGGCAATTTGCCAAGGTGCGATAAGTCCTTTTGTTCCGTCTTGATGAATAACTGGAACCCAAGGTATGGTAATTAAATTCATTTGTTCTCCCATCTAAATTTTACATCTTGATTGCGACAATGATTGCTAACAATAAAGCTAATCCAACAATAGCGAGTGGTGCTGGTGAAAAAGAGCTGATTGCATCAATAATATCTTTAATTTGATTCAAAATGATAGTCTCGTTATTTATCAATTACGATTTATAATAACCAGGTTATTAGGTTTTGTAAAGAGTCTATTCTTTTTATAAAAATTTTGAAAAAAATCCTGTTTCGTATAAACTATCTCTGTTCCTTATTTTTATCGGGATGAACCAAGTCTTTTCTTTTTATTGAGAAGAATTATTATGTGTTCCCCACGCCCGTGGGGATTTACCCTATAAATCCGTTTTTAGCCGTATAATAAACTTCCGTTTAGCTGCCGCTAAGCGGAAAAACCGCCAATCAACGCACTGCTTTATTAATGACTCCCACTCTGAAGAGTCTGTGAAAGTATTAGCTTTTAGCTCCCCTCTTTGGAAAAGAGGGGCTGGGGGAGATTTTATTATACAAATAACACCTTTAATATCAATGTGTTATTTTTCATAAAATCCCCCTCAATCCCCCTTTTCCAAAGGGGGAAGTCAAAAACAAAATACTTTCACAGCCTCTGAAGCATAGGAACGGTAGATTTATGAATTATTTCAAATAGGCTCAATGGTTAATTTAAATCCTAATACATGAACAATTTTATCTATGGTTTCAAATTTTGGTTTTCCTTCGGCCGTTAATGTTCTATAAAGACTTTGCCTATTAAGTCCTGTTTCTTTTGCTATCTGGCTCATCCCCTTTGCTTTGGCCAAATACTGCAAAGCTTGGATTAAGCCATCAACTCCATTTTCTTCCAGAAAAATAGTTGCAGCATTGATGGTGGGCAAAAAAACTGCCCACCCTACTTTTTTGCATGAAGACCTGTCCTGCTTTAAGTTGGTAGCTGGGATTATCGCTCTCAATATGGGAACAACTTATTAACTACTCTAAAAAATTAGAATTTTTAAGTAAATGCGCAAAGGTCTGATAAACAGTCTCTCTTTTTTCAATAATAGCAATTAAAACCAGTTCTTCTTGGCTGGTATAAATAAGCCTATATTTACCTGCTTTTAGTCTTTTAAATTGGCTATATCCTTGAAGGCTTTCGCCAATTATTGAATTACTTCTCAGTTTTTCAATAATATTTTTTAGTCTTTTTGCCGTCTTAATATCATTTTTTGATAAAAGTTTTAGTGCTTTCAAAGCCTGCTTGGTTAATTTGATAGTTTTCATTACTCAATGCTAGCAAGTAATTCTGAAACCTCATTGTCAGAGGCAAAGCCTTCTTTAATCGCTAATTCAGCTGCTTTTCCATATAAAATATCCTCCAGTTTTTTAAGCTCTTGATACCTCGCAGAAGAAATAATGACAGCAACTTCTTTATCTTGTTTGGAGATAGTGACTGGGTTCTCTTCTACTGCCGAAATAACCGCACTAAAATTTTGTCTTGCTTCTGTTGATGTGATCGTTTTCATTCTTATTACCTCAAAATATAATGTACAATATAATGTATATTTCGTACATTATATGTATTTAATTTCACCGTCAACTCTCTACCTCGAAAAGTCATTCTACGGAACCTTAAACCCATCTTTAGCCGTATAATAAGCTTCTGTTTCACTGCTAAGCGGAAAAACCTCTAACCAACGCAAAGCTTTTGTTTCTTCTTTCAAACTTTCGATAAAAGGCTTTAATTTTTCTGGAATAGCTTGCTGTGCTTTTTCCCATTCATAATCAGGTAATTTAATGGTGCTTAATGCCCAGGCATATTGTTGGTTTGCAATATAAGGTTTTAATGCCTTACCGTCCCAAACAGCCAAAGCCACAGAAATAGTTTCCTGTTCGCTTAATCGAGTCGGTATTCTAGTTTCTTCATCCCAGTCACCACTTGAATAAGTGTAGCCCTTATCTAATTTAAGGACATTTAAATTCGCCATACTTTTTTGCACCATAATCTCTCCTTCTGCAATACAAGAAGCATCTAATAGTTCAGGCGGTATGCTATCTTCTGCTTCAGATGAATACACACCCTCAATTAAGTTTCTGGCATCTTGTGGCATGGTGAATTGATTTTCAATATTCCCCAGCAAGAGTTTTGCTGTTAGCCATAATTGCCCTACGTGCGGATAAACCGCTTGCGTACCCGCATGATCTGGTTTTAGCCAGTCCTTATCTACACCATCCGCAGGGTCTGGAGAATACACACATAATAAAGGCAGTCCTCGTTGATCTTTTGCGCCTTTCTCCGTTAGTCTATTACCCTCTTTATCACGTACATGCCGTTGTAATCGCCCTGCCCTTTGGATAATAAGGTCAATTGGCGCAAGATCGGTAATCATCAAGTCAAAATCTAAATCTAAAGATTGCTCAACGACTTGAGTGGCGATAAGCACCTGCCCTTTTCGTTGCAGCGGTGTTGAGTCATTACCAAACCGGTCTAAAGTCTGTTTTTCTATGATTTGCCGGTCACCCATGGCAAAACGACTGTGGAATAAACTCAACTGAGCGGATTCTATTCCTGCAACCAATAAATCTTGATAGGCTTGTCGTGCGGATTTAACAGTATTGCGAATCCAGCAAACACATTGCCCTGCATTTGCCGCTTGTTTTATGGCCTCTAACACCGCATGCTCACTCGCTAAGCGCTCAACTTTTACCGTACGCTTAACCTCTTCTCGGGTATCAATGGCATGTTCTACTTCATTAACTGCGGGCGTATGCGTGACCAGTGGATATTCTTTTTCCTTTACCAATTGGGGCGGCTCTTCTCCTAAGCCTTTATGAAATGCAGACACTAATGCCTCACGCATCACTTGCGGTAAAGTGGCAGACAATAAAATAACACTGCCTCCTTGGCGGGCATGCGCTTCCAGTAAGGCATTCAATAGTTTCTGCATATAACCATCATAAGCATGGACTTCATCAACCAGTAGAATCTTTCTGCCTAACCCTAATAGTCGTAAAGATTGATGTCTGGCGGGTAATACCGCTAATAAAACCTGATCTAATGTTCCCACGCCTACATCAGCTAATAAAGCCTTTTTACGGCTATCTGCTAACCAGGCATTACAATAAGCGGTAGCACTGAGTTCTTGTTCTTGCTCATTTTTACCTGTTTGATAATCACTATCTTGTGATGATTGTTCAGATAAAAGCACTGACTCCCTAAAACTTTCTGACAACTCCCTTGCACCATGTGCCAAAATTAATGATGGCTGATTATCATCTACCTGATAAAATTTACCATATACCTTACCCAACCGCTGATACATTGCATTAGCTGTTGCCATCGTTGGCAAAGCGACATATAAACCATCAGCCAAACCTTTGTCTAGCAAGCGATGCACTAATGTCAAAGCCGCTTCTGTTTTACCTGCTCCTGTGACATCTTCTAAAATGAATAGCTGCGGCTTATTGGGAAGCGGTTCATTAATGGCATAGTTTTGTAAAGGTGTGGCTTGTTCAATAAAAGGGAAAAGGTTTTGAATATGGGTGAATGGGCTGGTTCTTATGGGTATAGGTAATACTCCTATCGCTTTTTGTGCATTAGCTAAGGCTATTTTCTGCCAATAATCCTTTAAATCCTGCGGTTTACTATAATAGCTAAAATAATCTTGGTTAGAACCTGTCCAGTCCGCCAATACAGCAACACCCGCTAGCTGCCATGAAACTGTTTGCAATCGTTTTTTTAGGCTTCTGTCTAATAAAGGGCGAAAATCAAAATCCTTTAAAAAAAGATTAAATACATCTTGTGTAAAGCATAAAGCCGCTTGCTCGTCTTCCGCCTGAAAGAAGTTATTTAATCGTTCTTTAAGTTTTCTTTTTGGAGGAACACCATGATGCCCTGTGACTATCTCCATCCAAGGCTCATAATATTTAAACCATGTTTTAATTTCTTTAGAGTTGAGGTCAGAGAAATCAAGTTGTTCAGCCAGAGCCGATTGAAGTCCGTCTCTCCACAAGCAAAACCCTAGACTATCATGGCGCTCACTGTAGGGCATTCTATTATTTTCTTTCACTAAATCAGAGGATAAACCTTGCCTTAACCCTTGAAATGATCGAGAAAATTTACCCAAATCATGCAACGCCAAGCAAAATATAAAAAAGTCTCTTAGCCATTCTGGTGATACCTGTAATTGGGCTGCTAATTTTTTACATAGGGGGTTATCGGGTGAGAGCAATAAATACCCTACCGCCGCCACATCTAAACAATGATAAGGCAATAGGTGATAACTATTATCTTCTTTAGAGGCTTTGCCCCAGTACTGGTAATACAATGGTGTGGTCATCTGTTAAACCTATTTTAATGGCTGATATTTATTTCTGATTATCCGTATACTTTAGGAACGTGCATGAAACAACTTCCCGATTTCTAACTTGTCTTTTTGCTCCAGATAGAATGACCTCATTCATTGCGTAGCTTGCTATGCGCCTCATGAGGTCATTCCACCTGAAACAAAAATCCTACGTTATAATTTCGGGAAGTTATTCCATACACGTTCCCTAGTCTATATCTATCGTTAAAAAGGGTTGCGGCATTGATGGCTCCCACGGTTTCCATCACTGCCATTAAATTAAGGAAATAAGGAACGAGGATTTAATAATACCCGAAAGTATGGCGCAGGGTTTTGGCTTCATAGGCGTGTTAGGAAAACAGGCGCATAGCGGGCTACGTAACTGTTTTTCTAGCATGCCTATGGAGCCAAAAGA
>Ga0256840_1003351_pt1 | contig 13050 bp, 12 predicted proteins | sample 355202metaG_FD_185969 | JGI IMG/M metagenome (GOLD analysis project Ga0256840, IMG submission 185969) | Hydrothermal vent microbial communities from Mid Atlantic Ridge, Atlantic Ocean - 355-202 | ecosystem: Environmental > Aquatic > Marine > Hydrothermal vents | place: Atlantic Ocean: Mid...
ATGCGCCAGATCCCGGTTTTCTCCAGCAAGACCTGAAGTAGTGCTAAGTTTATTACCATATATCCGTAGTCGGTCTGGTTTTCTTTTTGTTTCCATTTTTGATTGGACAGCAAACAGATTGTTGTTGGAACGAAGTCTGGAAATCATGTGAATTTGTTTATCTCCCGCCCTTTGATCATTTTGAGCAATCCGGAAAAATATTGATATTGATAAAAAGCTTAATATAGAAAAACCAATAATATCAACAGCCTACTAAAATTAGTTTTATTACCATAACCAACTAATTTTATGATATATTGTTCATGACCTTTCGCGCACCATCCCTGTTCATGTGGGTTATTGCCCGCCTGATTCTTTCAGAAGATCCAATGGCATTGAGAAAGAGCAATCTGTGGATGACACTAAAAATATGTATTAACGCTGCGGACTGCCCTTGAATAGGCATCAATATTTTTTTCAGCTTTACCCTGCAGCTTAAGGGATATTTGGTGAAGTGTATAAAGTTTGTTAAACCGGTTTACTTCTGCTTTTTTCATGGTATACTCCTTACATTATAAAGATTTTGAATTGCCTGGAATTGACTATATCTGCCTAAAAAAGAGCAGATATCAAAGTATACACTAATGTGTTGAATTACATTGATTTAATTTGGGTCAGGTTGATTTAGGTCATTTCTGCCGCGCAGTGGCTTCGTTCAACAAATAGATGGATTAATTTGGAAAATGAACCTGCACAACAAAAGTATCGCTGCTATTTTAAACAATCTGTCAGATGCATTCATGATAATGGATGACAACGGCAGGATAAATTATTTCAATGATATTGCAACCTTAATTACAGGGTACAAAAATGTTGAAGTAATGGGTATGCTATGCAAGGATCTCTTGAGAACCGAATACTGTAATAAATGCTGTCTGTTCAATAGCCAGAATATTACCCCTAAAAATTATAAGCGCAAGCTGGAAATTACCCATAAAAACGGAACAAAAATTCCTGTTGAATGCACCAGCAGCATTCTCGTTGATTCTGCAGGACTTATGTTTGGTGCAGTTGAAATATTTAAAGATATTTCACAAATCAAACATCTGGAGAATAGTTTAAAATATTCCGAATTTAAATACCGCCTTCTTTTTGAGAGTACCAAGGATATGGTTTTTATAGTATCCTTAGATGGTGAGTTTATAGATATAAATCAGGCCATGGCTGATCTGCTGGGTTACAGTGGGAAAGAGGATTTGTATCTATTAAATAATATTGAACGTATTTTTATTGATCCAATCCACTGGAATGTGTGCAAAAAACAAATTGGTCTCAACGGATTTATCCAGGATTTCGAAGTCGGCTTTAAAAAAAAAGACGGCACCAGGCTCCACGGCTGTCTGAGTGCCAATGTTTTTTTAGATAATAATGGGCATATCATTGGCTACCAAGGTATTGCAAAAGATATTACTGCCAGAATGGATTCATTCCGAAACCTTTACAAACGCCATCAAGAACTCCTTTTACTGAACACTGTGGCATTGGCTATAAATAGTTCCCAGAATCTTGGCGATGTATTGCCCCATGCCTTAAATGAAGTTATGAAATTATTGAATTTCAGTACTGGTGCTATTTTTCTTATAAATAATGATAAAGAAGTCACCTTTGAACTTCACACACAAAAAGGACTACCGAAACGGATTTACACAACTCAGGCCAAACCGATTTTCCATGATACCCAGCTCATGGATTTTTTTCTGAAAAATGACGCCCGGCTGACACCGAAATCTATTTTTCCATCTTTTAAAATAACATTGGCAAACCATGATAAAAAAAATCCCATAATACTTTCCTGTTTTTTGATTACAGAAAAGGAATATCCATCCGGATTTATGGCCTTCCCGGAAAAAGAGACCGATAATCTTTCTTTGGAGGATTTTCATCTTCTCGGTTCTTTGGGAAATTTTTTGGGTGGTGCCATTGCCAATATCAAACTGATACAGACCGTACAACAACACAGGGAAGACCTGAAACGCCTCACGAGTTTACTTTTTCAATCCAAAGAAATAGAACGTAAAAGGATTGCTCGTGAACTCCATGACGAAACAGGTTCTTCTTTAATAGGAATAAATTTTAATCTGGAAACTCTTGAAAAAATCATGCCATCGGATGACCCGGCCATAAAAAATATTTTTGATAATATTACGAGACAGATCAATCACACATATCAGGAAATGAGACGAATATCCCATCTGCTGCACCCTGCTCTGCTGACGGATCTCGGGCTTGAGCCTGCCCTTGATTCTTACTTGAACAGGATACATAAAAAAACATCTTTGCATATTGATTTTAAAATGATCGGATTTACAGGGCGTATTGACCCTGATATTGAAACTGTATTATATAGGTTCTCCCAGGAAGCCCTGTCCAATACCATCAAATATGCCAAAGCCACTGTTTTTAAACTCTTCATCATCAGGGGGTATCCTTCAATTATTTTTATTGCAGAAGATAACGGTATCGGGTTCAATCCAGTTGAGAACAACCATGAAAAACCTTCACTCGGGCTGCTTTCCATGAGGGAAAGGACTGTCATCCTGGATGGAAAATTTTCACTTCGAAGCGAAAAGGGTAAAGGCACACATATTAGAATCGAAATACCAATGAAAAACAACGAATTATCACTTTTTAACAGGTCTTTCTAACTGCTATTAGACTTTTATGGGCCAAGGGTTTTACAGGAGTTTCTTATAAAAAAAATTATACAGGGTATCTATGAAACACAAGCCTATTGAAATAATTATTGCTGATGATCATACCATAGTCCGCCAGGGGTTGAAAAAACTTCTGGAGGAAGAAAATGGCCTAAAAATAACAGGAGAAGCCATGGACGGTCGGGAAGCTGTCCAGCAAGTCCGGAAACTAAAACCGGATGTTATCATAATGGATATTGCAATGCCTGTATTGAACGGTATAGAAGCTGCCCGACAAATTAAGCAATCCAACCTGCAAACCAAAATAATTATACTTTCAATGCATGATCATAACCGCTACATAAGAGAACTTTTAAACATTGGCGTGTCTGGTTACCTGCTTAAGAATGCAGCAAGCGGTGATATTATCAAGGCAATCTCAGCCGCTGTAAAAGGAAATACATATTTAAGTCCATCAATTTCCAGTCAGGTCATTGAAAATTATGTTAGTATGAACAAAAAAACGTCCCAGGAAGAACTATACGATACCCTTACAAACAGAGAAAGAGAAGTTTTCCAAATGATAGTTGAAGGGTATTCCACCAAAAAAATTGCGGAATTACTGTATCTAAGTCCAAGTACTATAAAATCTCATCGTTCCAATATTATGGAGAAGCTTAAAATGGACAATATATCAAAATTAATCCAATATGCCATACGCCTTGGAATCATAGATATTCAAATGTGACAAGCCATATTAATTTTTATGAAGTTAGAAGGCGCATAAAAATAAGTTGAACAAAAATTAATAGGATTGTTTTCCATATTCAAGGCACGAGGCGGGAGCATAGCAGGCTATGTACCCAACGAGTAACGCAGAAGATGGGGAAAAAGACATTAATTTGTCCAAGTTATTTTGTGAACGTTCCTTAGGTTGTTAAACTGAAATGAACGAAAAATATTGTATTATCTGCAAAAAATGCGGTCTGAAAGTAATTGATGATGCCAACCGCAATTATTGTAGCCGTTGTTATAAAAAAGGACTGCTTTACACTGAGTATTCAAAGCCTCTGCAAATCGACACAAAATCATCCAATTTATATCGGTATATGGACTGGCTGCCTATCCACACCGAGTTTCCGGGCTTATCATCCCTTTCAGGATGCTATCAAAGCGAGAAACTGGCCCATGAACTAAATCTCAATAATCTTTGGATAGTGTTCAGTGGATACTGGCCTGAGAAGGGTGCTTTCCTTGAATCACTGAGTTTTAAAGAATTTGAGGCCATTGGTGTATTATCACGAGTCAACGAAAAAACAAACAGGATCATGATTTTAAGTTCTGCCGGAAATACAGGATTGTCCGCAATTTTGATTTCTCGGAAAATTGGAATTCCAGTAATCGTGGTAGCCCCTGAACATGCCTGCACCAACTTCCGGACAACCATTAATGGCAAAGATGCACCTGTTTTTCTTATAAGCCTGAAACGGGCGAGTTACAATGATTGTATTAATTTTGTTTCAGACCTCGTTGAACAAGTACCGGACATAATTGACGAAGGAGGTGTATATAATATAGCGAGAAGAGATTTCCTCGGAATTCCGATTCTTCATGCTGCAAGCATAATGAAAGAAATCCCGAATCATTATTTTCAGGCAGTGGGCAGCGGTACAGGCGCCATAGCAGCTTGGGAAGCCTGTGTACGGCTGTCAGGTCTAAAAAATTATGCACACAGGTCCATGAGTCTGCACCTTGCCCAGAATAAACCGTTTACTCCAATTGTCAGTGCATGGGAAAGTCGGCAGAGTGATTATAAGTTCAAGACTGATCATATCGGCCAAAAGCAGGCAAAACAGGTTTTATCCCATGTTCTTACAAATCCTTATCCTGCTTATTCGGTGAAAGGGGGTTTGTTTGATGCATTATCAGCCACCCGTGGTTATACGTATGGAGTGTCTAACAAGGAAATAAAAGCTGCAAAATTAATTTTTGAAAATCTTGAAAAAATAGATATCCAATACCCTTCGGCCGTATGCGTTGCTGCACTTATACAAGCAGTTGAAAAGGGAAATGTATCAAGGAATGACTCAATTTTACTGCATATCACAGGCGGTGGACAACGCCGTTTAGAAAAAAGTAAAATACTGTGTTCATACAAAGCCTCATTAACGATGGAAAAGAATGATATGGATATTGCCGTTCAGGAAATATCTCGGTTTTTAACGCAAATACAAAATAGGAAATTTAAATAAAATGGTTTACGCAGAACAATACGTTATCCGACTCATGAAACAGGCTGAAATCAATTTTGTTGCCACTCTGCCCTGTGATCGCATAAAAAACCTTCTGCCCCCTGTATTGAAATCCTTTGACGGAATAGAACTTACGCGGGAAGAGAACGGCCTTGGTATCTGTGCCGGTGCCTACCTTGCCGGAGCACGTCCCATGATGATCATACAGAGTACAGGGCTTGGTAATATGATAAATGCCCTGGAATCTCTTAATATGGCTTCAGGCATCCCCATTCCTATTCTTGCAAGCTACAGAGGATTTTATAAAGAGGCTATTGAATCCCAGAATTCCCTTGGAAGACATCTTCCGGCCATTCTTCAAGGATGCGGTATCCCCTTTACAATGATTGACGAGGTTGAAAAACTTGGACTTTTATCCGATGTGATTCAGGATGTATATGCAAATTACCGCCCCCATGTTGCCCTTGTGTCTCCCAAGGTCTGGGAATCTTCATCATGTACAACAGCATGGCAGGAAAATTTATTGTCGAGTATCAAGGCCAGACCTGCCATGGTCATTGATCAATTATCCCCCATACTTCAACCTGAAATGACACGCTATGAAGCCATTCTGACCCTTGGCGGCCTTATTGATGGCCAGGTTGTCGTAGCCAATCTCGGGGTCCCTTCAAAAGAATTATTTGCCATCTGCGATCGGCCGTTAAATTATTATATGCTGGGATCTATGGGACTTGTTTCATCCATAGGATTTGGAATTTCAAGGTTTACCCATGGAAGGGTAATGGTGCTTGAGGGAGATGGCAGTATATTAATGAATCCCAATGCCCTTATGACAATTGGGCAATACCGACCCCGCAATCTTATGATCATTGCATTGGATAATGCCTGCTACGGATCAACAGGTTCCCAGAGGACATATACACAAAATGGAATGGATCTCGAACTTTTTGCGAGAAGCTGCGGGATTAAGAATAGCGTTAGAGTTCATAAAATTCAGGAACTGCGGCAAGCTGTTCATGATTTTGAGGAGCAGGAAGAATTATCATTTATACATGTATTGTTAAAACCCGGGAATTCACCCTGTCCCAACATACCTTTGAACCCAAAGGATATTACAAAGAGATTTAAGAATAGTCTAAGAAACTTATCTTTCCTACGGGCTCCGTCATTTTGAATTGCCCTCTTTGAATCTGGCTTTTAAGATCTTTAGCTGCCTTTAGTGCTGCCATACGATTAGACTGCCGTAAAGTCACCGGTACTTTATGTCCAATGCCTTCAAAATCTATACTGCCCATATCTGATAGAAAAGAGCCTCCTCTGCATATGGAGACACAAAGACCGCAGTTAAAGCATTTTGATCTGTCAAAGTGTATCACACCTCCACTATGGTCCAAATGAACCGCATTGACAGGGCAGGCCGTTTCAACGGGACAGTCATCACATTTAAGACATGTTTTTATGTCAAATTCAACTTCATGGCCAGTCTCTTTATTCCCTTTCCCTTTCCAAACATCTCCGTAAGTGATCTCAAACACGGGTTTACGGCTTCTTACATCAACTACCTTCAAAGGAATGTCATCATCGGTTTTCAATATATGGGTTAACATTTCCCTGTCCAGTACGGGAATAGCCACTGCCCAGGTGGTAACAATATCAAATCCATGCCCAGTTTTAAATCCTCCCATAAATTCCGGATTCATTTTATGCATATCGGCATTTCCTGCCAAATTCGGGTGTCTTGCGCTGCTACGAGTCCCGGGTCCTGTGACAAAACCCTGGGCACCATTAATCAACACCTTTGTTCCTATGCCGATGGTTTTTAATTCAGGGTCATTTTTCAAAGGATTTAATTCACCGCATCCACAAAAGGTCATTTCTTCATAATTACCTTTCATTTTATCCGAGTGAAATATTGTTGAAATGGATGCCTTACCGGGATTGACAAAGGCCATATAATTTTTAAACGCATTTCTTGAGGCATGGAGCATGGCATGGGGAATCTGTTTAAGCGTGGTAAAAGAAGTAAGGTTCTGTCCGTCATCGGTTTCAATTTTTACTTTAACCTGTTTTCCCATAACAAGATCTCTGAACAAATCGCCTGCACCATATTCCGGATCAACTACACTCTGCTCAGTTCCAAGAACGATCAGATCAAGAATACCTATCCTTTCATTAGGGCAGGGTCCCACCTGTGCCGGAACACTATTAATCCATACTTTGACAGCTTTTGTAAATGTATCAGGTTCAGACACCTTAAAAGAAAGTACAGCATAAGTGCCGCTCATCAGAGCACTTGTAGCTGTGGTCACCACATCAATGTCATCCAATTCAGGGATTTCACCCTTTCTTACACGATCACAAATTTCTTGTGCGGTCAAAATTACCACATCACCGCGATCTATTTTCTTTCGAATTTCCGAAAAAGTCCTTGCAAGTGTTAAATCAGACACATTTTCAACCTTTCTATTATACTGCCCTCAACAATATCCCATTCAACAAAAACAAAGCCTGTGGATTCAATATCAGAACATTTTTGCCACTGCATTGTTGCCCCCGATAAAATTCAGCATTTTTGTTTCATTGGGAAATCTCACCGGTCTTTTGCCTTTCCACCTTTTTCTTTTCCACCTCTTTTTTTTCCTTTTCCAATTGTTTCTTTGCCTTTGCCTCAGCCTTTTTGCGCTTTTTCTCTTCAGCTTCCCTTGCTGCTCTTTCAAATACATTATATCCCAGGATAGATTCGGCAATAAATTCCGAAAGATCTTTCATAATGATATGGGATTTTAATGCGGAAATTCCCACCTGAAGTCCCTGATAACAAAACGGACAGCAGGATACAAGATCCTCTGCTCCGGTCTGCTCGGCCTCTTTGACACGCCTCTGGGCCATTCTGTTCTGAATATCTGGAAAACCTGCCTTTAAACCGCCTCCTGCGCCGCAGCACCTTGAATATTCCCTGTTTCTCGGCATTTCTATCAGGGTCAATCCGGGAATTTCTTTCATTATTGTTCTCGGAGCGTCAAACACACCGGTGGCCCTTCCAAGATGACATGGGTCATGATAAGTCACCGTCCTGTTTACGGGATGGGGAAAGTTTAATTCACCGTTTTCCAACAGCCGGGTTAAATATTCAACTGTATGCATAACTTCAAAATTCAATTTACCTATCTTGGGATAATCCTGTTTAATTGTTTTAAAACAACCTGCACAGGAGCTAATCAATGTGTCAATGCCAAGACTGTTGAATTGATCAATATTTTCATGGAACAAGCGCTCATATTCAGGATCTCCCATCCTGAGCAATACACTTCCGCAACATTTCTCATCCTTTCCCAGCACACCGTAATCAATATCCAGGGCATTAAGTATATTTACGGTATTTATGGCAACCTTTTTGACATTAGCATCATAAGAGGCTGTGCAACCCAGAAAAAGAAGAACTTTCCCCTTTGTTTTTTTAATTTTGGGAGGTTCTTTTGTAATCAATCCGTTTTTTTTTGCACGGCGGGACCACTTAGTCCTACCCGCCCTTGGCTGCTGCCAGGGATTATCAAAGGTCATCACACTTTTTCTCAGGGCTTTTTGGGGTTCCAAAGGTCCATAATCAATGCGTACAATCAATCGCCTAAGCTCTTCCCAGAGGTTAACAGTATCAATATGGGCAGGGCAGACCACTTCACACTGGCCGCAGGTGGAACACTCGTACAGGTTGAATATAAATTCATCCATCTGTTTTTTGGAGACTTCCTTATAGCCTGATATTTTGCCTATAATTACTTTCAGGGCATCACCTATTCTATCGCTTTGCATGATCCTGGAAAGAAACCCGTTCTGGGACCTGACAATTTTTAAAAAATCAATAATTTTTCGACGTGGTGTCAAATTTTCCCTGTCTTTTCTGTCTTCCTGGTCATAAACCGGACACCAGCTCAGGCATTCACCACAGCGGGTACAGGCATCGAGTTCTATGAGACGCTTTATGTCAAGTTTCTGTATGGGTATGTGCCTGGCTGCCTCATTATTGCCGGTTTCCTGTTCCATAGGCGCAATCCCCTGTTTTTCATTCATAATTTTCTTGAGTGGGGGGTCAGATTCAGGCACCTGTCCTTTTTTATCGACCATTTTAAACACCTTTTAATTTTTTATATAAAACTCCTGCAAAATACCTTTAATTACAATAGTTGCCTTCGCGTCTTCGGTTCTATATTTATGAAAATTTATAATTTTTCAACCGAATCTGATCAACCATGCTTAAAGCCATGCCGGCTATGTTTCCGGTTTAAATCCATTTCTTATTTTTTTACTCCATCAACTGCCTCTATAAAATAGGTCAGGGGCGCATTAAAAATATGCTTCATCTTTCCAAAGGGAAGATAGGCAACAAAAATTGCCGCAACCGTACCATGCGCATACCACATCAGCGGGTAAACAGATGTCCAGTCAAGATGAAATATGAAAAGACCCAGTGACACAATATATCCAACAAAAGAATAAACCGCCGTATTATAAGGGATTCCGGTCATAAGAATTCTTGTTCCCTCAAGTAAAAATCCAAGCAATACAAGGATACCTATAATCATTAAAGCAATAGTGTCCTGATATTCCGAGGTCACCTGTTCCGGTTTGACAATAAACCGTCTGATAACGGCCCATACCACACCAATCAGGATAAATAACCCGAGAAGATCATTGACAGAAGCTGTAAACCAATTGTTTTTATTTATAAGAGCAATTATCAGATTCCCTCTGGGATCAAAATAGTATCCAATGGCGGTGAATATAGCCAGTCCGCAACGCAGCAGTATGGAAGTAAAAATCAGGGAATGCATGGCCCATCGCGAGACACTTTCTTTCAGGATTCTCCTCTGTAAAATAATATCAAGAATAAAAATTTTAACGAGAGAAAAAATCTGTTTTGAAAAAATAGTATTCCAAACGGATTCCGAACTGAGGCTCATTTTCCGGTGAAAAGATGTCTCTTCCCCCTTGACATTCCCTTTAAACCAGAATGTAATCATGAAAAAAAGGCCTGCAATAAAAATAACACCTGCAAGGCCAAAAATTGGGGAACCCATGGCAAGTGGCGCATTATGGCAGAGAATGCAAATAGCACCTTTTGATGGAAGAACAATTGCCGGTGCACCCACCTGATTTTTTTTAAAATGGCATTTTTTACATGTTCTCCGGTCTGCTGTATCTGCCATGGCATGGTTAGAAAGGCTTATTGGAACACCAATATAATTGGCGTGAGCAAGTTTTACAATATGATCCTTGGGATCAAGCTGGACAAATTTAGATTTAAAGTGACAGGCCTGGCAGGAGACCCTCAGATGGGGAGAATTGGCTATATCTTCGGAATGGTACGGATGACATTCCAGACATGTCGCACCTGTTTCGGTTTTATGGGGAGAGCGTGCAACATCGGTATGGCATTGAATGCATGCGACAAAACGATGTTCTGGCTGATTTTTATTAAAGGTATCAGGGGTAATTTGGAGGCTGATATCACTTGTGCCTATTTTTTTTTTAATATCCGCTTTTCTGTGACATTCATAGCAAAAAGCATTGGAAGAGATAATACCCTCGTTGGTGTTAAGATTGCGTGCCCTGTGGCAATTAAGACAAATCAAAGGTTTATGAATAGGCTTTCTCATGATTATTGCAGATTTTAAAGCAGAATTTTCCATGGCAACACTTGATGTCTGATTTAAAGCTGTTATAAGAATTACCAGTACTCCGAAAGCTATAATAGATCGTATTGTTTTTAAATTCATAAAGCAATTTTCCATTGAAATTTTAAATTTCTCTAATCAATCTTATCATGCCGGTTTTATTCATTTAAGGCTGGTTAATTTCTGTCATCTGCTGTCGTTTCCACTCTTCAGGATGATCTTCCATAAATCTTAGTTTATCGATCCTGCCTGTAAAAATAGTTTTTTGTAAAGGAAACACATCCGGAACAAGATGGGTATCGGACATATGAACCAATCCAATATACATAACTGCCAACACAGCTTCATGGAGGTGGAAATGAACCGCAATATTTATAAAATAACCGGGGAATATTCTGGAGAAAAATTCTGGGAACCACATCATAAGCCCTGTAATACCCATGCTTTGCATACCCAACATTACCGCCCAATAATCCACTTTTTCAAGGTAGCTGAACCGGTCAAATGATGGTAGATTTCCCTTGTTGAACATATATTTTACATTCTGCACAATATCCTTTATGTCTTTTTTATTGGGCATCATGGTAGCAGCCCCTGATAAGTTTTGTTTTAATACTATTTTATAATAAAAAAGCCATAAAATATGTACAAGTACTCCAATATAAAGGAACACAGCACAAAATCTGTGCAACCACCCCAAGGCTTTTGCCCCCCCTATAATTGAAACAAGAGAACTTGCCCAAACTGATCCGCTGAAATAGAGAAGAAAACCGGTAATTGCGAGCATAGTAAAGTTCACAATTACGATAATATGCAAAAGCCTGTGCAGAACATGAAACCTTTGATAGCTTTCCCCGGGTTTTTGATTTGTTTCCATTATTTATGTTCCCTCAATTTTTCGTAGAGTTTTCTTAACATCAAAAGTCCTGCATGCATATAGAAAAACGCAAGAATTACAATAACAAAAATCAATGACAATACGCCCAGCAAATGTACCCATTTAAACTCGGTCTTTTTGATATTATTTTTCAGATCAAGATTTTTTTTTGTGTTATGAATGATAATATTTGCGAACTCAGGCGTAGCATCCGGATGGCAACGTCTGCAGACATTTAAGACTGCATCCTTATTCTTGAGAGAAAGTGTGGTGTGAGCCCCATGACAATCCGTACAGGACGCGGATTTGTCATATCCCAGATTTACGGCAGCCTTCCCATGATAATTGGCAAGGTAACTCGCCTTTTCCGCAGGATGACATTTTCCACAGGTCTCTGTCATCTGTTTTCCTATTTGGATTCTGGATAAATGAGATTTGGAATAATGGGCTAAATGACAATTCCCGCAGGTTGGTGCATAGCCACTTTTTGAAGGCTTCCCGGTAATCTTTTCTTCCATCGCAGCCTTTGCGTGTACCCCTTTTAGATAACGTGCATAGGCAATTTTATGACATTTCCGGCAGACCTGATAATCGAATTTCCTTATGATTTGGATTTTAAGAGAATCAGATACTTTGGAATCAGGATGATTTTTCCCATTTACGAGCATTGATCCGTGACATTCTTCACACTTCAGACTTCCATGGGCTGCTGCGGAATACCGGTTCATATTCACAAACCAGGTAGAAAGAGATGGGGGGTCTGTTGCAGCCAAAGCACAGGAAAACCATGCCATTATCAGAAAAAAACATCCGGCTGTCAATAGGGGACAGATCCATATATTTCTTAATTCAGGTCTTGTTCTCTTTGTTCCGGTTTGCAATTTCATCTCCTATTGTGAAAATTATGATATTATAATCAATTGCATATGATTTGGCACCATTCATCCACCTTCCCCCTCTCTACTAATGGGAATTAAGAATATCAACCCATGTGAGTCTATAGCGTAGTGTATTGCTTATTATCTGTTCTTTTATATAAACGGCCAAAAGGCCGGTCCGGATTCAATTCGTATTGATTCCGAATCTGACCACAACAAAAGATAAAAATCATACTGTGTTATGCAAAGACTTTCATAAAAAAATATTTTTAGGATTTAATATTTTAATGCCATTGGACATTGTTGCAAAATACAGGTCAAAAAAGGATATAGACAGTATATGAAGTAAATCAAATATGGCAATTGCGGTTTTAAGACTGTCTATATTCCCATCAATTTGTTGTTTTAACCTACGCAATTCAATGGTTATCCGGGTCGCAGCATTTGTAATTATGCAAGGCAACTCCGTTTTTATTAGAATTAATGTTCTATTTTTTTCAAGGGCTCTTAATCGCTTCCACATGGACTCAAGATAAACCCGTATTTTTTGAGGCTCATACACTTTCTGCCCGATCAACCACTGTACCGGTAAAAATTCCAGATTTCCAGTCACGATTCTTGAATTGCTAAGTTCACGTCTGATGGATAAAAGCAATTTTTTGGACTCTTTTCCCGTTAGCTGTTCTTTTACGAGGCTAT
>Ga0256840_1003353_pt1 | contig 13046 bp, 12 predicted proteins | sample 355202metaG_FD_185969 | JGI IMG/M metagenome (GOLD analysis project Ga0256840, IMG submission 185969) | Hydrothermal vent microbial communities from Mid Atlantic Ridge, Atlantic Ocean - 355-202 | ecosystem: Environmental > Aquatic > Marine > Hydrothermal vents | place: Atlantic Ocean: Mid...
AAAAACACAATTTTTGACTTGTTGCAGCTACGTCTTTTAATAAAGGAGAATTTAGAATTAGGGGAAAACGCATATGTTTAACGTATTGTTGTGTAGTCTGGGGTTGTTTTTATTTTTTGTGGGTTGTGCTTCTGTGCAGAGTAAACCACGAGTTTCGGTTTTGGATTTGGCCAAATATTCTTACCAACACAAGGATTTTAAAAAAGCTCGGTTGTTTTTGGATCGAGCTTTGCGAAAAGATCCCCAAAATCCAGTCGCAATTTATTATCAAGCTAAGTCTCTTATTGCTGAGCAGTTATACTCACAGGCTATTCAAAAATTGGATAAGGTTATTGCTTTGGATCAAAATTTTAGACAGGCTTATCTGGACAAAGCCCTTTGCCTGGCTAGTTTAAAGGATTTCAAACAAGCCAAGCAGGTTTTGCTTACTAGTTTGCGTTTATTTCCTCCTGATTTTAAAACTTATTATAATTTGGGAGTTATTTCTTTATTGGCCAAAGAATTTGCTTATGCTCAAAAACAATTTACCCTAGCTATTTCTCTTCAACCAAATTTTGGTCCTGCTTATTTAAACCGAGGAATAACCTATCTTCAAATCAATGACGTGGAAAAGGCGCTTCAGGATTTTAATCAAGCTATGTTCTTTTTAACTGACGATCCGCAAGTATATTACAATAGAGCTATAGCTTACGAGCAAAGCCAAGAGTGGAATCTGGCTTTAGCCGATTATACCAAGGCTATAACTTTACAGCCTGACTTTGGCTTTGCTTACAATAACCGAGGCATTCTTTATCTTAAGTTGCATCAGATTGATTTGGCCTGTGCCGATTTAAAAAAGGCTTGTGAATTGGGAACGTGTTTAAAGTGGCAACAAGTTCAAACGGAAAGAATTTGTTTGAATGATGCGCCTTTAAGAAGTGTTTTTGGGAGAAATTGACAAAGTTTAACCTATAAAAAATCAAATAATTTCATTTTGTTACAAGCAAACGGTTTTGTCAAAAAAACAGTTTTGGACTTTTTGCAGTTGCCTCTTACAAGCGAACGATTTTGTTAAAAAACACAATTTTTGACTTTTGGCAGTGACGTCTTGAATTAAACTTTGGGGGTTTTTGATAGCCATTGTTTTGGCTAAGAAATATTTTTACCTGTCTGAACTGGCAAGAAGTGGCAAGGTCAAGCAGTGTCTATAGCTAGAAAAGCGTGAAGTTTAAATTTTCGTATTTAAGTTAAATCTGAATCCGTAAAATTTTTTAGGTATAAGTAATGGAGCTTAAACAGAATAATAGTTGGTTTTACGTATTTGTTTTGGTCCTAAGTTTGAGCCTTACCTTTGTAAGCGTGCAGTGGTTGGACTACGTTTACTTATTGCCTGCTCAAGTTTCTGCCTTTGGTTTTTTTCCCAAGACCAAAGTTAAGTTAAAAACACACACCTTACCTGAAATTAAAAGAGAGCTTTTCGTTAAAATTGATCTAGCTTCTTCACCTAAACCTAAAAAAACTATAGCTAAACCTTTGTCTTTGTGCTTGCTTGGGACGATTATTTGTCTTGGCCCGTGTAAGTCTTTTGCCGTGATCAAGAATGGAGGCAAAGAAATTCTTTTGAGCCAGGGAGAAAGGATAAAAGGGTGGACAGTTGTTTCCATACAACCAGAGAGCATTATTTTGGAAAGAAGTGGTTACCAGACTGAACTGAGTTTAAAGAAAAAAAGTAATAGTTCTCAGACGTTTTTTTCCAATCAAGCAAGGCGAGTAAGTAGAAAGTTGTTGCGTAGATTAGTCAGTAATCCCATGCAAATTTTAAGAGAAGTTCAAATTGCACCAGCTTGGAAACAGGGTAAAATAGAAGGGATACGGATTCTTTCTTTGCCCAAGGACAGTCTTTGGTTTAAGTTGGGCTTAAGACCAGGAGACGTATTGTTTAGGGTAAATGGACGAAAAATAGGCGATCCTGCTCACTTGGAGCAATTGGTTACGGTTTTAGACGCGTCTGAAATAGAGTTGTCTTTGCGTAGAAAGGGTAAACTCAAGACTTTGAGCTATAGGATTTATTGATGAAGATTTATTGGGTGTTAAGTTTGTTGTTGAGTGGGTGGTTGATCTTTCAACCAGGATTAGTTTTTGGCTTGAACAAAACATTGACTCAAACCAAAGAGGTTACGTTAAACTTTAACGACGTGGATCTTCGAACGTTTATTCGGTTTATAAGTAAATTTACTGGTCAAAATTTTATTCTTGATCCCAGGGTCAAAGGCAAAGTTACAGTGCTTTCGGCCAAGCCTTTGCAACCTGCTGCTGTGAAAAAAGTTTTTGAGTCCGTTTTGGAAGTAAACGGTTTTACCCTGTTAGATGGGCCAGGGGCAACCAAGATAATTCCTTTATCCGTCGCTAAATTTAAAGGAACGCCCGTTGGAACAAAAAAAGGATTTTCCGGGGAAGATAAAGTTATCACTGAGGTTATCAGTTTAAAGTACGCTTTGGCCAGTGAGCTTCGGAAGATCCTTTCTCCGCTTATTTCCAAGCAAGGGGTTATTCTTGCTTATTCTCCGTCCAACGTTTTGATTTTGACCGATTACGCTTCTAATTTAAAAAAAGTTAAACAAGTGATAGAGTTGTTGGATAAGCCCAATTCCAAATTGGAGTTAAACGTCATTCCTCTTAAATTTGCTTCAGCTCAAAAGGTAGCCAATTATCTTAATCGGATTTTAACTACTAGATTGAGTATGGCCAAGATTTTGGACCTAGGCCTGGCCATTGCTGATCAACGTTTGAACGTGATCATCTTACTTACGTCCAAGGCGTGTACCTTAAAGATTAAGAACCTTGTTGCTCAATTAGATCAGCCTACGAGAAAAATCAATAGAGTGCACGTGATCCGTTTGAAAAATGCCAAAGCCGAAAACATTGCCAAGGTTTTAACCAACTTGGTTGAGCAAAATCTGGTCAAGGTCAATAAGACTTCCAAAAGCAATGATAGTCGTTTTTCAAGCAGTAAGATTAAAATCGTAGCCAACCAACCTACCAATAGCTTAATTATTACTGCTGAGCCTGACGAGTTTGCAGTTTTGGAGCAGATCGTTTCTAAACTAGACGTTCCTAGAAAACAAGTTTTTATTCAATCGGCCATTTTAGAGGTTTCAGAGTCAGCCATAAGTTCTTTTGGCATCAATTGGAACTTTGCTGGGCAAAAAAACGTTTTGCACATGGATAAAGACGTAATGGGTTTTGTAGGCTCAAATCCAAATAGTGGATTTAATTTGTTTAATCAGGATCAGCTAGTGCCTCCTTCTGGTTTATCCCTGGGAGTTATTTCTTTTCCTTTTATTTTTAACGGTCATACGGTTTACAATTTCGCTAGTTTAATTAATTTGGCCAAAAGCAATACTAATTTTAACGTAATCTCTTATCCGCAGATAATGACCTTGGAAAATGAAGAGGCCAAAATAGTCGTTGCAGATAACATTCCCTTTGCTACCAAAATAGATAAACTCAGCTCTGGAGACGACGTTGTGCAAAATATAGAGTATAAGGACGTAGGAGTTACGTTAAAAGTCATTCCTCAGGTCAATGAGCAAGGATGGGTGCGGTTAAAAATTTTTCAGGAAGTAAGTAGAATCATCAATCAAGTGGTCTCAGATCAAACGAGCAGGATCGTTGCTATTGCGCCTACGACCAAACGTCGACTTGCTGAGACTACGATAGAAGTAAAAAGTGGTGAAACCATCGTTATTGCCGGACTCGTGGAGAGTGGAAAGGAAAATACCAATCAAGGGGTGCCGTGGTTAAGTGATCTTCCTGGTTTGGGGTGGTTGTTTAAGGCTAAAAATCAGAAAAAGAATCAAACCAACTTGATGGTCTTTATTACTCCTTACGTGGTGGAGGACGTCAAAGGAGCTAGGGCGATTTCTTCTCAAAAGATGGAATTTTTGGACGTAATTCGCTTTGGTTCTACAGGCCATGCTGGACCTTTACCCAAGTCTTATCTATGGGCCACTCCTCCCAACTGGTAGGTAGAAGTGAAATTAGAGCACTTTCAAAAATTTTTGGATCAAATCAATGCTGGAGCCCAAGAGAACGTTAAACGGGGATTGAAGTCCAACGGTCAGATGCTGAATGGAACGAAAAATAAAAAACGTTCCTTGCTCCTGTCTGCTTTGGCCAAAGAGTTGGGTATGCACTATTTAGACCACGTGAGCAAGGTCTCAATAGATCCCAGTCTCGTGGAAAAAATTCCTTTGTCCTATCTAAAACGGAGACTTTTTTTGCCGGTGCAAATGGAGGGCAAAACTTTGTTGGTGTTAAGCCCTGATCTGTTGGAACCAGAATTAAAGGGAGAATTGCAGGCAGTTTTTGGGGCTCAAGAAGTTAAATTTATCTTTTGTGAAGAGACAAATTTGATAGAGCTTCTTCACGGACTTAATCGTGAATTGAACGCAACTCCAGATCGCTTGGTGGCAGAAATTAGTGCTCAGGAGCTGGAAGAAATTGAACGTACCAGCTTGGAGTTATTTAGTGAAGAAAATGACGCTCCAGTAATTAAGATCGTTAATTACGTCTTGGATAGGGCGGTAAAGACTGGGGCCAGTGACGTGCATTTTGAACCTTACGAAGATAAAGTGCGGATCCGTTTTCGCCTGGATGGCATCTTGCACGACTTTTTAACCTTGCCCAAAACCATTCACTCTGCGTTAATTTCTAGAATAAAGGTTATGGCCCAATTGGACATTGCTGAAAAAAGAATACCTCAAGATGGGCGAATAGAAGTCAAAGTAGGTTCACAAGAGATCGACTTGCGCGTAGCTACGTTACCCACTATTTTTGGAGAACGGGTCGTTTTGCGTTTGTTGGAAAGATCTGTGCAAATTTTTAACCTTTTTGAACTGGGTATGGAAAAAGAACTTTTAAACCAGGTTTTGGAACTTCTAAAACTTACGTCAGGAATAATTTTGGTTACAGGACCTACGGGTAGCGGAAAAACCACGACGTTGTATGCTATGCTCAATTATTTAAACCAAACTGATAAAAATATTTTGACCGTAGAGGATCCTGTTGAATATCGTTTGGAAGGGATTGGGCAGCTTCAAGTTAATCCCAAGACCGGTCTTACCTTTGCTTCAGCCTTACGTTCCTTGGTTCGCCAGGATCCAGACGTAATATTAGTAGGAGAAATTAGAGATAGAGAAACGGCAGAGATCTCGGTTCAGGCTGCTTTGACCGGACATCTGGTCTTTGCTACTTTGCACACTAATGATGCAGCTAGTGCAGTGGTTAGGTTAATTGACATGGGTATTGAGCCTTTTTTGGTTTCTTCGGCAGTAAAAGCAGTGCTTTCTCAACGTCTGGTTCGTATTTTGTGTCCAAAGTGCAAACAGAAGTATAAACCTTTGCCTGAGGAAAGAAACTACCTAAATCTTGCGCCAGAAGATTGGTTGTTTCAGCCCCAGGGATGCGCGCATTGTCTTCATTCTGGTTATAAAGGAAGAACAGGAATCTTTGAATTAATGGTACTAAGTGAAGAATTGCGAGGACTTATTTTGGAAGAAAAGAATGCTGATCTGATCAAAAGACAAGGATTAAAGGCTGGAATGCAAACCTTGGAGCAAAGCGGTAAGCAAAAGGTAAGGCAAGGTCTTACTTCTTTGTCAGAAGTAATGCGAGTGATAAGGGCTCTGGACTGATGGGAATTTATACCTATTTAGGTTACGATCAACGAGGTAAAAAGGTAAAAGGAACCATTGAAGCCAATTCATTGGATGCCGCTAGAGATAGACTTCAGGGTAAAGGAATTTTTGTAGCTGAATTGACTCCCCTTAATTCCTCAAAAAATAAGAGTTTGTTTGTAGTTCGGGTGAGGTCAAAGGAGTTATTTTCCTTTTTTCAACAGTTGGGAGCTCTTTTAGAAGCAGGTTTGCCTTTGGTTAAGGCCTTGGGTTTAATTGCCCATCAATGGAATGCAGGAATGCTCAAAAACGTCTTTCTCCAAATCAAACAAAAAGTAGAAGAAGGACACAGTTTTTCCAACGCCCTGGCTGAATACCCGCACATTTTTAATAAAACCATGGTGGCCAGTATCAAGGCGGGTGAAAATTCAGGCCAGCTGGATCAAGTTGTGCAAAAGTTGGCTGAAAGCATTGAGCAAGAACTGGAATTAAAACAGCGTTTATTTTCTGCCTTGGCTTATCCTTGTTTTTTAATGGTGGTAGGCGCGGGAGTTATTGTTTTTTTACTTGTTTATTTAGTTCCCAAGTTGAGTAACATGTTTAAAGAAGTAAATCGTTCTCTTCCTTTACTTACTCTTATTTTGTTAAAAATAAGCAAGTACTGGTGGTTGATAGGCTTAAGTTTTGCTCTGACTGGGATTTTGACTTACTTTTGGTTGGTCAAAACCCATCGACTTGATCGCTTGAAATTCGTCTTTCCTGTGGTGGGATCTCTTTATACAAAAGTGGTAATTTCCAGATTTGCTAGAACCATGGGGTTGCTTTTAAGCAATCACGTTTCAGTGCTTAACTCTCTGGTCGTAGCCAAAGAGGTTATTGCCAATCAAGAATTTGTTTCTTTGTTGAAACGAGTAGAAGCTGGAATTAAACAGGGGCAAGGATTGGCTCTTGAATTAAAAAAGAGTTTTATCTTTCCGGAACGAGTTATTCAAATGATTGCGGTAGGTGAAGAAAGTGGCTGTTTGGGGGAAATGTTCGTGAAAATAGCTCGATTGTACGACCAAGAACTAAAAACGAGTTTGGCTGCATTTATGAGTTTAATTGAACCTGTTATGATTCTGGTCTTGGGCAGCATCGTCGGGTTTATTGTGATAGCTATTCTTTTGCCTATTTTTGAGTTGAGTACTTTTTTAAGTCCATAACAAGGGCGTAGTTTAGCTTGGTCCTTTTAATTAAAAGACGTAACTGCAAAAAACAAAAATTTGCGTTTTCCCTCAACGAGTTAATTTGTAACTTATTTAAATAATTGAATGTTTGTTTTACGATTTTAATTTAAGCCAAAAAACCCAAAGTTTTTGCAGACACGTCCTTAAAAGACGTCCTGCAAGAAACAAAAATTTGGGTTTTATTCCAGAGAGTTTGTCTGTTTGCAGTTACGTCAACTTTACAGGGTAATAAAGAAGTATTTTATCAGAAAAACGCAAGTTTTAAATTTTTGCAACTGCGTCAAATGTTAAGGTAAGGAGGTAGGTGTGAAAAAATCCCGTGGTTTTACCTTAATTGAAATTTTAGTGGTCATAGTTATTTTAAGTATTTTAGCAGGATTGGTCGTTCCTAGACTGTTAAAAGAACCAGATAAGGCCAAAATCGTTAAGGCCAAGTTGCAAATTGGCCAATTGGAAATGGCTCTGAAGAGATTCAAGTTAGACAATGGTTTTTATCCTTCAACAGAGCAAGGTTTAGAAGCCTTGGTCAAAAAACCTACCATTGGCAGAGAACCAAAACATTATCCTCCGGACGGTTATTTGGATAAAATTCCTTTGGATCCTTGGGGTAATCCTTACGTTTACGTGTGTCCTGGTGAACACGGCGATTTTGACCTTTTGAGTTTAGGGGCTGACGGAATAGAAGGAGGAGAAGGTCCAAATAAAGACATTGGCAATTGGGAGTTAGAATAGGTGGTTAAAAGTCGCGGTTTGATTTTAGTTGACGTTTTGGTGGGGGTCGTGATCTTAAGCGTGGTTTTGTTGTACTTAGTTTTAAGTTTTAGCCGGATGCAAACTACGTTCAACGCACTGAAAGAGCAAAATAGTCTTTTCTTAGAGGCTAGTAATCTTGCTCAAGGGGTAGCTGCTGGATTTGACGTTTTGAGTTTAAAAAAGACCTTTCCTCAGGTGTTTAAAAGCAATTTTTTTTTAGAAAAAATAGGGCCAAATTGTTTTAGCCTCAAGGTTCAATCCCAAAGGGTGGTTTTGTTTTGTGAGCAGACCAAGAGGCCAAACCATTAGGATGGAAATTACAAAAATTAGGTTTAATTGACCGAACTGCAAAAAACAAAAATTTGCGTTTTCTTCCAAAGTATTGGTTTGTAATGCTTTATAACTAGCTTAAATGATTAAATATTTGCTTTAAGATTTTAAGTCGGAATGAAAAAACAAAATTTTTGCAGAGGCATCTGACTTAAAAAATGCAAAAAAAAGGTTTTTCTTTAGTTGAAGTAATAATAGTTTTAATGATTACAGGGCTCATTGCGATTATAGTTTATAAAATTGTTTCCAATGTTTTTGTTTTGAGTTCTGATTTAAATACAAAAATAGTTTTGGAGGAGGATGCCCAATTGAGTATGGAAGTGTTAGGAAAAGACTTGGCCTCTATTTCGATCCAGCCTTGTTTTTTGAGGTTTGGATCCAACGCTAATACGTTGAGTTTTTTTACTACGCACTCTTTAAGTCAGGCAGCCGATGTTAAAGGTCCAGCTTATACCGTTAATAAGGTTAAGTATAGCTTAAGCAAGGGCAAGTTGATCAGGTCGGAAAGAAGTTTGGTCGAGACTTCATGGGAAACCATGGTTTTGAGCAAACACGTTCGTAAGTTAAAGTGTTTGGCTCTAAGTCAAGGTCAAAGATTTTGGAATTGGTTCAAAAGTGATTTGCCCCAGGTGATCGTTATTAGCTTGACTTGGACGGGTCAGAATCAATCTTTAACCCAGACTAAATTCGTTTTCATTGGGCCACAATGAGCCGAGAGCAGGGTAGCGTTCTTTTGATGGTTTTGGTCTTTACCTCAGTTTTATTTACCTTGGCTTTAGGTATACTTGGAAGAATTCAAACCTATGTCCAGGATTCTAAAAGCTATCAACAAAAGATACAAGCTAATGCCCTGGCACAATGCGGGCTGGTTTGGGCCAAGCTCTGGCTGAGTCGGGCTTTAGAGAAAAAAAGTTTGTTTTTAGAACATTCTCAAAATAAAACCCTTGGTTCTAATACGGTTTTTTGGTCTATTCAGGATGAACAAGCCAAGTTTCCGTTAAACTTTTTGATTGACAAACGTGGAAACATTGCTGCTCCCTACGGACAGATTTTTTTACGTCTTTTACAGGAACAAGGGATCTCTCTTCAAAGGGCACAAAAAATCTTGCTCGCCATCAAAGATTGGTCTGATCGGGATAAGTTAAATAGTGGGGATAACGGCTTTGAACAATCTTATTACCAGAACGTTTTGGTTCCCAATCGCCCCCTGTTCTTTTTGGGTGAGCTTAGGTTCATAGCAGGAGTTGGCAAAGAGTTATTTCAAAGATTAAAAAAATACGTAACATTATATAGTAACGGAAAGATCAACGTCAATACTGCCTCTGTGTTAACTTTAGCTTCCTTGATCACCCCAAAAGAAAGGGATTACTTCAAGTTTGCCCAAAGAATGAAGGCCTATCGAGAAAATAGCCTACACTTGGAACAGTTAACGTCTCCTTTGTGGTATAATCGAGTTGCAGGCGCAAAGAACTTTAAACTTTATCATTGTATTACGGTGCGTTCACATTATTTTAGCATTTTAAGTAGGGCTAAAACTGGTTTTACTAGTTATAGCATCAAATTAATAGTTAAAATAGCGCGCAATAAAGAAAATAAAATTATTTTACAGCCGGTTTTTAGAGAAATTTTTTAAAATTTACGTTATGCAAAAAGAATTAATTATTTTTTTAGAAGCAGATTTTGGTAAGGTTTACTTAGAACAAAAAGAGATTTTGGCTGCCCCTATAACAGATTTTAAGCAGTTCTTAGAGCAACTAGTTAAACGTCTTGGTCGCCAAAGGTGCAAACGTATCCTGTTGTTTTACCAGCCACGTATTTTTTTGGCGCGAGTTTTATTTTTTCCCTTTGAAAGTAGGAAAAAGATAGCCAAGGTTTTATCGCAAGAACTTGTTGCTAAAACTTTTTTGCCGGTTAACGAGTTTGAGTTAAGGTTTAGTTTGGTTGGACAAAGTAAGCTGGGACAGCATGTTTTGGTTTTAGGAATAGAAAGACGAGAGTTAAGCGAAATTTCAGCCATTTTTTCCCAGTTAACTTCTAAAGATTGTTTTTTTACTCTTGTTCCTGGTTTGTGTCTGGCCGTGGCAAATTTTTGGATTCAAAATCAAGAGAAGCAGAAAGGGCTAGAAAAATCTTCTGAGCAGAGCAAAAAACGAGATTACGTTTTGGCCGTCCGCTTGGACCAAAGAATTTGGCTTTGTTTTTTTAAACAGGGAGCTCTTGTTTCTGTTGGTCACTGCCCAAAATCGTCCCAGCAAGAGTTTAAGTCTTTATTGTGGGCAGTGGAAAAACAATTTCCTGATTTCTGCCCTGAGCAATTTTTTGTTTTGGGGGAAGCAGAAAAAAACGAATCCGATTTTGGCTTTACTCCTTTACCAGACGATCTTTTGACGACTTTATCCCAAGCAAGCCTTCCGAAAGAATTAAACTTTTGGCTTAAAAACGACTCTGGCTCAAACAAATGGAGAGGTTGGCTTTGGCTGAGCCTGGGTAGTTTGCTTTGTTTAGCTCTTGCTATTGGAAGTAGTATCTATTTTAAGCGAAAAAAACTTCTATATTTGGAAAAACAAATCCAAACCGTAGTGCACAAAAGATTTCAAAATCTACCTAAACTTACTCCTCGGCAATACGTAAGTGTGTTTAAGGCCAAGTTGGCTCAATTAAAGTCAGGAGTGGATAGAGGATTAGCTTGGCGACCAAGTGATTTTTTACTCTTTTTGACAGAAAACGTTCCTTTGGGAATAACTTTAGACCAAATAAGTTTTAATTCAGGTCAGGTTACGATTAGAGGAAAGTTTGCTGAACAAAAGAATTTATTTAAGTTAAAGTCAAAATTGAGCAAATACGAGGCAGTTAATACAGTAACGTTAAAAATCACCAATTCAACGTTTACTTTTATTCTTGGCTTACAAACGTAATATGTTTAATTTTAATTCAAAAGAATCAAAAAAACTCTTGTTTATTTTAGGGATTGGGCTTGGAATTATTTTAGGAATTAAATTATTTATTTATACGTACGACTACAATACCAAGTTAAATCAGCTTACTCAAACTAGGTTAAAGAGATTAAGTCAAATACTCGTTTATAACAGACAATTGAATAGTTTAGAATTAGATCCGTTATGCTGGTTACAAAGAGTAAAAACAAAGGTCGGAGTTAAAAAGTTTAGTTGGCATTCGAGAAAAGAAAACGGTGCGTATTATTTTGATTTAGAGCAAGTTAATTTGGCTAAGGTGATTTTATTTTTTAAGTACGTGGAAGACAATAAGCAATGCAGGTTGGTTTCCTTTAAATTAACCAAGGACGAGTTAAAAGGCTTGCACTTAAAAGGTGAGTTGGATTGTGGAGGAAGGGTTCAGTGAAATTTTGGGGAACGTCTTTACTCGTCTTTGGGATTGGAATAATTTTGGGGATTATTTTGTTTTTCCCTTGGTCCAGATTGGAGTTTGTGCTGGAAAACTATCTTTTTCAAAAAACGGGTTTGATTAGCAAGGTGAGCAAAATAAGTTATAATTGGCCGTTAGGCCTTAAGATAAGCAAAATAGAGGTTTATCTTCCTGAGCATAAGATGGTTTTTACTGAGGTCAAATTAAGTCCAGGCCTGTTTTTTTTGAAAATAGATGGTAAGTTAGCTCAAGGCAGTGTAGAGGCAAAGTTTAATCCTTTGACCAAGCGTGGAGATTTGCGTTTAAAACACGTCCAAGGGGTAAAGTTTATCTGGCCCAAGGCGGTAGGCAAGATTTGGCTTTGGGCTAATTTTTCTTGGCCAGAGTTTAAAGCCAAGGGAAAAGTAATCGCAAAGGATGTAAGTTTTACTTTTTTTTGTCCTGGATTAAGGCAAAAGATAAGTTTAAGCCAGGTTCAGATAGCCAGTTTGTTTAACTTGGAAAAAAACGTTTTATTTTTGCAAAAAGGAGAGGTGAAAAATCCAAACGCTCTAATTTCTTTTGCTGGAAAGATAGAAGTGGAACCGGAGAATCTGGGACGATCTAAATTAAGACTAAAAGCTAAAGTTATCCTAAAACGAACAAAAGGATTGCCCTCAGATCTAAACTTGTTTTTATCCTCTTTTTTACATAAGGCCGTTTTTTTTAAGGTTGAGGGGAAGTTGGAAAGACCAACTCTTAAACCACAATTTTAGGAGGTTCGTTTTGGGGTTAATTTGAATCAATGGTCTGGACAAGGGAGAATACGTTTGGGGTAAATTAGACATTAGAGCATTTTGGACATGAGGGAATTAAAAGGAAAGTTGTTTTTTTGCAGTTACGTCTTTTTGGGCAGGATTTCCCTGTGAACACGGAGTGATTTTTTATTGACATTTGAACTGGTTTATCTTTAAAAGACAAAACCTAAGGTCAAAATTCGTCAAATAAAAAAAGGAGGAGAGCGGTATGAAAAAGGTGTTATTGTTTTTGGGCCTTTTTTGTGTGCTAGCAACCAGTGCTTTTGCTGGGAGCATTAAGATTGGAGTAGCTGGACCTCACAGTGGAGATTTGGCTTCTTATGGTATTCCAACCATGCGGGCGGCTAAGATCGTCGTGGATGACTGGAACAAAAAGGGTGGAGTTTTGGGCAAAAAGATTGAGTTGGTTATTATGGACGAACAGTGTAAGCCAGAAATTGCGACCAATGTAGCCACCAAGCTGGTTACGGAAAAGGTGGCTGGAGTAATTGGACACATTTGTAGTGGTGCTACCAAGGCTGCCTTGCCTATTTACAAGGCTGCTCAGATCGTAGTTATTTCTCCCTCTGCGACTAATCCGCCTTTGACCTTGAGTGGTCAGTATCCCAACTTTTTTAGAACCATTGCTCACGACAAGATGCAGGCTAAAATGCAGTCTGATTTTATTTTAAACGACCTGCACGCCAAAAAAGTGGCCATTATTCACGATAAGGGAGACTACGGCAAGGGTTTGGCCATGAATGTAAAAGACTACATTGAAAAAAGTGGTAAGGCCAAGGTCGTCTTGTTTGAAGGGATTACGCCTGGAGCTATGGACTATTCAGCCGTAGTCCAAAAGATCAAAAGGGTTAGACCTGACGTTGTTATGTTTGGCGGATACCATCCCGAGGCTTCCAAGA
>Ga0256840_1003354_pt1 | contig 13044 bp, 12 predicted proteins | sample 355202metaG_FD_185969 | JGI IMG/M metagenome (GOLD analysis project Ga0256840, IMG submission 185969) | Hydrothermal vent microbial communities from Mid Atlantic Ridge, Atlantic Ocean - 355-202 | ecosystem: Environmental > Aquatic > Marine > Hydrothermal vents | place: Atlantic Ocean: Mid...
CTTGAAAAACAACAAATAGTGCTTCCGCACCTGCAACAAAGCTTTCATGCGCTTGCATTAGGTTTGCTTGCAAAGAAATTGCTGTCAATGAAAGCCGATTGGCAGGGATTTCTAGTAGGTCAATCCCGTCTTCATCTTGCATTTGCTCTTCTAAGGGTAGATCAGATTGCTGGCGACTTAGATATTTCACAAGCTCTGAGACGGACATTAATGCTGAAGCATCACCATCCTCATCATCAATAATAATCCATTCAAGCTTTTTTGAAAGAAGTAATTCAGCCTCCTCATGAGAGATTGTAGACCCATGACGCTCAAAATTACTATTCAACACACTGGCTATACCAATTGAGCGCAAAACCTGTAAAACAGGATCAATAGAAAAATCAAGCCCGTTAGATCGAAGCATAGCAACAAACAATGATTGTTTATTAAAAACCTCACTCGCAGTCAGTTGAGCGATCACTATTACCAACATTCCTGGCATAATAATCCCTGGGTTATAGGTTAGCTCCATAATTGCAGTTAGTGCCGCAAGCGGAGCTTGCAAACTTGCGCCCATCATTGCCCCCATACCTAATAAAGCATAAAAACCGACATTTGTAATATCTCCCCCAAACAACATGGCAGCAACCAAACCAACAGCACCGCCAAGAGTTGCACCAATAAAAAATGCAGGACCAATCATGCCACCAGGAACTCCCAAACCAATACTAATACTGGTCGCTACAATTTTAATTAAAGCCAATGAAATTAGAGAGGTGAAAGCAAATTTACCCAATAAGGCAGTATTTACCGTATCATATCCAATCCCTAAAATTTCTGGCTTAATTAAACCAAGTAGACCAACAAGCACACCTGCGAGCAAGATTTTCCACCAGATTTCAACTTTTTTTGAACGTGTCGCAATTAAAGTTAAAACATGGTTAAACAAAGCAGCAAAAGCACCGACCACCACACCTAAAACCAAAACAATGGGCAATTCAAATAAAGAAGTTGCTTGAAAAGTAGGAATAACAAAGGCAGGTGTATTACCTAAAACAGCATTAGATAAAGCCGTTGCGCTCACAGCTGCAAGCATTACGGGTACAAAACTACCTAAAGCATATTCCATCATAATCACTTCTAATGAAAAAATAACACCAGCCAAAGGAGTATTAAATGAAGCAGCTATAGCCGCCGCTGCACCACAGGCAACAAGTGTGCGAATGCTATTATTAGGTAGTTTAAAAAACCGACCGAAGATACTTGAAGCTGATGCACCAAGATAGGCATGAGGGCCTTCACGACCTACCGAGTGCCCACCAATAATGGCAATAGCCGCACCGACCCACTGTAATATAAAACCTCGCAGAGTAAGATGCCCTTGGTGATAAGCAACACGCTCCATCACTCTGGATACACCTAAAACACGAATCCCCTTTGAATACTTATAGAAAACAAAAGCAAGCAAAATGCTAGAAATTACAGGGAATAAAAAATGAAAAATAGGAGAAAGCATTTCATAATTCTCAGCACCTTTACCGGGCAAAAGATAATCTTGAGTATGCTCAACCAGCAGACGGAATAAAACGATAACACCACCTGAATAAGCCCGTAATTAAACCAAAAAAAGCCAAATGCAACAGTGCATCAGGTCTAGCCAAGCGAAAACGCCAAGTTTCAAGCCTCTTAGAAAAACTTTGTTTTAGGGTATTAATCAACATCCTTTAAATGTTACCATCTTTTGCCATTAATGATACAAACTACCCATAAACAAAAAATACTTATTAGTGCCTGCCTGACAGGAGAGAAAGTGCGTTATAACGGTACTGACCTACTTATTGAGCACCCACTGCTTAAACAGTGGCATCGTAACGGAAGATTAGTTTCTGTTTGTCCTGAAGTCACAGGAGGCATGAGCACACCACGCGCACCTGCTGAAATAATAAATGGCAACGGAAAAACAGTCTTATCTCGGCAAACAACGGTAGTAAATAATATAGGTAAAGATGTCACTCAAGCATTTATCCTCGGCGCACAAAAAACACTCCAAATTGCCAAAGAAAACCATTGTATTGCCGCCATCCTCACCGAACGCAGCCCTTCATGTGGTAGCAATATGATCTATGATGGTAATTTCTCAAGGCAAAGAATAAAAGGCATGGGCGTGACAACCGCCTTGTTAGAGCAGCATAATATACGTGTATTCAATCAAGAACAGATAGAACAATTAGCTTTATACTTGAATCCATGAGACAAACACCAATACATAGAGCATTGATTTAGCAGGATACTTAAAAAATATATAAAAAAGGGGGGGATGGGTATTGTACAGCTGGAACATGGTTTACTAAAAATTTGATATTTGTAGAATAAAAAAGATGATTTAGCCACCACTAGAACAACAAAAATGAAAATAGATATAACTATTTTTCACTATGGAAAGTTATATGATTCAAAGGCAGCAACTAGGAGGCTGTCCGAAAATAGGAGTCGTAGCGAGGGAAATATAGCCAAATTCAGCTTTTCCGCAGTAGACTCTCTATTCTCGGACAGCCTCCTAAAAATATTAATCCCGAGTCCTTAATGCTTCAATCAATGCAGCAATGACAAATAAGCCATTTGCGATATACCAAAGATAAAAACCAAGTCCTAGCTCTTTAATATAGATTTTCTCCTGATTAAGACCTACGGGTATCTCTGCAAAATAGAAAGTTTGTGAAGCCAATAAAAAAGCTATTAGCGTTAACAACAATGACAACTTAGGCTTAGTAGACAACAGTAGAAGTGCCAACAGGTTTAATGGATTTGCTAACCACGATAATTGAAAAATAACTAAACCAATCCAACCTATTAAAAGAATCCAGACACCATAAAGATCATCACCTGATGTAAATAAGGCAACCTGATATAAAGATAATGAAAAACATATCAGACCAACGATAATCAGTAACTTTACTGTTATCTCCCAATAGTTTAACGATGGTTTATTTCTTGCTTTCAAGCTATAACTATAATTCATTCAAGTAAATATAATGAATTATAAGTATACAACAAGAATCAATGGCTCAAAGGATTCTTTATAATGACCAAATGAAAAACATCCTTAACATCTAACCTTTACAATCTGTGGAAACTCACCTTCGTCAAAGCTACCTTTTTCTTGTACTGTTGGTTTACAACGCTTTTTTAACGACCCGTTAATGATAATTTCTGAAGGCTTATCATAATAAAGAATCGCAATTGCACTTGGATCTTCGTGATTTAAACTCAGAACAGCACCTTTGTTTATCAAAACAGGCTTTTTAAGTGGCAAAGTAAAAAGTAGCCTTAACATATTATCTGTTTCTTTTAGTTGAACATTTTTTGCTTTACCAAAGGCGATATTTTTCCCATTTAGCTTTAGTTGAGTAAAGAAACCCAATAAATCTAAATCACTAATTAGCTTTGCGGCAAGCTTTTTTAAGTCTGTTTGATCTTCAATCATTACTCGACTAACATCTTTACCGTAAAGCCAAGTCATTTTCAACTCTTTGAGCTTACCACCTACGGTATTCAACTCATTACTCACTTGAATTTCATAATGAAATGAATGAGCAACTACTAGATGACTCATACCGAAAAGAAATGAGAATAATCCCAAAAATACTATTTTTTTCATTTTACATTCCTATTGTTTACCTAAATCTAGGAGGCTGTCTGAGAACTCGGATTGAAACGAAAATACCAGAACTATTATAAGGTGAGCTTATCAAAAGAGGCGAATAGTCGTTCTATTTAACGAATTTGATAAACTCAGATTATGATGCTTATGGGATTTGCAGTCAATTCTTAGTTCTAGGTCACAGCTCTATGCCACAGTGACCTCTCAGATTCAGGGCTGAATAAGGATAAACGCTAATACAAAAATTGCACTGGTTGCTATCCATGAAGCCAGTACCCTTAATATAATACCCTGCCAGTAGTTGTTTATAAAGCAAGCAATTAATGCGGCAGGTAAAACACCCGCAATAAAACTACAAGCAGCACCAATCTGCCAGTTATATACACTAGTCGATCCTAAACCTGGAATCACTATTGGACTAGAATTCAAACCTAAACCAATACCAGAAATAATTACCAAAAATGCTATCAGTAGACTGGGCAAAGGCAATTTAATAATCACCAACAAACTGATAAGTAGACCCAACCCCAAAAGAATTAGTTCAATATCAAAATCCAAACGAATTATCCGATTCAATATTAATCCTACAAGCACAGAAAAGCTAAAGAGTATCACGCTAGATAACAAAAAACGTTTTTGACTAAGTTGTTGACCAATCAATAAACCCAAACTTAAAACCAATAAAATATGGGATGGCGTTTGCAGGGGATGAAGCATGCCTTGCATAAACCAGCTAGGTGCAAACGAAAAGAGTGCAAACGAAAAAAGAGCGGACAAAAATAAAAACATTTGTTAGATAGACGAAAAAGAGTAAAATAGTATTTTACACAGATACCGAGTGAGACCCCAATGAAAAAATGGCAACAAAACCCTTTTATCCAATTTATTTTAACCCTATTATTCTTATCACTAGCCTCAGTTGCCTCAGCACATACAGATGCAGCAACACTCCGTGGAGGCTTTAGTAGCGGCTTTATGCACCCTATTTCAGGCCTAGATCATGTAGTAGCAATGATTGCCGTAGGTCTTTGGGGAGCATTTTTAGGAAAGCCTGCCATCTGGATACTACCCATTGTTTTCCCATTGGTAATGGCTTTCGGCGGTGCTTTAGGCGTTGCTGGCGTACCCATCCCCTATATTGAAACAGGCATAGCTTTATCGGGATTATTATTAGGCTTAGCTGTTGTATTTGCCTTGCGTCCACCCATCTGGGTCGCAGCCTTAATCGTTGGCGCATTTGCAATTTTTCATGGTCATGCACACGGCACCGAACTACCCAATGCAGCTAATCCACTCGTATTTAGCATTGGCTTCGTCATTGGAACAGGTCTACTACACCTAGCAGGTATCGCTATTGGCGAATTAAAACGCTGGTCATGGGGTGAATACATAGTACGCGCAGGAGGAGGTGTTATAGCCACAATCGGCTTAGCTTTTCTTGTTGGAGCTTTATAAGTATTTAGAAACAACAAAAAAATGCAAAAAAACGGGGGGATGGGGATCTATTATTTATGCAACCCATCCCCCCACTTTTTTACACTTTTTATCATAGACTACTGTGCTATTCACGATGCAAAAATATAACACACCGTCATTCCCGCATGTTTTAAGCGGGGATCTGCTTGAACTTTGCGCATGACTTACGCGCATGTATAGCAAGAGTCCCGCTAAAACTTGCAGGAATGATGGATAAAATGTATGAGTATCCTTTTATATTGATGGGTATTCAGGGTTTCCGCCTGTTGCGATAGGTCGTTTGTTATCACGTATCCATTCACTCCAAGAGCCTGCGTATAACTTAGAGCCAATTAATAGGCTTAAACCAATAACAGAAAGCCTAACAAAAAAATGGGCTATGGTTTTGCAATTAAACGTGTTGTTTACTTGATATATATCGCTGAAATCCCCAATATTTTAAATAATTAATTTTTAGGGTAACAAAATGAAACGTACTATTTTACTCATCGCAACAAACTTTGCTGTTGTTGCTGTATTAGGACTGGTTTGGAATATTCTTGATGCATCTTTTGGGCTTTCTCAGAAAATGTCTGGGATGGGCTTGCCTGCTGAGTTTGGTTATATTGCGCTTATGTCATTAGCACTTGGTTTTGGTGGTGCATTTATTAGTTTATGGATGTCTAAAGGTGCTGCTAAACGTAGTATGGGTGTGCATATTATTGATCAACCCAGCACTAAACAAGAGCGTTGGCTAATAAATGTAGTTAAGCGCCAAGCTGATAAGGTAGGTATTGATATGCCAGAAGTTGGTATATTTCATGGTGCTCCTAATGCTTTTGCGACGGGTGCGCGAAAAAATGATGCTTTGGTTGCTGTTAGTACAGGTTTATTAGAGAGTATGAGTGCTGATGAGGTTGAGGCGGTTTTGGGTCATGAAATGGCGCATGTTGCTAATGGTGATATGGTGACTCAAACGCTATTGCAAGGCGTTTTAAATACTTTTGTGATGTTCTTTGCTCGTGTTATCGCTTGGTTAGTAGATTCAGTCCTTTCAAGTAATAGAGATGGAGAGAATAATAACAGTGGTGGTTATGGTATGACTTATTTTATCGTATCAATGGTTGCACAAATGCTATTAGGATTTTTAGCCAGCATGATTGTTATGTGGTTTTCTCGTTACCGTGAGTTTCATGCTGATAAAGGTGGTGCTGACCTTGCTGGTCGTGAAAAAATGATCGCTGCATTGCGTCGTCTACAACAGGCAAGCCAACCAGAGGATTTACCGGGTGAGATGGCTGCTTTTGGTATTTCAGGTAAAATTGGTGCAGGTTTCAGTAGGCTACTAATGACACACCCTCCTTTAGAAGAACGCATTGCGGCCTTGCAGGAAAAGCGTTATTAAAATCTGACCTGAATCCGTGAGATCAATGCGGATAGCAGGGTGTAAGATATTGGTTTAGCACGAGATTTAAAAAATATTAGCTTCACCCTTAGGTTAAGCGGGTATTTTTTAAACCCGTGATGAATCAATAGCTTGCATCCTGTGCCGTAGTGACCTCACGGATTCAGGATCTGAGTTATTGCTTATATTTCCTTCTGTCTCTGTGTGCTATTTCAACAATGATTCTGGCTTGTATCTATTATAATAAAAGGGATAAGCACTAGCACTCCATCAAACCAATATTGATGGAGTGCTAGGAGGCTGTCTGAAAACTCGGATTGAAACGAAAATTTCAGAAATATTATAAGGTGAGTTTATCAAAAGAGGCGAATAGTTGCTCTATTTAACGAATTTGATAAACTCAGATTATGATGTTTATGGGATTTGCAGTCAATTCTTAGTTCTCAGACAGCCTCCTAGTGTTGATTGCTAACTTATTGTGATAGTTTATGAATATAAAAGCATACTTCCTCGCCTCATCAGTAGCTCCTCTTATTGCTTTGATATACATCATAGTCGGCTTGTCTATTGATTCTTACACTGGGCACTTTAATTTTTCTCAAGAGATTTCTGATGGCGGGATACAGTTTATTGCTTTAGCTTATTTATTTTTTACTCTAGTTTGCTTCATTACCACATTTATAATTATTTTCTTTATCCCAATTTTATTAAAGCATCTAAGGCTTTATAACAGGAGAAACTTTCTTCTATTGGGTGCTTTAATAGGCGCTACTATCGCAATCATTACATTATCATTAATGGCAACGGGAAATATCACACGAGATAGTGGCTTGTATGCGCTATGGTTCTCCCTTGCTGGAATGGTCTTTGGTTTTATCAGTGCGTATATTTATAGTAAATTTGCCTATGCATTAGATATTTGTGATTAAGAATCGTATCTTTGTCGGATTACGCTATCGCTAATCTGACCTACAAAAGTACAGATTTATGCCGCTTTTAACTCTCTTTTTGCCCGCTTTTAATCCACTTTGTAATCCACTACCAAAAGAAGACTTCTGAAAAAAGTGTAAAAAAAGGGGGGGATGGGTATTAATAAGTTTAAAAATAAATCACAATAAGCTTTCTGCAAAATACCCCCTAAGAAAATGCAAAACGCACAAATCGTCTTACAAAAAACCTTTGGTTACAGTGATTTTCGTCATAATCAACACGATATAATTCAACAGCTCTTAAATGGTGGGGATGCCTTTGTCTTGATGCCCACTGGTGGCGGTAAGTCTCTCTGTTATCAGATACCTGCAATGATAAGAGATGGCGTGGGTGTGATTGTTTCCCCTTTGATTGCCTTAATGCAAGATCAGGTTGATGCGTTGCAACAATTAGGGGTTAAAGCTGCTTTTTTAAATTCAACACTAACAGGGTTTGAACAGCAAAATGTTGAGGAGTCATTGCTAAAAGGTGAGTTGCAAATGCTTTATGTTGCTCCTGAGCGTTTACTCAACCAACAGACTTTAAACCTTCTTAGCCAATGTAAAATTTCTCTGTTTGCTATAGATGAGGCGCATTGTGTGTCTCAATGGGGGCATGATTTTCGTCCTGAATACCAACAGTTATCGGTATTGCCTGATCGCTTTCCTGATGTGCCTCGCATTGCGCTAACTGCAACAGCCGATAAACGTACACGAAGCGAGATTATTCAGCAACTTAGACTTAATGATGCAGGCGTTTATGTTAATAGTTTTGACCGCCCAAATATCAGCTATACAATTTCGGAGGCGCAAAATGCTCGCAATCAACTCTGGCATTTTCTTCAAGAAAAACATTCAGGTGATGCGGGAATTGTTTATTGTCTCTCGCGTAAAAAGGTTGAGACAACAGCCGAGTGGTTGAGTACTAAAGGGTTAACCGCCCTGCCCTATCATGCGGGTTTGCCTGTGGAAGTCCGCGCTGAAAACCAAAAGCGATTTTTGCGTGAGGATGGTGTCATTATTGTTGCCACCATTGCTTTTGGAATGGGAATTGACAAGCCAGATGTGCGTTTTGTGGCACATTTGAGTTTACCCAAAAATATTGAGGCATATTATCAGGAAACAGGTAGAGCAGGTCGTGATGGTGACCCAGCCGATGCTTGGATGAGCTATGGCTTGCAAGATGTTATATCGTTACGCAAAATGATGCAAGACAGCAACGGCAGTGAGGAATATAAACGAATCACCTATCAAAAACTTGATGCCATGCTGGGTTTGTGTGAGTTGGCTAGCTGCCGTCGTCAGGCAATTCTGGCATATTTTGATGAGGAAATGAAAAAGCCCTGTGGTAACTGTGATAACTGCTTGAATCCACCGGATACTTGGGATGCCACCGTTGAAGCTCAAAAAGCCTTATCGTCAGTATATCGTACAGGGCAACGCTTTGGTGTCACTTATGTTATTGATGTTCTACTCGGTAAAACTGATCAAAGAATATTACAAAATGGGCATGATAAGGTCAGCACTTGGGGCATTGGCGAGAATCTTACACATGTAGAATGGCGTAGTTTGTATCGTCAGTTGATAGCTCAGGGTTATATCAATATTAATATGGAAAAGTTTGGCGCACTTGAATTAACCGAAAAATCACGCCCTCTATTAAAGGGTGAAATCACTCTGATGGCACTCAAACATGAAAAACCTGTAAGCGCTAGAAAAGAAAATATTGCACGAGTCAAAGCAGAATTACGCAGTATGGATAGTGAATTATTCGAAGCATTGCGTGAATTGCGAACTGAATTAGCGAATGAACAGGGTGTTCCGCCCTATGTTATTTTTAGTGACGCATCCTTGATCGAAATGGCAAGAAAGCGTCCACAAAGCAATGAAACCTTCCGCTATATCAGTGGCGTAGGTGAGATGAAACTAGAACGCTATGGCACACAATTCATGGATATTATCCGTGAATATCCTTTGCCTGAGATTCTTAATAACAACTTTTCAGACACTATTAATGAAACACTCGCACTTTATCATCAAAAATTAAGTCTTGATGAGATCGCAGAAAAACGTGAACTGTCTTTATCGACAATTTACACCCATTTAGCAGATGCAATCGAAGCAGGAATGCTCGCGGCTGCGGATGTTCTGGATATTGAAGATGATGAAATAGAGATGATAGAACGCACCGCCGAACTTTTAAAAACCAAGGAAGAAAAGGCTTTCAAGCCATTATTTGATGAACTAGATGGTGAGTTTGACTATGGTATTTTACGCTGTGTTGTTGCTGGTATGAGTTAGCAAATCTCTGTTATGCAAATAAAATGTATAAAAAACAGGGGGGATGGGTATATCAAAAATGGCAAGATTTTGTTAATGTTTGTATTCTCCAAATCCACTTAGAATATGTGATCATGACAAAAATTATTGCAGTTGCCAATCAAAAGGGTGGCGTAGGAAAAACCACCAGTAGCGTGAACATGGCTGCTTCTCTAGCTGTTATGAAACGCAAAGTTCTAATTGTTGACATGGACCCGCAAGGCAATGCTACAACGGGCGTTGGTCTTAATAAACATAGCCCCCCCGTATTATTAAGTGATGTATTATTGGGTGATGCCAATGTTGAAGACGCGTTACAGACAATACCTAATACCAATATCATGGCACTTGGTGGTGGCCCTGATTTAACCATTGCTGAGCTAGAAATGATGCAAATGGCTGAACGTGAATATCGTCTACACAAAGCATTAGCCAGCATTAAGGATAACTTTGATTATATTCTGATAGATTGTCCGCCATCACTCAATATGCTAACCGTCAACGCATTAGTTGCCGCGAATGGTGTATTAATCCCCATGCAGTGTGAATATTATGCACTGGAAGGCTTATCAGCCTTAGTCGGTTCGATTGAAACAATTCGCCAAAACTCTAATCCTAAACTTGAAATTATGGGTTTATTACGTACTATGTACGATCCGCGTAGTAATCTGGCAAAAGATGTATCCAGACAATTAAGCGAATATTTTGGCGAGAAGCTTTATAATACCTCAATCCCCCGTAATATTAGGCTCGCAGAAGCACCCAGTCACGGCTTGCCTGTTCTGATGTATGACAAACGCTCACATGGCGCATTAGCGTATTTAGCACTTGCAGCTGAAATGATTAGAAAAGAAGCCTCGCGGGAAGCAGCTTGAGGAAAACCTGATCAAGTCGATTAGAATTTGGCAAGCTAAAAATAATCGGACTTAATCAGGTTTTCCTTAAAGAAATAGAGTAGTTTATTATTCTTCCTCCATGCCTTATTAATTAAGAGATATATATTATGGCGATGAAACCAGGGCTAGGTCGTGGGCTTGATATGTTGCTAAGTTCAGCAACAAAAGATAGCAACAAAGACAGTGAATTAAAACAACTAGCGGTTGAAAAAATTAGCAAAGGCGAATACCAGCCCCGCCTCAGCATTGACCCCGATGCCTTACAGGAATTGGCAGACTCCATTAAAGCACAAGGCTTGGTACAGCCTGTTGTGGTTCGTAGAATTGAAGGCGGTAACTATGAGCTAATTGCGGGTGAACGTCGCTGGCGCGCTTCTCAAATAGCAGGTTTACACACTATTCCAGCTATTATTCGAGATATTCCTGATCAAGCAGCGGCAGCAATGTCACTAATTGAAAATATTCAGCGTGAAGATTTAAACCCTTTGGAAGAAGCACTTGCAATGAGTCGTTTGATTTCAGACTTTGGCTTAACCCACCAACAAACAGCAGAATCAGTTGGTCGATCACGTACTGCTGTTACTAATTTATTACGTTTAATTGATCTTGAAGAAAAAACCAAAGAGCTACTCGACCAGCGTCAGCTTGATATGGGACATGCCCGCGCCCTTTTAGCACTTAATGGCTCACTGCAAATAGAAACTGCACAAAAAGTAGCAAAAAATCAGTTTTCAGTACGAGAAACTGAGCGACTCGTCAAAAAATTAAATACCCCTGATGCCGATAAAACAAAATCAGCCTCCCCCCAAAAGGCACTTGAAGTGCTAAAACTAGAAGAATCACTTGCAGAAAAATTAGGTGCAAAAGTCAGTATTCAGTACAACACCAAAGGCAAAGGAAAATTGATTGTAGAATATAATAATTTGGATGAGTTAGACGGAATTCTTGAACATATACGCTATTAATCGTTAAACAATTGTTTTATCTATTGAATTATCCAGTAATAACCTTATGATAGGTAATGTGAATGTATTCACACAAATATCTAATATCAGAGGAAAGAATAATGGGTCTATTTGATTTTGCCAAGAATATCGGCAACAAAATATTTGGTAGCGATGATGATGATAATGCTGCTTCAGATAAGTTAAAAGAACATATCGAAGAAGATAACCCAGGCATTAATGATCTACAAATTAACGTAGTTGACGGTGTAGCAACTATAAAAGGTGAAACAGATGACCCTAGCGCACTTGAGAAGGTCATTCTTATGGCTGGTAATGCTATGGGAATAGAAGAAGTACGTGCTGATGAAGTCTCTTCACCAACACAAACCTACGAAGTACAATATTATGAAATTGAAAAAGGTGATAGCCTTTGGAAAATTGCTAAAAACTTCTATGGTGATGGAAACAAATACACCAAGATTTTCGATGCTAATCGAGAAGTTATAAAAGATCCTGACCTGATTTTCCCTGGTCAGAAGATTCGTATACCAATGGACTAAAACCTGAATCCGTGAGGTCAATGCGGATTCAAGTAAAAAAGTTTACAGCTCACAACCAATCAACACAAAGGAAATTAACTATGGATATGTCTGATTTATTAAAAATGGGTGCTAGTAGTTTTATTAAAAGCAAATTAAGCGGTGATGCAGGAAGCGGCCTAGATCTTGGCTCTTTAACTTCAGCACTTTCTGGTTTAACAGGAGGCAGTAGCGACGGTGGTTTTGACATCGGTTCACTCCTCGGAAAGATGCAAGGTAGTGGAATGGCTGAAATTGCTCAATCATGGTTAGGCGATGGTGATAATGCACCTGTTGAAGATAGTCACATTACTGAAATGTTTGGCGCTGACAAAATATCTGATTTTGCATCTCAACTAGGTCTAAGCCAAGAAGAAGCAGTCGGTGGACTCCGTGAAGCACTGCCAGAGATGGTTGACAAAGCAAGTAGCGGTGGCTCTCTTCTCGATTCTATTGGTGGAATTGGTGGAGCTATCAATATGGCAAGTAAATTATTTGGTCGATAGAGTTTTATCATAAGGGGTGAGTTATTTTCCCCCCTTAAGGAAAGCCTGATCAAGTTCAATTATTTTTAGCGTCGACTTAATCAGGTTTTCCTTACACAATAGTACTTTTCTAATGTATCAAAAACAAACACAGCTTCGCAGTTACCAACAAGCCATCCGCCTATTCTGGCGTAATCTTTATGCAACGGGTGGCAAAACACTATACAGCCAACAAGAGTTCGGTCCCAATAAGCCCGACTGGATTAATATTGAACACGTCTTCCCTATGGCATGGGTGGTTAATAAGTTTAACTGCTATGATCGACGTGATTGTAGACAAAGACAACA
>Ga0256840_1003355_pt1 | contig 13039 bp, 14 predicted proteins | sample 355202metaG_FD_185969 | JGI IMG/M metagenome (GOLD analysis project Ga0256840, IMG submission 185969) | Hydrothermal vent microbial communities from Mid Atlantic Ridge, Atlantic Ocean - 355-202 | ecosystem: Environmental > Aquatic > Marine > Hydrothermal vents | place: Atlantic Ocean: Mid...
CGTCCAGATCCAGGTGGGTATAACGTTGGGTAGTAGATATCCTTGCGTGTCCCAAAAGTTCTTGAACTACGCGCAAATCTGCTCCTGCCTGCAAGAGATGGGTAGCAAAGGTATGTCTAAGCGTATGCGGACTTATCTGAAGACCTAGACTGGCCTTATGGACCAGTCTGAGCAAAATCCTATTGGCTTCTCTCCTGTGTAAAGGTTTTCCTCGCACCCCCAAAAACAAAGCCCTTTCTAGAGGATGAGGATTAAAAGCCATTCTTTGTTCCAAATATCTTTTTAGTCGTTTGATAGCTTTTTGGCTCAAAGGTAAAAGTCGTTGTTTTTGTCCCTTGCCTGTAACTTGCACTAGACCCTGACTTAGATCTAGATCGTCTATTTGGATCCCTAGAGCTTCGCTTATGCGCAAACCAGAACTGTACAGCAATTCAGCCAAGGCTAGGTCGCGTAAATTTTTGGGTGAAGGTTCAAGTTGGGTCTCTAGTAGGCTTAAAATTTGATCAATGTTTAAAACCCGAGGCAGTTTTTTGTCTTGTTTGGGATTTTGGATGCCCAGAACTGGATTTTGGCTAATTTTTTTTCTTTTTAATAAAAAGTTAAAAAAAGAGCGCAAACTAGAAAGCTTTCTGGCTACAGAACTTTTGCTAAGTTTTTTTTGATACAGCTCACTTAAAAAACCTAAAACGTCGTCTTTGGTAATTTGATAAGGGGTAGCTAAAGATTTTTTTTGTCTGGATAAGTACTGGGCAAAATCCATTAAATCCTTGCCGTAGGCGTTAAGGGTTGCCTTGGAATAGCCTTTTTCTACGTCCAAATAGGCCAAAAACAATTGCAAGGTTTTAGGTGGATTTTCTTCTGTCCAAGACATAACTGCTTTTGGGATTTTTTTTGGCTATTTTTTTGAGGTTCATTGCCATTTGAGAGGCCTCTCCATAGTGTTTGAGCTGACCATAATTAAAAATTACAGCAATGGAAATTGCCATGATGGGAAATTCTCTTACCTGTCCTTGTCTGTCTATCGAGATGATCTTGCCTCTTTTTCGATCTTCCAGATCGTAAAAATTGGGAACTATGCTGTCAAAGCTGGCAATGATCATTTGACAGGCTTGTTCCACTTTATCTGGGTCCGTTATAAAAACAAAGTCGTCCCCTCCTACGTGGCCAACAAAGCTATTTTTGCCCCCTATGGAACGGATGGTATTTACGATCACCCGCGCGGTCATCATCAAGACTTCATCACCTCTGGAAAAACCGTACTTGTCGTTAAAAGACTTAAAGTAATCCAAGTCCACATAGGCAAGGGCAAAGTGTTTTTTTTGCTCAATAAGGGATTGAATTTTTTGAATAATAGATGTGTTGCCCGGCAAATGGGTAAGGGGATTGGCATCCAAGGCTCTGGCTGCGCGGCTCAAAATAAGGTCCAGACGTTTTTGAGCCATAATGGGATTTAAGGGTTTTAAGAAAAAGTCATCTACTTCTAAGAGAGAAAAGTCGATCTCTTTGGCTTTTTCTTCGGTTAAAATTAAGGCTACCGGCACTTGGCGATAGACGTTTTCGCTTTTAAATAGTCCTACCAGCTCTACAGGTTCAATGTCTTGCAAACTATCATCTACCAACAATAACCCGGGCGGATTGTTAAATAAAAATTCTATGGCCCTGCTGCCACGTTCAAACAGATTCCAGCAGGCTTGAGGATAAACGTGTTCCAATTGAGTCAACAACTCTCTATTGCAGGAGATAAGAAAAAAATTTTTATTTTGGAGCATATTAGTCGGGTCTTAAGTCAGAAATTTCTATAAATTCGTCGCACAATTCGTCTAAAATCTCTTCAAATTTAGATAAGGACAGTTTTAAAATTTTAAAAACACGTCCGTCTAACTTGCTGACCTGATCGTCTCCAGCGAACCCTATTTCAAAAACTCTAGTCAGAAAATCTGCCAGATGAACCACGGCTGCAACTTCGGGATAATGTTTGGCCATGCCCAATTGGTGATGCCAGGCAAGGCCTTCTTTGAGTCGCAAAGGCAAGTTCCAATAATCAACCAGCCAGGCGTTTATCCGGTCGTGCCCAAATCCCATTACTTTTTTTTCTGCCAGGTAATAGGGAATGTCTTCTTTTTTGACCAATTCTTCTACTTCGGTTTTTAATTCAGGAAGCTGAACCAAAGCTATGACTTTGCCCAGATCGTGGAGCAGGCCAGCCACTGAGTATTCTTCAGGGTCTTTTAAATTTGCCTTTTTGGCAATAACAGAAGAAGCTAAGGCACAGCCAAGACTGTGTTCCCACAACCCAACCATGGACGTATTCATAATGTCAAAAACAGAGGTGCTAATAATAATGCCCTTGATTACGTTAAAGCCAAGCAAAACCAAGGCGTGTTGAATGGTTGAAATTCTTCTTGGAAATCCATAAATAGGCGAATTAACCATTTTTAAAACTTTGGCGGACAGAACCTGGTCTTTGGAAATAACCTGAGCAATCTTTTCAGTAGAGACGTTGGGATCTTCAACCAACTTACTTACCTCTTCCAAAACCTGAGGTAAGGTGGGCAAATCTTTTATGGCCAAAACTTTTTTTTTGGCTTCAAGTCGCAAATCTTCCATGGATCAACTGTCCTTTTGGCCCCCTGCACTTATTAGGGCTTTTTGTCTAAAGTAATATTGGAGAAATTTTTTTATTTTTTGCATTACGGGATCGTTTTGATAATATCTAAATAAGTGTTCCAACCTCTCTGCCCTTTTTTCAAAAGAAGGATTGCTGGTTAATCCTTCCATGTCCAGCGGTTCTCCCTGAACTACGATGGTTTTAATTCCTTTTTTTTCCAATTGACTGATGATCCCCTCGGTAAGGGTTGCCCCGGCAGCTAATAGAACTTGGCCATTTTCCTTGACCGCTGGTTTCTCCAAAACCATTCCAGGCTGAGCTAGGTTTATGGGGATTTTTTGCATACCAATTCCTTATCCTTTTTCCAGGTCTCTTAAAATTACGTACCCATGTTGTTGGTTACGTTTGTTTGTAAATTTAGGTTTTTGTTTAATTATAAAAAATATTGCTTAAAGGCAAGAAAAAGAGAGGTTGGGTTTTGCCATGGCAAACGTTTTATTGGCTAGTTGTTGTGTTGCGCAAAAATATATATCAATTAATGCTCTGTGAGCGGTGAGCAGAAAGTGGTAGAGGTTGGAAGTGTTTTATAGGTTGTAAAGGTTGTCGAGATTGTAAACGACGCTTCACCAAAGTTATTTTTCAAAGATACTCCTTAAAAGTTGGCCTGTTACGTTTGCTTTTTTCGTTCATTAAGAGTATATGCTTATGAAAATATTTTGTAAATCTTTTGTTTAGTTGATTTTGCTTGGATAGGCAAACCGTTGTTTTATTTAAGATTGAGAGTGTATTTCCCTTGTAAAAAAAAATTTTTTTAGATAGTAGTCAAAAAAAATAAGGAGGCACAACATGTTAGGAATGGGTAGTATAGAAATGGCTATGGCCTATGTTTTAAGCATAGTTGCTGCCCTGGGGTGCTTGGTCTATGGTCTCATTCATTGGAATGACAAAGGAATAACCATGGATAAAACACAAAAGGGGCGTAGAGTATGATTGAAAAACTGGTGGGAATGCTGATCTATCTAGGCATAGTCTTTTATCTTGGATATAAGGGATACAAACAAACCTCAAGCTCGCAAGACTACTTATTGGCTGGACGGGAGATGAACGCCTTTGTTATGGCCTTATCGTATGGAGCCACGTTTATTTCGACCTCAGCCATTATTGGTTTTGGTGGAGTAGCTGCACTTTTTGGCTTTCCTTTGCTTTGGCTGACGTTTTTAAACATTTTTGTAGGTATTTTCATTGCTATGGTCTTTTTAGGCAAAAGAACTAGAGTGATGGGGTTGGCCTTGGATGCCCATACCTTTCCCGAATTTTTAGGCAAACGTTATAACTCCTCCTTTGTTCAGAAGGCATCGGCTTTGATTATTTTTCTGTTTATTCCGTTGTACGCGGCCGCAGTTTTAATTGGTATATCCAGAATGTTAGAAGTTTCTTTTATGTCCTTAGGCATTTCTTATCATACCTGGCTGGTTCTGGTAACTATCCTGGTCACTCTTTACGTAATTACTGGTGGGCTCAAGGCAGTTATGTACACTGATGCCTTTCAAGGTAGTATTATGGCCCTAATGATGTTTATTCTGATAGTATATACCTATTCTAAGCTGGGTGGTATTATCCCTGCTCACCAGGCTCTAACCGATATGGCTCAGCTGGTTCCTGCCAAGTTGAAGGCTGGAGGTCTGATCGGGTGGACCCAAGGGGCCAAGTTTGGCACGCCTATCTGGTTGGTTATTTATACAACAATTATTTACGGCGTAGGCATAGGGGTTTTGGCTCAGCCTCAATTGGCCTTGCGGTATATGACCGTGCCCTCAGATCGCGAACTGAATCGGGCCGTAGCTGTGGGCGGGGTCTTTATTTTGCTTATGACTGGCGTAGCCTTTATCGTAGGTGCCTTGTCCAATGTAATTTTTTACAAATCCTTTGGCAAAATTTCCATTGCTATGGCTAAAGGCAACGTAGATAAAATTATTCCCTTGTACATCGAAAAAATTATGCCCCCTTGGTATGCTGGTTTATTCTTGGTAGGTATGTTTGCCGCTGCTATGTCCACTCTTTCTTCCCAATATCACGTGGGGGGAACGTCTCTGGGTCGTGACATCGTAGAAGGCCTTAAAAAAGACCCAAGAACGTCTTTTAAAACCAGTCGAATTGGAGTGTTTTTGACCGTAGCTGCAGCCCTGCTTTGGGCCTGGATCTTGCCAGGATCGGTTATAGCCAGGGCTACGGCTTTTTTCTTTGGTTTGTGTGCGGCGTCTTTTTTGCCCATCTATCTTTTGGGGCTTTACTGGAAAAAAATTACACCTTGGGGAGCTAAGGTTTCATTAGTCGGTGGTTTTTTCTGCTCTATGTTTTGGCTGTTATTTATCCATCTCAAAGAAGCTAAGGCCATTGGACTGTGTAAGTGGTTAACCGGCCAAGTTACTTTGGTTGCTCATGCGCCCAAAGGGTCACTGCTCTGGCTGTTGCAGTGGATAGATCCCAACGTGGTCGCCCTGCCAGTTTCTTTTCTCTTGGCCGTGGGAGTCAGCCTGCTTACCCAGCCAGATTTGCAAACCACCAAAAAAGCTTTTGGATTTTTAGAATAACTTTATTTTAGATGTAACTGCAAAAAATAAAAATTTGCATTTTTTTAACAAATTGGCTTGTAACTTGTTTAATTTAAATAAGTTAACGTTTATTTAGCGATTGTAAGACGAACAAGTAAAAACAAAGTTTTTGCAGGCGCATCTTTAAAAAAATATGGCTGGGTGGGAATGGAATGTCTGGGTATCGACCTTTTCAGGTAGGTTTGCTTCTTTTTTCGCTGGGATTGGTCTTTTGGGTTTTGCAGCCTTTTTGGCATTTGATCTTTTTGGCCTTTATTTTTAGCTTTATCTTACGTCCTTTGTATGGACGATTTTTGGTTTGGACCAGGGGAAGAGAAAATACAGCCGCTTTTTTAACAATTTTTTTGTTTGTTTTATTCGTATTTTTGCCAAGTCTTCTGGTTTTGTCCAGTCTGGTGGTTCAAGGTCTTGCCATTAGTGCGAAAGTTCAAGATTTTATCTTTAAGCTTGACCTAACTCATCTTCACAAGATTTGGGCAGGCAAGTTGTTTGTTTGGTTTAAGAAGTTTGGCTTAGAGCAGGTTTTATCTTTATCCAATCTCCAAAATCAACTAGCAGAGATAGTTAAAAAATTTAGCTTGGTGGTGGCTAGTGAAGGTGGGTTGATTTTGAGCAATATCGTTAGCTTTTTTATAGACGTTGGTCTGTTTTTATTTATTTTGTTTTTTTGTCTTCGGGATCTAGATCGTTTCCTTGCAGTTTTAAAAAAACTTTCTCCTTTGCCGGATCAGCAAGAAGATAAGATCATTTTATCCGTGAGTAAGATTGCCAAAAAAGTAATCGCAGGCACACTAATAACTGCTTTCATTCAGGGATTTATTGGAGGAATAGGCTTTTGGCTGGTAGGTTTTCCTGGCATATTTTGGGGAACTATCATGGGTTTTAGTTCTTTGATCCCGGTGGTTGGAACGGCCCTGGTTTGGGTGCCTGGCGTAGTTTACTTGTTCTGGTTGGGCAAAGTAAAAATGGCCCTGTTTTTGTTGGGCTGGTCTGCGATTTTGATGGGCCTTATTGACAATTTTTTGCGTCCTTATTTGATTGGTAAGGATAAGGAGACCATTTCACCTTTTTTTCTGTTTTTGGCTATTATGGGTGGAGTTAGTTGTTTTGGTCTGACCGGATTGATTTACGGACCTGTTATTTTTACTTTTGCCTTGACTATGCTTCAACTTTACGAAAGCGAGTTTAAGTTAGAATTAGACTCGAGTAATAATTTTTCACAAGGATAAGTTATGAATTGGATAAATTTTGTTGTTTTTGGGTTGGGATTATGTCTGGGTAGTTTTTACAATGTGTGTATTGTTCGTTTTTTAGACAACAAATCCATTATTTGGCCCCCCTCTCAATGCCCTAAGTGTGGACATCGTCTCAAGTGGTGGGAAAATATCCCTGTTCTTAGTTTTATTTTGTTAAGAGGACGATGTTCTTCTTGCCAGCAAAAAATCAGTTGGCTTTATCCATGTGTAGAGATTCTTTCTGGGATCTTGACCTGGCTTTTATACTTGAAATTTAAATTAAGTTTGACTTTTTTTCTTTATTTGATTTTGTTTGGCATTTTGCTGGTGGCTAGCTTTATTGACTTAAAAAGTTTTATCTTGCCCGACGTACTTACCTTGCCAGGTGGGATCTTGGCCTTACTTGTATCGTTTTTTTTGCCCATAGGCCCAAAAAGTGCCTTTTTAGGAGCTGGACTGGGATTTTTTTTATTTTGGTTGGTTCAAATGGGGTATAGATGGCTTAAAGGTATAGATGGCCTCGGTGGAGGAGACGTAAAATTGATGATCATGCTCGGGGCAATGGTTGGCGTATCAGGGCTGCCGTGGCTCATTTTACTTTCTTCTTTGTTGGGTATTTTGGGCAGTATTATTTTAATGATCAAGGGAAGAGCAGTAACAGCTAAGACTGCTATTCCTTTTGGTCCTTTTTTGTCTTTGGCTACGGTTTTGTATGTCCTTGGAGGAGAATGGCTAAGAGGATGTTTTGGGCTTTAACAAAGGAGTATATGTTATGGGATTAAAAGAAGACATTGTTGTGAAAGTTAAGCAGATTAAACAAAAACAGGTGCTTCCAGAAGACATGGTGGACCTGATTGAGCAGGTTTGTAATTTGCACTTGCCGTACTGGGAGCAAACAGCTCAAGTTGGTTTGAGTGAAAAAGAAGTCAAAGATGCCTATGCTCAAGGAAAACCTGTTTTGGCGAGAAGCGACTTCCCAGTAAAGGAAGAAGAGGTTATCCAGCTTTTGGCTGAATTGATAGAACTGACCAAAAAGGTTGCTCATCTCAAAGGGCCAGTAAAGGATTTAGAGGTGGAATTAAAGGATAAAAGCTTTGTGCAAAAAGGAATTAAAGCGGTTTTGAACAATGACCATGTTTTTTTTCGCACTTATGGAGAAAAATTTTCTGAGCAGCCGGGGATAGTCTCGTTTTTATTTTATAACAGTATAACCCCTTTAGCGGTAAAGATTGCCAGGGCGATTCTTCCTTTGTTGCCAGAAGAGGATTATGATCATGGAACGTGTCCGGTTTGTGGCAGTCTTCCTTTGTTAAGCTCTTTGGAGGGAAAAGAGGGACGGCGTTATAACTATTGTTCTTTTTGTTTGAGTAAGTATAAAAGCGCACGTTTAAACTGTGTGTTTTGCAATTACGAATACCAAAAAGATCACTTTTACTTTCAGAGTAAAGAACTGCCCGGATTTAGAGTGGATGTGTGCGATCAGTGCAAGCAATACATAAAGACCGTTGACTTTAGAAAATTAGATCAAAATGTCATTGCTGTTTTAGACGATTTGGCTGCCTTACCTTTGGATTTTAAAGCCAGAGAAGCAGGTTATTTGCGTCCTACCTTGAGTTTTTGGGGGTTTTAAGGTTAGATGTCTTTTGCCGATCTTGATCGACAACAGGTTTTGACCAAATGTAAACTAGTTAAGTGGTCCCTCCAAGATAAGAAAGGGACACTGCTTCCCTTGGATATTGAAGAAACTTTGGCTAGAGAGGTCAGATTAGAGATTTATTTTGAAGGTAAAACGTTTTTTCTGGAGGCAAGCCCGCATAATTTAGATGAGCTTGTTTTGGGACATGCCTGTCTGGAAATTGTGCCTGAAGATTGTTGTCCTGTAATAGTCAAGAGAGATGGATATAGGTTTTGGTTAGAGGCAAGAAAAAAACATCAAAGCGGTTCGTTATCTGCACAACCTGTTTGGACTATAACCCCGGAGCAAATTTTGATTTTGAGTAAGCAATTTAGAAATTGGCCAGGGTTATGGGAACAAACAGGGTGTTTTCATAAAGCTTTTGCTTGGGATGTGCGATCAAGGAATTTTTTGTTTAAAGTTGAAGACGTCTCTCGGCACAACTGTATTGATCGAATTGCTGGTCTTGCTTGCAAACAAGAATTTGATTTGAAATCTAGTGTTGTTTTTGTCTCTTCTAGGATTACGGCCTCTTTAATTAAGAAAGTTATTCACGGTTCTTTTGTGATGATTGTATCCTTATCTGCGATTAGTGAAAGCGCTTTGCAAATAGCTATGCAATGCGGAATCACATTGATTGGCTTTGCAAGAAAAGGGCGTTTTACTGTTTTCGCTGATCCATTTAAAAGAGTGTATTATGCAAAGTGATTTGATCGGAATCATTTTGGCTGGAGGAAAGAGTTCTAGATTAGGAGCGGATAAAGTTACTTTGCGAATTAAGAAAGAGAGTTTACTTTTAAAAAATATTCAGCTATTACAAAAAATAGTGCCCAAGGTTGTAGTGGTTGGGCGAAATCCTGATTTTTGTGGAGCCAAAGATGTTGATTGGTTTGAGGACTTAATCAAAGGGATCGGCCCCATAGGAGGTATCTATACGGCCCTGTTTCTATTGAGAAGGCCTTTAGTAGTTATATCCTGCGATCTTCCTTTTTTGACCCAAGAGGTACTAACGGTTTTGATTCAGGGCAGGGATCGGAGTAAGATCATGACTACGTTTGTCCACCAAGAAACTGGTTTTATTGAGTCTTTGGTGGCAATTTACGAGTTTGGCTCGTTAAATTATTTGCAAAAATCTATTAAACAAAGTACTTTTAAAATCAATGCAGCTATTCCTGAAAAGATAAGAAAACACCTCTGTTGGCAAAAGGATAAAAAGGTTTTTTTTAACATTAACTATCCTGAGGACTTGGTCGTTTTAAAAGAGTATGACTTTTTTTAGCAAGGTAGGCTTATTAGTTGGGATAGGTCTTTTGGTGTTTGTCAGGAATGTAAATGCAGGCACGATTTATTATTTTAAGGATAAAAAGGGTGTAGTTCATTTTACTGATTTGCCTACTTCAGACGTTTATCGTCCTTTTTTAATTTTTAGAGATAAAGATTACGATCCGCAAAAATTAAATAGGCTAATTGAAACGTACAGCAAGCGGTACAGGTTGGATCCTGCCTTGGTTAAGGCGGTAGTGAAAGTGGAATCTGGTTTTAATCCCAAGGCCATTTCTACCAAAGGAGCTAAGGGGCTTATGCAGATCATGCCTTCGACCCAAAAAGATTTAAATTTAGACCTGCCCTTTGATCCTGCTTTGAACTTAAAGGCTGGGATAAAGTATTTGCGCTCTTTGCTGGATAAGTTTAAGGACCTTCGCCTGGCTCTGGCCGCGTACAATGCTGGTCCTGGTGCAGTTAAAAAATATGGAGGTATTCCTCCGTATAGAGAAACCCAAAATTATGTGCAAAAAGTTTTAACCTTATACCGTCAATTTAAATAAATGTTTAATTTAGCCAATAAAATAACTTTTTTTAGAATAACCTGTATCCCTTTGGTGGTTATTTTGCTTTATTTTCCCAATAGGATTTCTTGTTTATTGGCTATGCTCATTTTTATTTTGGCTGCACTTTCTGACTTATTAGATGGTTTTATTGCCCGCAGGTATAATCTGGTGACTAATATGGGCAAGTTTCTGGACCCATTGGCTGATAAAATGTTGGTTTTAGCCGCTTTGGTTATGTTAACTAAACTTGATTGGCTAGAGGCCTGGATTGTTATTTTGATTATAGAGCGTGAGATTATGGTTACTGGTTTAAGGGCCATTGCCATGGAAAAAGGAATAGTTATTGCGGCGGACAGATTTGGGAAAATAAAGACCATTTTGCAAATAGTAGCTCTTTGTCCTTTAATTCTTCATTATACCTGGTTTGGTTATGACCCAAGATGGCTCGGAATGGTCTTGATTTACATAGCCTTGCTGGTGACTATTTTTTCGGGTTTAAATTATGTTTATAAATTTTATCAAGCAGTATTAAAGTGATTAGGGGGAATGCATGGCCCAAATAGATGCTTTTTTTAAGATGATGCATGAGATAGGTGCTTCTGACCTGCATTTAAGTGCAGGGGTGCAGCCACTTGTCCGTTTGCATGGGGATTTGCAGCGAGTAAAGTACAAGGTTTTAGATACGGCGGAATTAAAAAAGTTGCTTTATGAAATCACCCCTGAAGATAAGATCAAAAAGTTTGAAGAAACCGGGGACATTGACTTTGCCTACGAAGTGCCTAACGTGGCTAGGTATAGGGCAAATCTTTTTATGCACGGTCGGGGTATAGGGGCAGTTTTTAGAGAAATTCCAAGTAAAATTTTAACCATTGATCAGTTGGGGTTGCCCCCTATTTTGAAAAGACTTATGGATTTGCCAAAGGGGCTTATTTTGGTAACTGGACCTACGGGTAGTGGTAAATCTACCACGTTGGCTGCCATGGTCGATCACGTCAATAAAACGCGTAAGGATCACATTTTGACCATTGAGGACCCTGTAGAATTTGTGCATCAGCCGATTAAGTGTTTGATTAACCAAAGAGAAGTGGGCAAGGATACCATGTCCTTTAGCGCGGCTTTACGTGGGGCCTTGCGTGAGGATCCAGATATTATTCTGGTCGGTGAAATGCGGGATTTAGAAACTATAAGTTTGGCCTTGGAAGCTGCAGAAACAGGCCATTTGGTTTTGGGTACCTTACACACCATATCTGCTCCTAAAACTATTGACAGGATCATTGAGGCCTTTCCAGGGGATAGGCAGGCTCAGATCAGAACCAGTTTGTCTGAAAGTTTGCGCGCAGTTATTGCCCAAAATCTTTTTAAGCGCATAGACAAACCAGGACGGGTGGCAGCTTTGGAGATTTTAATTGCAACGTATGCTGTGCGGAATTTAATTCGGGAAAATAAGATCTTTCAAATTCCATCGGTCATTGATACAGGTAAAAAATTTGGCATGCAAAGTCTGGATGATGCAATCTTAGCTCTTTTGCAAAAAGGCATAATCAGTCCAAGAGACGCCTTTAACAAAGCTGTCAATAAAGATAAATTTAGGCAATTTATTAGTGAAGAGGACATGGAAGACTTTACTGAGGTTTAGAGTATGTTAAAAGCAGATGTAGATTATTTGTTTTTGCAATTTTTAAAAGAAGAGCCAGATCTTTCTGATTTAGTTTTGACGTCTTTTCTTGAACCTAGGGCAATAGTCTTTGGTCAAACCAAAGAGATAAAAGTAGGAGTAGGCAAATTATCTTCCTTTCAGATCGAAGCAATAGTGGTTTCGATGATAGGTAAACGTAAAAAATTATATGATGACCTAAAAAACTACGGTGCTTGCGACTTTGCCTATTCTCTTTCCAATAAATTTCGTTTTAGGGTAAACGTTTTTTATCAAAAAGGATCTTTAGCCTTGGTTATGCGTAAATTACCTTCAAAAGTGCCTTCTATTGAAGAATTAAAATTGCCAGACACCTTTAAAAGAATTGCTCAGGAACGTTACGGTTTAATTTTGGTTACAGGCGGAACGGGTACGGGTAAATCTACTTCTCTGGCTGCAGTAATTAGAGAGATCAACGAAAAGTTTGCCAAACACATCATTACCTTAGAAGATCCCATTGAGTTTTTTCATGCCCATCAAAAGAGCATTGTCAATCAGAGAGAATTGGGAGAAGATTTTGTTGATTTTAACTCTGGCCTTAGAGCTGCCTTACGTCAGGCCCCCCATGTTATTCTCGTAGGTGAAATTAGGGATAAAGAGACGATAGTTACTGCTTTAGAAGCAGCTGAGACTGGTCATTTGGTTTTGGGAACCTTGCATACATCAGATGCAGGTCAAACTGTTCATCGTATAGTTGGCTTGTTTAGTTTAGAGGAAGAAAGAATTATTAGAGAAAGATTGGGGGCTAGTTTGAAATTTGTTGTTTCTCAGAGATTGTTACCCAAGGTTGGAGGAGGGAGAATAGCTGCCTTTGAAGTAATGGTAAAAAATTTGCGGATTAGAGATCTTATTTTGCATGGAGAAAGAGAAGATAGAACCTTTTATGACATTATCTTTAATAGTGAGTCTTATGGTATGTTTACCTTTGATCAATGTTTGGCCGCTTATTACGAACAGGGGCTAATTACCGAACAGGTTGCCTTGGAATTTTGTTCGGATCGTTCTCGCCTCAAGATGCTTTTGGATAGGATTAAGGCCAAGCGTGGTGAAAAGCTATCTAGCATAGAAGGGCTAGAACTAGATATAAGAGATGAAGACTCAAGGGGTTGGTAATGGTAGTTAAATGTCAGCAATGTCAAAAAGAGATCAAGATCTCAGATGAAAAGGTTAAAGACGTCCAAAGATTTGTGGTCAAATGCCCTAACTGTTCAGCTAGGATTTTGGTTGACAAAAACAAGCTTAGTTCAAATTCAGCCTTTGAGCAAGAATCTGTTCCTCCTCAAGATAGAGCTAGGTTAGACTATGCCCCAGACAATGTGCCTTTAGGTAAAAAGTTAGCCTTATTATTTTTGGAAAATAAAGCTTTGTCCAAGGAATTATCAGCCTA
>Ga0256840_1003356_pt1 | contig 13023 bp, 15 predicted proteins | sample 355202metaG_FD_185969 | JGI IMG/M metagenome (GOLD analysis project Ga0256840, IMG submission 185969) | Hydrothermal vent microbial communities from Mid Atlantic Ridge, Atlantic Ocean - 355-202 | ecosystem: Environmental > Aquatic > Marine > Hydrothermal vents | place: Atlantic Ocean: Mid...
CTTTTAGATGTAAATGTTCCATCATTAAATGGATTTGAACTTTTAAAAAAAATACGATCTGATGATATTACGATACCAGCTATTTTTTTAACATCTATGACAAATATGGATGATTTAAAAGAAGGATACAAAAGAGGATGCTGTGATTATATTCGTAAACCGTTTGATTTAGAAGAGCTTGAGTTGCGTATAGATCAAGCAATAACAAGCTACCTTAAAAATGACGGCAATGCCGTTGAACTTGGCTGTAATCTGCTCTATAATTTAAAAACAAGCAAACTAACACAAAATGATGAAGAAATTATTTTGAGAAAAACAGAACAAGATTTATTAGAAGTATTAATAAAACATAAAAATTCTGTCGTTTCCACACAAATGTTTCAAGATGAAGTCTGGGGGGAATATGTAGAACCAGCTACAGTCAGAGTGCAATTAAATAATTTAAAAAAGAAACTTCCCGATACAATCATACAAAATAGACGCGGTTTAGGATACATTATTGAAAGAGACTAAATATTCTGCAAAATATGCTCTTATTTATACCTCCTTAGTTACGATTATACTTTTGACGCCTCTGTTCTTTTATTTTGTATATATGAAAAATATTCACTCCATACAAAATGAACTGTTTTTAAAAGAAAAGTCACTTTTAGTTGTTAAGGCAATGCAGGAGTTTAACCAAAATGATGATTTTTTTGAATACCCAAGATTTAAAACATTTGCATCAGGCTTATATGATGAAAGTTTTCATCCAATTTTCACTTTAATAAAGACGCCTATTAACTATTTTAAAAGAGGGTACTATGTGGACGGGAATGATGCTTATCTTATAGTAAAACTACCAAAAAAAAGATACTTTGATGCTCGCTATCTTGTACTTAAAAATAAAATATCGTATGCCCCTGTTTATGAAAAAGTGTTTATTATACTTTTTACAATAGTAATCTTTGTTTTTATACTCAGTCTCTTCTTCTTGGGAAGTTTCGCGAAACCTTTTCAAAAAATTAACAAACAACTCGATAACTTTATAAAAGATTCTATGCATGAAATAAATACACCTCTTTCTATTATAAATGTAAATATTGACCTTTACAATAGAAAAAATGAACAAAACAAATATATGCAGAGAATGAAAGCCGCTGCTAAGGTTCTTTCAAATATTTATAATGATATGGATTATTTGATAAAACATGAACGATTAGTACATGAAAAACAAGATATTAATTTGTCGGAATTTGTAAAAGAGCGAATAGAGTACTTTAATGAAGTGGCTCGTATGAAAAATATTACTATAAACGCATCAATACAAGAGTGTGGTATTATACATATGAACGACAAAGAGCTACAACGCCTTATAGATAACAATATATCTAATGCAATAAAATATTCATATGAGAACTCGCATATTGATATAAAACTATATATTGAAAATGACAAATGTCATTTGAGTTTTCAAGATTATGGTGTAGGCATTGAAAAAGTTGAAAAGATTTTTAGCCGTTACTACAGAGAAAACAATAGTAAAGGCGGTTTTGGAATTGGCTTAAATATAGTCAAATCCATTATTGAACATGAAAATATAGCACTTCATATAGAGTCATTACCAAAGCAGGGTAGTCTATTTATCTACACTTTTCCTCTAAAAAACAAGAAATAATCATAAATAAAACTAATTTTACATAAATTTTACATTGAATAGTTACACTTACTCCAGACAATATATAGGAGGAACAAGAATGAAGAAAACTGTTATGATGTCATTACTTATAGGTGCCTCATTGTTTGCTACTAATTACAGCAAAGTTATAACGCACCCAGACGCAAGTAAGATGATAGAAAAAGATTTGTTAGCACCGCCAAAAGTGTTTATTATGCCGGCAGGTTGTATAACGAAAGATCCTGATGCGATAGCAAGAGGGAAGTATATTTTCAACAACTTAAATGGGAAAAAAGCAAAGAAAAACCCACCTGCTGGTTTGAGTAGAAAAACTAAGAATGGGAAGCCAAAACAATATGGAAATTGTGTTGCTTGTCATAATATAGAAGGTGCAAAAGGTGCCGGTAATATTGGTCCTGATTTAACCAACTATAAAGAAAATTTTATAGACAGTGGCGGAAGAGATCATCAGTTTGTTTTTCAAAAAATTGCCGATGCTCGTATTGACAATCCGAAAACTCATATGACAATTAACTTAACGACTAAGTTATTCACTCCAAGAGAAATATGTGATATTGCTTCATATATTGTAGCTCCAAAATAATTAAAGGAATTTAAACTATGCAAAGAAGAGATTTTTTCAAAAAACTAGGTACTGCAGCTGCTATAACAGCTGTTATTCCAGCGATGAGTTTTGCCGGTGATGCAAAACCAAAAGGTCCTAATGCAATGGACTTTGATACTGCTGTAAAAACGATTACAGGTGGGAAGACTCCTAAGAGTTCAAAAAAAGTGAAGTTAAAAGTCCCTGAAATTGCCGAAAATGGTGCTGTTGTTCCTGTAACGGTTACAGTGGATTCTCCTATGACTGCAAGTAATTATGTGAAAGCTATTCATATATTAGATGGTAAAAACTCAAATGCTCGTTGTATTGATGTGTTTTTAACTCCTGCTAATGGTAAAGCCATGTTTTCTACTCGTATTAAATTAGGTGGAACACAAAATGTGACAGCTTTAGTAGAATTAAGTAATGGAGAATTTTTAATGGCTTCACAAAGTGTGAAAGTTACTATCGGTGGTTGTGGTTGATTAAATGTTAGATCAACAAAACAATACATACTAAAAAATAAAAACAAGAGGAAGAAAAAATGGCAGACAAAAGAAAATCACTTATTAAAATTAAGCCAAAAAGATATAAAGACGGTGAAATAGTAAAAGTTAGTTTTATGGTTATGCACCCAATGGCTACAGGTATGACGAAAGATAAAAAAACCAAAAAGATTATTCCGGCAAAATATATAAACAGCGTGAAATTTATATACAACGGAAAAGAGATTACAAATATGACTGTATGGGAATCATTATCTGTAAACCCTGTATTTACAACGTATATGAAGATAAACGGTAAAGGAAAACTTACGGTTAAATATACGGACAATACTGGTGAATCGCACGAAAAAACTAAAAAGATTAAACCAAGAGGATAATCAAATGAAAACAGGTATTAAAATAGCTCTATCAGTTGCAATGCTTGCTTCATTATCTTTTGGTAGTGATCAATTTGCAATGAGCGATGCAGACCGTGCAATGTATGCAGAGATGTCGGAGAACAACCCTGCAGATATTATGGTGGCAGATGGCGAAGAATTGTTGAGTTACATGGGTGGAGACGAAGGTTTTGCCAAGTATCTTGGTGTTAGTGAAGATGATTTACCGGCATATATAGCAGGTTTTCCTCGCTATATAAAAAAGTTTGATATGGTTGTAGGACTTGATCAAGTTATACAAGCAATGATGGCAGACGGTGGGCATAAACCACTAAAACTTAAAAGTGGTAATATGTTTTCTCTTTTAGCTTATGTAAAGTCTATTGCTAACGGTGAAAAGATAAATATAGATGTAAATGCGAACCCTCAGATGAAAGCAGCGTATGCTTTAGGTGAGAAAACATTTATGACAAGACGTGGTGGACGTGGGCTCTCATGTAATTCTTGTCACTCAGCTGATATTGTTGGTCGAGTACTTCGAACACAACCACTTCCAGATTTAGGTGCAAAAGGTGCAAAGGCTGCTGCAACGTGGCCGGCATACAGAATGACGAAGTCATCACTGCGAACAATGCAACGCCGTTTTCAAGGATGTATGAAAAATGCACTTTTAAAAGTTATACCAATCGGTTCAAAACAGATGGTTGCACTAGAAGTGTACTTGACACAAAAAGCAAAGGGTAGTGAAATAAATATCCCTGGTTTAAAAAGATAGAAGGGTAGTAATGGAAATTTCTAGAAGAGATTTTATGCATATTGCAGCTATATTTGGGCTTACTGCGGCAACAAGTAGTTTTGCAAGTGCTAAACAAATAGAACAAATTGGTTTAAAAGATATATATCAATTTAACTCGATGGGTAATTTTACATTGATGCATATATGTGATTTACATGCACATATAAAACCACTGTACTGGAGAGAGCCATCAACTTTGATTTCTGCTCCAAATCTTGTGGGAACCCCCGGATTTTTGTGTGGGGAATCATTTGCTAAGCATTATGGGTTAGAACCTAGTTCTCTTGATGCTTATTTTGACACATATATCGACTTTAGCAAGTTGGCTAAAAAGTTTGGAAAGATGGGTGGTATCGCTCATATTAAAACTTTGACAAATCACATTGTAAAAGAGCGTGGAAAAGAGAATGTACTTTTTCTTGACTCCGGTGATACGTGGCAAGGTACAGGTGTTGCACTTAAAACTACTGGTGAAGCTATAGTAAAAGCACAAAATTATCTTGGTATTGACACAATGGTAGGGCATTGGGAGTTTACTTACGGTAAAGAGAGAGTAAAAGAGCTTATTGAGAAGCTTGATGCAAAATTTATCTCTCAAAATATCGTAGGGGATGATCCTTTTGCCGATGAATATGAAGAACTTATTTTTGAGCCGTACACTATAGAAGAAAGAGGCGGTGCTAAGATTGGTATTATTGGTCAGTCATTTCCGTTTACATCTACTGCAAATCCTAAAGAGTTTACTGAGGGTTGGAGCTTTGGCTTAAGATTAGATTCACTTCAAAAATATGTAAATGAGCTTAGAAATGAGAAAAAAGTTGATTGTGTTGTTGTCCTTTCTCACGATGGATTTAGTGTTGATCAAGAAGTTGCGCGTAAAGTTAAAGGTATCGACTTTATTTTAAGCGGTCATACACATGATCCTTCACCAGAGCCTATTGTCATTAACGATACTGTTATTGTGATTGCAGGAAGTCATGGAAAGTACATCGGTCGTTTAGATATTGATGCCAAAAATGGAAAAGTGAACGGTTATGAGTATAAACTTATTCCTATCGCTTCACATATCATTCCTGCTGATCCAGAAGGTGTTAAACTTGTAAATGAACTCTATGCTCCATTTGATAAAGAGTTTAATGAAGTACTAGGTCAAACAAAAGGAATGCTTTATAAACGAGATACATTCTTTTCAACATTCGATCAACTCATAAATGATGCGATTATGGATGAAATGAAATGTGATATTTCATTTACTCCGGGTTACAGATGGGGAACAACAGTACTTGCAGGTGAAAATATTTTAATGGATCATGTATATGAAATGTGTGGGATTACCTACCCTAATGTTTATACATTTGAATTAAAAGGTAAAAAAATTGCAACTCTTTTAGAAGATATTGCAGACAATGTTTTCAATGCAAATCCTTTGTACCAACAAGGTGGCGATATGAGTCGTCTTGGTGGTGCAACATATTCTATTGCTGTTGCAAATAAAGCAGGTGAAAGAATATCTAAACTAATGATTGGAGGTAAACCTATAGACTTAGAAAAAACATATGTAGTCTCTTCATGGGGTGGTAACTTACAAAAAGCAGGTGAGAACTTGCAGACTTATAAGATTCGCCCAGTTTATGATGTGGTTCATGATTATATTAAAAGAGAAAAAGTGGTTGATGTCAGTAACAAAGGTAATGTTACTCTGGTTGACTACAGTTGTGGTTGCCCGCCTAAGGGTTCTAGAGGCTGTTAAACAGTCTTGAAAATTAAAAAAAAGAGGAAGAAAAATGAAGAAGAACATGATTAAAATTGCAGCAGGAACAGCAGCATTATTACTAATGACTACTGCTGCGCAGGCAACATTAAAGACGGATAAGGTTACATTAAAAGGGAATATGCAAGTGAAGTATAACAAACTTCCTAAAGCCGTTGACTCTTTAAGTGAAGCATTTACAGAGGGTATGTTTTATGGTCGTTTTAGAACAAACTTTTTCTATTGGGACTGGAGTGTAGAAAATTATGCTACCGGTGGGAAGCAAAAAGACAACAAGAACAATGGTGTTGGTGGTAATTTAATCTATAAAACTGCTCCGTTTAAAGGTGTAAGTGCTACTGTTGGTATGTACACATCACAAAATCTTGATTTTTTCAGAATGGATAAATCAGATGTAAAATATTCAAAATCAGGCAAAGATACATTTAGTAGATATAATGTAGCTACAGGCGGACATTATGGTATGACAGTACTTGCACAGGCATATCTAAAATACGATGTAACAAAAAAGACTTCTGTTATTGTTGGTCGTCAAATGTTTGAGACAGTATTTACAAAATCAAATGATACCAAAATGATTCCAAATACTTTTGATGGTGCAACTGTTACGAGTAAAGATTTGCCAAAAACGACGATTAAGCTTGCGTATTTTACAAAACAAAAATTAAGAGATCATACAACTGCACATGATGTTATAGCGTTTGATGCAACTAACAGTTGGAACCAAAATGATGATTCAGCAGTAAACAAAAACTTGACAGTTGCAAGAATAGGACAAGACAATAAACTTATAGTAGCTTCTGTTACAAATAAGTCTATTAAAAACCTTAAAGCAAATGTGAGCTATGTGACAGTTCCGGGTGTTGTAAGCAATTTAACGCTTGAAGCACATTATACTATTCCAGTAGGTTCCATGAAAATTGTACCGGGTGTGCGTTACATGATGCAATATGATGGATTAAATGCCAATTACGGTGTGGCTAACTTGAAAGGAAACCAAACAAACTATACGAATCCAAATTCTTTAGATTCAAATCTTATCGCAGCAAGAATAGATTTTAAGCAAGGAGCATTTTTAGGTCGTCTTGGTTATTCAAAAATAGCTGACAAAGCCGATATCGTAGCACCATGGCGTGGATTCCCAACGGGTGGATTTACTCGTGCAATGGCACAGTATAACTGGTATGCAAACACAAAAACATATATGGTAAGAGCCGGATACGATTTTGGAAAAGCAAATATTTTACCAGGCTTTAGTGTGATGGCTCGTTACGCAATTCAAGATTTTGATGATACTAAACCAGGTGTTCAAGCTGATAGTAATATCTTCCACATGGATCTTCGTCAAAATATTGGACATAGTAGTGAATTGAAATTCAGACTTGGTATGGTTGATGCGAAACCAACAAACGGTAAAACAGATGTTTCTTATAATGAATATCGTTTAGAGTACAGCTATTTCTTTTAAAGAGAAATAGTGTTATATAAAAAAAGGATTATGCTTTGAAATTACTTTTGTTGAGTGTTGTATTATTTCATTCTCTCCTTTCATTCGATTACAAACTTCAGCCTAAAAAAGTTGGTGATATCACCACTCACTGCTTTTTTGGACTACCAGAAGTGATGGACGAGCATAACAATGGAAACATGTCTAATTCATGTTTTGTTACCCTTGGGAGTAGCTATCTTGTGTGTGATAGTGGTCCCACATATCAGTATGCTGCTCAAGCATACAAAAAAATGCAAAGTATAAAAAATCTTCCTGTTGCTTATGTGATTGACACACATGTACATGATGACCATTGGTTGGGAAATAGTTACTATGTGACGCTAGGAGCGAAGATTATAGGCTCAAAAGCATTTAAAGAATTACCAGTTTTAGACCAAACGCGTATGCAAAGAAGAATATCTTCTGAAGCTTATGAAAAAACAACACAGATTTTCCCGACAATTTTTGTAGATAAAGAAAAAGTTTTAGATATAAACGGTAAAAAAGTTTATATAAAAAGTGTAAATCATAAAGCCCATACAAACAGTGATCTTTACGTTTACATACCAAGTGAAAAAATAGTTTTTGTCGGTGATTTGGTTTTTAATCAAAGACTGCCTTCCTTGCGAGACGGAGACATAAACGGTTGGCTGGAAGCACTTGAGCAGATAAAAAAAATGAATGTGACCTATATTGTTGGTGGTCATGGAACAAATATTGATAAAAAAGCTGTTGATTTTACTTATAATTATCTGAAAACTTTAAGAGATGAAGTGAAAAAAAGACTGGATGACGGGGAAGACATAGGCGATGTTGTCAACGAGGTTACAATGAAAAAATATAAGCATATACCTTTTTATGATTCGATTCATAGACAAAATGTAGAAACAGCTTATAGAATGTTGGAGTGGGAAAGTGAATAAAATATTAGTATTAGTTTTGTTCAGTGTTGTTTCTTTGTGGGGACTTGAGTTTCATAGTTATGAAGAAGCTTTGAAAATTCAGAAAAAAACAAAAAAAATAATTATGATTGATGTTATGCGAACGGATTGCCACTATTGCATAAAAATGCAAAAAGAGGTGTTTGATGACCCTGAAATGTCTGCATGGCTAGAAAAGCGTTTTATTCCCGTAGAACTAAATCTTGATTTTGATGAACTGCCTTTAGGGTTACATGTTTTTTTTACACCGACTTTTTTCTTCGTAGATGAAAATCAAAAAATTGTGAAAAAAATACCCGGTTCATGGAATATTCAAGATTTTAAAGATTTAACAATAAATATAAAATAAGGCACAAAAAATGAAAAAATTTACACTAATTTTACTAAGCTTGTGTATTCTCTCATTTGCAGATACAGAGTATGCGGATCCAAAACCTTCTATAGACAACCCGAGACAAATCGTCTTTTCTGTCACAGAAGATTCTCCTCGTGCTCTTGATCATATACTTAGTGTTGCAAACAATGTTTTAAAGTTTTATGGACCTGAAAAAGTAGAGATGAAAATCATTGCCTATTCAAAAGGCATAAAACTTTTAGACAAGCATGTCAAAGCTACTGCAGTGCGAGTGGATGCACTGATGCAATATGATGTAGAGTTTGTTGCATGTGGAAACACTATGCGAACGCTACATGTAAAGAAAGAAGACCTTGTAGAAGGCTCTGTAATAGTAACGGCAGGTGTCGTAGAACTCATAGAGAGCGTAAAAGCAGGTTGGATTTATATTAAACCATAGGAAAAGAAAATGAAAAAATTAATTATATTGGCAATTGTACTTTTTTGTACAGTTTCACTACAGGCAAAAGGTGATTTACATCTTTTTAGCGTGGACAATAAAGATGGAAAAATTACTCCATACATGATAGAAGAGGCGCTCAATAAGGGTGGCTTACATGTAGAGCTTGATAGTAATATGATAGGACCATTTAAAAAACAGTTTAAAAAGACAAAATATAAAGTTTTTACTCTCATGACATTTTGGAGTAAAAAATATACAAGAGAATTGGTAAATAAGTATCCAAAAGCAGGTGCTTTTACACCGATGGGTATGGGAATTTATCAGGCTAAAAATGAAAATACCTTGCATTTTTCTGTATTAACGGCAGAAGCACAAGCCAAAATATTAGGAATCAAAGATTTGACTGTGCTAAAAAAGATAGAAGCAGAAGTGCTTGCTGTGATAAAAAAGAATTTTCCAAAAGTAAAACAAAGTTATAGTGAAGATAGTCTGAAAACATCGCATAATTTAGTGACGACTTATGCAATGGAAGTTGATGATGATGAAGATCCTGATGATGTACTGGATGAATTTCAAATGAACCTTGAAGCTGGTTTTAAACCATATGGATTTGTTGTTCCTGAATTTATGGACTTAAATGAAGTTCTTAGTGAAGACGGAACAAAAGAATCACCGTATGATTTTTATATCACATACTCTATATGTAAACTGCCGGTTATTTATACTGTTTCAAAAAGCAGACCTGAAGCATCTGCATTCGCACCATGTACAACCATGGTTTATAAGAAAAAAGGAGAAAATAAAGTTGTGGTAGGTTTTCCTGCTGTTTATAACTGGTTGAGTTCTGCAAAAGTACAAGACAAAGATGCAAAAGCGGCGCTTTTAAAAGCACAAAAAGATTTTGAGTCTATTTTACAAGATGTTACAGAGTAGAAGTTTAGGCTAATTTGAGTAGTTTTCCTGCTAAATACCCACTAGCAAAACTCCACTGCAAATTGTAGCCTCCACATGGACCGTCAAGGTTCATGATTTCTCCGCAAAAATATAAGCCATCCATAATTTTACTTTGCATGGTTTTTGGGTTAATCTCTTTGAGTGAAATGCCACCTCTTGTAATCATTGCCATTTTAAAGCCGTCATGTCCGCTAATGGTCAGAGGGGTCCATGCAAGCAAAGAAATGAGCTTGTCTCGCTTTTTACCTCCAAGTTTTTTGTATTTTATGTCGGCTTCTATGTCCCCAAGGCGACATAATTCAAGGCAAAGTGCTTGGGGAAGAAGTGTTCTTAGGAGTTGTAAAACAGTAGATATTTCTTCTTTGGCAAGCTCTTTTTTAAAATGTTCGCGTATCTGCTCCTCGTTTTTTCCTTTTGTCAGATTCAACAGCAGAGGCACTTCGCCGTATTTTTTCAAAAGAGGGGTGACTTCTCTTGCAAAATCAAGCACAACAGGCCCGCGAATACCAGAGTTTGTAAAAATCAAATCACCTATTGCTCGAAGTTTTTTATGTTTTTTTAGGTTGACACGCAGTTCCACTTTAGCAAGGGTATCGGCTTTGCATTGCTTTGTCCATGTCTCTTTTGTTTTTAAGGGCATCATGGCAGGAGAAAGTTCTGTGACTTTGTGTCCGACTTCACTTGCCAGATTATAGCCATCGCCCTCAGCACCTAAAACAGGATAACCAAGTCCACCGGTTGCTATGATGACATTGGGTGCGTAAAAGATGTCAGTTTGTGTTTTTATGCCATCTATGTGATTGCCGGTTGCCAAAAGTCTTGTTGCTCTTTGGTTACATGTAAGACTGACGCCCAGTCTGATCATTTCTTGCTGGAGTCCTGCAATAATGGTTGCAGAGGAGTGTGAAGTAGGAAAAATTCTAAATCCATCAGGGGCATGGGTCTCTACACCAATTTCATCCATAAAAGTCACGAGGGATTTGTTATCAAAGGCTTTGAGCGCATCTTGCATGAAACGCCCTTCTCTTCCAAAACGCGCCATAAAATCTTCGTTAGAGAGTGTGTTTGTCAAATTGCACCTGCCGCCACCGGTGGCTTTTAACTTTGAAGCTATTTTTGAAAGCTTTTCCAAAAGTAGGACTTTTTTGCCCTCTCGTGCCGCAACTATTGCTGCAATGATTCCAGCTGCACCACTTCCGACAACGATGACATCATAATTTTCTTCATTCTTTTGTTCAATCATTCTGTAATTTTAGTATAATTGCATTAATGAAAACTTACTACGCTGATAGAGAAAAATGTTATAAGTGTTACAGACCTAAAAGTTCGTGCATGTGCGGGCATTTTGAGCACATACAAACACAAACAAAATTTGTAATTTTAATGCACCCAAAAGAGTTCAAAAAGGTCAAAAACAACACAGGACACTTCACCCACCAGAGCCTAAAAAATTCTGAACTCTTTATTGGTATAGACTTTACATGTAACACAAGAATTAACGAGATTATTGCCACACATGAGAGCTACATACTTTTTCCTTCGCAAGATGCCGTCAACCTGACGATGACAAACCCAAAAAGAAGCAAAAAACCTCTGGCAGTTTTTTTGGTAGATTCGACATGGAGTTGCACAAAAAAGATCTTTACACAGAGCAAAAACCTGCAAAAACTTAGACATATGAGCTTTACAACAACAAAAACATCACAATATCAAATAAAAGTACAGCCTGATGAAAATTATCTCTCTACGATAGAGTCAACATTGGTTGTTCTGGAATTGTTAGACAAATGGAAAATTGAGCATATAAAAGAGAAGCAGTTAGTTGGCTTTTTAAAGCCGTTTCATGTAATGATAGCGTACCAGCAGGAGCTGATACAAAACCCACGCTCTCATGCGGTACGATTTAAGAAAAGAACGCTTACTTAAATGTCATAATGGCATAGCCTTCATTTTGATACTTAATCGTGTCAAGAAAACTGTTTTTTGATATATGCACAAAGGGTAAGACCTCTTTTGTATCAATGGCATTGGCACTTAAAGACATGGCACAGGCAATGATAGTGACATTTTTTCTTTGTGAGAGATTTTTTAAATAGTTTTGTGCTTGAGCAATACTTTGCACATCCTCATCAGGGACAATCATGTCATAATCTTTAGATACCATGGGTACGCAACCTCCGTGCAGTGTGAGCACGACTTTGCTTGTATCGCCATTTTCCTGCATCATATCTATTGTCTTACCGATAAGCCACATACGGCTTTTTATATAGCTTGCATCATTGGAACTACAATCGTATATGACTTTGTAGTCATTGGCATGAAGCATGAAAAAAGAGGATAAAAAAAAGAATAGAAGATATTTTTCCAAAACCGGGAGTTTTATATGTGCCATTTTAGTTTCCTTTTTCTATTTTATTTTTGTTCGTTAAAATCTGTCGGATCTCTGTACTCTATAGTTGGCAGCAAGTAGGCAGTGACTAATAATATAGTACTGAAAATAAGGACAATAAGCAAAGAATGTCCTGTAATTAAGTCAGTTACTTGTAATTTTCCAAAATTTGCTCCCATAAATGTTTTGATATACGGATAGACAAGTGTAAAAATTGCTCCACCAACCATACTGCCAAGTACACCCACAAAAGCATCTATGCGTCCTTCGGATACTGAAACAAAGAAAGCAGAAGGGCATTTTCCAAGTATTACCAGTCCTGTACCAAAAAGAACAGCACCAACAATAAGCCCTCCTAGTAAAATTGGTTTTACAGCAAAAGTAGCATATCCAGCTTGTACTAAAAAGTAAAAACCTATACTTGAAAGTGCCACAGTAGTCATTGCCATTCGTGGAACTAAAGTGTCCTCAAATATCATAAATCCGGCCATTTTTTCAAATTTATCAAGCCTTGAGTAGAGAATAATTGCTCCAAAACAAAACCCAATAAACAATACTGTCCAAACAGACCCATGATTTGTATTTTTCACTATATCGAACATATTTATAATTTTATCTATAGCTATCCTAAATCAAACTACAACAAAGATTTTTTAATTGTTGTTGATAGTTATGCTCCATTGAATCTAATAGATTTGAGATGAATTTTTTAAATTTTGAAGCGGTAATAAATATCTCTTTT
>Ga0256840_1003357_pt1 | contig 13016 bp, 18 predicted proteins | sample 355202metaG_FD_185969 | JGI IMG/M metagenome (GOLD analysis project Ga0256840, IMG submission 185969) | Hydrothermal vent microbial communities from Mid Atlantic Ridge, Atlantic Ocean - 355-202 | ecosystem: Environmental > Aquatic > Marine > Hydrothermal vents | place: Atlantic Ocean: Mid...
TATTATGTTTGTTCATTTAATTAAATTGTTGATTATCAGTGTAATATACAAATAAAAAACAACTTAACAGGTTATTTATCAGTTAATTATTAAAAAAGGTTATTTAAAAAAGTATGAGTTTGCCCTGTTAAAACTTATTTTTTATTCTGTTTTTTTTTTTTTTGATAAAGTTCAACGATTTATATATAAATCGTTGGACTGTCAAAAATCGTTATATTAAAAGTAGATATTCCAGTTTATGTATGCAATCGTTTTATTGAATTTATCAACTGACATATTAATGTAAGTTGGTTACAATTAATTATCGCGTTTTTCAAAATCTTCATTTTTCTTTTGTCCTACTCTTTTGGCTATAAGATAGATTAGGACAATTCCGATAATAGCGAAAAATAACATTTCAAAAAATAATATTATGTTAATAAAAATCATTTAGCTTAATTTTACTGCTGTTCCATAAGCTAAAATCTCGGAGCATCCTTGCATAACCATTGATGTTGTTAAACGAATATTTACTATTGCGTCTGCTCCTAAGCGTTCTGCATCTTTTACCATTCTTTGCATTGCTTGTTCTCTAGATTCTGCTTGTAGTTTGGTATATTCTTCAATTTCGCCACCAACAATATTTTTAAGACCTGCAAAAAAATCTCTTCCGATGTTTCTTGCTCTTACGGTACTGCCTCTTGCCATACCTAACAGTTCTTTAATTTCTTTATTTGGTATTGTGTCTGTTGTTGTTAATATCATAGTTTTTTGTTTTATTCGATTATTATTGGAGTTCCAGAGTAAAAATCTAATACTTTAGTTTTAAACACAAAATTATACTTTGCATTTATTACGGCTATTTTTGAGTTAAAAAGACGATTTTTCACAAGATCAAAATCAAATGAATTCATTGCTCCTAGTTTGTATCGCTCTTGTGCTATATTAAATGATTCTTCCTGTGCTTTTAAGGAACTTAATGAAGATTCATATTGTTTTAATGATGCTTTAGCATCTAAAAAGGCTCTTTCTATTGTTGTACGTAAACGTAATTTTTCATCTTCTAAATTTTGCTCAATAATTTCCTTATTTATTTTTGCTTTGTTAATATTTGCGGTTGTGGCATTTCCATCAAAAATGGTGTATCTTGCTGTAACTCCTAAGCTGTGTCTGTAATTTCTGTAGTATTGATTTCCTAAATTATTAATAATATTGTTATTACCATAAAAATTTCTCGAAGCATAAGTGTAGTTTGAATTTAAACCATAATTTAGATTTACTGTAGGGCTATTGTTAGTTTTTGCAATTTTAACTCCAAGTTTTGCATTTTCAATATCTAATAACGCTTTTTTAATTTCAGGTCTTGTTGTTGCTGCTTTTTGGTAAATTCCGTCTGAATTACTATAGGTTAATATTGCTTTATCTAAATTAATAGTTACATTTTGAATATCAAAATTTGAGGATGGTACTTGTATAAGTTGTGCTAAATTTAATAAGGATAAATCCAATGCATTTTCTGATGTTGTTAATTGCTCTTTATTTGTTGCTAATGTTGCTTGTATATCTAATAAGTCTGCTCTTGGTTTAACTCCTGCATCAATCAATTCTTGTATTTGATTTGATTGAGCTGTAGTAATTGTTATTTGTTCTTTTGCTAACTTTATGTTTTCTTTATTAAATAATGCATTCAAATAATTATTTGCTATTTGTAAGGATATATTATTCTGTAGTGTTTCTAAATCTAAATTATTTAGTTTAATACTATTTTCGCTCTGTTTTATTAATAGTTTGTTTCTTCCGCCACTATACAATGATAATGATGTGGAAAGCCCAATATTATTAGATGGGTTTGTGTGGTCATATTTATAGTCTACACCAAAATTTTGTGATGCTGATGCAGATACATTTGGTAGTAGCCTTGCTTTTGCTATTGTTATATCTTCTTTAGATGCTTTGGTATTTAATTTTGCTCGTTTTAGAGAGATGTTATTTTCTAAGGCATAGTCAACACATTCTTGTAATGACCATTTTTTCTGTGCATGCCCTAAGTTAATACCTATTATGTATATGACTATGGCAATTATTAATCTATTCATTAGTGTAAAATTTATAGTAGTATGACGTTTTAATTATTAAGTTGTTACAAATTATCTTTATTCTTTTTATATCGTCTGTAAAAAAAATAAATTCCTAGTGCTAAAAACAAATATGGAAATATCATTAAATAGATAATTCCTGTATTAATTCCCTCTGCCATTTTATTATCTCCATTTTCCACCACAGCTTTACACATGGCGCATTGTGCATTTGCTAACTGTGCTATTAGTATAAAAAGTAATACTAGTATTGGTTTTAATTTTTTAATGTACATAATATGGCGAAATCATTACATATACTATTACACCTGTTACTGCTACATATAGCCATAATGGAAATGCAATTCGAGCTATTTTTTTATGTTTTTCAAAATCACTATTTATTGCTCTAGCAAATGTGATTAATACAAACGGTATTACAATAATTGATAGTATAATATGTGTTATTAATATGAAAAAATAGATATACCTTATATTGCCTTCTCCACCAAATGACGTATCACCAGATGTTGCATGATATAATATATATAGTATTAGAAAAATCATAGATAATCCTATTGCGGTTTTCATTAATTTTTCATGTAATGCTTTCCGTTTATTTTTAATTGCCCAAACTGCTACTATTAATAGTATTGCAGTAAAAGCATTTATTGTTGCATAAATTGGGGGTAAAAATACAGGTAGCTCTATATCTAATTTAATGCGAAATAATAATGCTACTACAATTGGTACTAGTATAGATAAGATTATTATTAACTTATTGTAATTATTTTTTGGTTGCATATTTTGCTTTGAATTGTAGTTTTGTTGGAAGTATTTGTATAGTTACTAGTTTATTCGTTTAATAATAATGCAATATCTTCTTTTAGCATTTCAACTTGTTTCATATCTAAACCATCGTAGAATTTTATTGGATTTTCTATACCACCTACTTCAATTTTTCTTGAACGTATAAAGCCTTTTTTATCGATTAATGCGAATAACCCTGAATGTTCAAATCCTCCTTCTGCTTCTTCATTTTCTCCTGCATATAGTTTAAAACCGTTATTGGATAGTTTGTATATAGTTTCTACTTCTCCTGTTAGAAAGTGCCAATTTTTCATGGTTGCTCCTTTTTCTAAGGCATATTTTTTTAATTTTTCTGGATTATCTCTTTTTGGATCTATGCTAAAGGAAACTATTCCAAATTTATCATTTTCAGAAAATGTATTTTGGATTTTTACCATATTTGCATTCATTTTAGGACAAATTGTTGGGCAACTTGTAAAGAAAAATTCGACGATAAATACTTTATTTTCATAATCTTTATTTGTTATTGTTTTATTATCTTGATTTGTGAAACTAAATTCTGGTATATGTTCAAATTTAACTAAGCCTGCTGCTCCTTTTTTTGAATCTAAGATTTCTAGTTCTTTTTTTGTTTTTACAACATTATTATTTTTAACTGAATTCACAATTTTTGGTAATGCATAAATTCCGAATAATAGTATTATAAAAGCAATTCCGATATATGATTTGTTTTTCATGTTAATGGATATTAAAGATTATTTGGATTTTTTGTCTTTATATGGATTTTTGAAAACTTCTTTCTTTTTATTCTTTTTTAATGCTAGTCTATATTCTGCCAATAGTATTTTAACATCATCAATCATTTTTTGATGGATTTCTGAAACTATTTCGGTATTATAGCCATATAATATTCCGTTTGCAATGTCCTCATCTTTGTTTCTGCCTCTTAATGCTGCCTCTTTATCTATAATAAATGCTTTTGATGAGTACATATTTTTGTCAATAGAGTAATCTGTATGTAAACTTTTAAAGAGTGTTTTTATATTTTCTTTTGTGGTAAATACAAACTTCCAATTATTTATATCTGTATTAAAAGCCAATTCTTTTTTTAATTGTTTTGCTTTATCTTTTGTGGTATTTGGTAGTATAACTACAATTTGGAAATTCTTAAATCCATTAAAGTGTTTGTAAATTTTTTCGTTGAGGTTTAATGCATTTGTTTTGTGTTGTAATAATTCTTCTCCAAAAAAACATAATACACTAATATGATTTTTAAATTGTATGTTTTGCTTTGGTTCTAGGCTTACAATATCAATTATATTTTCTTGCAATATTGGTAGTCTTCTAAAATCATTCTTACCTGTTAATATCATCAAGTAAAATACCAGTGGACCTATTAATAATGCAAATAACAACCAGAATTTTTTCATAATATATTGTATAAAAAAATCTGAAAAGTATAATTTTAAATTAAACCTTTCAGACTATTTGTTTATTTGTGTGTTTGTTTTAGCTAAAGGTAGTTAGTGATTTAAATACACCATTAAATGTGCCACCAGCATATCCTCCTTCAACAAGTAAGTAAAACGATAAGTATAGAATAAACATTACTAAAGTCCATACAATAGCTCTTCTAAACCATTTTTTTTCTTCGTTTAAATGCATAAAAAACCATGCAATATAATATGCTTTAACTAATGTTAATATTAAAAAAATCCAATTTAATGGGCTTGTTCCTAAAAATTTACTTAAGTGTAAAGCACTAGGTTTGTATATTCCTAATAATACTTCTGCAAATGTTATTACTGAAAGTAATCCAAATACTTTCCATATTAATGCTTTATGTGATTGTGTGTGTGCCATTTTTTATTTTTTTTATTAAACTAAGTAAAAGAATGTAAATACAAATACCCAAACTAAATCTACAAAGTGCCAATATAATCCTGATTTTTCTACCATTTCATAATGCCCTCTTTTTTCGTAAGTACCAACTAGTACATTAAAAAAGATAATTATGTTGATTAGTATTCCAGAAAATACGTGAAATCCGTGAAACCCTGTAATGAAGAAAAAGAAATCTCCAAATAAGGTTTTTCCGTATTCATTTACTTTAAGGTTAGCTCCTCTTACTACTTGTTTTGATGTTGCTAGTAGGTTTAATGCTTCACTTCTGCTTAGTATTATTTTTGTTTTTGTTGCTCTATCAATCTGTTGTGTACGTAATGATATATTTGGATTGTTTTTAAATCCATCTAGCACTTGTGTCAATGTTACTGCTGGGATACTCGCTTCTTTCTTAAACCAGACACCATTGCTTCTTGTATGTTGTGTACGTTCACTATGTGTTTTTGTTGCAAAACTTTCTAGTGTGACTTGGTGTCCTTCTTTATCTACAAATTGAGCAATCTCTCCACTATTTAGTTGTACTGCCCCATAACTACCATTTATAAAATGTTTCCATTCCCATGCTTGAGACCCTAAAAATATAATACCTCCTATGATTGTTAAAAGCATATAAAGTGCTACTTTATTTTTTTTCATTTGATGTCCTGCATCTACTGCAAGGACCATTGTTACGGATGAAAATATTAATACAAAAGTCATAAACGCTACATAAATCATTGGCATTGATGTGTGCGTAAATGGCACATGTGTAAATACTTCGTCTGCAATTGGCCAACTATCTAAGAATTTAAAGCGCATAAGCCCATATGCTCCTAAAAAACCAGCAAATGTTAAGGCATCAGAAATTAAGAAAAACCACATCATCATTTTACCATAACTGGCGTTAAAAGGTCTATCACCTCCGCCTTTCCAGGTAGTACCATTTGTTTGGTTTGGCATTGTTACTTCCATTATTTTTATTTTAAGTTAGTGTTTTTATAAAATTTTCATAGAGTTAGCAAATATAAAAATCTTATTCTAATATTACTAAAGAACTGCAAGAAAAAATAAAAATAAGAAAACCCATAAGCCTCCTAAAAAGTGCCAAAAAATTTCACCTAATTTTATTCCGAGCATATTTATTGCTGAATATTTACCTCTAAAGTTTTTATATAGTAATACTAATATTACTATGAGTCCAATAATTACATGTGTTGCATGTGCAAATGCAACAATGTCAAATAATGAAGATGCTACGTTACTTTTTGGGCCTGTAAAATATAACCCTATCCTTGTTAACTCCAAATATCCTAGGTATTGAAAAATAACAAATGCTGCACCAAGTAGTAATGATATTGTTAATAAATAGGTTGTTTTAGTTTTCTTTTCATTTTGCATTGCTTTTTTTGCAAAATAAAAACTAATACTACTTAGTATTATTACCAGCGTACTTATGTAAAATACTTTTGGTAAATCAAAGGATATCCAATCTTCACGTTTTTTACTTATTATATACGCACTTGTTAAACCTGCAAATGACATTGTTAATGAAACTAATGCAAAATAGAGCATTTGTTTAAAGGTTTTTTCTTTTTTCTGTAAATCCATAATTAATGTAAAAATTTATCTATTACAAAGATGATTTGTATTAATGTGATATATAATACGCTAGATAACATTAGTTTTCTAGCTACTTTGTCAGTTTGTTCCTTATGCAATTTATAACCATAAAACAACATTACTAAACCTAAACCAAAAATTATTATTGCTGTTATTGGTAATAAGTATAAATCTCCTGTTTTTTTAAATACGGGTATTATAGATACTATAATCATAAATATAGTATAGATTATGGTTAGTCTAGTTGCTACTTGATTTTTCTCTCCTGTTGGCATCATGTTAAAGCCTGCTTTTTTATAAGCATCAAATTGTAACCAGCCGATTGCCCAAAAATGTGGGAATTGCCAAAAAAACTGTATCATAAATAACATACCTGCCTCTATGCCAAAATGATTTGTTGCAGCTACCCAGCCTAACATAAATGGTATTGCTCCTGGTATTGCTCCAACAAATACGCTTAATGGTGTTATTGGTTTTAATGGTGTATATGCACTTGTATATAAAAATACCGATATTGCACTAAACATTGCTGTTTTTGGATTTATTATGTACAGCGATATTAGTCCTAATATTGTTAAAATTACAGCAATTGTCATTGCCATATTCACTGTCATTCTTTTTGCAGGAAGCGGTCTGTCTTTTGTTCTAGGCATTAAACTGTCTGGTTCTCTTTCTATTATCTGATTGTATGCATTAGATGCTCCAACCATACAATAACCACCAAACGTTAGTAATAGTAAAATTTTATAATCTACAGTTTTTACTGCCAATAAATATCCTGCTAGAGATGATATAACTACACTAATAGATAAACCAAATTTGGTTAGTTGTTTAAAGTCCGTTAAAAAAGATATTTTTTTTTCCAAAAAAATGTTTTTAGTTTGAGGTTGCAAATATATTACTTATTCGTAATTGAGCATAGAGAAAATAAAAATATTAAAAAATGTTTTGGATATTAAAAAAATGTATTAAATTTGCACTCGCAATTTTAGGTTGTTCATTTGGAGTAGCTTGTTTTGCGAAAGTAGCTCAGGGGTAGAGCATCACCTTGCCAAGGTGGAGGTCGCGGGTTCAAATCCCGTCTTTCGCTCTGAGTTTTTGAAATTTTGACATAGCTTTTTAGCTACAATTTCAATTCTTCATGCTTGAGTGGTGGAATTGGTAGACACGTTGGACTTAAAATCCAATGGACGCAAGTCCGTACGGGTTCAAGTCCCGTCTCGAGTACAAAAAGGTTTATGTAGTTTTACATAAACCTTTTATTTTTACTAGCCTTTACGGTTATTTACACAACATTTTCCATTCCGTTTTATAAGCCTTAATCAAGGTAAATAACGAATATTTGGTAACTAATTTGGTAACTATATCAAATTTTATTAAATTTGAATAGTCACAATTTCAAATTTAGTTTATGTATTTTTATTTAAAAGATAGTAAGTCAAAATCAGAAAGTTTAATAATAATTAGATTCCATATTGGGAAGGGTAAAGACAGATTTGTATATTCAACGGGAGAAAATATTGCTCCAAAAGATTGGAATTATGAATTGAAGAGTGTAAAACAAAATAAGAAAGGAGTAAAATATGCCGCATTACGAAAGCAATTAAATAAATATTCCGAATATTTAGATACTCTTATAGCTACCTATAAACTCAATGGTATAGATATTACTAAAAAATTATTAAAAAATAATTTTGATATAAAATTTAAAGGAAAGAAAATAGTTAAAAAAAATGTTCTTGCCTATTTTGATGAAATGATTGAAGAGAGGAAAAGTATTAATTTTGCTAAAAATACAATCATTAAGTATCAAACAATGAAAAATTACTTAATACGATATGAGAATTATTTAGATAGAAAATTGACTTTTAATGATTTTGATAACAATTTTTTTAAACGTTGGATAAGTTTTGCTTATGAAGTGTTAAAAATATCTGATAATACAATCAACAGGCAAGGAAGCTATTTTAGAACATTTTTAAAAGAAACAAAAGATAAAGGGTTACATAATATTACAGATTATAAACAATTTGTAAATCTCGAAAAAGAAACAGATCATATTTCACTAACAAAAAAGGAAATATTTGAAATATTAAATTTTGATTTTAAAAACGAATCGCAACAAAGAGTAATAGATATGTTTTTGGTTGGATGTTTTACAGGGCAACGATTTTGCGATTATTCTATTTTTGATAAGACCGATTATATTAACGGAAGGATTGAAAAAAGAGCCATAAAAACAAAAATTAAAACAATCATTCCAGTAGATAACAATATTCATCTAAAAAACCTGTTAGAAAAATACGACTGGCAATTACCAATTATATCTAATCAAAAATTTAATGATATTTTAAAAAAAGCATTGTGTAAAATAGAAAGTTTAGATATTGATATAAAAAAGAATAGTTATCAAGGTTCTAAAACAAATACTAAAATTCTAAAAAAATGGCAAATGTGTGGCTCTCATACAGCACGTAGAACTTTTATTACCATTTGCTTAGAAGATGGTTGGACATATAAAGAGGTTATGACAGTTGCAGGGATTAAAAAAGTAGAAACACTAATGAAGTATGATAAGATAAGCTATGATAGATTAGATAAAAAAGCAAAGAATACATGGTGTTAGGCACTGCAATAAATCAATAAAAAAATATGAAAAAAAACAAAAACAAAAAACTATCCAACCTAATAGCTTCAGAAAAATATTATGAATTAAAAGAAACAGAAAAATATGATTTTTTAGTACAAAATGCTATTTATACAAAGCGAAACAGCACGCCAGAAGATACAAGATATACAGAACATAAAGATGGAAAAAAGCGTTGGTTTTTAGAGGAGTATTATACTGTAAATCCAATAATAATAAAAGATATTATTGCATCATTTCTAAAATGCCCAATTGACACATCCGATATTAAAGATAAAATAGAAGTAGCTATTGCCACCTCATTAGAAGTGAAAGAAACATTAAAAGAATGGTATAAAAAGTATAATGATGTAATTACAGAAAGTGATATTAATCCATTAGAATTTTATGAGGATACTAAAATTAATAGAAGCAAACTAAAAACATATATAACCAACCATTTTAAAAGCCCAACTTGTGGCTGTATGAATCTGCGAAATGTAGAAGCATATATATTCACTATGGAATTAGATTTGTATTCTATCTCGTTTTTTGAAGAATTAATTAAGGTAATGATAAGTATGGATATACTACATTTTTTAAAAGGGCAAACGGCTAATAAAGTAGAAGAAAAATCAAAAAGTAGAATTAACCAACTTACAGTAAGGCAAGCAGTAATGTTAATAGAAGAAATGCAACGCATAGAAAATTGGAGTGAATGTGATGCAACAAAAAAAGCAGTAGTTATTGGTAGGTTAATTGGGAGAGATGCTAGTAATATACGTGAGGTTTATTCAGATTTAGGAAAAAAACCAAGTGAATTACCTCCAAAATTTGGAGAGGATATGCAAGCTGTTATTAAATTGCTAAAAAACAGCAAATTAATTTAAAATTTCACCTCTTGAGGTAATGTCTGAGGTTACCTCAGTATATAAAACTACATAAGGCTAACATAATTTTGACATGTAATTACAACGAAGTAATTATTAAAAATTAAAATTATGAAACAATCAAAATTATCAACAGTACACATCTACGACAAAGATGATTTAGCTAATATCATTATTAGCGGAATAGAGCAAAAGTTAGAAGCTTTTAGACAAAATTTTCAACCAAAAGAACCAACACAATTATTAAACAGAAAAGAAACCGCTGCTTTTTTTGGTGTTTCTACACCTACAATTGATGCTTGGGTTAATAATAAATTACTAATTGCTTACAGACAAGGTAATAGAAAATATTTTAAAAGAAAAGAATTAGAAGGAGCTTTAACTAGAATTGATAGATGATGTTTTTTTATGGAATTAATAATTTTGGTTTGATAAGGTTAGAAGTGAAAACTAAAAAGGTTGTTTGACAGTCTTTTTAGTTTTTATGTTAAAAAAAAGTAAAATTACGGTTTTCCGTAACTATCTATATATCATTATTTTGTACTTTGCGGATTATATTAGTATATTACTAATGTACATTGAATTTTATAAAAGAATACGATAAGCACATTCCAAACTTTTGATTAAATGAAAATTAAAAAAAGTTAAAGTTAAAAACTTCCGATTATTAGAAAATATAGTTTGTAATCTAGAAGATGACATAACACTAGTTGTTGGAAAAAATAATACAGGAAAAACCTCTTTTTTTGAAGCGATAAAAATAGCTATATCTGCTGATGGAAAATTTATTTTTGAAGATTTTTCTCAAAGTACTTATACTACTTTCAAAGCTGTTTACGGCAAGTATTTAGAATCTAAGATAGACGGAATTACAGAAGAAGACCGTGATGAACTTGAAAAACAATTAATAGTTGAAGTTCCAAAAATTAAAATCAATTTTGAAATTCAGTACAATAAAGCAGAGATTGATAAGAGTATTTGAGAATATTTATCTTGAAAAGATATAGGATAGTTTAATATTTATTGTTAAAGAGTCATTTGATTTATAGTGACACAATCATCAAAAAATATTTATTTTTTGATTTCAAACACATTTGCAACACAAATAATTTGATTTTAAACAAAAATTATTTGATTTACGCACATATTTTAAAATAAATCAAAAAAATATTTAATTTTAACTAGAGTTTAAAAATATTTTTTATAGTTTTGTCATTATTAATAACTTGTGTACAATATTTCTTCCCCCTTAAATTGTAGCAGGCTTCATTTTTTTATATTTGCGTAGGAATTAATTATTTTAACGTAAATTTTAAAAAAATGAAAAAAGTATTTTTTATAATTGTACTATTATTTGTACTAACAACATTAAGTTCGTGTAATGACTATGAAAACAAAGCAGATATTGAAAACCTAGGAAGTTATGAAAGCCAACAAAGTCATGAAACCCAAAATAAAGACTCTGGAAAAGATGAAGAACCAGACCCCGATGATAGATAAGAATAAAGTATATGCTTTATTAATTTTTATTGGCGCTTTGTTTTTTAGCATTGCGCCATTTTTACATATTAATATGCCCAAACAGCATGCTGAAGTTGAGGTTTTAAAACAAGAAATAAGAAAAAAAGAAAAGAACTTTGATGATGCCATTTTAGAAAATCGCATATTATTAAAAAAGAATCAAATATCGTCATTAGAATTTCTCAATCTTACTGATAAGGTCATTAAAAGTAAAAAATTATATATTCAAAAAAGTAACAATAAATTAAATGCTTTGGTCGATGCAAAAAGAGTTTTTGGTTTTAAAACACAACGTACCTTTATGATTGGTTTTTTTGTGCGATTACCTTATTTACTTTTTTCATTTACAATTCTTATATTATCTATTAATCGAAAAAAAATTAAATATTTATCAAAAGCTCTTGATTTTTTAATATTTAATTTCTTTTTCATTTCGTTTTATCATTTAGTTTGGTTTTTATGGGACTCGAATGATTTGCCTAAATCAGCATATTACATTGCTATTGCTGTTATATCAATAATACTTTCATTTTTCTTTATTAACCTTGTTAAACATTTTAGTAAAAAAGAAAATATTCTAAAAGAAAAAATACGAAATTTAATAAGCTTTATCACATATAGTAGAGAGAATATTGTAAAAGAGCTAGCACTCAAAGCGAAGCACAATAATAATGTTAATGCTCTTATTGATAAACATGAAAGTGAAATGTGGAAAACTTTAGAAAAAACAGCTAAATAATGAAAAGAAAGGAAATACTTAAAAGACTATCACGCAAATTTTTAATAGATAAAAAGGATAAGAAATTATTAGAAGAATCGTTGCAGGATAAAATAAAAAAAGATATTGAACGAGCAGATGCACTTTTAAACAATCTTTACTTAGAAAAAATGTTGCTCGAAAATGACATCACGAGTCTTTAATTTTTGTGTTTTGTAATGCTTTTAAATTTTGAATTTCCTGTTTAATATTTTCAATATATTCACTCTTAAATTGTAACTCAAGAAACATATTCCAAGTTTCATCTTTTTCAAGTTCTTCCTTAGGGAACTTATACAAATATTTAACTATCTTACTGATAGAAACATCTTCTAATTCAATTTCAATAAACATTTCTCCTAAACCAGTAAGTAGCCAATACGCATTAACTTTGTCAAATGATTTTGCAATCATAGCTAATTTTTCTATATCAGGTTTTTGCTTGCCTTTGAGGTAATTAGAGGCACTTTGATGACTTAATCCTGTATGTTTTGCAAATTCAGCATAAGATTTTATTTTATAATATTCCTTGATTGAATTTAGCCTGTCGCTTATTTTACTCATATACAGATTATTACGTATAATGTTAAATATTTATTTGATTTAATACAATAATTGTATTGTAAAATCAAATAATCATTGTATATTTGTACTGTTCTTAAAGAGGTACATACAAATATATAACTAATTATTAGGCTTACAAAAGTATTAGATAGTTAGCAGGTAAGTATTATCTTTTTTAGGCTAAAATTTTTCATAATAAAAAGCACTAATTAGGGGTGTTAGATAAAAAAATGCCCCTTTAAAAAAAAACAAAAAAAGAAATAAAAATGTGATAGTTACCCCCTTTATAA
>Ga0256840_1003358_pt1 | contig 13015 bp, 12 predicted proteins | sample 355202metaG_FD_185969 | JGI IMG/M metagenome (GOLD analysis project Ga0256840, IMG submission 185969) | Hydrothermal vent microbial communities from Mid Atlantic Ridge, Atlantic Ocean - 355-202 | ecosystem: Environmental > Aquatic > Marine > Hydrothermal vents | place: Atlantic Ocean: Mid...
GCATCTTCAAGAGGATGTGCGTAAACTATTTTAGCACCGTTATGCTGAGACGCTGTCCGCACTGCATAACGTACCATCGGATTATCAGTAGCCAGGCGTGTACCAATAATTATAATTGCATCTGCCTGTTTGACAGCATCCATTGATGCACTGTGATGCAGTTTACCGCTGACACTGCTGTATGCTGACATAAACTCACCATACAGTCTTGCATCTTCATTAAAAAGTTTAATTCCTAACTTCTCTTTTAACAGCTGTAAAATATGTGCCTCTTCGTTTGTAATAATCGAAGAAAAGCGTATGGCATTTGCATTTTTAATTGCTTCAACTGCTTTTTTGAATGCCTCTTCGTCTTTAGACGCACGGTTTTCAAAATCAAATCCGAAACGTCCTGCTCCACATAATGAGTTAAACTCATAATTGTTTTTGACTCTGTAAATAGAATCTTCCCCGTTTATACCGACATGGCGGGTTTCATACTCTAATGCACAGCCTGCAGAACAGTGCGCACATGTAGAAGGAATACGGGAGAGTTCCCATGCATTTGCAGAGTATTGAAAATCACTGCTCACCAAGGCACCGACCGGGCATACTGCGATACATTCACCACAGAACGTACAGTCTAGAGTCTCAGAATTTTTTGGAATAATGACAGAAGAATAACCACCGAATTTTACTTCAATAGCATCATCGCCTATTACTTCATTACATACATGTACACATTTTTCACACATAATACATAATGCAGGATCATAGTTAATCAGTCCCCAGTGCTCTACTTTTCTGAGTTGGTCTTTTGCTGAGAACTCTTGTTGCGCAACACCAAATTCCAAAGTCATATTTTGCAGATCACATTCACCTGATTTGTCACAAACACCACATTCCAATGGATGATTTACATCATAAAGTTTCATGATATTTGTACGCTCAAGCTCAAGTTCAGCTGAGTTTGTTTTTACTTCAATTCCTTCGGTTGGAGGTGTATTACATGAGAGAACCAATCCATCCACACCTTCAACCTCTACAGAACATATACGACATGATGCACATGGCGTTGTTTTTGAAATATAACACATGGTAGGAATATAGATATCGTTTTTTCTGGCAGCCTGAAGAATTGTTTCTCCTTTTACTGCCGTAACATCTTTGCCGTCAATTTTAAAATTTATAATTTTACTCATTTACGACTCCCTTTACGCCTGTACCATTGCTATATAATAACAACGCATACATCTGTCAGCTTCACTTAAAGCCTGCTCCTGTGTAAAGCCAAGGTTTACTTCCGCATTATTATGCTTTCTCACTTCAACATCCAAAATAGAAGAGTGCTCACGAGGAAGACCCGGCAACCAGCCTGTGACTTTCTCTTTTTTATCATATACTTTCAGTTTTACAAGGTGATCTTCCATTATCTCATCATCAGTCAAACTTACTTCACCTGTTTGAACATATCTTGCCATAACTGAAGCTGCACGTTTTGCCTGACCGACAGCATTGACAATAGTCATGGGACCATACTCACAGTCACCTGCGGCAAAGATACCTTTGCGTGATGTCATATAGTCTTTGCCGTTTGTTTTTATCGTCGCCCAAGAGGTCATCTCTATTTCCCACTCTTCGGGTAAAAGGTCTAAATCAGCTGACTGGGAAACAGCCGGAATCAGATAATCTGCTTCTATAGTATACGACTCTCCTTCTATTTTTACAAGCTGTGCACGTCCACCGTTTGGATCAGGAACAAGCTCAAACTTGTCAATCAGAAGTTCTCGTAAAACATCATTTTCATCGGTAGTAATCTTGTTTACAGCCGAGTGAAATAAAAACTCAACACCCTCTTCAACTGCTTCATGATACTCTTCATAGGTTGTGTTGCGTATAATTGTTTTTTCATCACGACGGTATATCATATAGACTTTTTTTGCATTTGCACGAATCGCACAACGTACAACATCCATGGAAGTAAAACCACCACCGACACAGACAACAGTTTTGCCTGTTAAGTCTACATAATCAGTTGTCAGCAGATTCTCTTCCTGAACCTCTTTTGGAATGGTAATACCGTATTTTTCATACAGATTCACACGGTCAAGAAAGTCAATCGCTCCCCAGTATCCCTTAATCTCAGGTCTCTCATTTTCACAGCGTACTTTTTTGGAGATTCGTGTACCAACTGCAACCATTGTTGCATCATACTCTTTTTCAAATCTACGCATATCATCTGCGTTGATTCTTGAATTTGTAATGAAATTTACACCCATATCACGGACACATTCTATGTCCTGATTGTATTTGTCAACCGGCATACGGTATTCGGGAACACCGACAGCCACTTCACCGCCTAAAACAGGAAGATCTTCATAAACATCAACTTCTATGCCCTCTGCAGCAAGATAATAGGCAGTTGTCAGTCCGGCAGGTCCTGCACCGATAACAGCAACTTTTTTATCTATCGGCGGTTTTTTCTCCATCGGATGAAAAAAGCTGTATTCATGATCAGTTTCCCAGTCTGCACCCAAACGTTTGAGAGCCATAATTGAAATAGGCTCATCAAGATTGGTTCTTCGACAGGCATCTTCACACGGATGCGGACAAACACGTCCACATGTGTGTGCAAGTGGCATTGTCTGGCGTGTTGCCTCCAAGGAGTCATCAAAACGCAAATCTCTTACACCCTCAATATACCCGGGAATATCAACATGTGCAGGGCAGGCATCCGTACACGGTGCCGTTATTTTTGCTATGTAGCCGATTTTTTCATCATAATGTTTTGATTTTTTCTTTTCATTGATACACTCCAAGAATGTATCTTCAAAGTGATTCATCAAATCAAGTATAGGATTTGGAACAGTTTTTCCAATCTCACACTTAGAAGTTATCTGCATACTTTTACCGATCTCTTTTAAGTGGTCTAAATCAGCCAATTCACCTTCACCACGAGCAATTTTATCAAGCTGGTCATATAAAATACGGCCACCCCATCTCCCAGGAGCACATCTTCCGCATGCTTCTGAATAGACTTGATACTGTGCAGCATATTCCATCGCAAGACGGATAACATCTACATCCTCATGAAACAACGAAACACCATCCCAGCCGATAAAAGCTTTTGAATCACGGTGATCATCATATTGTGCCGGTAAATTATAAGCTGATTCTTCCCACTCTTCTTGGGGTTTGCCAATATTATTAACAAGCTCACCATTCCAAGTAGAAAAATATACTTTGCTCACATTCAATCCCTATTTTTTCACTACGATAGTCCAGTCGACTTCGTTAAATTTTAATGAGTTATACAGTTCATACCCACACTCTTTTACCAAATCAGCACTTCTTTGAATAGGTGAAAAATCTCCTATTTCAAAAAGAAAAATCAAAGTCTCAGTAGGCTTGTGTTTTTCCTCTAAAATCTCTTTCATACGAGGTTCGAAATTATCTTTTAAGTGTCTTAAGTCATATCGTTTCATTATCTGTCAACCTCACCAAATACAATATTTGTAGTACCAATAATTGATACAACATCCGGAATATAGTGACCCGGTAAAAGATCAGTTAAAATTCCTGTATGCCAGAATGATGGCGCACGAAGTTTCAATCTGTAAGGATACGGTCCGCCCTGAGAATTAATGTAAAAGCCCAGCTCGCCTTTTGGTGATTCTGTCGGTACATATACCTCACCTACCGGTGGTCTCATTCCCTGTGTTACAAGAACAAAGTGCTGCATCAATGAGTAGTTTTGTGTCATTATGTCAATTTTCGGTGCAGAAATATATTTTGGTGCATGAGCCATCAAGTCTGTTTGACCATCTTTTTCACACTTTTCATACATCTCTATACATTGATACAATATTTTTGCACTCTGACGCATCTCTTCCATATAGATGCGGTAACGTGCAAAGTTGTCACCCTTGTCTGAAAAAGGAACATCAAATTCTACTTCATCATAAAGTTCATACGGTTCTTCTTTACGAATATCCCATGCAACTCCGGAAGCTCTTAGCATCGGACCTGTACAGCCCCATGAAAGTGCCATCTCTGTAGAAATCACACCTACTTCTTCCATTCTCATCAACCAGATACGGTTAGAATCCAAAAGATCTTCATAATCTTTGATATTTTGCGGAAGTTTGTTTAAAAACACTCTGAGCTGGTGCAAAAAACCATCCTGCAGATCAAGAGGTACGCCACCTATACGGATAGCAGCATGCGTTAAACGCGCTCCACAGTAGCCTTCTATAATATCCATCAGATATTCTCTTTCACGGAATGCAAAAAGGAAAACTGTCATTGCCCCGATATCAAGTGCTGTTGTTGCCAACCAGAAAAGGTGAGACATCAGACGGTTGATTTCTAACAGCAGCATACGAATAACTTTTGCACGACGCGGTACTTCAAGTCCTATCAGTTTTTCAACTGCAAGAGCAAAACCGTAGTTGTTTGAAGAAGAAGCAATATAGTCCATACGATCAGTTGTCGGCATAAATTCATTATAAATCATGTTTTCAGCCATTTTTTCCATACCACGATGCAGATAACCGATATCCGGATGGGCTTTGACAATCTGTTCCTGCTGCAGATGCAGCATTAAACGTAACTGTCCGTGCGCAGAAGGGTGCTGAGGACCGAAGTTTAATATCAGTTCATTGTCATCTCTGTCAAATGTTATATTTTCAAAAAACGGTGTTAATCTGTTTTTTACCTGTGCCATATCTTATACCACCTTATCTTTGCGGATCATCAATAACCACTGATGACTCTTTATCAAGTTTTTTGATGAGGAAAACGCCGCCTTCTTCCTGGTACGACTGCGTAACTGCCGGTTCATCACCGGTAATTTTTGTACCCTTTGGAACTTCATGCCCAAGACGTGCAAAACGCTCAGAATCATATCTGTCCACTCTTGCCGTATCACGAAGTTCAGGTCCTATGATATCGCGTGCCTCTTTTCCGTAGATTTTATCTACTTCATACCATGCGGCAAATTCATCACCTTCAAGTGGATATGTTTTAAGCAAAGGATACCCTTCCCAGTCATACGGCATTAAAATTCTTTTCATAAACGGATGATTATTTGCTTCAATACCGAACATGTCAAACATTTCACGCTCACTCCAGTCAGCACTTCTGAAAAGTTTTTCAACAGAGTCAACCGCTTCTCCGTTTTTAATAAAATATTTTACACGAATTCGCTTACGCTTTGTCATAGAAAGCATCTGATAGAAAATTTCGAAAGTATCATCTTTTGCCAGCCAGTCAATAGCAGACATTTCTGAAAGCTGTGTATAGGCCAATTCATCTCTCATAAGTTCAAGTACACCGTATATGTCATGAGCATTGATGTATATAACCATTTGTTCAACTTGGATATATGCGTCTTTGACTTCAAACTTTGCTTTAATCGCCTCTAAATCAGCAGCAAAAACCTCATCTTCGTCTACAGATGTTTTTGGTACCTGTGGGGCTACATAAAATCTGTCTGTATAGTATGCCTTTGCCTGTACATTGTCTTTAGGTTTATACGCTCTCATATTACATCAACCTCTTTGCTTTTTGTGCATTTCCCGCTTTGTTTGCACGAATTTTCTTTTGTAACAGCATTACACCGTATTGAAGCGTTTCAGGACGTGGTGCACAGCCCGGAAGATACAAATCAACAGGAATAATTCTGTCACACCCCTGCACTGTCGCATATGTATTAAACATTCCGCCTGTATTTGCACATGAACCCATAGAAATAACCCATCTTGGTTCTGTCATCTGGTCATACAGACGCTTGATAAACTCTGCATGTTTTTTGGTAAGTGTACCGGCAACTATCATAACATCTGCCTGACGAGGAGAAGCACGGAAAATTGTTCCGTAACGGTCGAAGTCAAAGCGTGATGCACCTGATGCCATCATTTCAATACCACAACATGCAAGACCATATGTAAGCGCCCAAAGTGAATTTGAACGCCCCCAATTTACAATTTTATCTACACTTGTCAGTGCTATTGGTAATCCACCATCTTGTGTATAGTTTACTTTATGTTGTGCCATTCTAGCGCTCCTTTTTTCCATGCATATACAAAACCAATTGCCAATAATAATATAAACATTATCATTTCAGCAAAACCAAACCAGCCAAGAACTTTAAAATCTACTGCCCATGGGAACATAAAGACGATTTCAACATCAAACAGTAAAAAAAGCAGTGCAAACAGATAAAACTGCGGTGAAACCCTGTTTGGTTGCTTTGTAATTTCAGGTCCACATTCATATACTGAAAGTTTTATCTTTTCACTATCTTTACGTGCCAATGCACGACTTGCTAATCGAGCGACGACAGTCGTTGTAATAAACGCACCAAATGTTATAACAAAAAGTACAAATACCCCAAAATACGGATTTGCAGTACTAATATGCTCCATATAACCTACCTTTTATTTTAAAAGCTATATTTATCAAAAATATAACTGATTTTTATATTTGTTTTCTAACGATGAAAAACGGTTTTTGTTGCAAACCTAATTTCATTTGTTACTAGAAAAAACAGTTACTGCACTATAGCAAAATGAATATTAAAAAAAAGTTTTGTAGAAGATAACTCATACCAAATGTCACTTATCGCAACACTGATACAAGTAAAGATTTCGTTAGTTTAAAAGAAGCTTTAAAATTATTTGTTTAAAAACCCCATAGATTTTTCACTGTCAAAATTTGCATCTTTTTCACGTTTTATCTCATCTATAAAGTCTTTCAGGGTAAAAAGAGGGTTCTCTCTTACAGCAACTTTGTAGGCAGTATTTTTGATAATGAGACTGATCTGTCCCCCTGTTAAAGAGTACTCTGCAAGTTCTTCAACATCGAAGTTTTCTTCATACGGAGCTTCTTTTGGTAACATTTTTTTCCAAAGTTCAAGCCTTTGTTCTTTGTCAGGCTTTTTGAATTCAATTTTATAGTTGAATCTTCTTGAAAATGCTTTATCTATGTTTTCAAGCAAATTTGTCGTTGCAATAAGCATTCCACGGAAATTTTCAATCTGTTCCAAAAAGATGTTTTGCATCTGGTTGTGCATTTGGTCAGAACCTGTAATGTTTCCGCTGCTTCTTGCACCCAAAAACTGGTCTGCTTCGTTTAGTAACAGTATAGGTTCTGTTTTTGTTTTTTCACTCAGCTCATAAAAAGTATCAAAGATTTTACGGACATTTTTTTCACTCTCTCCTACATACATAGAGAGAATTTTTGAACAGTCAAATGCCAAAACCTGACGCTTTAATGACTTTGCCAAAGAGTATGCCGTCATTGTTTTTCCGGTTCCAGCAGGTCCATAAAAAATTATGCGTGCATCAATGCCGCTCTTTTTGTCTTTTATACCCCATTTTACAAGGCGAGAAACTACTTCTTTGTCCACCTGTTTCATCAGGTTTTCAAGCGTCTCTTTAGTTTTTACATTCAGTACCACATCATCCAAAGATGTTTCCGGCTCAACCAGCTCAAAAATGTCCTGTTCTTCTACCAAAGCATTCAGCTTTAAACGTGTTACTTTTTTTGTTTTTTGCGGGTGAATAATTCTTTGCAGAACATCATCTACTATATAGAAAGAACGACTGATTCCGCCAAAAGGATTCAGCATCTCTTCATAATCAATAATTCCGTTTTTTAAAAGATTTGAGCCCTCTTCCAGCAAAGAACGGTTTTTAATGCGTTCATACTCATCAAGTGAGATTAAATCTATTAAGGTATTCATCTCTCTGAGTGAAGAGTCCGTTGACCCGTACTCTTCACGAAGCAGTGCAATAAAAATCACCTGTTCATAGTTACTCATTTTCTTTTGTTTGAAAAATTTGTCCAAAACAAGATTCTCAGAACTCTGTTTTACCCGTTCTTCTATGCGTTTCTCAAGCAGTTTGAGTTTGTTTTGCAGTCTGTCTATACCAAGAGAGTGTTCATGCACATTTTGACGAATGACACTCATCTTTTGATACAGCTCTATTCTAAAAAACTGATCCTGTAAATACTCCAAATGATCAGAATAGGGTTTCACCTCAGGCAAATCCAAATCCAGTGTTCCGTCCTGTAACAGTTTTAAAAAAGCAGGTGTAAGTCCTACCGCAGTGTTTAAAAGTTCAAGCGGTGTAACATCAGCAATTTTTACAGGAGTAAAACTCTGTTGATGCAGCCATCCGAGTTCAAGAAGACTTTTAAGCTCTCGCAAATGCTCCAGATGCTCATAGTTTTCACTCGTATACAAATCCTGCAACAAATCAAGGACAAGAACATCATCTTGCCCTTTCATGTATCTGTGTGCTATATACTGCAGTATTTTCGCTTCATTGATACTGCATTTTAAATGTATGAATATTTCCGATTTTTCAATCTCTTTTTCGTTTAAAAAGTTAACTAGTGTTTTCAATTATTTCCTTAAAATTTATACCCTAAACCGGCTGAAACAAGGAGCGCTCTCGAGTTACTGAATGTACCATCTACTCCATTGATATTGGGAGGTGTTATAACCGTTCTGTCTTTTTTTATGGAATAGAGTGCCGATAAACCTACATCCATTTTATCATTTATTTGATAACGTCCGCCAAATGAAAAAGAGTATGCATTGCTTCCCGGTGACTCAAAATTCAGTGTTGCCTCCGGCGTTGGTGTTTCATCATATATTGCACCTGCTCTTAATGTTATATCATCCAATTCTTGCGTTATACCCAAACGAAACGTGTTTGTATCTTTCCAGTTCTTTGGTTTCGGATTATCAAAAGCAGCAATCAAAACTGGATTTGAAAGTGTACCGTCATATTCAAAATCAAGAGATTTGTATGCTGACCAGTATGTTTTTTCATATACAAATTCCACCGTTGTTTTTGTCTTCTCAAACGTGTAGGCACCGGCCAGCATTAATGTTGCAGGCAGAGGAATACTCACACTCGCATCACCATTGTATGAACCGGCAGGAATGGCTCCACCCAATGCAGCCGTTGAAGATAATGTAGCACTTCCTTCTACAGTCAAATTTACATTCGAACGGTATGTAGCAGCCAGTTCGAGTGCTTTTGTGGGATGGTACGACAATGCAAGATTATATCCGAAGTCTAAAGAACTGCCTTCAAGGTCACGACTGATATAAGATGTTGCCAAAGGAGATACATTAACAATGGCGCTTTCACTGCTTTTGACAATACCGCTGGTATGTACAGCTCTGAATCCAAATGCCATGGCAAGAGTATCTGTGATTTTATATGCGACACTCGGGCTCACTTCTACAATCTTTAATGTAAACTCCTGAGAAACAAGTTTGGCAGAACCCTCTTCCCACTGTCTGCTTAATCCCGCAGGAACAGTAATGCTTAAACCGACACGCACACCGTTGTCACCGAGTTTTGGAGAAACATAATGAAGTGATGGAAGAATAAAAGTCTGTTTTTCAGAATTTAAATTCTCTGCACCTGTCAAAGTTTTTGCATATGTTCCTTGAAAATGTGTAGAACTCAATCCGACATACATCAAATCTGCTTCTATATGTTGCGTATCCTCCATAAAAATCATATTTGCCGGGTTGTCATATGCTGCATCTGCACTTTTTGTATGCGCAATATTTGCTCCGCCGAGTGCTACAGAATTTGTAGAAGTTTCAGGGATTTTATATCCGCCAGCCATAAGGATTGAAGCTGTCACGAGTGACAGGAACGCTGTTTTTTTCATATTTTTCTCTTTTTTGTATTTTTATGCCGACAATACTATCTTATTTTTCCTCAAAAATCTATAAAGTATGTTATTAAATCCGGAATCGCTACTCAGTGCCGACTCTATATCTCTGCCGGAAGGCCCGCACTGAAGTACGGGTTCCAAAAACAAATGCAATTTTGCAGAAATCAATCCACTGGGAAGTTTCCCCGGAATCGGTACTTCAGTGCCGACTCTGTGTCCCTGCCAAAAAGCCAGTATTGAAGTGCAGGTTCCAAAGGCAGCTGCCTGTTATATACAAAATGAATATAAAAGTTTTATCTCCTCAGCCCATATCGTCTCATCTATCGTCTCAAGTATCAACGGAATATCATCCATACGCTCATCATTCATTATAAAACGAAACGCATCAAGTCCGATTTCCCCTTTTCCAAGAGAATGATGTCTGTCCACTCTGCTTCCCAAAGGCGGTTTTGAATCATTCAAATGCATACCGCTCAAATACTCAAAGCCGACAATCTCGCCAAACTCTTTCCATGTCTTGTCATAGGCTTCTCGTGTTCTTATGTCATACCCTGCTGTAAACATATGACATGTATCTATACAGACACCGATTCTTGATTTGTCTTCTACTTTGTCTATAATATATGCCAGATGTTCGAACCTGTACCCAAGATTACTGCCCTGTCCTGCTGTGTTTTCAATGACTGCTTTAACATTTTGTGTTTGTTCAAGTGCAAGATTAATCGACTCAGCAATGACATCGAGACATTTGTTTTCTATCTCTTGTAAAAGTTTTTTATCTTCTTTTTGTTTCTTTGTCAGTTTTGCCAGATGACTGCCGGGATGAAAGTTGAGTTTGTCAAGCCCCAAAGCATCACAGCGTTCAAGTTCATCTATAAAAGCCATTCTTGATTTTTCGAGTTTTTCAACTTCGGGGTGTCCCAGATTTATCAGATAACTGTCATGAGGCAAAACATGTTTGGGTAAAATTCCACTCTCTCCCAAAGCAGTTTTAAACTTCTGTATCGTCTCTTCATCTAAAGGTTTTGCAACCCACTGTCTCTGATTTTTTGTAAAAAGGGCAAATGCTTTTGCTCCTATGGCTTTGGCATTCATCGGTGCATTATACACACCACCGCTTGCGCTTACATGTGCGCCTACATATTTATGGCATGTCATCTGTTGAGTTCCTTGATTTTGATAAGTATATGATTTTTTTTGTCTTTAAAATAAATTTCCTGAGAGTTTACCCTATATTTTATATCTACATCTGAAGTTTTTATTCTTTGTATAAATCCGTTATCTGTTTTTAAGCTGTTTTTTCCGTTGTATATTGCCCTGCCTAAAAGAATATTTTGCAGTAAAGAAGAAGGATATACCGAGGAGAGATACTCTGCATTAAAACTGCTTTTACTCATACATCCCTCGTCCACACAAATCAAATGATTGATATGAATACGCTGGTAAACATGCCCTGCTACAAAAAGTTCTAATTCGATGGCATCTTCAGTATGTCGCAGATACCCAATATCTGAAAACTTCAGTTTCGGCGATTTAATTATTACTATTTTTGCACTTGTATGCTGATAGTCTTTTATGCTGCAGGCAGAAAAAAGGACAAGAAAAAGTATTAAAAAATATTTCATCTATTTTTGAAGAAATTTTCCGCATTTTTTTGTTGCTGTTCCACCAAACTCTTTAATCTCACGTGCTGTGCCGTTTTTTGCAATGACCTGTCTTTTGCACTCGTCTTTTGCAATGCATTCCTTATTTTCACAGCCTATATCTTCCGGTACCTGTGCCATATCTGCTTTCCTTATTAAAAAAATTTGATGAAATTATAATATATTTTTGTCAATCTGCAATACTTTTAAAAGATTTCTTTTTTCTCTGCTACTGTTAAATTATGAAAATACATATAGATATCGACTGTTTTTTTGTCAGTGCTGCTCGTCTAATCGAACCTTCTTTGGCACACAAACCTGTTGCCATCGGCGGAAGAAGCGATACAAAAATATTTAGCAAAGATGCAAAAAACCAAACTGTCAATTTTGAAAATTCCGGTTCCTTTGTACCGACTTTTTATAAAGCCTATGAAAAAGAAGATGATTTAAAAAGTTTTCAAGATGCAGACGGACGTATCCGTGGTATTTTAACAACTTCAAGTTATGAAGCCCGTGCCTATGGCATCAAAACAGCTATGAGCATTCGTGAAGCTTTGCAACTCTGTCCGCATCTCATCATCAAAGCACCCAATATGTCTTTGTATCAAGAGCTTTCTCACAAACTCCATGACTTTTTAGCACACAAAATTCCGTTGGTTGAGCAGGCATCAATTGACGAATTTTACGGAGATGTAAGTGGCTGGATAGATGAAGAAGAAATACCACAGTTTATAGACAACTTACGCCATAAAATAAAAAAAGAACTCAAACTGCCTGTCTCCATAGGCGCTGCAAAAACACGCTACATCGCAAAACTTGCAACAAGCTATGCCAAGCCTTTTGGGTGCAAAACCATCACACAACATGAGTTTGACAAATTTGTCAACCCTATAAAAGTAGAGGATTTTGCAGGCATTGGCAAAAGTATGAAAAAAAAACTCCACAGCGCACAAATCAAAACGCTAGGAGAACTGCGAAAAAGAAAAGGAACAGTTGAGTCTTGGGGGCCCTATGCAAAAGAGTTGTATAAACGTGTCAACGGAGAAAGTGATGCAGAGATAAAAACAAGCCACACAAGAAAATCCATAGGCATATCAAGAACATTTGACCCTCTGCACGACAGAGCAGAACTATTAAGACGGGTGCATATTCTCGTAAGACATCTCAGCTTTGCTATCATAAAACTCAATGTCATTCCAACTGTTTTTCATCTCAGCATTGCCTATGAAATGCATCAAAAATCTCACAAAAACATCTCTCGTGCCGAAATTTTTACCGAACAGAAATTTGATGCCTTATGTATCTCTCTTTTTCATGAGGCTGACATTCACAAGCGGCTTTGCGTTATTCGTTTAAGCATCAACTGTTCAAGCTTTACAAGAGAATCAAAAAAAGAGCTCTCACTTTTGGGCTTTGAAGAGGAAAGAAAAATGCATACGCTTACATGTAAAGCACAAAAACTGCGTGAAAAATACGGTATGGATACACTCAAATTTGCAAGTGAACTCTAAAATCAGTATCATAATCTCAACTTATATTTTAAAAAACAAAAACTACTTCGAAAAGTAACAATTATCATTATTTTTTCTTATTTTGTACTAAAAATCATTATTTTTCATCACCCCAATCCACTAAAAACTAATACCTAAAAGAGGAGCGATAATTGCTTTAAGCTTCTAAAA
>Ga0256840_1003359_pt1 | contig 13014 bp, 13 predicted proteins | sample 355202metaG_FD_185969 | JGI IMG/M metagenome (GOLD analysis project Ga0256840, IMG submission 185969) | Hydrothermal vent microbial communities from Mid Atlantic Ridge, Atlantic Ocean - 355-202 | ecosystem: Environmental > Aquatic > Marine > Hydrothermal vents | place: Atlantic Ocean: Mid...
ATGCCGGAGAATGTCTTCGGCCAGCCCAAGGGCCTTTTTAAGGGTCTGAAGCTCTTCGGTAGACTTACATTCTCTAAGCCTCTCTACCAGCTTACCACTAGGCTCGAAGGCCACCGAAGGTAATTCCTTTTTAAGGGCCTTGTAGTGGGCTACAGATAAATAGTCTTCCTCAAATAGGAGGCGTTTTATACCCAAGGCGGGCAGAAGGGTACCCAATTCCTTTACCAGACTGCGTTTATAAATTATAGGCTCCATTAAAGGGCTACACTCCTGAGCCTCTTCACGGTAGCGTGCATCTGTTAGTACAAAGGCCTGTTGAGGGGTGATCAAAAGGGCACCACTTCTTTCCACAAGACTTACGTCTTCAGGAGAAAAGCCCGAAAGATAACGCCTGTTTTCCGGGTTTAAGACCAAAAAAGACGCTTTTTTGCGCGCCAGAGAAAGACGCAGCCGACGGAGCCGTTTTTTTAATATGGACGGGGCATAGAGGTTATTTAGAGACATAATCTCTCTGCCACTGCAAAATTTCGTCCCAAATAGCCCAGGCTATTTTATTCTTTGGCCCTTTGGGTACTGATTTGGTCGTCCCTTGACGGCTAATGATCAAGACCTCGTTTTCTTCGGCGTCAAAACCGATGTCGGAGCGAGAAATATCGTTGGCCACTATTAGGTCGAGACCTTTTTCTTTGAGCTTACGCTGGGCCTCGCTTATTAACTGAGGCCCTTCTTCCGCGGCAAAACCCACAACAACCTGATCTTTGGCCCAAAGTTTTATTTGCTGCAGGATATCTGGAGCCTGAACCAACTCAAGACAGAAATGAGGCCTTTTTTTGAGCTTTTTATCAAGCGGTTTGGCCGCCACAAAATCCGCCACCGCGGCAGCCATTATTATAATATCTACTTTAGAAAGATATTCTCTTACGGCTTCAAGCATCTCTTGAGCCGTCTCCACATGTAGACAAGTAGGTCCTACAGGCGGGGGCACACTAAGCGGTCCATGGATAAGATACACCTCTGCCCCCCGCCACCAGGCCACCTGGGCCAGAGCACACCCCATACGTCCCGAAGACCGGTTTGATATGAAGCGTACCCGATCGATGGGTTCTCGGGTAGGACCGGCCGTAACAAGGACGCGGTGGTCTTTTAGATCGTGGGGGCCAAGTAGCCTTTTGGTAAATTCTACAATTTTACGGAGGGAAGGTAGACGACCAGGCCCGATATCTCCGCAGGCCAGGGCACCCGTTTCGGGAGCAAGAATGGTATAGCCAAATGATCTTAAGCGCTTGATGTTCTCCTGAGTCGCGGGATGAGACCACATGAGTTCATTCATGGCCGGACACAATATTACCTTGGCCCTGGAGGCCATAATGGTGGCAGCCAGGATGGAAGAGGCATCGCCCTGGGCCAAGCCGGCAATAAAAGAGGCACTGGCCGGAGCCACTACAATGGCTTCGGCCCAGGCGCCCCAATGAGTATGGGGAATAAGGCCCCCTAAAGGACGCAGGAAATCATCTTGCACAAGTACCTTCTCTTTGCTTAGGGCCTCTAGTACTAGCGGAGAAACAAAGGCCTGGGCCCCAGAAGTGAGCATGACCCGTATCTGCGCCCCTTCTTTCTGAAATAAACGCAATAATTCAGGACCCTTATAAGCAGCAATACCACCGCTAAGACCAAGGAGTACCTTTTTGTCTGTAAGTTCCATGATTAGGGAGATTGTTGCTGCTGTACTTCACTGGCCCATATTTGCACTTCGGTGTGCCCAAAACTGCTTTCGGAAATATATACAAAACAACAACCATTGGGCCGGTTAAAGGCCAAAAGAGTGTCTTTATATCTTATGCTTCCGTTTAGAATCCACCCCCGGGCCTCGAGCTGACTCTTGAAAAAGGCTACTAAAGAATCGGTCTTAATACGCCCTTTGAGGGTCAAAACTCCCCCTATATAAGTATTAGTCTTGACCACCATGGACTTTTCTTGCACCACTTCCATTCCCCGAGGCACAACAATGTCGGGAAACTCTGTACCCAGATAAAGGGGTTTAGGGGGTACGACCGGGGTGTTTACTTTAGCACTCTTTTGGGCTGTATTAAGGGTACAGGAAACTAATACCAACCCTAATAAGAGGGGTAAAAATGTTTTTTTCCACATGATAATCCTCCTTTGGATAGCTTACCTGATTCTCAACCACCCTATCCATGATGTCAAGTAACCGATTATTTGATTTAACCCAGAATTTTGGTATGAGAAAGGGCAAACATTATAGGAGGTGCACCATGGAGATAAAAGAGCTCCTTTTGCAGATAGGTAAAAAAGCCAAACAGGCGGCTCGCAAGCTACCCACACTTTCTACCAGAGAAAAAAACAAGGTCTTGCGTTTGGTAGCCCAAAACTTGCGTTCGCAAAAGGCCTACTTACAGGAAGAAAACCAAAAGGACCTGGACCTGGCCCGTAAAAAAGGTCTCTCGGCAGCCTTAATAGATCGCCTGACCCTCTCGGATAAGGTTATTGAAGCGATGGCCCAGGGGCTAGAGGAAGTAGCAGCTCTACCCGATCCGGTAGGCGAAGTGGTAAAAATGTGGCGTAGGCCTAACGGACTTTGGGTAGGACGCATGCGGATTCCCCTGGGGGTTATCGCCATGATTTACGAAAGCCGCCCCAACGTCACCATTGACGCAGCAGGTTTATGTTTTAAGAGTGGTAACGCCGTTATCCTCCGGGGGGGCTCAGAGGCCATTAATTCTAACCTGGCCTTAGCTCGTATCTTTCAAGAGGCTTTACAAGAAAGCGGGGGGCCTACAGAAGCGGTACAGGTAATTCCCACCACCGACCGGGCGGCGGTACAGGAAATGCTCAAATTAGAAGAATATATCGATCTTATTATCCCCCGCGGAGGGGAAGGTCTTATTCGCTTTGTGACCGAAAACGCACGTATGCCCGTACTTAAGCACTTCAAGGGAGTGTGTCATGTATATGTAGACCGACTGGCCGACCTAGAAATGGCTAAACGTATCTGCTTTAACGCCAAGGTACAGAGGCCTGGGGTATGTAATGCCATGGAGACTATGTTAGTACACGAAGCCGTGGCGGAAAGTTTTCTGCCCGACATGTGCGAGGATTTTCGTCGGGCAGGGGTAGAAATCAGAGGCTGCCCCCGAACCTGTGCCCTTGTACCGTGGGCCAAACAGGCCACCGAAGAAGACTGGGATGCCGAGTATCTGGACCTCATCTTGGCGGTAAGGGTAGTAAAGAATATGGATGAAGCCCTGGACCACATTGCCCGCTGGGGTTCTAATCACACAGAAACCATTGTCACGACCGATTACCAGAGGGCCTTGCGCTTCTTACGCGAGGTAGACGCCTCGGTAGTCATCACCAACGCCTCTACCCGCTTTAATGACGGCGGTCAATTGGGCCTTGGAGCCGAAATTGGTATCTCTACCACCAAGCTACATGCTTATGGCCCTATGGCTTTAGAAGAATTGACCACGACCAAATTCATCGTATTTGGTGAAGGTCAGATCCGCGAATAAAAATGACGGCCCGGTGGGGAATCCTAGGAGGCACCTTTGATCCGATACATTTGGGGCACCTTCGTGCTGCCGAGGAGGTATACGAAGCTCTTCGGTTAGAAAAGGTGCTTTTTATCCCTGCTGGGCAGCCCCCCCACAAATACCGGCCCGATTTGTCGCCTTTTGAAATTCGGCTCCAGTTGGTAAAAGCAGCCATTAAAGGAGTAGACTATTTTGAGGCCCTCGATTGGGAGGGGCTGCGACCGGGACCTTCCTATTCGGTGGAAACTCTAGAATTGCTTAACCGTAGTTTTGCGTGTGTGGATTTTTATTTTATCCTGGGCCTGGATGCCTTTGTGAGCTTTGGTTCCTGGTACCGTTTTCAAGACATACTGTCTTTTACGCATCTGGTGATTATTTCGCGGGGCCCGGGAGATATCGGCCTTTTTCAAAAAACAGTCCAAAAACTATTTCCACAGGCCCTCCCAGAGGCCTCGTTTTGGCGCCTACCTGAAGGGAAAACCATACGGTTTTTGCCTGTTACGCGTCTGGACATCTCGGCCACCAAGATTCGTTCTCTGGTACGTCAAGGCCGCTCTCCGCGCTTCCTCCTCCCCGAGGCCGTCTGGGAGATTATCAACAAACAAAAACTTTATACAGCCTAACCTCTGAGCTTGATATTACTAAGAAACACAACATAGATGACCTTTAACATAACAAGCGTTCTTGACCCGTCGTGGCAAGCGCTCTATTGAGGCACAAAGTGCCAAGAGCGTAACGAGGAATCTAGATCGCTTCGTCGGCCACGGCAGGCCTCCTCGCGATGACCGGTGTGGGCGGGAACGGGCGTACAAGTCGTCTCACCCTACCGCTGGATCAAGTAAAAATGCTCCCGTTAACAAAGGGATTCCTAACCTATTCAGGCAAACTTTTTGCATATCTTCAAAATTAAGAAAAACCCAAAAAGGAGGGAGCACCATGAAACGCTACATTGTTTTGGTCATTGGTTTTCTCTTAATGATAGGCGGTAGCTTATATGCTCAGAAGCCAGGCCCAAATACTTCACCCTCAATCAGCATCCCCTTAATTAAAGAATACAAAGTACGTAAAGGCACGGTAAAGTTTCCCCACGGTAAACACTTTCTTGATTATCAGCTCCAGTGCAGTGTGTGCCACCACGAAAAAAAGGTCAAAAAAGACGACAAATTTGTCCCCCAACCGCTGACGGTAAAAAAGATTAAAGAGTTAGAAGACCAAGGGAAAAATCCTTTCCAGTGCAAGACCTGCCACGGCAAGCTCAACAAAAAAGACTTCCGGAAGCTCTTTCACAAAAACTGTTTGAAGTGTCATAAGGCCCTAAAAACACAGGGGAAAAAGGCCCCCACAAAGTGTCGCGACTGCCACATCAAAAATAAAAAGCGTCAAATGATTGAAGGTTGTTAATATTTACGGGGCCGGGAACCCGGCCCCGGTTGCCTGCAGACTTAAAAGCCGCTAATCTAGCTCAAAAATAGAGCTATCTTTTCCTTTTCCAAATTCAAGATGATCAAAATAGTAACACTTTGGTTACTGACCTTACTCTTTTGGGGATCAGCCCCCTTGTTTGAAAAATGGGCCCTTCGCTCCCTGGATCCCCTTTTGGCCTTGGCCGTACGCACAGGCATAGCCGCCTTAGTTTTAATAGGGGCTTGTTTCCTTAGCCATAGGGTTTATCAAATAAAGGACCTTACGGCTCAAGACCTGGTCGCCTTGGGTGCCAGTGGTTTACTAGCCGGCGTCTTGGGCATGTTTACCTATTTTTCCCTCTTAAAAACAGGTCAGGCCTCTAAAGTAGTCCCTTTGACTGCCGCTTATCCCTTGGTCACGGCTATACTTTCCCTTTTGGTCTTGAGGGAAGACATATCTCTTATGCGTCTCTTAGGAATAATTATTACGATTCTAGGCCTTATCATCCTCCAGCGGAGTTAACCTTCCTAAGACCGATTTTATAGTCCCAAGAGGGGCTAAATCTTTTTCTTGGTTAAAGGCAAAGGCTTACCTTGAGCATCTACGGGGCCACGTTCTATAGGAGAAGAAATGATCTTTTGAAACTCTTTGGGGTTTAAATAATGTGGTGTATAGGTCTCCCCCATTTTTTGGAGCCACCGCATAAAAATCCGCAAGTGGTTACGCGAGGCCTTCATCAGGTTGGCATATAACAACTTTATGTCTTGGTTGTCTGTTTTCTTCATTTCTTGTTGGAGATCGTATATGTCCATTTCTTCTACCTGAGCACCTACTTTTACTGCGCCTCCAAAGGACATCATGCCCTGACGTACAAGCTGGGTATATAGCTGGGCCAGCTTTTTGTCCTTAAAATAGCCCATACCCAATTTTTCTACGGGATCTTTGAGACCGTACTTGTCTAATAATAGCTTTACCATATCCATATGTCTCTGCTCGCTCTGATAGATGTTATAGAATACCCGGAGCTGCCAGCGTTGGAACAAGGTGAAATAAACGTCTCGGGCCAGTTTTTCTTCCTGGCGCATATGAAAAAGCCCCTGCTTTTCCGCAGGACTCAAGGGCTGTTTGGGCAGGGCCTTTATCATCTTAAGGCATCGGTCAGCCACCCCTGTATCTTTAAACGTATTGGGTGGAAAGGCCCAAGCCGAAAAAGACAATAAAAAGACAAAAAATACCGCTAACCCAATTTTCTTCATCGTTATCTCCTTATAAGCTATAAATTTTTGTTCCCCCCACCTTCCAAGGCAGCTAAATACTGTCTAGCTACGCCAGCATAAAAACAAAACTCAACTAAGAAAAAAGTTTAATACGCAAGGTTATTCATTCAAGGACAAATTATGATTTCTATCTCATTAAGATACAAAACAAATAGCCCTTTGAACATGGTCATGGCAAGTGTGTCTCCTTTCGGGTCATGGAGAAAAAATGTTACTTTTGGTCATGGCACGCGAAGCGAAACAAACTATTGACAGAGGGCAAAATATTTTTAAGACTCCTAACAAAAGGAGGGGGTTATGGGAAAAAAACGCGTCCATGTCTTTATTTCCGGCCGGGTACAAGGTGTATTTTTTCGAGCTTATACTAAAGAAGAAGCCGATCGGCTGGGTCTTAAGGGATATGTGCGCAATTTGCCCGATGGTCGGGTAGAGGCTGTTTTTGAAGGCGAGGAAGAGGCCATTGAAGCCATGATTAGGTGGTGTCATGTAGGCTCGCCACATGCCAAAGTAACCGGTGTAGAAATACACGAAGAACCCTATACCGGCGAATTCAAAGAGTTTGAGATAAGGTATTGAGGTTATGATCGACAACGATCGTCTATCACAAGAGTTTTTAAGACTGGCACACATAGAAAGTCCTTCCAAACACGAAGGGAAGCTGGCCCAATATCTGGAAGGGACATTTAAAAACCTAGGGGCACGTTGTCTTTTTGATAACTCTGCTCCAAAGACTGGTTCAGAAGTAGGTAATCTTATTGTAAAACTCTCCGGCAATGCTTCCGGCCGCAAGATCTTTCTGGCTGCGCATATGGATACTGTGGAACCTTGTCGTAACCCCAAAATTTTTTTAGAAAACGGCATCTTTAGAAGCGATGGACGCACTATATGTGGTGCAGATGATAAAAGCGCGATAGCAGTCATGATCGAGGTGGCCAGAGTCCTCCAGGAACGAAGACTTCCCCACCCTCCCGTAGAATTCATCTTTACCACGTGTGAAGAGATAGGATTATTAGGGGCCAAAAATTTGGATTATACCCTGATAGAGGCCGAATTCGGGTATGCCCTTGATAGTGAAGACCCTGACCAACTAATTAACCGGGCCCCAGAGGCCATACGTTTTAGCCTTCAAGTATTAGGGCGAGCGGCCCATGCCGGCCTTTGTCCTGAAAAGGGCATAAACGCCATAAAGATTGCCGCCCAAGCCCTGGTTAAGACCCCGGTAGGACGTCTGGATAAAGAAACTACCGCAAATATAGGGATAATTCGTGGGGGCAACGCCACAAATATTGTACCAGAAGAGGTAGAAATTTTAGGCGAAGTACGGAGCCATCGCCACGAGAAGCTTGAGTCTGTTTGGGAGGGGATATTACAGGCCTTTGAAGAAGCCGTGGCTGAGCATCACCAAGAAGGTCCCCGCCCGGCCCTTAATTACGAAAAAATACAAGACTATCCCCTTATGTATGTACCTGAAGGACATCAGGTGATCAATCTGGCCCAACGAGCAGCTTCTAAATTGGGACGTACCCTGCAAATTACTTTGACCGGTGGAGGCTCCGACGCCAACATTTTTAACGGACAGGGGCTTCCTTGTGTAATCCTTGGCACAGGGATGCAGCAGGTTCATTCCACGGCCGAATACCTAAGACAAGAAGACCTTGTGCAGACAGCGGCCCTTGTCCTACAGATTATCCTTGAAGCCGCGGCAACGTAACGGTTACCCGTAAGCCTCCTTCAGGTCGGTTGGCAAAGTCTATTTGCCCCCCATGAAGAATAACTATTTGGCGGGCAATGGCTAAACCCAGACCAGTACCGTGCTTTTTGGTCGTATAAAAGGGTTTGTATAACTTTGATAGCTCTTCCTCAGGCACCCCAGGGCCCTGATCTTCCACGCTAAAGCTTACCGTGTCCTGTTCTGCGTCTTCCTGTGAACGAATGATGATCTCCCCCCCAGGAGGTGTGGCCTCAGAGGCATTATTCAATAAATTCCAAAGTACCTGTTTTAGACGTTCCTTATCTCCCCGAGTATAAAGGGGTTTCTCGGTTAAAAGCAATCTCATCTTTTGGCCACGTTTTTTTATCTGGTATTGGGCCAGGCCAACCACTTCGGTAATAACTTGGTTTATATCTATCTGGTCTCTTTTTAGAGATAATTTTTTGGTCTGAGAAAGCATATTTTGGATAATGTCTTCTAAACGTTTACTTTCCTGCATTATTAACTCGGCCCTTTTGGCCAATTCTGGTTGGTCCCTTAAGAGTTCAGTAAGAAGCTCGCCGGCCAGGCGCAGACTGGTAAGGGGGTTTTTTATCTCGTGGGCCATACTGGAGGCCAGTTGAGCAGCAACAGCCATGCGTTCACTTTCTATCATTTTTTGTTGGATCTCGTGGAGTTGAGAGGCCATTTCATTAAGAGCCTGAGCTAACTGTTTAATTTCTGGTGGACCTTTTTCTGGGGCCTTGACCGTTAAATCTCCCCGGGCCATGAGCTTGGTGACTTGTACCAGCTGTTTTAAAGGAGCAGTAATCCAGCGTGTTAATAACCAGCTGACTACCAGAGAGAAGACCAGACCACAAAAGGCCATATACGAGAAGCCAAAAATTAGCTCTTTTTGTACTTTTTTATCAAATTCCGTGGGCAGTAAAAAACCTACTATACAAGCTATATCTCGATTCAAATGGGTATAAAAAAGGGCAAAACGATAACTCTTTTGGTTGAACAAGACCTTTTCGGTGACGATACGGCCCTGGTAAACTTTTTCTAAGATAGACGAAGAAAGTTTTTGTAAGGTTGGGGGAAAATTTTTGGTAGTGCTAGCGAGGAGCTTTCCGTCTACGCGATACACAAAGGCCTCGCCTTTCATAATATATTTTAGCTTAGCCAGGGTTCTAGCATCTAAAAGGTTGTCGTTTTGTATCATAAAACGGGCTAAACGAGAGATGTGTTCATTTTCTAGGGCCTCGATAATATCAGAAGAAAAACTAATGGATGTATAAGCAAAATAAACACTTATAAACACCAAAAGGGCCGCAAAGGATATAAGAAACTGCCTATACATTTTAGCTTATCAGCTTTAGTTCTTTTAATAAATTTTGTAGCTCAACAAAGCTCTTTACGTAATAATCGGCAGCTAGAGAGGGATTCTTATAGGCCACAAAGGGTACCCCCACCGCTTGGGTTAGTTTTTGGTCTACTTCGGAGTCTCCCACATAGAGCGTCTCTTCAGTCGCCACGCCAAATTGTTTGAGAATTATTTCTAAAGCACAGGGGTGGGGTTTGGGTTTAGGGCTGACCAACGCGGTGACTACTAGATCAAAATAGGGAGTAAGTTGGAATATTTCGAGTAAGCGGCCCATAGTGGTAGTGCGGTTGGTGGAAATAGCGGTTTTAACAGGGGGTCTTACGGCCTCAATAAGACTTTTGATCCCTGGTTCAAGCCGCATAAGGGGCAAAAATTTTTCGTAATTTAGCTCTTTTTGGAAGGCTAGGGCCTTGGGAAGCAGGTCGGGATAATTTCTAAACAGGTATCTCACCGACTCTTCGGCGGTATGCATGTGAACAAAGGCAAATTCTTCCTCACTAAGGGGAGGGCGGCCAACGGCCTGAGCAATACAATTGTAATAGGCACGATTGGCCTCTTGTGAGTCAAAAAGCACCCCATCACAGTCAAATATCAGCAATTTCAAGGCCCTAACCATCTCCCTAACCTGGCTCTCTAATAAGATTCTAGGTGATATGCCCCGTGTTTAATACGCACTATAATCATAGAATCTGTACCTAGACCGCAATGATCTTTGGGACTTAGCCGATAAATACCTGATATACCCACGTAGCTTCTTTCTTGTTCCAGGGCATCCCTTATGGCTTGAGGATTAAGCCCAGCCCTTTTGATAGCTCTGACCAGCAGGTTTATAGCATCCCAGGCGTAACCAGAGTGGGTATTAATGGGGAATTGTTTATCTAGTTGATATACGTCTTTATATAAATGAACAAAATGGGCAATTACTGGTTTTTGAGGGTCAGAAGGGGAAAGTTCGCTCCAGGCAACAAGTTTGGTGGAGGGCATAAGGTTTCCTTCCGCCGCTTTACCAGCAAGTTCTATGTACTTAGGGCCAGGCAACCCGTGACACTGAAACAGAGGCACTTTAAGGCCTAATTGCCGGGCATTTTTGGCCACAATGGCCCCTGCAGGGCCTATCGTCCAACAAATAATTACCTGAGGCTTAGCGTACATAAGCCTACGTAATTGTCCGCTCATGTCGGTATCTGAGGGGTTAAATGACTCCCGGGCCACTATTTGAAGGCCAAACTGGGGCGCCAGTCTCTCCAGCCAGCGACGACCGTCTTGTCCAAAGCCGTCAGAGGCCGTAAGTATAGCTACCCTCTTTAGTCCCTTTTTCTCTAGGTAGGCATAGATCTTTTTTACGGCGGTAGATGAGCGCTGAGGGGCCTTAAAGATATAGCGCGCACTACCAAAACGCTTTCCTTCCATTATCACCGGGTCTCCTCCCACCGTCATCACTATAGGAATACGAGCCCTCTCGATAATAGGTTTAATAGCCATACCTGTGCCGGTGCGGGTGGGGCCAATGAGGGCGATTACGTGTTCGACCTCGATCAATTTCTTTACCGCCATAACCGCCTTGGTTGGATCACCTTCGGTATCAGCCATAATAAGCTTAAGGGGGTGGCCGTTAATGCCTCCGGCCTTATTTATCTCGGCCACCGCCATTTCCGCTACTAGTTTGGTGGGAGTCCCGATAAAGGCTGCTGGCCCAGAAAGGGCAAAAAGGGCCCCTATTTTGATAGGACTCTTGTCTGCCGCTTTAAGGGGGTTTATACCGACCAAAAGGGTTATGAGCATTAAGATCAAGACGCGCATAAGACCCTCCTCCTTTTATCTTTATGGGACTTTCTATTTGGTAACAGAGGTCGTAGCGAAGATCAAAGATTTTTAGTGCCGACGCACCAAAACATAACGGCTTATGCCTTCCAGGAGAGTCCGTGTTTGGCTTTCGGGAAAATCAGACAAGTATTCTAAGGCCTTGGCTATATGTTGCTCAGCACGTCGGCGTGTATATTCAAAACCTTGGTAGCGGTCTATCAGTTTTACGGCTTCTTGAAAAGTTTGAGGGGTTGGTTCTTCATCTCTAATAAGACTGAGGATACGTGTCCGATCTGCGGGGGTGGCGCGTTCCAACGCCACGATTAACGGAAGGGTAACCTTGCCCTCTTTAAAATCGTTGCCCACTTCTTTCCCTGTTTCTTGAGTAACTCCCAAGTAATCTAAAAGGTCGTCGGTGATCTGAAAGGCCAAGCCCAGGTGTCGGCCAAACTCGCGCATTTTCCCCCGGTGCCAAGAGGCCTTTTCGGCAAAAATGGCCCCTACTTCACATGCCGCTGAAATCAGGGCCGCGGTCTTTCGAAAGATAACTTCGTTATATTCCTCTTCGGAGAGTTCTACATTGTCGCAATTTATAAGCTGCAAGACCTCGCCCTCACTCATAAGGGTGGTAGTGCGGGAGATCACGTCTAAGATGGCCATGTTTCCTTCTTCAACCGCGATACGAATGGCCCTAGAGTAAAGAAAATCTCCTACCAAGATAACAGCTTGGTTGCCCCACAATTTGTGGGCGGCCTTCCGTCCGCGTCTAAACTTTGCGTTGTCTACTACATCATCATGGAGGAGAGTGGCGGCGTGGAGATATTCAAACAATACGGAGAGCCGGTAAGTCTGAGCTGTATCTTTTTGGCAACCACATAGCCTGGCCGAAAGCACCATGAGCAGGGGACGCAAACGTTTACCACCGGCAAAGAGGATATATTGACTAACTTCGTTAATAAAAGGCACATATGAAGAAAAATTGGCCTGTAAAACCTCTTCTATGCGTTCAAGATCTCCGGCAATGGCCTGAAGTATTTCCTCTTTGTTGATCATGAACCTTCAACTTAGCAAAAAGTATATCTAATTCAACCAATATTTCCGTCCCAAATAGATTTTTCTCCCACCCCTCTCCCTTGGAAACAGGGCTTAGGGTAGCGGAAAAGATGGAACATTACCGTGAAATGACGTGGGCGTACAAATAGCCGGGACGAGCTCATGAAATTGCTCTGCTTCGCTCGCAAGGCCACTTTGTAAAGTGTCATCTATTTATGCTTCTATTAAAGACGTGCTCCTTAGAGTTATAGAAGATCATAAGGTTAAGGTTTAGATTAAAGAGAGACCTTTGCAAACACCTGGGATCTGTTCCTATTTTTCGGAACGAAAAATAGGAACAGATCCTTGTATATTTTGCTTGAACGGGCCTTAAGAAAAGATGTTTTGCAAAGGTCTCTAAAAAACAAGTTGTTAAATAATAAACAAAGAGACCTTTGAATAATTGTCGAGATCAGTATTGTAAGCACAACCGCAAGGGATCCGTTCCCATTTTTCGCTACAAAAAATAGGAACGGATCCTTGATCAGGGAGCTGGTATTGCGAGAGCCTTTTTGCGTGTCATGCGAGTGAAGCGCAGCAATCTAATGAGATCACGCAGGCGTACAAATCGCCTCGTGATGGGCGAAGGGCTCAAGAAGCTCCCATTTTTGTCATTCTGAGGGAGCGCAAGCGACCGAAGAATCCAGAGGTCGATTAGTTGTAAAAGTTTAGACTTTATCTGACAGTCAACCCTCGAGAGTGTCCATATAACTGTGTAAATTTCATCCCAGCCTATCCTCGAATAAAATGGCTATCTGGCTATAGACCGATGGCCAATCTTTCATCGGCCGAGTCCATTTTTTCTCCAGA
>Ga0256840_1003360_pt1 | contig 13009 bp, 12 predicted proteins | sample 355202metaG_FD_185969 | JGI IMG/M metagenome (GOLD analysis project Ga0256840, IMG submission 185969) | Hydrothermal vent microbial communities from Mid Atlantic Ridge, Atlantic Ocean - 355-202 | ecosystem: Environmental > Aquatic > Marine > Hydrothermal vents | place: Atlantic Ocean: Mid...
TATATCTTAAGTTACCGCTTTCGTAGGCATCATTCATAGCCATTGGAATGGATGCGGCTGAAGTATTGCCATACTTGGCAACTGTTAGGACAGTTTTTTCTTTTGGGAAATTTAGTTTATCTCTGACATACTCTATGATACGATAGTTTGCCTGATGTGGGATAAATCTATCTACATCACTACTTTGCAGATTATTTCTCTTTAATATTTCTATAACATCTTCAGTCAATGTTTTGACTGCTATCTTAAAGGTTTCATTGCCAGCCATTTTCATATAGTGCATCTCTTTTTCTATAGTCTCTAACGAGGCAGGATATTTTGAACCGCCGCCGGGAGTTATAAGAAGATCGCCATATGCACCGTCGCTTGCGGTCATTACATCCAAGATAGCTTCCTCTTTATCTTCAGTTGCACTTATCAAAGCTGCGCCTGCACCATCGCCAAAGATAACACAAGTTGTTCGATCTTTATAGTTTGTTATAGCGCTTAATTTTTCAGCTCCTATAACAAGTACATTTTTCTTAAGTCCTGACTCTATAAAGGCTTTTGCGATAGACAAAGAGTAAACAAAACCACTACATGCAGCGCTTATATCAAAAGCCATAGCACCCTTTATGCCTAGTTTATCTGCAACCCCACAAGCAGTTGAGGGCATACAAAAATAGTCAGGACTTATTGTTGCTACTATGATAGCATCAACTTCACTTTTGTCGATATTTGCTCTTTCAAGGGCAACCTTAGCAGCCTTAAAGGCAAGATCGCTTGTAGCTTCATCTTTTGCTGCTATATGTCTAACTTCTATGCCGGTTCTCTTTTTTATCCACTCATCACTGGTATCTACTATTTTTTCCAAGTCATGATTGGTTAGTTTTTTTTCAGGAACATAAGCACCTATCGATTTTAATGAAGCATACATCTGTTAACCTTTTACTCTTTTAGCTCTTTTAGTTTTTCCTCTATATCTCTATTGATATTAGAGCCTGAAAAATTTATCGCTTGAAAGATAGCATTTTTTATAGCTTTTTTATTGCTCTTTCCATGACTTATTATAGCACAACCATTTATCCCTATAAGTGGGGCTCCTCCATATTCGGCATAATCAACCTGTTTTTTAAGTATTCTAAATACTTTTCTCATTAAAATTGCACCGGTTATAGCAAGAGGTGATTTTCTGACATTTTTCTTTATGATTTTAGATATGGAGTCTGCTACACCTTCGCTTGTTTTTAAAAGGATATTGCCTACAAATCCATCACACACCACAACATCTACACTGCCGTCAAAGATATTATTACCTTCTATATTGCCTACAAATGAGTGAAGCTTTTCAAGCATCTTATAAGCCTCTTTTGTTACCTCATTTCCTTTTGAGGACTCCTCACCGTTAGATAAAAGTCCCACTTTTGGGTAGCTGATATCAAGAAGATCTCTTGCATATATCTCACCCATAACACCAAACTCAAAAAGATGACCGGGCTTGCTATCAACATTTGCTCCAACATCAAGCACAAGGGAAAATTTATTGTTTAGCGTAGTGGGCATCAAAGTAGCGATAGCCGGTCTGCTAACTCCTTTAATCCTTCCTATCCTCAAAGTTGCAAGGCTCATAGTAGCTCCACTATGACCGGCAGATACAACACCATCAGCCTTTTTCTCTCTAACCAACTCCACAGCTTTGTATATGGAGCTCTCTTTTCTCTTTAGTGCATCTGTTGCTGCATCTTTCATATCGATAATATCATCAGCTTCAACAACTTCTATATAATCTTTATAGCGAAGCGGTATGGAGGATGTTATGATATCTTTTTTGCCGACAAGTATAGCTTTAAACTCTTTCTCATCAAGCGCAGCAAGTGTTCCCTCTATGATTGGAGCGGAGCCATTGTCTCCGCCCATTGCGTCTATTGCAATAGTTTGCATTAGTTGCTTTTATATTCGCCGGTAGTTTTATTGATATAGTGAGGCATTCTCCAAGTTCCATCACTATCTTTTACAGGTCTTGGTAATGTAACTTTATAATGTGTTCTTCTTTTTGCAGCTCTTGTTTTGCTGACTCTTCTCTTAGGTACTGCCATTTTACTCTCTCCTTAATATTTATTAACTAATTTCTCTTTATTAACTAATTTCTCTTTTTGCAAAGAAAAAATTTATCTCTATTTTAGCATTTTCCAAACTATCACTTCCATGAACTGCATTAGCATCAATGCTCTCGGCAAAGTCAGCTCTTATAGTTCCTTTTGCTGCCTCTTTTGGATTGGTTGCACCCATAAGTTCCCTGTTTTTAGCGACAGCATTTTCACCTTCTAAAACCATAACTACTACAGGACCACTGGTCATAAACTCAACTAACTCTCCAAAAAAAGGTCTCTCGGAATGGACTGCATAAAAAGCTTCAGCATCTTTTTTGCTAAGTTCAACTTTTTTCATCGCAGCAATTCTTAAACCATTACTCTCAAATCTATCTACTATCTTACCGATAACACCCTTTTTGACTGCATCAGGCTTTATGATAGAAAGTGTTTGCTCCATAATATTCTCCATTATTTATATATTTAATGCCTCAAAAGCACAAAACTTAAAAAAGCCGGTAATTATACCATATTTTTTTTAAGATTGGGATAATATCAAAAAAAGAGTATGAAAAAGCTTAAAAATGTAGGATAGATTAAAAACTGATAGTAGACAAGGGATGAGAATAAGCTCACCCCTTGGGTTTATAAAATTATTCAGCTACCGGAGTGCCGACTTCACCTCTGTCTTCTTTGCAAGTTTGGCCCTCTTTACACTCATCCCAAACTATACATCCTTCAGTAGGACAAGCTTCGGCACATGCCGGAGCATCATTATGTCCAACACACTCTACGCATTTATCAGCGTAAACATAATATATCTCTTCTCCTGTTGGGTTATCCTCATCATCAACTATAGCTTCAACAGGACACTCATCTATACAAGCTCCGCAGCTTATACAAATATCAGTAATTTTTACTGCCATTTTAACTCCTTTAAAAATTTGTAAAAACTATACCAAATTTAAAATAAAAGTGGCATTAAATACCCAGGTACTCTTTTATTTTATCAACCTTATCAGTTTTTTCCCAACTAAACTCATCTAGTTCTCTGCCAAAATGACCGTAACTCGCTGTTTTTTGGTATATTGGTCTTAATAGATCTAACTCCTCTATGATACCTCTTGGAGTCAAGGCAAATATCTCTCTGACACATTTTTCAAGTTTTGAGTCTTCAACCTTTGAAGTTCCTTCGCTGTTGACCATGATAGAAACCGGTTCAACAACTCCAATTGCATACGCCAATTGTATAGTTGCCTTTTCACAAACTCCACTAGCAACCAAATTTTTTGCAATATATCTTGCCATATACGCCGCACTTCTATCTACCTTCGTAGGATCTTTTCCGCTAAATGCACCTCCGCCATGTGGACAGTACCCGCCATAAGTATCTACTATGATCTTTCTTCCTGTAAGACCTGCATCACCTTGAGGACCACCTATAACAAACCTGCCTGTAGGGTTTATATGATATTTTATATTATCACAATCAATACCTTCCGGCAACTCCGGCAGAACTATCTCTTCGATAACTGCATCTTTTAGCTTAGTATATGGGACATCCGGTGAGTGCTGTGTAGATATAACTATGGTATCGATAGCTTTTGGCTTGCCATCTTCATACCTTATACTAACCTGAGCTTTTCCATCCGGCCTTAAAAATGGCAAAACTCCACTTTTTCTTTTGGCTGCCAACCCCAAAGTAAGTTTGTGAGCCAAATATATAGGCAGCGGCATAAGAGTATCGGTCTCTTTACATGCGTATCCAAACATAAGGCCCTGATCGCCTGCTCCTATTTCGCCATCAGCCTGGTCAACTCCCTGGTTTATATCAGGGCTCTGCTCTCCAACACCATTTAGCACACCGGCACTTCTATAATCAAATCCAAAATTGGCATCAGTATAGCCTATGTTTCTTATGACTTCTCTTGCAATCTCCTGCATAGGTGCATAAGCCGTCGTTTTTATCTCGCCGGCAATGATGCAGTATCCATTAGATAAAAGAGTCTCACAAGCCACTCTTGCCTTTGTATCTCTTTTTATAATATAATCAAGCACTGCGTCACTTATCTGATCAGCCATTTTATCAGGATGACCCTCAGTAACGGACTCACTCGTAAATAAAAAATCTTTTCCCATTTTTTTTTCCTAAAAATTATTTTTGTGATTATACCAAAATATATTTAAATTTTCTTCTTTAAGATTTATAAACTATAATTTAAAAATTGGTTTAATAAATTTATGATATAATTTCATTGTTAATAAAATTTATTATTTAGGAGTTTGCAATGATCGTAACAAATAAGGCGCCAAACTTTACTGCAACTGCGGTACTAGGCAACAACGAAATAGTTGATGATTTTAATCTATATGAAAACTTTGGAGAGAAAGGGACAGTTGTTTTCTTTTATCCGCTTGACTTTACTTTTGTCTGTCCATCAGAGATCATAGCTTTTGATCACAGACTTAACGAGTTTACAGATAGAGGTATCAATGTCATAGGAGTTTCCGTTGACTCACAGTTTTCCCACTTTGCATGGAAAAATACTCCGGTTAGTGAAGGTGGTATAGGTCAGGTTAGATTTCCTTTGGTAGCTGACCTTAGTAAGCAAATAGCAAGAGACTTTGATGTTCTTTTAAATGATACTGTTGCGTTAAGAGGATCATTTCTTATAGATACCGATGGCACAGTAAGACATGCCGTTATCAATGACCTTCCGCTTGGAAGAAACATAGATGAGATGCTTAGAATGGTAGATGCTATGCTATTCACAAATGAGTATGGTGAAGTTTGTCCTGCAGGATGGCACAAAGGCGAAGAGGGAATGAAACCTTCAACAGACGGAGTTGCCGAGTATCTTGAAAAACACGCCAAAGAGTTATAGTATATTAGGAGATTAGCACAAAAGTGCTAATCTCTTCACTTCTGTTATGATAGTTGAAGCAAAAGATAGAGATTTTGATGGAATTTGGAATATATAGATGTTTAAGGAGTTATCCTTTTAGCTATTTGCTCTGGTAAGATACCGAGACTCTCCTCAACAGCTTTTGTATTGCCATGCTCTATAAAATGATCTTCATACTCAAAACTTACGAGATCTATATCCTTTATACTCTCTTCATTTAACATCTCTAAAATAGCTGAAGCAACCCCGCCTCTTTTTGCGCTGTCACTAAAAATAAACCATTTTTTATACTCTTTTGATAGATTAACAAGCATCTCTTTGTCAAGAGGTTTTACAAAGCATAGATCAAGTATTGCAGGATCCAACCTATCTTTTATAAGTTCAAAAGTTTCACAAGCTCTACCTACCCCATTACCAAAACCGATAAAAAGTATATCTTTGCCATCTTTTAAAAGTTGAGCTTTTCCTAATTCAAAGGGCTTTGAAGCAAATTTGGACGAATCCAAAAATGCGCCTCTTGGGTATCTAAAGGCACAAGGAGTTTTCATATCGTAAGCAAATTTTATAGCCTCTTTCATACTTTTTTCATCCCGTGGCGCAAAGATAGTCATATTGGGTATTGCTCTAAGATAAGATACATCAAAAGCTCCTTGATGCGTTTCTCCATCTTCTCCGACAATACCGGCTCTATCTATCGCAAAAACCACAGGTAAATTCATCAAGCAGCAATCATGGATAACCTGATCATAAGCTCTTTGCAAAAAGGTGGAATAGATCGCTATAAAAGGTTTAAAACCCTCTTTTGCCATGGCTGCCATAGAAGTGACTGCATGCTGTTCGGCAATAGCCACATCAAAAAATCTTTCAGGAAACTCATCCATACATTTTTTTAAACCTGTTCCACTTGGCATAGCAGCCGTAACACCGACTATATCTTTTTTTTCTCTTGCCAAGTCACACAGGGCTTCGCTAAAAAGAGTGGTAGCATTTTTGGCACCTTTCTTCTTTAAAGGCTCACCGGTTTTTAAGTCAAACGGTCCTACTCCATGCCAATTTTCATAGTAACCTTCAGCTTTGGCATACCCTTTTCCTTTTAGTGTTTGTGCATGAACTATAACCGGCCCGCTAAACTCTTTAGCAACTTTTAGTGTCTCGATTATCTCCTTTAAATCATGCCCGTCAATAGGTCCTATATAATCAATACCAAGCTCTTCAAAAAGCATACCCGGAGTTATCAGTTTTAACCAGTCTTCCATCTTCTTTGCCATATATGCCGCACTGTCCGGAAAATGCTCAAGCACCTTTTCCGTAAACTTTCTAAATCTCTGATATGAGTTTTCAGCCATCTTTTTTGATAAATATTTGCTAATTGCCCCAATAGGCTTGGATATACTCATCTCATTGTCATTTAGAATGATAACAACCGGATACTTTTTGTCTCCTAGCTCATTTAACGCCTCATACACCATACCGGCACTCATAGAGCCATCCCCTATAAATGCTACAGGGATCCTATCCTCAAGTCTAAGCTTAATCGCTTTTGCTGCACCGACTGCCAAGGAGATGGAAGTGGAACTATGCCCTGCAACAAAGTAGTCATAACTTGATTCTTTTGGCTTTGTGTATCCGCTTATCCCTCCAAACTGCCTGAGTGAGTCAAACTTATCAGCTCTATCGGTTAATAGTTTATGTGCGTAGGCTTGATGGGATACATCAAAGATAAAAGGATCCTTTTTAACATCAAAAACATAATGCATTCCCACTATCAAATCGACCGCACCTATAGGAGAGCTTAAGTGCCCGCCATTTTTACTAACGGTTTTTAATATGGTTTCTCTTAGCTCTTCGCTTATTTTTTTTAGCTCGTCGATACTTTTCTCTTTTAAATTTATCATTTTTCTACCATTAACAACTGTTTTGCCTTATCTATTCTTGTTTTTATATCGCCGTCAATATTGCCCATCTCACTAAAAATTACGGCTCCACCTTCACTGATTGCATTATCTTTTGAAATCTCTATATTCGATTTATCGGTAAATTTACTCTTTAAATAGTCGTAATCTTTTGGATTTACCTTTATCTCTATATTTGTAGCATTTTTTATATCTTCGATTAATTTTTCGGCTAAATTATAAGCTATGATTTTTGAATCACTTGAAATCTCCTTTGCTATCACCTCTTTAGCAATCTCTAATGACACATCGCTCAATTCACTTTTTAAGTTTTCCATATAGTTTTTACACTCACTATATAGAGTATCAACTTTCTCTATGGAGCTAATATATTGGGTTTTTAGCTCTTCAACTTTTTGTTCACACTCTTTTTTAGCCTTTTCAAAACCGATCCTCTCGCCCTCTTTTAGTGCCTCCTCTTTTGTCTCTTTTATCCTGCTTTCAAACTCTCTTTGTCCCTCTTCTATCTGCATTTGCAGCTTGATAAGTTCGCTGGACATTTTATCACTTTTTTCTAAAAGTTCGGCTATAAAGTCATCTTTGGTCTCTTTTGAAACCTCTTTTTCTTCGATTATATTTTTAGTATCTATTTCTTCTGTTTTTTCATTTTCTTCTTGAGATTCATAATTTTCGTTTTCACTATTTAGTGTAGAGCTTAAGATTTTAAAATTGTATTTTTTTATTAGATGTTTATCCAGAGATTTTGAATTTATTACATTTTCCAACTTCTTATCCTACTCTATCATCTCGTCAGATTCACCTATTTGGATCACGCCTTGCTCAGCTAGTTTTTGTACCTCTTCAACAATCTTTCTTTGAGCCTCTTCAACATCTTTTACTCTAACAGCCCCTAAAAATTGCATCTCTTCCAAAAATGCATCTTGTGCTCTTTGGGACATATTTCCCAAAAATTTATCCCTTAATTCATCCGGAGCACCTTTTAAGGCCACCATAAGATCTTTCTTGTCAGCAACCTTTAGTATTTCTCTTATGCTGTTATTGTCTAGTTTTATAATATCTTCGAATGTAAACATCATGTCCTTAATAGTAGTAGCTAACTTTTCGTCTGTCTGTTCAATCAGTCCAAGAGTTGACTTGGCCGCTTTTTGACCAAGTCTGTTTAGTATCTCTGCTACTGCCCTTGGTCCGCCAACTTCAACTTTATACGAGGTGAGTGACTCTAATTTACTTTCTAATATAGTAGAAACTCTCTTGATAATAGAAGGAGATATATCTCCAAGATTTGCCATCCTTATTGTCACTTCACTTCTTAACTCATCCGGAAAAAAGCTCAGTGTTTCAGCTGCATTTGTCGGATCCATGTGAGCCAAAATCAAAGCAATCGTTTGAGGATGTTCATTTATAATAAAGTCAGCCAACTGCTGAGGTTTAACCTGCTCAAGATAGCTAAAGCTTTGTGCATTGTCTATGGACTTGGATAAACTATCAAGTATTTTTTGAGCTTCTTCCGGTCCTAATGTTCTATATAAAATATCTTTTGCATAATCAAGACCACCGCTTCTTATATATTGATTGGATTGAAAAATTGCATAAAACTCTTCCAATATAGCAGTTGCAATCTGCTTATCAATATCTCTTGATCTAGCTATATACTTTGATATTTCAGTGATTGCTTCTATATCCATGTGCGAAAAAAGATTTGCTGTTGCATCTTCTCCAATCTGTATTAAAAAAATGGCAATTTTTTCAGCCATTGTTAGGCCATCATAAACCGCCTGCTGCTCCTTGTTGAGTTTTATCAACTTCTATCCTTTTTCCATATTTTTAAAAGTTGTTTCTCTTTCTGTTTTAAAAAGTGACTCTATGATGTTTGCCACATCTTCTGATTTGTTATCTACTATATTTTTTAATTTATCCAGGAGAACATCATATTTGACCTCTTCTTCATTAAATTCCCCTTCTATGCCCAACTGCTCTTCAACTTTTTTCTTCATTTCTTTAAATTTATCCAAGGTATCTTCAGCACTCTCCTCTTCATCAACAATTTTTCTCTCTAGCACCTCTTCCTCATCATCATATGTGCTCTCAACCATTTTTTGAGTAAATGGAAGTATAACTTTTTTGTAAAACACAAAAAGCACAACCACTACAAATATAAACTTTAGAAGCGGTATAACAGGTGATAGATACAATCTGCCTTTATCTACAAAAGTTTGTGTTATAGGTGCATTTCCTGAACTTGTGACGGGTTTAAATTCAAAACTGCTCACAGTTACTTCATCACCTCTTTTTTGGTTATATCCTATTGTTTGCTCGACAATCTTTTGGATTTGCGCCAACTCATCTTTTGAAAGAGGCTTAAACTCTTTGCCTACTATATTTCCCTTTTTATCTTTTTTATCAACATATTTACCATCCACTACAACTGCGGCTGTTACTCTTTTTAGTGTGGCAAATTCACCTTTAGACTTTGAAACTGTTTTTGATATCTCATAGTTTGTTGTAGTCGTACTTTTTGTGTAAGTCTCTTTTTTACCGCCACTTTGTTTCAGACCCTGAACCGGTCCTATATTACTGACAGCTCCGGGAACCCCTCCGGTTTGAGCCGGAGCACTACCCTCTTTTTTTATCTCTAAACTCTGCTCGCTTCTTGGTACCGAGTTTGGATCATATACCTCACTAACTACGCTTTTTCTGTTAAAGTCAAAGTCCATACTCACTCTGGCAACTACTTTGCTCATGCCTCCTACTATCGGAGCCAAAACTCTCTCTATCTTTTTTTCATAATTTTGCTCATAAATCTTTTTATACTCTATTTGCGCCTTTATGGCATCACTGTCAAACTCATCATTTTCCCCCCCGAGCGTTACACCGTTTGGGTCTATCACTTTTACATTTTGAGAAGTCAATTTGGGAACAGATGCTGCTATAAGATTCTTTATACCTATTATCTGCTTGTTTGATAGTTTTGTCATAGGCTTTAAATATACAACAACCGATGCAGTAGGAGCGATACTTTTTTCGGCAAAAAGGCTCTCTTTGGGAAGCGCTATGTGAACTGTTGCTTTATCTATAGGTTCAAGCCCCTCAACAGTCCTGGAAAGCTCACCCTCCAAAGCTCTTAGATATTTTATCTGTTGCTCAAAATCAGTACTCCCAAAATTTTGCTTATCAAACAGCTCAAAACCTACTTGGTTATCTTTTGGAATACCCTTGGCAGCGATCGCAATTCTCTCTTTATAGACAACATTTTTAGGTACTTCTATAGTACCTTCATCAACCACTTTATAGGGAATATTATCTTTTTCTAACTGCTGCAATATAAGAGCAGAGTCTGCAGGTGATGTTTTTTCAAAAAGTATAGCATAGTCGGAACTTTTCTTATTATTGTATAGAACAAGAAATACCAAAAACCCTATCAACACAACAAGTGAAGAAGCTATAACAATTTTCTGTTTTTTAGATAATTTTTGAATCGTATCTGTTATTTGCTGAAAAAGTACCTTAAAATCCATCACTATCCTGCATTATAAATTTTCTCGAACTCTTCAAAAAATCTACTGTTATCTCTCTCTTTTCCTATGGTTATTCTAACGGCATTTAATCCATATGAATTTAAATCTCTAATTATTATACCTTTTTTTAGCAAAGAATTTGAAATTTCCGAAGAATTTTTATCATTTTTCAGTAAAAAAGTTATAAAATTTGTGTAACTTTGTATATATTTGATACTTAAGCTATCAGCAAACTCTTCATATCTTTTCATCTCTTCAAAATTTTTTTTGATACCATTTGTAACAAATTCACTATCTTTCAGTGCTTCTATTGCTGCCTTTAAGCTTAGTGTAGTGATATTGAAGGGTGGCCTCATTTTCATTAGATTTTGGATAATTTCACTATTTGATATACCATAACCGACTCTCATACCACCCAAGCCATAAGCTTTTGAAAATGTGCCAAGATAGATTGCGTTTGGAAATTTATCTATCAAATCTTTTGGCTCTATTTTGGTTTTTTCATCTTTATATGAAGAAAACTCCTGATAAGCTCCATCTATTACTACCAAAGTGTTACTATCTATCTGCTCTATAAACTCATATACATCTTTTTTACTTAGGCACTCTCCAAGTGGATTATTTGGCAGACATAAAAAGATTATCGATATATTCCCACTGTTTTTATAAATATCCAAAAACTCTTCCAAATTGTGAGTATCGCTTTTTGTTTTATATATATTGGTCCCTACACCCTTGGCATATATCTCATACATGGCAAAAGTAGTTTTTGCCATCAAAACCCCATTTTTGTCATTTGCTTTGGCTCTGACTATAAACTCAAGTATTTGATCACTTCCGGCACCAATTATAAGATTTTCCTCTCCTACTTCAAATCTTTTTGACAAACCATCTTTTAACTCATACATACTATCATCTGGGTAAAGATACATCTTATCACATATCTTTCTAACAGCCTCTACGACCTTTGGACTACTACCATAAGGGTTTTCATTACTTGCCAACTTTATAACATCTTTAGGCTCTATCCCATACTCTCTTACAACAAGCTCGATAGGCTTTCCAGCCAAGTAGTTTTTTATACTTTTTAACTCTTTATTAAAATTCATCAGATTCCTTAATTCTTAATTCTTCACCTTAAAATCCATTTCGATTTAAACTTCTTCAAAACGGATTCAGGGACGCTACCCCAAAATCAAAGATTTTGACCCTTCCGCTGCATATGTTTTGCAGAAATTTAAATCTCCATTCTCTAACTATTTACCTATTTGCCCCCATAAGACCATGATTTTATTACTTATTTGTGTCAACTTTGTTGACATGGGGGTTTAATTCTTAATTCTCTCCACTTAACTCTTAATTTATCAATTATTGACCGCGTAACTCCCGAGCCACTTTATATCATAGTCACTCTTTAGTATCCTTTGAACATTCTCATCATCCACATACCCCTCAAAATCGAGATAAAATACTGTCTCAAAGCTACTGTTTTTAAGTGGTCTTGACTCTATCTTTGTTAGATTTATACCCTCTTTTTCAAATTTTTGCAAAAATTTGACCAAACCTCCGGGTCTATCTTCGGTTTTTGCCAGTATCGAGGTTTTATTTTTTTTAGCTCTATCTGTTTTAAAGTCGCTCAGTATTAAAAATCTGGTCTTATTGGCAAGATTATCCTCAATCCTGTCAAAAAGTATAGGAAGTTTATACATTTTAGCTGCTATTTTAGAACATATTGCGGCTGAAGAGTTATCTTTAAAAGCCATCTGTGCTGCTTCAGCGGTGGATCTTGTAGGGATAAATTCAACATCTAAAAGCATATGCTCTTCAAGAAAAACTCTACACTGATTGTAGCCCTGTGGGTGAGAGTATATCTTTTTGATGCCCTCCAATGAGTCATTGAGTGATGCGAAAGAGTGGTGTATATCCATAACAATTTCGGCTACTATTTTAGAGTTATACTTCCCAAGACAATCAAGAGTAACCCCGACAATACCGTCTGTATTATTCTCTATAGGTACGACTCCATATTTTGCCTCTTTGTTTTCTAAAATTTTAAAAACAGACTCAACCGAACTAAGCGATAGATAATCAGCATAAGCGCCAAATCTACTCTCTGCAATTTGATGAGTAAAACTACCCTTTGGTCCGAGATATGCTACTCTTTCCGGAAGTTCAAGATTTCTGCTAACTGCAAAGATTTCAAGATAAATTGCCTCTATAGCCTCATCACTTATAACACCTTTTTTTTGCGATTTAAGCCTCGATATAATCTCCTGCTCTCTTTCAGGTCTATAGATAGCACCACCGGTTTTATGTTTTAAGATACCCACATTTTTTACAACTTCCATCCTCTTCTCAAGAAGTTCCAACATGGTATCATCGATCCTATCTATCTCTTTTCGCAACTCTTTTAAATCCATCACTTTCCTTAATCCTTAATCCTTAATCCTTAATCCTAAATCCTTAATTCTTAATTCTCTTCCAGTCTTATCAAATCTTCAAAACTCTCTCTTCTTCTTATGACTCTATCACCATTTTCATCTACTGCAATTTCAGCGGCTCTGCCTCTTGAGTTGTAGTTGCTGCTCATTGTAAACCCGTAAGCA
>Ga0256840_1003361_pt1 | contig 13008 bp, 13 predicted proteins | sample 355202metaG_FD_185969 | JGI IMG/M metagenome (GOLD analysis project Ga0256840, IMG submission 185969) | Hydrothermal vent microbial communities from Mid Atlantic Ridge, Atlantic Ocean - 355-202 | ecosystem: Environmental > Aquatic > Marine > Hydrothermal vents | place: Atlantic Ocean: Mid...
GCAACAATCAATATGGATGGAACGGCAATCATGCAAGGTGTCGCCACCGTATTCATAGCCAATGTCTACAATGTTGAACTAGGAATCTCAGGTTATTTAACTGTCATACTCATGTCTGTGCTTGCCTCAATTGGTACAGCAGGTGTCCCTGGTGTCGGCTTGATTATGTTATCAATGGTATTCACACAAGTTGGATTGCCTGTTGAAGGTATCGGCCTGATACTGGGTGTTGATCGCCTTATGGATATGATTAGAACCGCAGTAAATGTCTCTGGTGATGCAACTGTATCAAGTATTGTTGCCAAGAGCGAAGGGAAAATGGATGTCTCGATTTTCAATGATCCTAACGCAGGTATCTATGAAGAAGAAGATATACATCTTGATGAAGCGGTAGAAGCAGAAATGCAAGAAGTCCTTAAGGAAACACATGACAAATAGTAATCCTGTTATGATTTCTTAGCATAAAATAAAGGCAGGTTTAACCTGCCTTTATTTATTCTGAATCCATTATCTACATTGAACTTACAGATTCAGACTTAAAAGAATCTTTACTACCCATCCCCCCTGTTTTTTACATATTTTGTTTTCCTTAAGGAAGCCATGATCAAGTCCAATTATTTTTAGCTTGCCAAATCTATGCCAAGCCCCCCTATAATATTAAGCCCCAATCCTAAAGACTCTGATTAAACAGTTATTTTCAAACTAAATAAGGAGATAGCTTATGAACAAAAAATTCTATATAAGTTTGCCCATTTTTTTCTTTTGCCTTTTTACTATTTCCATATTCAGTAACCTAGTTTATGCCGCACAAAATAATCCAACTGAAAACAAAACCTTAATTATTGGCACAAAGATCGCCCCGCCTTTTGCAATGAAAGGCAAGGATGGAGAGTGGCAAGGCATTAGCATTGAACTTTGGCAACAAATTGCTAAAGAGCTAAATATTAAGTATCAATGGAAAGAGCTTGATCTTCACTCCCTACTAAAAGAGGTAGAAGATGCATCACTTGATGCAGCAATTGCAGCAATCACCATCACAGCAGAACGTGAAGAACATTTTGATTTTAGTCATGCCTATTATGCTACGGGCTTGAGCATTGCCATTCCTAATAAAGTAAACAGCCCTTGGGTTACCGTACTAAAGGGTATTTTTTCAAAACAGATGTTTTTAATTCTATCTCTGCTATTTTTCATACTGCTCGTTATTGGCACAATTACTTGGCTACTCGAAAGAAAGAAAAATCCTAAAAACTTTAACCCCAGCCCAGTAAAAGGCATTGCCAGCGGAATCTGGTGGGCTGCTGTCACCATGACAACAGTTGGTTATGGTGATATGACACCAAAAACACTTGGGGGACGCATGATTGCACTATTCTGGATGTTTTCATCCCTTCTTTTGGTATCAGCCATTATTGCAGGCGTTGCTTCCACGCTAACTCTTGCCAAAATGGACCCTTTAGTTACAGGACCAGATGACTTACCTAAAGCACGTATAGCCAGCATTGAAAACTCAATCAGTGATAGTTATTTAAAAAGCCGTAGACTTGAATCACACTATTTTAATTCAGTTGAGCAAGGTCTTTCAGCAATAAATAATAATAAAATTGATGCTATGGTTTATGATGCTCCTCTTTTGAAATTCACCATTAAACAAAAGTTTGAAGACAAACTCAGAGTAATTGATAAGCTCTTTGAATACCAAAACTATGGTATCGCATTCCCTGAAAACAGCCCACTTCGTGAGTCAGTTAATCGAGTAATGCTTAAGATCATTCATAGCGATGATTGGCATAAAGTCTTAAAAGAGTATTTAGGAACAAGCAAATAACTAAAGAACTCAGAACTAAGGATATTTGCTTTCTTATTTTGATTTGTCATACTGTCGAACTCAATTAATTAATCAGTTCCTACAATTATGTATATGTCTCTTGCTATCACCATTCATACTTTAGCTATTATCGTATGGATTGGCGGAATGTTTTTCGCACACTCTTCATTGCGCCCTGCATCTATTCAAATACTTGAACCACCTTTACGCCTAAAACTATGGCAAGCAACCTTCCAACGGTTTTTCTTGTGGGTCTGGATAGCAATATTTTTAATCTTACTGACAGGCTTCTGGATGTTCTTTCAGTTTCCCACCCCCCCTATTTTTATACATATTATGACGGGCGTTGGCAGCTTAATGATGCTGATATTTTCTCATATTTATTTTGCTCCCTATCGACGCCTTAAAAAATCTATTAGCAATGAAAACTGGTCTGATGGTGCAAAAGCATTAGGGCAAATACGAACACTGGTAGGCATAAACCTAACCCTTGGAATTATCACAACCATTGTAGCCACAGCGGGAAAATACTTTCTTTAACCTAAATCCGTTAGGTCAATGCGGATAACAGGGCGCAAGATATTGGTTTAGCACGGGATTTAAAAAATCTTAGCTTCACCCATAGATTAAGCGGGTATTTTTTAAACCCATGATGAATCAATAGCTTGCGTTCTGTGCCGTAGTGACCTCACGGATTCAGGTTTAAGGAAAACCTGATTAAGTCGATTAGAATTTAGCGCAGATAAATCTATCGCTATTTTTCATGAAGTGAGTCGTAATAGTCATTCTATTGCGTCGAGCTTCATGGAAAATATCGGCAGATTTGGCAAGCTAAAAATAATTGGACTTGATCAGGGTTTCCTTAAGGAAAAGCGCTCTCTGTGTTATAAAAAATGTAAAAAAGGGGGGGGATGGGTATCAATCAAACTTTATTCAACCAAAAATCCAGCCCTTTTGCATTGAGATGCATATCAGCTCTAATTACTGATTCACAATATTCAGAAGACTGATGGCAACCCATTTCTTTAAGAACTTCTAGCAAAAAGTCTGTGATTTGTTCTTCAATGACCATCACTCGATTTTCTGGCTTTTTTTGCAAGTTGAGCGCGATATTTGAAAAACGACGAATGCTTCGTTTTAATTGCTTTACAACATCAGCGGTTGGTGTAATAGCACCAAAATGTGTGAGATACATAACTTCAGGCTCTACTGAAATCAAGCAATCTATACTTTGCAGAAGCGAGCCTGGGTCAAACTGAACTGGTGTTGTTGTGGCAAAAACCAAAGGCCCTTGCTCTGTGGTTATTTGAGGATAAGAAACTCCAAAAGTATCACCAGTAAAAATTCCAGCACTCTGTTTATCATAAACACAAAAATGATGACGGGCATGACCTGGGGTATCAAAAAACTTGAGTTGCCGCTTATTTAGTTTAATTTTAAATAAACCATCGGCTTCAATAACACGGTTTGCATCTATTGGACGAATTTTTCCATAGAGTTTACGAAATTTCTCTTCGCCATAAACTGCAATTGTTCCTGCTTCCAACTTACTGGGATCAATTAAATGTCTAGCACCAAATGGATGGACTATTAATTGCGCATTAGAGCACTGATGCATCAGTTCTCCAGCTCCTCCCGCATGATCCAAATGAACATGAGTTGGAATAATATAGCGCACATTATCAAAGCTTAAATTTTTAGCTTCAAGTGCTTCTTTGATATAAGGAACACTATGATTTGTACCAGTTTCAATAATGGCAACTTCATTATCTTGCTCTATGAGATAGACAGCAGCAACACCTGATTGTCCATATTCGGCATCAACCAAAGTGATACCATGACCTAAGTCTTGAGTAGTTATTTTCATGATGCCTTTATAGACTAAAAATCAACTAAGTAAAACGATGTTTTTTAATAGTCTTTATTATTTTACTGCACTCATTCACAGTTATCCCACCAGCACTTTCTCATGCCTTCTTGAAAAGTCATGGCTCCATCAAATTTTGGAGATTTTTCTCGGCTCGCATTCAAATGCTCTTTTAAGCCCCAATTACCATAGCGATAGAATGTTTGGGGTAATGTGTATAGCGTAAATAAAGTGGTACTTTTAGACACTCTTTCCTTCCAAGCCTTTAGCAAATATTCATAACGTTGCTTCATGCGAGGATCACGATTGGCTTTTTTAAACAGTTCTCTGAATGTTGCTTTTTCACTTTCATCAAGCTTTAAACGCCCCATAACGCTTGTTGTGAGATGTTGACCACCTTCATAAGCCAATAATTGTAAATTGTATTTATGGGTAATACTGGCTTGGGCATCAATTTTGGCAATTGTTCCTGCTAGAGCACTAGGATCACGTTGTTTATCTTGATCAATAACATCGAAGACATCATCAACTGTTGTAGCATCTTTTAAGAGTTTTGTTGCATCACGACAAGAACCTGTCTTTTCTACACAGCCAAAGAAATAAGGAGCCATTGCTAAAGCATCAATTGCACCACTGCCGACATACTTGATCATTTGCTCTGAAAGAACTTTATCACCCTGCTGAGTGCCTAAAACACGTACTAAGCGGCTATTACTTCCACTAAAGGCGGTTTTCCAGATGGCAAATATTTCAGTCGCCCGACGACTATAAAAACGTAAGCGAGCAAAGTATTCTTCATCTCGGTAGCCTTTGAATTCGGAAGGAACGGTGTTATAACCTAATTCAATCCCTCTTTTTTGAACAAAGAAGTGACTTGCAAATCCTGAGTTCCATGTTTCATTGGAATACTCAATATAGACTTTAAGATTATCTTTGAGTGTTTTAAATATCACCTCGGCAAACTTGTAATTATACTCATCTGTGGATGCATGAGGCATATTAACCCAGATATCTCGGTTTAGTGTATTTGCAAGTGCTACGATTACTTCTACGGGTACGCCATTACGTTTTGTATGACTAGTTCTAGCACTTCCTCCCCAGACAGCATCATCCATTTTAGCGCGATTTTCCCATTTTAAAGGCTCTGAAATACAATCATCATCGATCTCACCTGCATTTGTCTCGCCTGTTTTTATTATGCAGGATGATCTACCGTGACTAGATTCAGTTAAATTCATCATCCGAATAACTTTAAATTGACGTAAAAAAGCTAAATAATCAGGGTTAAAGACAATTTTATTTCGGTCTGTTGTATATTGCTCGACAAAAGAAGAGTAAGTGGCATTGCTAGGACATTCAGAAGCTGAATTGACACGAATAAAAGCAACTTTTTCACCGCTGTTATTATTCTCACAAATACCACCAGGCATAATGATTCGAATATTCCTGATGTAGTTACCAGGGGATATATCTTTAATAATAATATTGAGTGCGTTAGCCTCTGGCTTCTCTGCCTGATTTTTTAAATTCAAATCAAAGGTATAGCCTTCATGATTCGGCAAGCCTTTTACATTTGAAGCACCACCAATTTGCACAGTGCCAGAACCCTCATAAAGAAGGGTATATTTTCCATTTGGAATGGCATTGGCAAGCGTGCCTTGCAAAAGTTTTGTTTTGGCATAGCCTAAGCTAGGGTCAAGCTCAGTCGGCCAGCCATTAGGATCAGTTTTCACTTTTTTAGAAAGCTCTGCAAAAGGGCGAGCGGTGCGAAAAATATCTACAAAAGGCATGGGTTGACCCACAAGATCAGATTCTCCCTGTGGTGCTTCGGTGTTAATACCCAACGAAGGCGAGTAGATAAGCCTTGGAGCTAAACCAGTGTAGTGAAAAAGATGCTTATTGACTTCATTAGTAGGGAGAGCAGGATCAATATTTGCATTAATATCTGTTAGATCAATACCATTAGATGGATTGGCATCAGTATCCAAATTAAATATTATCAGTTTGAGATTTTGTGCGGTATCAATCGTTGCTGTCGCAGGGACTAGCTGATGAATGGTGTTTTTTGCAATGGGCAATAAGCGATAGTCTTTGCCTGCAATATTAAACATTATAGTTTCGCCTTCCGTGTAGCTAAAACTTCCGTCATCTAAGGTGATGCCCGTATCATGATAAAGCGAGGTACGATATTTAACCCCAATAATAGGAACAGTCTTTTCAAACGGAGCCAATAAAGGTACTGTAATAATTTTTGGAGCAGGAATTATTGCATAAGTTACTTGTGATTCATTGCCTGCCGTATCTGTGGCAGTTAAGCTAATATCACTTGTATTACGAGTAATAATGGGACGCTGGGAAACTACTGAATATTTGCCATCAGCATCGACCATCTTGCTAACACTTGAGTCATCTTGTGCAAAATGAATTTTGATTGTTGAACCTGCTTCCGCCGTTCCACTAACTTGGATTCTACCACCAGTGAAGCGTTGAAAAGTGGGCTCACTTGGCTTATCAGGGGGCATGGTATCTGTATTTTTAGGATATATTTCTCCATCACCTCCACATGCTGTGAGCAACAATGACAATAGTGATAGGTGTATAATATGAACAAGCCATTTAAGATTCATTTACTTTGATCCCCTTTAAATTTTCTTTTTAATGATGCAGAAAGCCCTTAAATATAAATAGTTAGTCTATCTCATAGTTAACAAGTTCAGTTTTAGAAATTTACCGATAATCACAATAAACATCCAAAAACCGAAAAAAGTTGTTATGGTTATTAAGGGAAACCTGATCAAGTCTAATTATTTTTAGCTTGCCAAATCTGCCGCTAACTTCTAATCGACTTAATCAGGTTTTCCTTAAGAACTACTGACAAAAAAGACTGTCGAATAAGTATTCAAACTAATAAACCGTGTAAACTAACGAAAGCACAAACTCTCGAGGTATTATATGAAACAAATAAAAAAACGAATCTTCTCTTTGTCTGTTTTGCTTATTCTAGCAATATCAATGATTCCCCTTGCCAATGCCGATCAACAAACCAGTCAAAAAGAATGGTACTCTTATTCAAATAACCCTACAGTTAAAGCCTATATTAAAGGGTCTTTTGTCTATGCGCAAATAAGCACTAGAAATTTAGAGATGCCAGCATCAAAGCTTAAATCTATTAGTGGTTATTTGTTAAATGAATATGGGGCAGATTATATTCACATAGAAGATCTTAACCATAATGGGCGATTAGATATCGGCATATTAACCAGTGTCGGTTATGGTGGGAGCAACCCTTGCTATGCCGTATTTGAGTACTCCCCTAGTTTTTACGTCTTTAAAACACGTTCAAGAAAGACAATATGTCTTGAGTGATAACCCAATCATGTTAAAAGCTGAAAACCAACCACTTGCTGAGCGAATGCGTCCACAATCTTTGGATGAATACATAGGGCAACAGCATATTTTGGGCAAGTCAAAACAGTTGCGTTCAGCCATTGAGCAAGACAGACTGCATTCAATGTTGTTTTGGGGACCACCAGGAACAGGCAAAACCACATTGGCACGACTCATTGCACATTATAGTGGTGCTGAGTTTATAACCATGTCTGCAGTTTTATCAGGTGTAAAAGATATTCGAGAGGCAGTTAAACTCGCTAAACAAAATCATCAGTTGGATGGACGCAAAACCATTTTATTTGTGGATGAAGTACACCGCTTTAATAAATCACAACAAGATGCCTTTCTGCCTCATATTGAAGATGGTACATTTAGTTTTATCGGTGCAACTACTGAAAACCCATCCTTTGAATTAAATAATGCGCTTTTATCACGTGTGCGTACCTATATTCTTAAATCACTTACGACTGAAGATATTCAAACCATTTTAAAAGCAGCTCTTAATGATAAAGAACGAGGCTTAGGTGATCTTGAGCTAATAATAAGCGATGAGGCACTAGAATTTTTAGCAAATGCAGCCGATGGTGACGCACGAAGAGGGCTAAACTGGCTAGAAATTGCGACTGATTTAGCTGAAAACAAAAAAATCACACTATCTAGCGTGAAACAAATTGCCACTGAAACTTCACGACGTTTTGATAAAGGCGGTGATTTATTTTATGAACAAATCTCAGCCTTACATAAAAGTGTACGCGGAACTAACCCCGATGCCGCACTCTATTGGTTATGTCGAATGCTCGATGGTGGTTGTGACCCACTGTATATCGCGCGTCGTGTAGTGCGTATAGCAAGTGAAGACATAGGCAACGCCGACCCAAGAGGCTTAGAATTAGCAATGAATGCTTGGCAAGCGTATGAACGCTTAGGTAGCCCAGAAGGAGAATTAGCCATTGCTCAGGCAGTCATCTATTTAGCATCAGCACCAAAAAGCAATGCTGTTTATACTGCATACAAATCAGCTATGAAAGACGCAAAACAATCAGGTTCTTTAGACGTACCACTGCATTTACGAAACGCCCCCACAAGCCTAATGAAACAACTCGACTATGGAAAAGACTACCGCTATGCACATCAAGAAGAAGGTGCTTATGCTGCGGGTGAGACTTATTTTCCTGAAGAAATTGGTGAACGCATCTACTACGAGCCAGCCCCAAGAGGCTTAGAATTGAAAATTGGGGAGAAATTAGCGTATTTACGTGAGTTAGACAAGACCACTCCAAGGAAGTAACGCAATTTATCAGGGTTTATTTAATCCTGAATCCGTGAGGCTACTACGGCATGATAAACAAGTTATTGATTCCACAGCGGTTTAAAAAATACCCGCTTAACCTATGGGTGAAGCTAAGATTTTTTAATTCCACTGTGAAACCAATACCTTATTCCTCATATCCGCATTAGCCTCACGGATTCAGGTTAATGTAAACCCATCCCCCCCTTTTTTACATTTTTTGCAAAAGCCATCCATTCTATTACTAACTTTTCAGCACTTGATTAATCTGCATATAGGCTTCAAAGGGTGTTGTTTCAAAGTATTTCATATTATGCTTTCTAGCAAAATCACGTGTCATTTTCTGTACTTTTAATAAATTAAACCGAGGTGCTTTAGGAAAAAGATGATGTTCAATTTGGGTATTCAAACCGCCATAAAACCAATGTACAAACAAACCACCTTTTAAAGAGCGGCTAGTACGCATTTGCAGTTCCATCCAAGAAAGTTTTTCGCTTTCATCCAAATCAAAGACCTCACAGCCAAGATGATTCGTTATAAAACCCAATGACAGCCAAATAGAAAGCACTAAGTTTAAGGTTAAAAAAACAGTAATAGCAGAAGCAAAGGGTAGAATAGTGAAAATTGCCCCCCCCAAATAAGCACCCAATGAAGCAACATCAATGCTAACTCGCCATATTTTTTCCAATGAATAACATAACTAAAAGATTTAGCTATAAATGCAGGGTACATAAAAAACAAAGCACTCCAAAAAATCAATTGCTTATGCTTTTTAACAAAGGGACTTTTACCTTTATTATCGGGCATAAACGCACCATCAAGCGCACGTATATCTTCATCTTTTTCAGGGACATTACACCAGTTATGATGATTAACATTGTGCTTCCATATCCACCATGAAGGAGAATTACACAAGATGAAAGCAGAAAAAGGATAAGATAATCTCATCGAGATTTTTCTACTTTGAAAATATTGCTGATGCAAGACATCATGTGAAACAAATACAGAGCGTGTAAAAATAAGCGTTAAAAACAGCCCTAATAAAATTGGATTCCATAATTTCAGGGTAGCGAATACAATGATTAAAGAGGCAATAATTGCCACCATTTCAATGATTCCTCGAAATGGTACACACTCTAGCAAACCAGCCTCACGCACTTGATCTTGTAGATCTTCAAAATTATTGGGGTATTGGAAATCAGCCACTGCTTATCTCTCCTAAATTATAAAAATATTTAAGTGTAATACATAAATAGTGCATTTGATTTGATCTATTTCATTCCTTAGTTTTTTTTAGTTTGTGATAAATTACCTTTTATACTTATCATCTTACCTTGTTCTTCTAAGCATAATAACAATGTTTGGAGAGCACCATGAAATATTTCAACAGAATAAGCAAAGTCATAATGCAACTTTTGGTCAGTGCATTATTGCTCTCTCTCATTGGTTGCGGGGAAAGCGTTGGCGTTGTGAGCAATACCCGCATAGGTCAATTAATAAAAGATGATTCTGTAAATCACTTGTATTATGTCACTGAAACACATTCAGGTTATACCAGTTCAGAAGGTGAGTTTGTCTATGAACCTGGTGAAAGCATTCAGTTCTACAATGGCAATATATTAATTGGTAAGACTAAAGCAACAGATGTGATAACATCTTTTTCTCTTTCTGATCTTACTCTATCTGCTGAATGACAGCGTTCTTAGGGGCGGTATAATAAATAACCTATCAGGGAATTAATATGGATTTATCAACTTGGCTTTTATTTATTGTGGTTGCTTCGGTTGCCATCCTTAGTCCTGGTCCTGCTATTTTATTGGCTATTTCCAATAGCTTACAATATGCCTTTAAAACTGTCTTATTATCATCCGCTGGTAATATTACGGGATTACTTATGCTTTCTTCTGCTGCTATTTTTGGTTTAGGTGCAGTACTCAAAACCTCCACAAACCTATTTTTAATTTTAAAGATAGTTGGTGCGTTATATCTTATTTACCTTGGTGTTAAACAATTGCGTTCTAAAGTCAATTATTTTAGTGATCAACAACACAACAAGCAAAAAAGGAAAAGTAATAGATTTATTTTTCTCGAAGGTTTTTTAATCGCTATTACAAACCCAAAAGCAATCCTGTTCTTTACTGCCCTATTCCCACAATTTATCAACCTAAAAAGTGATCTTGCACCTCAGTTTCTTATAATGACATTTACATTTATGAGCATGTCTTTTTTGGTTTTAAGCACCTATGGATTACTGGCTTATAAAACGAAAAAATGGTTCTCATCTCATAAACGAGCCATCTGGTTTAACCGTACTGTCGGCAGTCTGTTTGTTTTATTAGGAATGGCATTATTACAGTTAAAAGCAGAACGTAGTTGATAGGTCTTAGGGAAACTGCATACCTTGGTTTTTTTTGTTACCATCAAGGGTCTGACAATCTTCTAATTCGGTAATAATTCGTGAGACAAAACCTACTACGCGCTGATAGCGCCCTGCTTCGCTACCCAATTCGAGAGGTGGTTACTATTGGTAAACGACTCGAAAAGTTAGGTAACTTTTCTATGATTTGGGAAAATATCGGTGATCCTGTTTCAGCAGGAGAAAATGTCCCTGCATGGATGCACGAAGTTGTGCAAAAACAAGTCTCAACGGATCAAAGTTTTGCCTATACTGAAACTAAAGGTGCAATTGCCGCACGCGAATATGTTCTTGAACATTTTTCAAATAAAAAGAAGTGTACCGTCGATGATATTTTATTTTTTAATGGTTTAGGTGAAGCCATTAACAAAGTAATGAATAATCTACCAAAAGAAACACGGGTTTTAATGCCTTCACCCACCTATCCATCCCATGCTACAGCCGAATCCATGCATGCTGGTTGTTCTTTTATTTCGTATTCACTTGACCCTAATAATGACTGGGAACCTGATATAGAAGAGATTGAAAACAAGGTTCGTTACAATGATCATGTAGTCGCTATTTTGGTAATTAACCCCAACAACCCGACAGGTAGTGTTTATAAACGCGAAACACTTGAGAAAATTGTTGCCATTGCTAAAAAATATGACTGTTTTCTTATTTTTGATGAAATTTATCATCACATGACATTTGATGGTGTGCAAACCACCTTATTGCATGAAATTATTGGTGATGTGCCGGGTATTAGCATGAAGGGTATCAGCAAGGATATTCCTTGGCCTGGTTCACGTTGTGGCTGGATAGAAGTTTATAATGCTGAGAAGGATGATAATTTCAAAGGCTTTATTGAAATTATACTACTAACAAAAATGCTTGAAGTTTGCTCCACAACCTTGCCACAAATTGTTTTACCACATTTATATCAGCATCCTGAATATAAAACTTATCTCAAATCGCGTATTGAAAAATATCAGCGCCGCGCCGATGAAGCCTATGAGTTTTTTGCGAGTATTCCACAGGTACGAGTTAACAAACCTAAGGGTGTATTTTATTTGGTAGTCGAATTATTAAATTTACCACTAAGAAAACTTGATTCTGTTAATAAGAAAGTACGTTTACATCTGGATAAACTAGAAACTTCAGATACACCACCTGACTTTCAATTTAGCTATGAATTAATGGGCGCTGAAGGAATTTGTGTCGTACCACTAACAGGCTTTGGCGCATCAATCACAGGCTTTCGCATGACTTTATTACAAGAAAATGATGCTATTTTTAGTGATACGCTTGCTCGCATTGCTAGGGGTATCAAGGCGTATTATTCATAAAAAACAATATTACAGAGCTTCTCTCCCATAGCTATAGTTATAACATTGTTGATTTATTTTAACTAGACGCTATAATGTTATAACAATGTTACAGGAGACAGTAATGCAAACTACAGCACGAAAAATTGGTAATTCAACAGGGGCTATATTTCCCGCTTCAATCTTAAAAGAGTATGGAATTAAAGCAGGTACTCCACTTGAAATTACACCAACAGGTGATGGATTCAATGTTAAACCTAGTAAGAGAAGACCTAAGTATAAGCTTGCTGATTTAATTGCTAAATGCGATGAAAACGCACCAATGCCACAAGAGCTAACTGATTGGGATAATGCAACACCAGTAGGCAATGAGAAGTGGTAAAGGCGACTATATTTGAACAGGGTGATATTGTTAGAGTTTGTTTAAACCCAACTGTAGGGCGTGAACTCAAAGGTGATTATCGTCCTTGTTTAGTTCTTACTCCCAAAGCTGTTAATAAGTTTGGGATGACACTTATAGCACCCATAACACAAGGTGGTGACTATTCAAGGGTTCAAGGCTTTACTGCTACATTAATGGGCTTAGGTACTGATACACAAGGTATTGTTTTAGTAAGCGGTGTAAGAATGATGGATTTAGTCGCTAGAAAAGCAACTAAGATAGAAAAAGCACCACTGGCGTTAGTAAATGAAGCATTAGCTATCTTAGAATCTATGATAGAAAGTGAAACAGAATGAAACTGTTAGCCAGACCGATAGGGCAGTCATAGGAGGCTGCCTGAGAACTCGGACAGCCTCCTAGGAGGCTGTCTGAGAACAATCACTTCTGCAATCATCAAAAGCCCTTTATTTTCTTAAAAAACAAATGATTATTTTTTAATCACAAAATGGCGTGTTTTTAGCTTGTTTTCG
>Ga0256840_1003362_pt1 | contig 13005 bp, 13 predicted proteins | sample 355202metaG_FD_185969 | JGI IMG/M metagenome (GOLD analysis project Ga0256840, IMG submission 185969) | Hydrothermal vent microbial communities from Mid Atlantic Ridge, Atlantic Ocean - 355-202 | ecosystem: Environmental > Aquatic > Marine > Hydrothermal vents | place: Atlantic Ocean: Mid...
CAGGTGGTCTTAGAATAGATATAGGACTTGATATTAACACTAACAACATACTTGATAATAGTGAAATAACAAATACATCTTATGTTTGTAACGGTAATGATGGAACAAATGGAAGCAATGGATTTAATGCACTATCAAATACATCAAATGAAAGAGCAGGTTCAAACTGTGCAACAGGTGGTCTTAGAATAGATATAGGACTTGATATTAACACTAACAACATACTTGATAATAGTGAAATAACAAATACATCTTATGTTTGTAACGGTAATGATGGAACAAATGGAAGCAATGGATTTAACACACTCACTAATCTTTCGGCAGAACCTATTGGTTCAAATTGTTCAAATGGTGGTACAAGAATTGATGTAGGATTAGACACTAACCGAAACAACATATTAGAAAATTCCGAAATTACAGATACTTCATACGCTTGTAACGCGGACGGTGTTCCACCTCCGCCCAGTCTATGTGTACCAAACGATACACGCCCAGAATGTACATCAGGTTTATGGAGAGTAAAAAATTTACAATTTAGTGATACGTTTGGTGAATTTTACAGAGACGAAACAGGAATAATTCTTAACAAAAGTTCTTATGTACAAGGATTTACTTCTGCAATTAGATTTAGATGGAGAGATTGGAATGCAGGAAGTGATATTTGTCGTGTGGATATGACTTGGGCTAATGGTTCATTTACTGGTGGCGGAAACTCTTGTACCGATGTTCAAGGTAGATACTCTTACACTTCTGCGGGATGGGCAAGAATTTCAGGGACAAACAGTGGTGTGAATATTTCAACGCTAGGTGTAATAAGTCTTGTGAATGGTGCAACCCACGATGTAGCAAATAGACGAATTTGTTTTACAAGCGGTGGTACCTCTTGTGTTTCATACAATATAGAATGGGAACTCATTCCATAAACATAAAAAATATGTCAATATGCCATATTTTTGATGTTTTTTTAACATTTATGGTAAAATTTATTATATACAAAAAAAGGATTTGAATATGAAAAACTTAAAATTAATTGCGTTATCAACCGTACTAGCTACGGCTTTATTTGTAAATGGATGTAGTGCCGGTGGTGGAGACAAAACTACCCCTGTCGCTTCTCAAAAAACTGTCACTGTTCAAAATGCAGATGGCAGCACGTTTGGTACTACTTGTGGTGATTTAGTGTCATCAAATGGTATTGAGGGGATGAGTCTTTGTCAAGAAGGCACAAATGACATCATAGGGTTCATAAGAACAGATGCAACCATAACAGGTGCAGATGGTCAAGTCATAGGAGAGTGTGCACCAGACTTTGATATATCACAAATTAGTGAAGTGGATGGACATTGTGGATTGAGCACTACAGCATCTAACACACAACACGGCACAACAACAGATACAAGTTCTAGCAGTAATCATAATGATACTACATCTAACACACAACACGGCACAACAACAGATACAAGTTCTAGCAGTAATCATAATGATACTACAAATGAAGGAAGTACTTCTACAAACACCACTCCATCAACTCCATCAACAAACGGTGAAATTGATTTTGGAAACACAGATATAGTAGACGGAGAAGTCACTACTACACAATTAGACCACCCAGACACTCCTCAACCGACATGTGCGAATATACAGCCAAATTTATTACCACCTTGTACAGGTGCACCTGGTGAAGTTGCAGCTAACTAAACAAAAATTAAAAAGACGAGTCAAATCGTCTTTTCCTTCTTAGCCTAAAAGTAAGACTTCACAGAAGTTTTACTTGGGGGCTTAAAGGATGGAAGATTTCATACACAATATCCCTTCCCCTATGTTGTTTATTGTGTATGAATTCAAGCCCCCTATTAAAATAAATAGAGAATATAAAACCCACTCTAGGCATAGTGATAGCAGTGCAATCCTTATAGCACTTACAGTGATATAAGATTTTAAACGTATAGCACGTTAAGTGCAAAAAAAGGAAGAATACACAATGTCAAAAATACTTATACTCACAGAAAAAAGACAAACAGGCTATGAACTAGCATCAACACTGGATGACAATAATATTAGTAAAGATATAAAACAATTAGAACAACAATCAAAACAAAACGGAAAGATAGAAGGAGATAACTACATTATTACCTGGGCAATGGGACATCTCTATAGACAAAAAACCCCAAAAGATATAGACAAAAACTATGGACTTTACCAAAAACTAAACAGCAACGATGATTACAAATTACCAAACCTATACAAACAAATAGAAAAAGAAGCAGACAACAACTCAAACAAAAAGAGACAGTTGCAAACAATCAAAAAAGAACTCACAAGACTTGACATAAAAGAAATCATCATAGCAACAGATGCAGATGCAGAAGGTGAAGCCATAGCAAGAGATATGATATTTCTAACAAACCCAAAGATAAATGTACCTATCAAAAGATTATGGCTCACAGGTTCATACAAAGCAAAAGAAGGTGTACATAAAGCAATGGAAGCTATGACAGCCTACGATGATAAAAAATATCAAGCACTCTATCATTCCCAAAAAGCACGTTCTGAATGTGATTACCTCTTAGGAATGAAATTAACAAAAACAGCAGTAGACTTTTACAATAAACCATTCTACATAGGAAGGGTAAAAGGAGTGATAACATCACTCATAGGTAATAAAGAAGAAGAGATCAAAATCTTCAAACCCTCTGCATACTGGAAACTATTTGCAAAAAAAGGACCTCTGGAACTTTCGCACTTCTACTACAGTGAATCTGGAGAAGCAGAAGAAGACGGAACACCAAAGAAAAACAAAACAAGCAGCTACTTTTTAAAAGATGAAATAGATGCAGTAAAAAAAGTGCTAGAATCAGACAATCTAGAAGTTACTGTATCAAAGTTTAACACAGAAACAACACATTCAAAAACAAGACCACTGCCATTGTCTGGAACAGATTTTGCAACTGAAATGATGGGGAAATGTAAAATATCATATACACAATGTAATGATATTTTACAATACTTGAGAGATGAGGGATTTACCACGTACCAAGGTACCAATGGGCGTTTCTTTGCACATGATGACAAGGCAGACGTAGAAACCTCTTTAAAAACGCTAAACAGCTACTTCAATAAAAAAGAGAAGTTTACAACAGATACTTACATCTTTAATGATAAAAAGGCTGTCAAACAGAATCACCCTCCTTTATCTGTTACAACAAAAGTACCTACAGAACAGGATTTGGCAATTTGGAAGAATAACAAATTACCGCGTCTACAAGAGTCTTACGAACTCATTGCAAAAAGAATCATGGTGGCGTTCCTAGAAGATGACCAGATTCAGAAACAACACTTAGTAGTGAGTTCAAAAGATGGACATTCATTTGAACTCACAGGAAGAAAAGCCCTACAGCAAGGGTGGAGAACTTTTTTAGGTGAAGAGATTAAAGACACTACGTTTGAAAATAAAGAATCTTTAGAAGTAGGTGTTGCATTAAATCTTGATTCTCTTGAGATAAAAGAGAGCATGACAAAAACACCTGCACTCTACAGCACAAAAACACTTCTTGCAACTCTGCTTAATGTCTCAAGAGTGGTGGATGAGATGATTATAGAATCCGATGACCCAGAACAGATAAAAAAATATAAAGAGATTAAAAAGCTTTTGAAAAATGCAGAAGGTATCGGTACCGATAGAACTAGAGAGGGAATCATTAATGATCTCTTTGAAAATGAAATCATTGAAGCAGACAAAAAAGATGCATTGACACTCACACCTAGAGGATGGGAGCTATTTAAGGTTTACCCAGATGCCTTGAAGAGTCTTATACTTACTGCAACTTGGGAAAATAATTTTGAAGAAATTCGACAAGGCACAAAAGATTATGAAGAGTTCATTCAAGAGGTGGACACTATCATTATGGAAGATATGGTGCCAAATATTATAAATAATGTAGGTAAAGAAGTTCAAGCAGAAGTACGTACTGAAAGCAAAAAAGAAGTGATAGAAGGGAATGTCTGTCCTTTGTGTCAAAGTGAACTTCTTGATACTCACAAAACTATAAAATGTTCTAAAAACATTTATGCAGATGGGAAACAATCAGGCTGTAAGTTTTCCATATTTAAAGATCAAAGTAAGGCGTTGGGAAGAGTACTTGAAATAGAGGATTTAGAAGCACTCTTTACTGCCACCAAAGAATCACCTATAAAAGAGGAGAAACACGCTATTTATTATGATCCAGATAATAAATACTTCATTTCAACTATTTGGGAAAATAACGGGAGTACTTCTAGTGATTCTGCGGAATTCATGGAAACACCAAAAACCTTTAAAAAAGGTGGACGTTTTGTATTTAAAGAGGTTAGAGGTAAAAATCTTACTAAAGTTCAAGCTGAAAAGCTCCTCGATGGCAAAGAGGTAATTTTAACACGTAAATCAAAACTGGGTAAAGATTATAAAATCAAAACTACTCTCAAAGATAATGGTGGTTTGGATGCTGAATACATCAAAGAGGATTCATAGTGAATAAACAATACGAATCAAGTCAAGTAAAAAACTATACATTATCGATTGTGATATTTGTCATTGTTTTTTTACTTATCAATATGACAGCTACTCAATATGTAGCATCATCATTAAATTATCACAGTGCATTGGGAAATCCAATCATTGGTAGCATCTACAATCCTTTTGGGTGGGTAATGTGGGAAGTGAGATTTTGGAACACACACAGTTACTTTTTTAAGTCACTTAATATCATTATGTTTTTTGCATTTACTGCTTCTTTTATTATATTTTTCTTGGTAAGAATATTAGGAAGAAGAAAAGCACAGGTACATGATGATGTCCATGGCTCTGCTCACTGGATGAGCGAAGAAGAGCTATATAAAACAGGACTCATACAAGAAACCAAAGGAATCTATGTAGGTGGTTATGAAGATAAGAAAAATAATATGCATTATCTTAAACATGATGGACCAGAACACTGTATTGCCTTGGCTCCTACGCGTTCAGGTAAAGGTGTTGGGTTAGTACTGCCTACGCTTCTAGCATGGGAAGAATCCGTGATTGTCCTCGATATCAAAGGTGAAAACTTTGCACTTACTGCAGGGTGGAGAAAAACCCATGCAAAGAATAAGATTTTACGCTTTGAACCCACCGCTACAAAAGAAACAGACACCGTAAAATACAATCCACTAGAAGAGGTGAGAGTAGGTCACTCTTCTGAAATTGCGGATGTTCAAAACATCTCAATGATGATTTGCGACCCAGAAGGTAAAGGTCTTGCAGATTATTGGCAAAAGTCCGCTTTCTCTTTGATAAACGGTTTGATACTTTATACGATTCACACAGCAAAAGAGAATCACTTATCTTACCCATCCTTACCTACGGTATATGAAACACTCAATGGTGAAGAAATATCCGAACTACTAGAGAAGATGAAAGACCACAAGCATGCTACTATTAGGTTAGTGGGTAGAGAGATGCTAAACAAAGCAGAACAAGAACTCTCTGGAGTTGTAGGAAGTGCTGCATCTTATCTAAACCTCTATGCGGACCCTGTTGTTTCTAAAAACACTTCAAAAAGTGAGTTTAAAATACATGATCTTATGAACAGTGATGACCCAGTAAGTCTGTATCTTATCATACAACCTTCTGATAAAGATAGACTCATGCCATTGGTAAGACTTATGGTAAATCAAATTTTACGAAAACTTGTAGAGAAAATGGAATTTGAGGGTGGACAAACCAAAAAGAATTATAAACACAAAATGCTATTAATGTTTGATGAGTTTACCTCTTTAGGCAAGCTTGATATTTTTCAAGAGTCTCTGGCATACATGGCAGGATATGGAATTAAAGCTTTTATCATCATACAAGATACTACACAACTCCATAACGCGTATGGTAAAGATGAAGCAATCACTTCAAATTGTCATATTAAAATTGCCTTTGCACCAAACAAAATTGAAACGGCAGATTGGTTATCTAAGATGACAGGAACGACTACTATTACAAAAAGCATGATTACCACATCTGGTAAACGTCTTGGTTTGGTTCTGGGACAAGTAAGTGAGAGTATGCAAGAGGTATCAAGACCTCTCATGACTCCAGATGAGTGTATGAGGTTAAAGGGAATTCAAACCGATGTAAAAGGTAACGTTACAGGTGGTGGGGAAATGCTTATTTTTATTGCAGGGCAAGCACCCATTCTTGGTAAACAGATACTCTTTTTTAAAGACGATGCTTTTTTAGCACGTTCACAAATACCTGCACCCCACGCACTTGATGTTTTTGAGAAAAAGATTCAAGTTCAAAGTGAAACATCTAGTGGTGATGAAGATTTTACATCAAATACTGGAGGGGACACACCACAAAAAGTAGATCTAAGTAAAGTACATGAAAATATAGCTAAAGACGAAAAAATAAAAAGTAGTGGAACAATTGGTACAGACGAAGAGAGAAAGAAAGAGACTATCACAAAAGACAATCAAATCTTTGATGAAGAACACAAAAGAATTAACATAACACACCCTACACCAGGGATGAAAAGGACACAATAATGAAAAAAACAATACATTGGATATTACAAGGAAAAGGTGGCGTAGGCAAAAGCTTAATCTCGTCCCTTCTTTTTCAATATTATAAATCAACTCAAGCAGATGAAAATATTGTAGGTATAGATACAGACCCCAACAACTCTACTTTTACTAAGATGAAGTCTCTTAATGTAAAATTTTTACAACTTCTTAATGAAGACAAAAAGATAGATGCAAGAGAATTTGACAAGATGATTGAAATATTTTTTACAGAACAAAATAATACGTACATTATTGATAATGGGGCTTCCTCATTCATCCCTCTTATAGCCTATTTAAAAGAAAATGATGTATTGAAAGCACTCACGGAATATTTTAACATAGTGATTCATGTACCAATAGTTGGTGGTGAAGGGCAAGAAGAAACCCTCGAAGGATTTGATAAACTTGTAGCAACATTTAAAGATGATGCAGTTTTTATAGTTTGGATTAATGAATTTTTTGGGAAAGTCATAGATGAACAAGGTAACGCATTAGAATCAATGGATATATACACCAAAAATGAGGATTTTTTGGGTAATGATGAACATTCTGGGGGTATCATTAAAATTTCTAAGCCAGACCCTCAAACAACGGGTAAAGACTTGGAAATCTTAACCAAAAAACACATGACTATTGCAGAAGCCATGGACAGTAATTTACCAGAATTTAATTTCATGGTAAAACAACGCTTGAGAGTGTTTAGTAAAAAGATATATTCTTCACTTGACACAATACCTATTTTAAACGGATAAGGAAAAAATATGTCAAATGTAGCAGAAGATTTAGCAGAAGAAAAAATCATAGATGAAATCATTCAAGCAGTAAGGAAGTATAATAAAATTTCCATCCAAAAAGAGGATCCTTTGTTTTCTATCGTAACTGCAAATGCCTTGGTATTAGAAAAGTACATAGAAACTGTAGACAGAATGTTAAATAAGCATTACACAGACCTCGAAGACACAACACAAAACTATCTTGGTACTTTTAGAGACAAGACAGAAACAGAATTCAACGCTGCACTTGAACAGTCAATGAATATTATAAATAAAGAAGTGGCAAAACAAAAAGATGCTTTAAATTTAAAATTAAATGTGATTAAAAATTTTAGTGTAGACTCACCAAAAAAAGATATGTTTAGTTTTAATAAAATGTACTTTTTAGTAGGTGGGTGTTTTGTTTTTGCAGCAGGGTATTTAGTTGCGTTGATGGTGATGTAATGTCTCATTATATCCATATAGACTCTAGTGATAAAAATAATTTTATTATTTACAAGCATTGTGGCAATATTAATTGCAACAAGTTGTGGTGCTACAAAAAGTGCAAAATAAAAATATAGTAATGTCAAAAATAAATGATGAATTAATTATCGTTCATGCAGATGTTTATGAATACTTTAAATGTCTTCATAGAAAAAACCATAATATCAACGCGAAAATAACTATTAAATTTAAAGGTATATAAAATGTATAAAGTAATATCTGCTGATTCTTTGTTTGAACTTGAAGAAAAAGTTAATAATTTAAAGCTAGAGGATAATCATACTAGAGAAATTATAAATATAAGTATTGGTGGTTTAATTTATATTGGTGGAGAATACCACCAACCTATATTTATTCATGAAAAGAAAAAAATAGTGCCAATTATACCAAATAAATAGGCTATTTATTGATTCATCCCTTCTTTTTGTTTTATTGGAGTTTTTTCTTTGGTGTTGGCTTCTTGAATAGCCTGCATCTTTGTATCAGAAAATTTAATATCTATTTTATGTTCATCAACAACCCTTAAAACTCGTGCTTTAAAGGTTGTATCTCCACCCACATCTATAGTTTTTCCATATTGAGAAACTGCCATTTTAAGTGTTGTTGCTAAATCTTCATCATTCATATCAATAGAAAGTTTTAAATTCTTTCCTGTATCTGTGATTTTACCACCACCTTTTAAATTATAAACTGCTTTTCCACGTTTTGTGATTTTGCTTATAAGGCTTAAAAATATGTTGTGCTTTACTTTGCCCCCTGGATGAGATAAGCCTTTATCACGTTTAGATGAAGGATTGTATTCCCTCAATGTTTTTAAAGCTTTAGAATCACCTTCTAACGCCAATGAAACAAGATATTCTTTATAACTTACCTGTTTAGTCCTTTTATAAATCTCTGCCCTAACTTCTCCAAAATGTTTTGATAACCTTGTGTTTTCATTTTTGCGTTCTTTAAATATTTTCTGTCGCTGCAGGTACTTATCTCTTTTTGACATAGAACTTTTATTCAAAGACTCAAGCCGTGCATCAAAAACTCTTTTTAAACGAATTTTGGCAACCGAACGTTCTTCTCTTTCTGTAGCCAAAGATTCTTCCTTATCTGTCTTTTTAACATCACTTATTTCTTTGTATTTTGTCCAAAGTTCATTCTTTGGTTTACCAAACTTCTTTTTTGGAGTGGAGGCAATATTAGAGGTTTTAAACGCTCCAAATCGTTTCTCCAGCTTGCCTTTGGATAGTTCTCTGTGAACATCGGATGCTTTAACAAAAAGTTTGCGTGCTTTGTCCGCAATAACAATACCGTTACCTCGGGGCTTTAACTCCAAATTATAATCAGATAATACCTGGTGCAAATCATCTAAGGTACTTTCTTGGTTATCAAGCACCTTTTTAATATCATCCAATACTTCTTCTTTTATCCATGTAATAAGATTTTTCATACCAGAATGAATTTCGATATCCTTTACTCTGCTTGTTCTTCCATCGCTTTTATCCATGCCTGTGTTGCTCTCACTTGGGAGTCGCACTCTATTATCGGCTTCTCTTTTTGCACCCACGATAGAGAGTGCATCTCCATGCAAAAGCATTTTAGCTCTTTTGAGGTCATGAACCAATTTGAACTTGGACACTTTTCGCATATTGTTGATGGATTTGGTCTGTCTATCTCTTCTAATTTTTCTATTAACTGGCTCGTGTAAATTTGTGTACTTGACATGATTTTCTCCTGTTTTAATTTTAATGTCTTGCTTTGGAAGGTCTGCTCCTATAGTTTGGTCTTTTTGTAGATGATGTTTTTCTTCAAGCTCATGTGCTTTAGTAGATAATTTAATTTTACTTCTATAGGGTTCAATGAGTTTGTTTGTATCTGGAGAAATTTTGTTTACTGCAATATGTATATGAAAATTATTGGTATTATTGTGTGTCACAACAAGTCGTTGATGAGATTCTAATCCAATAGATTTAAGCAGCTCTTTTTCAATGTCCTTGAGTACTTCTTTTGATGGGTGTTCATCCTCGGCAAAAGAAATAATAAGGTGCATGGTTTTATCACTCTTTGCAGTTTGGTTTAGATCTTGTTTTGCCTTGATAGTTTTGAGGTTCTCATCAATCCTATCAAAAGGGCAGTTTTCAAACTCATATTCCTCTACTTTAGACATATCATTCTTATTGTCTAATAGGTAATCTGCAAGCCCACCAAATGAACCTGTTCCTTTTGAGGCTACAAGCTTAACTATCAATTTGTTTCCTCTCCAAAATCTTTATAGTAAAGCACTTCAATTTCTTCACCAATATCATTGACTCTATCAAAAGCAATGATTTCATCATAAAGACTCAAGCGAAAATGTTTACCCCCAACTATAAAATTCAAATAATATACTTTGTCTTCAGTTTCTGTATATAGTTCCGCTAATAAATCATTTGATTTATGTTTAGGATTATGATTTGTAACTTCAAGTTGTCCAATCATGCAAAACTTCTATATTTTCAATCTTGATAAATCTATCGGTCTATCATCTTCAATGAATGTGTTTTTTATCTCTTCGGCTGTCATTGGTTTTGGGTTATTCCAAGCTTCTTTTAATTCCTCAAGTGTGTAGGTTTGTTCCGTGGATATGTTATCCGACGGACGGGTTTTGTGTCTGTCGGTTTTTTTACTGTTTTTCATGCCGTTATCCTTTCAAATTGTTAAACTTCTTGATGATTGATCCAGTACATTTTACTTCTTTTGGGTCACGTTTAGTAAAAACTTCGTGTGTTTCTTTGCTTCCATCTTCATAGTAATATGTGACGGAACGTATCATCTGCAGAGAGTTATAATTCTCGGACGTTGCTATGATTTTTTTCATAATGTACCTCTATAAACTTTTTACCAATTTTTTGGCACACACCAAAAGCACCTCTTCTTTTTGTTCAAGTTGTTCAACAATTTGAACAACCTCTTTGTAGCTTTTTGAACCTAATTTCGCTTTCACATTTTCATCATTTGATAACCATTTTTTGAATAATCCTCCCACTCTTCCCAAGTCTGCTTTTGCTTTAATTAGTTCATCAAGAGCCACCTGGTCCACTACACTTTTTATTGGATAATTTAATGCAAGATTTCTTAAATATTCAGAGGAAGAAATACCAAGATATTTTGACTTAGACTTAATTTTCTCAAACTCTTTTAGAGTTAATCTAGTGTCAATATGTTTTATTCTTTTAACTTCTTTTTTTGGTGCTGCCATGCATCAAACCTCTTTTTCATCGTTGAGCCACCCTTAGGTGCGAATAAGTATCAGGACGATTATATCCTACTAAAACTTTGTTTTTGTCGGATATAAACCCTTCCTGCCTTTCTACACCAAAATTAAATCACACTTTATTTTAATTTTTGGCATTATTTTATAAAAAATATGATGGACTTCAACTCAATAATGCTATTAAATCAAAAAAAATGTTATAATAAGATATAAATAGTTATATAATGGAGTTTTAAATGAAACAACAAAAAACCCAAAAAGGAATGCATAAAATAGAATTTTATGCAGCACTTAATGAGATTAAAGACTTATACTTTAACGGTGGGTTTGTTATTTATAAAATCTTATATGATAAACTCAAAAACAAATATAATTGGGAGATGACTTATAACACTTTTATTATCTATGCAAAAAGAGAGAAACTTACTTTACATAGTAATTCAAAAAAGAATATGATAAATGATTCTAAAGTTTTTGAAAAAGGATCTCTTGATGAAGCCCAAGAGATAAAACTACCAAAGAAAAAACCTCCAATATTTGTAACAGTTGGAGGTGAAGATAAAGATGATTTTTTTACAAAAAATGATATACCAGAGGATAGGAAATTATGAAAAAACTGTTAGCTTTTCTGTTGTTTTTTATCTTTGCTGCATTGTATTTAATTGGGTACAGAATTAATACATCCTCTTCGATTCCTCCAGGGATTTATAAATTAGAAAAAAGTGATAATTTTAACAATGGTGACTTAGTGGTATTTTGTTTAACTGCAGATGAAGCAGAATACGCCAAAATGAAGGGTTATATTTCATTAGGTATAGTATGCCCTTCCCTTTCTGTTCCTTTAACTAAATACATTGCAGCAAGTGCTGGGGATAGTGTTTCTATTTTGGATAATATTAAAGTAAATGGAGAAATTTTAATAAATAGTCATGTTTTAAAAACAGATCGTTATGGAGAACCAACAAAAACTGTTAAATATCCTCAGAGACTATTAAAAGATAAACAATTTTTGATGTACTCTGGCTATAATCCAAATAGTTATGATAGTAGATATTATGGTCTAATTGAAAAGCACCAAATAATAGGTAAATCGAAACCTGTGTTTATCTGGTAATTTCTGGAATAAATTGTTAGCAAAAAGGTAGTTATCTCTTGCAATTTATAACGGCTCTTCGTAAAATGATGGACTTTTCGCACAAATCAGTCCTCAAACCTTAAAGTGCCTTTTTTAATTTCTGAGACTAACTTTTCCATATCCACCCCATAGTTAAAATCTTTAGATATCTCCTCTGAAGCTGGAGTAATTTTAGAGGGTAAAGCCCTCTCCATAACAGTACCTTTTCTGCAAAAAGTAGGTACACCAAGTTCATAATGTTTATCCATCTTAGGACGTTTAGTTTTATGAATGCTTTTAGTGTATAGCATCTTAGCTCTAATCGTCTCAAAAGAGTAGGACCTACCCATCCTATCAACGTGTCTAATAACACTGTTCATAGCTTCTGTGTATGCGTTGGTGACAGGATAATCAAAGTAAGCAAAGATTTCTGTATGCCAATTCCCTACGGCTCTAGTCACTTCATGCCAGTAATGCTTAACTTCGCTTGTAAGTTGGTTCTCAAATTCAGAGTACCTAGTATATGCTTCTTCTTTTGAGTCTGCTTCGTAAATCTCAAAGAACTGTTCCTTTAGATAATACATCTTAGCTAGGATTGGATAGTTATTCTCCCAATAAGAAACAATCATGTCTTCTTTTGGGGATAAAGTACTTTTCCTTTTGAGTAATAAAAATCTATCATTCTTTAAATCAATTCTCTGTTTAGTAGTCAAAGATGCTCTTAGCTCTTTACGATATTTTTCCAAAGCAGAATTAGCCATTTTGACTACATGGAATTTATCAATTACAACGATAGAATGAGGCAATACTCCATTAACTGCATC
>Ga0256840_1003363_pt1 | contig 13005 bp, 15 predicted proteins | sample 355202metaG_FD_185969 | JGI IMG/M metagenome (GOLD analysis project Ga0256840, IMG submission 185969) | Hydrothermal vent microbial communities from Mid Atlantic Ridge, Atlantic Ocean - 355-202 | ecosystem: Environmental > Aquatic > Marine > Hydrothermal vents | place: Atlantic Ocean: Mid...
TTCGTTTACCTCAGCACAATAGTGTGTTCTCACAATTATTTCCTCATATCTTTATATAGCTTCTAATGTATATAATTGAAATTTTTGGAATTATAGCAAATTCTTACATAGAAAGAGGAATTATTAATCAAATCAATGAAGCTAAGATACGCAAGGAAAAGTAAAAAGATGACAATTTGACATATAAATAATATGATGAAGTGATTTTATGATATTCTAACGACAATAAATTAGTTCTATATTAGGAAAACCATTGTGTCCACTAAACAGTTAAATAAAATAAAAAAAGTTGGGTTTGTCTTAAGACCCGACTCTTTAGATATCTTGTCCCTCTATCGTAAGGTCAGTTCTGAATTTGAAAATAATGCAATAGAGGTTTCTTTGGATAGTGAATCAGCCAAGATGCTTGGGCTAGAGGGTATAGAGTTTGAAGAGATGTGCAGAGAAGTCGATCTATTGGTCTCTTTAGGTGGTGATGGAACACTTTTGGGGTTGGTAAGAAAAAGTTATGGATTTGATAAACCTGTACTGGGAATTAATGCTGGTAACTTAGGGTTTTTGGCAGATATTCCTATAGAGTGTGTCGGTGATATGGTGAAGAGACTACTGGTTGGAGATTATCGAATTGATGAGAGAATGATGATTGAGGGGTACATTGAGTATGATGGAGGAAGAGAAGCGTTTTATGCTTTTAATGATGTTGTTATTACCAGACCCACCATTGCCCATATGATTAAACTCGATGCCTTTATAGATGATGATTGGTTTAATACCTATCGAGGTGATGGTCTTATTATCTCGACACCAACAGGCTCTACAGCCTATAACCTCTCTTTGGGAGGACCCATTGTTTACCCTTTATCTAAAGTTTTTATTATGACCCCGGTTGCACCACACTCTTTGACGCAACGTCCACTGGTTGTTCCTATTGATTTCACCATTAACCTTAATTCTCCTGATGAATTAATTGTTATGATTGATGGGCAAGATGATTACGCTCTTAAGCGTGGTGCTAAATTGGTCATAAAAGGTGCTGCAATGTCTGCAAAACTTTTACATAAAAAAGAGCACAGTTACTTTAAAGTGTTAAGAGAAAAACTCTCTTGGGGTGATGAATAATGGTTAATAGAGTCTATCTGAAAAATTTAATACTTTTTGATGAAGTTGAGTTGGAGTTAGAAAAAGGTTTGGTGGTGTTCTCTGGTCCTTCAGGAGCTGGAAAGTCACTCTTTATGAATAGCATTTTGTCAACCTTTGGCTATGGAGCAGCTGAAGCTTCTGTTTGTGAAATATCTGTTGAAAAACCTCAAAAGCTACAGAGTGATGCTTATGAAGTTGAAGAGGAAATTACGCTAAAAACACTCAAAAAAGAGAAAGTTCGTTACTATTTAGATGGTCAAAATATCTCTAAAAAAGTTTTAAAAGAGATGTTTAGCCCTTTTGTTCAGTATCTTTCTGTTCGTGATAAGGGTGGGTTTGAGAGTAGAGACTTAATAGAATTGATTGACAACGCTCTGTTAAGTAAAGAGAAAACTTTTAAAAAGATGCAGAAAGAGTATACAAAGCGTTATGCCAACTATAAAGTTAAATTAGAGCAGCTTAAAAAAATAAAAGAAGATGAGTCAAAACTGGCTGAACTCATAGAGTTTACACGTTTTGAAATAGAGAAGATAGAGAGTATAAACCCAAAAGTAGGGGAAGATGAAGAGTTGATTCAAGTAAAACAGCAGCTTTCACGTATTGATAAGGTTACCGATGCCTTAAAACAAGCCAATGATATTTTTAAGTTTGAAGAGTCAGTTTTGGAAGTTTATAGACTTTTGGAAAAAGATGAGAACTCTTTTGTTGAACTTATGAATCAGTTACGGGTTGATTTTGAAGATATAGAATCACTCTCTGAAGAGCTAGCAGAGGTGGATATAGAGGCTGTTCTTGATAGATTGGAAAAAATTTCATCACTAAAAAATAGATATGGAAGCATAGACGAGGCGTTAGAGTATGCAGCGCTAAAACGTAAAGAGTTGGCAGGATATAAAAATATAGAGCAAGACAAAAGTATGTTGGAATCTTTTCTAAATATGGAGTATTCAGAGATATCCATAGTGGCAGGTCGCATCAGTATGGCAAGGAAAAATCAGTCAAAAAAACTTGAAAAAGAGTTAGAAAAATATCTAAATGAGTTGAAACTCCCTGCTATTAATTTTATATTTGAGTCTGTAGCCTTAGATAATTTTGGACAAGATAAAGTAAGCATAGACCTCAATGGTTCATCTGCAAACACTTTAAGTGGAGGAGAGTTTAATCGTGTACGTTTAGCACTTATGGTGGTAGCACTCTCTGGTGTAAAAGATGGTGGAGTTTTGATTTTAGATGAGATAGATGCAAATGTTTCTGGAGATGAGTCCATAGCCATTGCCAATATGATTGCAAAACTCTCAACTGCTTATCAAATTTTTGCCATCTCTCATCAAGCCCATTTGGCTGCTAAGGCAACACAGCATATTTTAATACATAAAGATAAAAATGGAAGTCACACTGTGATTTTAGATGATGATGGTCGAGTAGATGAGATATCTAGAATTATTGGTGGAGAAAAACCCAATGCAGAAGCAGTTAGTTTTGCAAAGAAGTTACTTATCTAACTACCACTATCTATTTTTTAGAAATAGTGAATCATATTTTTTTGGATGTAAAAACGTGCTTTGGTTGCAAGTGGTGATGATAATTGAAGTAGAAGTAAAACTGTGATTGATGAAACTTTTTTCATGGGTTATCCTTAATATTTATTTTATGCTGATTTGATAAAACTGTTTTTCATTTTATTGAAAATCATTGCCATAATGCCTTTTGGTTTGACGATAGAGTCCATATACTCATCAAAGGTAAGGTGTTTCTCATCGAGGTACCCTTGCAAATGAATAAGAGATGCCTCTTTTCCATGACTTTTTTCAATGGAAAGTAGTGTTTTATAGAGAGGTTCAATTTGAGCAACAGCTTTTGGTGTAACAGATCTTCTAAAAGCGATGTAGTTTGTGTTGTTTGAGTGTGCATCTTTTTGAATTTCAAAATCTGTACTTACCCAGTAAAACTCTCCTGATTTAGCAAGGTTTTTAACCAAAGCAGTAATGTTTTGACCATTTTGTATTCGTTGCCACATTAAAAAGAAAATGGCAGAGGGCATGTCTGGATGTCTCAATATATTGTGTGGTGCACCCATCACTTCTGTTTGGCTATATCCCGTTATTTCAGCAAAGTTATCATTGGTATATAGAATCTTTCCTTTTGAATCAGTTTTGCTGACAAGAAACTTTTTTGAATGAATCTTTAACTCTTTTTTTAATGGTAAAGGTCTATGAAATCTCATTTATACTCCTTTAATTTGAGGGACAATTATATAGGTAAAGTTGGTAGTAACAGTGAAAATATAATATAAAAAATTAAATCATATTTTTAGAGTATATTTCATCTTTTATTGGATAAAATAAAAAAAATGAATGAAAAATGAGAAGATATTATTGAAGCCGTTAACCTTACTGTATATTGAAGATGATTATGATATTCAAGAGATATATGTAGAATTTTTGAAAGAACACGTTGAAACGCTATATTTAGCCAATGATGGACAAGAGGGGTATGAATCTTACCTTTTACATAAACCAGATATTATTTTACTTGACATTAACATGCCCAAATTGGATGGATTGAGTTTGGCTAAAAAAATACGTGAAGATGATAAAAATGTAAAAATTATTATTACAACAGCATATGCTGAGCAAGAAAATCTTCTCAAAGCCATTGAATTATATCTTGTAAAGTATATTTTAAAACCCATAAATTTTAGTGAGTTAGAAGAGGCTTTGAAAAAAGCGATTATAGAAATTCAAGAAGTTACGACGAGTAGTAAAGTAAAAGAGGAGATATTTTGTTTAAATGATGAGATGCTTTGGTATAAAGATACTGAAAAACTCTATGCCAATAATATGGAAATAAAATTGACAAAAAATGAGCGAAGGCTTCTCTCTCTGTTCTCTACCAATCAACATAAAGTATTTACATTTTTTGAAATTTTCAACCATATTTCTTATGATAATTTTGATAAAGAGTATGATGCCAATCAGGTTAGAGCATTGGTTAAATTGTTACGAAAAAAGATTCCAAAAGAGTCTGTTATGAATGTTTATGGAGAGGGGTATCGTTTTAATCCATTAGGAAAAATGGATTAAGCACTGTATTTTAAAAGTATTTTATAGAGCTTGGTAACATCTATGGGTTTGTGTATGTGGTCATTCATTCCTGACTCCATGGTCTTTTGAATGTCCTCTTTCATGGCAGAAGCAGTAATGGCAATGATGGGAACCTCTGTGTCCTTTTTTCGTATGGCTTTGGCTGCTTCATATCCGTCAAGTATGGGCATTTGAATGTCCATGAGTATTAAAGTGTAAGAGCTTTTACTGTGTAGTTCTATGGCTTCTTTTCCATTTTCAGCTATGTCAATCTCTATTTTTGAGTTTTCGAGTAATCCTAAAATAATCTCTTGATTGATTAAATTGTCTTCAGCTAGAAGAATTTTCTTTCCTGAAAGTATCTCTATATCTTCTTGAATAGAGTTGGCTTTCTCTTGTTTAACTGTGTTATTCTCTTCAATACTACAGTATGATAGCTCTTCAAGATCAATTTCAAAACTAAAAGTACTTCCCTTGGTATAGGCACTTTCAACCCATATTTTTCCATTCATCATCTCTACAAGTTGTTTAGAGATAGCCAATCCTAAACCTGTTCCACCATATTTTCGACTGGTACTTCCATCAGCTTGAGAAAAAGATTTGAAAAGATTTTTTTGTTCTTTTTGGGTTAAACCAATTCCTGTGTCTTTGATTTTAAATTTAAATCTGTTGTGGTCAATTTTACCAATATACATATCAATTTGACCATTGGAAGTAAATTTAACAGCATTACTTAAGAGATTGGTAATAACTTGAGAAAGACGCAAACTGTCCCCATGGAAAAATGTAGGAAGATTCTCTTCATGGTGTAGGTTAAATTTAATATTTTGTTCATTCATTTGGAACCGTAGCAGTTCAATAGCTTCATTTACAACTTTATTGAGCTCAAAGTCAATCTCTTCTAAAGCCAACTTATCTGCTTCAATTTTAGAAATATCTAAAATGTTATTAATAATACCCAATAATCTTTTAGCTGAGTTATCAATTTTTTCAATGAAGTTACGCTGTTTTTCATCTAAATTTGTCTGTAATGTTAAGTAACTCATACCGATAATACCATTCATTGGTGTCCGAATCTCATGACTCATATTGGCTAAAAATTCAGATTTTAATCGGGCTGTATCTTCAGCTCTTATTTTTAGTCTATTGAGTTCACTGTTATCTGCTTCTAGTTTACGTTGTAGTTGGTTAAACCCACGCACCAAGTCACCAATTTCATCAGGATATTCTATAGTCAGGGTTTTTGAAAAATCAGGTTGTTTGGTATTTAAGTTCTTAAGAGAGTGTTTGACTTTCTCAAATCGTCTTTTTATATGGTTATAGAGATAGAAAGCCATACTTATAACAATAATCAATCCTAGAATAGAGAGCATTAATGAGAAGGAAAAAAACTTTGAATTGTTACGTTCTAAATTTTCTAAAGCGTTTGAGAGGTTAAGAAATGCATCTTTTCGCTGTTCTATGAGAAGTGCTTTTGTCTCTTTATGAAGTTTTTGAAGTTTTTTAATCTCATTTGTAGTAGGGACTTCCCCTTGAAGTAGTTTGGACGTTGTCTCTTTGGAAGTCTTAAAGAGTTGTTTAAGTAAAAGCTCTTCATGCATTAATTTATTATGTAACTCTTTATTATGAAGATAGTTTTTTAATTTTTTTATATTCTGTAAAATAAGTTCTTTTTCACGATGGGCTTCTTCCAGTCCATCACTGTCATTCATTCTTACAGCTCCCATCAGTAAAAGAGAGTTTTTTTCATAATGGTGTAAGTTGTCTGTATGTAAAGAGGCAATTTTAAAGTGAATGGTTTTAATATTATTAAGTTCTTTTAAACTGTTGTTGGTCGAGATGTAGTTAATGGAAATATGTAGCACAACAAAGGCAAGACTTATAAAGAAAATAATACGTAACTTATATAAAATTGTAGGGTTAGACACAGCTTGAACTTTCACGTATTTTTCATAATATTTTAGTATGATTGCTCAAGTTTATATATAATAACAATTTATTATTCTTAATCTCTTGATTTATGATACAAATTGTAACATGTTATTTGGTTGTAAAAATAATTTTACCATCTATGGCATTTTTACTATAAGAGATAATAAAGGATTTATTTTTTAGCTCTTTTTGAATCTCTTCTGGACTTAGTCTTTTTGGAGGTTGTCTATTTCCCGTATAAATTTGATTGATCCAGTACTCTTTTATTTGTGAGGGTGTTTTTTTTACAATTTTTTTATAAAATTCTTCATAGACTTTTTGATTTTTACTATCAATTGGAATGAGTTTTATTCCATGAATGGTAGAAGTTTTTTTTAGATAAAGATTGCTTAACTCTTTTTGAGTTACTTTTGATAATGTATTGTTATGGGATATGAAAATTGAAATATCAGCAAATGATTGGATTGAGAAGAAAATGGTTAAAAGTATAGGTTTCATGTACATCCTTTAAGGTTTAAAGGATGTAGTATAGTTCTTAATAAATAATATTAATATTAATATTATTTATTAGTCTATATATTTATGATATTTCTTTAATTTCTCTAATAACTGTGGTTAATTCTTGTTCAAAAACCTTGATTAATGATTTATTTATGGTTTTTTCTATTTGTTGAATGATTTTAGTTAAAGGTTCCATACCAAGTGTACCTGTGAGTCCTTTGAGTGTATGAAGTGTGTTTCTTAACTCTTCTGTATCCAGATTATTTAAATTTAAACCTTCGTGTCTCTCTCTAAAGCTTTTTAAAATTTTTAGATACAAGGTATGATTATTATTGAAATATTGTAGTCCTAAAGTTGTATTAATTGCTCTAGAGTCAAGAGCTTGAATTTTTGCACTATCGTTACTATTGATTGCTGACACATGATTCCTTTATAATGTATGGTGTAATTATAGCAGTTAAATTGGTTGCAATAGTGAAAATGTGACTAAAATTGTCACTATTTGGAAAAACTTGGTAATTTTATGGAGGAATTACCAAGGTATAGAAGGATTAGATGTTTGTTGAAACAGTTATTTGTGATTTTATAAGTTCCACAAGTATGGCCAACTCTTTTTGACTCATATTTAAGTTTGGAACATTTGCTTTGATGGTCTCTTCTATAGCAGTATTGGTAATTTCTTCTCTAATTTGAATGGGTTCTGATATTACTATTTGTCTTGTATGTTTATTTTGAGTTTGAAAAACATTCTCTATGATATTAATGTTTGAAACGTTATTCACAATATAAATTGAGATAAGTGTGGTTAAAATTAAAGACAATAGTATAAACAAGGCTTTTATTATAGTGTTTAAAGTGTAGAACCTTCTATGGCTCTCCTTCATCGTTAATTCTTCTTTGTAGGCACTATAGTAGTTGTCACTCATTTTGTTGTAATTACAATGCATGGTAATCTCCTTTTTTATGGTTGTATACTATAAGAAGAGTTGGTATGAAAAGTGAAAAAATCATATTTTCAAACAAAAAGTAGCCAAATTAAATACTTTTTTGATATGCTAACGTCCTAAAAAAGGATACTTATGCAAAAAAATAGAAACATAGTAATGGTGGTATTGGGATTTTTATTTCTTATCGCTATTGCTACAGTGTATACAAAAATAATGGAACAATCAACAAGTATTAAAAATGTCTCTGCTCTTATAGAGCATGATTTTACTTTTAATAGTTTGGATGGTTCTGAGTTTAAAGTTAAAGCTTCAGAGAAAAAGTTACAGATTAAAGGAATGGAAAATAAAGTTGTTTTCTTGAAAGTTTTTGGATGGGATTGTACCTTTTGTATGAAAGAAGTTCCTGAACTTATAAAGTTAAAAAATAGTTTGCCCGAAGCGTTTGATGTTATTGCTATAGAAGCACAAGAGCATTCAGCTGATGAAGCCAAGAAGTTTATAGAAGAGTATGGCATAAATTATCCGATAGTATTGGGTAAAGGGCAAGAGGCTTTCTACCGTTACTTGCAGCAACAATATGGATGGACAGGGATTATACCTCTAACCATTGTTATCTCTAAAAAAGGTGATATTTTAGCTTTTGAGTTGGGTTCAAAATCTTACTCTTTATCTGAGCTTTTTAAAGCCTCTTTAGAAAAAAGTAAATAGATGAGAACTGTTCTATTTATATTTATTCTGAGTTCACTTTTACAAGCTGATGAACAGTTAGCGATAGGATGTTCCTCTTCCGTAAATAAAGAGATTCAAGGTTGTGCTTCTGAAAATATTTTAGCTGAGAAGAGAGAAGGTCTATTTGATGTAAAAGATAAGGAAACTCTCTTAGGTAGCAATGAAATAAATATGAGTAAAAAGTTAAAGTCCGTTAAGGTGATTCATGAAAATCAAGAGTTGATTATTGTTCGAACTGTGGTGAATGATGAGAAAACATGTCCACCATTTTGTATTGAGCCTATGACTATTTCTACTGTAAAGACAGTTGGAGAATTAGAAACTTTGAGTTTTATTGAAAGCTTAGTTAAGAAAAAAAATAGATTGTTAATCGATACACGAGTGAGCAAACTTTATAAAAAAAGTACCATACCTGGGGCCATTAATTTGCCTGCTGGTATGATTCAAAAGGAGAGCAAATATTATAAAGAAGTTCTTGAACTATTGGGGTTAAAAGAGGTTAGAGGAAAATGGAAAGTTAAAAATGTTCCAACTCTATTGGTTTTTGATAATGGTATTACTGACAATAAAGCTTCAGGTACCATTAAAACTCTTTTAAAGCTCTCTTACCCTTCTAATAAAATTCTTTATTACCGAGGTGGTGTAAGCAGCTGGAGAAATTTGGGATTAACACTGTTTTAATTTTCCATTAACTCTAATTTTTTATACATTTACTCATTTGCAACAAAGGCTTCAGAAACATGAACCACGCCTAGTGTCTTTACAGGTTTTAAATCATCTATAGGAACATCTTCATTTCCAGGCTCTTTGCTCATAATAGGACTTTTGATTTCAGGTTTCTCTTCTAAGGTAAAAGGTTTAGAGACAGAAATAGTTTCCCATTTCCCCTCCTTTCTTATAACAGACTTCTTGTAAAGCTCATCGGAAGTGATGGCTTTAGCCTCACTAATGGTGGGAGTAAACTCGCCACTTTTAAGTTTTTCAAGAACGTTAATGGACTCTTTTGATTTTTTTATCTCTTCTTTAACTATGACTTCTTGCTTGATAATGGGCTGTTTTTTTATGAGAATGTGTTTTTGTGGATATTTATTATTTATCTTTTTATAGGGAGTGTTCTCTATAACTTTTGATTTTAAATTTGCTAATATTTGATTGGCTTCTTCTGTGGGAGAAAGACCCTTCGACGCAATAGCTGTCTTTAAATTTGATAGAATTTTATCAGGATTTTCTGTCTCATTTGATGGTGGAATAACCATCTGTTCAATATGTATAACTTTTGTAGCTAGAGGTGGTTGCTTTATTTGGTCTTTATTTTTAAGTAGAATGTAGATAATGGTAAAAATAAGCACAATAATTGTAGATAATAGAGAGAGTGTAAGTCTTGACAAAGTAAACCTTTTTGTAATTGAAATGGGAATTATAGTTAGAATAAACTAAAAATTAGACGTATGGTTCTTGCTTTATTTTTATATTTTATATTTTCATATTTGTGACCCATTTATATGTTAATATTTTTATATAAGATAATTATAAGGGGTGTGAATGTTTAACAAAGATGAGGAGTACAATGAGGCGACGAGACATGCAAGTATCAATACCTATAATGAAGAGAAATCAAAATATGGTCTCGGGATACTCTTAAATATAGCACTCTTTATCATACTTTTTACTATAGGATATTACGGATATCAATATGTTACAGACAAGCCTAGTTCCCCTTACTTGACAAACGTCATGGGTGTGAGTCATACCTATGATGAAAAGGAAAGTTTTGATGAGCAGAAAACTTTAGTTGATATGTTAAATCATGTTGATGTTGACAGAGTTGTTGAAGATGTAAATAATGAAAACTTAGTTGATGCAATGAATAGTATTGTTAATGCATCAACCGTTAAAAACGACTCAGACTATATGAAAGCACTCTCTTTAGAGATGAGTGAGGGGTCTAATTTTAATAAGTAGACATTTATTATTGATAGGAATTATGCTAAAATTTCCTCATTAGTAAATGAAGGTAAACGAATGATTATTGATACACATTGCCATTTAGATGATGAACGATACAACGAAGATATAGATGAAGTAATAGAACGTGCCAAAGCCAATGGTGTTGAGCGTTTTATTATCCCAGGAGCTGACCCTAAAACACTCCATAGAGCAGTTGAACTCTCTGAGAAGTATGATGAAGTTTATTTTTCTGTAGGGGTACACCCTTATGATGCTGAACATTATGACAGAGATTTTTTAGAACCATTTGTTTCTCATGCCAAGTGTGTTGCCATTGGTGAGTGTGGTTTAGACTATTATCGTTTGCCAGAAGGTGAAGAGGCGATAGCAGCTGAGAAAAAGATGCAAAAAGAGGTGTTTGTCGACCAAATAGAGTGGGCGAAAGAGCTTGAGCTTCCTCTCATTGTTCATATTCGAGAATCTTCAGCAGATTGTCTGAAACTTTTAGATGAGCATGCAGGTCTTGAAGGTGGTGTACTTCACTGTTACAATGCTGATGAGTCTCTCTTAAAACTTGCAGATAAAAACTTTTACTATGGTATTGGTGGGGTATTGACATTTAAAAATGCAAAAAAACTTATTAATGTATATCCTAAAATTCCCCAAGAGAAACTTCTTATAGAAACAGATGCTCCTTATTTAACACCTCACCCCCATAGGGGAAAACGAAATGAACCCTCTTACACCAAACTGGTCGCTTCAAAAATGGTAGAACTCTCTTCCATAGAACAGACGTTATTGGAAAATATAACGACAGACAATGCAAAAAAACTTTTTACAAAGATTCTCTAAATTTATTAAAAACAAATAAATAACCCTTTTCATCTCTAACGAAACGAGATGAAAATCCCAATAACTTAAAATTTTATTAAAAAATATATTATATTTAAAAATTAAGATTATAGTACTATAATTAGGAAAATATAACTATATAGGATTAATTATGAAATTTTATAAAATTTTAATATTATCTCTTTTTATTACATCGCTTGCCCATTCTGATATTCGAAGGGAATTTCCCAGTTATAACTATATTTTAACAGAGTTTGACCTAGATGAGAGCTTTATAGACAATCCGATATTTCAAAGATTTGTTCAAAAAAATAAAAATGAATATAGAGTACGTTTTATTAAAGCAATGAAACGAGGAAATTTGATAGTACCAACATTAAGAAAGATATTGGAAGACCGTGATATGTCTTATAACTTTCTTTATATCTCAATGCTGGAATCAAATTTTAAACCAGATGCAACCTCAAGAACAGGTGCTGGTGGATTATGGCAAATTGCTACAAATACTGCTCCTGATTTAAAATTGAAAATGAATCGTAGTTTAGATGAACGATACGATCCTATAAAATCAACAAATGCTGCTATTGGGTACTTAAATAGAATTAACGGAAATCTCAATAAATGGTATTTGACGACCATGGCGTACAATTGTGGTATGGGATGTGTTCAAAAAAGTTTAAAGAGAGCAAGAACGGATGATTTATCTGAATTAATTAATCCAAGAAATAATTATATTAGAGAAGAGACCAGAGATTATATTCAAAGAATTCTTTTAATGGCAATGATAGGTGAGAACTATCTTTTTTCCGATTATGATTCAACCGGTGAAATGGTACATAGAATTAATGATGACAAAATAACAGCAGTTCAAGTACGCTCTGGAGAAAGATTGTCAAATTTGGCATCGATACTCAATATGAATAAGGTCTATTTAGAAAGAATAAATATTCATTTGAAAAATGGACGTACTCCTAATGGATATAAAATGAATATTCCAACCTCTAAAGTTGCTATGTTTAATGCACGTTATGCAGCCAATATGAGACAAAATAACAAATATGCAAGAAGGTAAAATTATGAAAAATAAAATAAATAATAAATTATTAGTATTAACCACACTGAGTGTCATAGCTATGAATGGTTGTGTTTCAAAAACAGTAGTAGTATCAAAAACTCCATCAAATAAAGTAGAAACATCAAAATGGAAACCTACTCAAGGTAAAAGTTTGGCTAAGAGTAAAAGAGATGATTGTGTTGATTGTTATGTAGATATCTCTAAAAAAACTCCTCAGAAGATAGCACTTGCCAAGGATTCAAATACTGTATACAGCTATGATTACTCTAAGGCAGCATCTGATGTTTATCCTCTAAATGCTACTGCGTATGAAGCATATGAAAATCCATATCCTGTTGATGATTCATATGAGGAGGATAATCCATATTTGGTAGATGCCTTATATCAAGAGGATAATAATAGATTTTCAAAAGCAGATATGAAGGACTATTCGAATAAAAGGTCCATTCAAGTGGGTGCTTTCAGAAAATATGCAGGTGCAAAATTGTATGCTAAAAGGTACAGTTTACTCACAAGTCAATATAATGTTGAAATAAACAAGAATGTAAAAAATAATAAACCTATATATCGCGTGCAGATTGAAGGCTTTTCAAATGAAAATGAAGCCAAAAAATTTATGGCAAGATATGGTTTAAAAGGAGCATTTCTTGTAAGAAGATAGTAGAACAAGGAAATATAATATGATTGAACTCTCACGAGAGACAAGAGAGACCCAAATCTCTGTAAAACTTGAACTTTATGGTTCAGGAAAATCTACAATAGATACAGGGGTTGGATTTCTTGACCATATGTTGGAGGC
>Ga0256840_1003364_pt1 | contig 13003 bp, 13 predicted proteins | sample 355202metaG_FD_185969 | JGI IMG/M metagenome (GOLD analysis project Ga0256840, IMG submission 185969) | Hydrothermal vent microbial communities from Mid Atlantic Ridge, Atlantic Ocean - 355-202 | ecosystem: Environmental > Aquatic > Marine > Hydrothermal vents | place: Atlantic Ocean: Mid...
TAATTGTCGAATTTTTACACTTAGATTGAATATTGTAAAAATAAAATACATTATGTCGTCATTTAAAGACTTAGGGCTTAATAAGCAAATTATTGAGGCTCTAGAAGAGTTAGGTTACAAAAAACCAACCGAAATTCAAGAATTAGCAATACCACAAATTTTAGGATCTGATAAAGATTTAAAAGCTTTTGCTCAAACAGGAACTGGTAAAACAGCAGCCTTTAGTTTGCCTATTATAGAGCAAATAGATGCAGAAAGTAAAACTACACAAGCTATTATTTTATCTCCTACAAGAGAATTGGCTATCCAAATTGCAAAAAATATTAAAGAATTTTCTAAAAACATTAAAGGCTTAAAGGTAGTTGCCGTTTACGGAGGAGCAAATATCTCTAATCAAATTAACGATTTAAAGAAAGGAGCTCAAATTGTAGTAGGAACACCAGGAAGAACAGTTGATTTAATTAACAGACGAAGTCTAAAATTAGGAAATATAAAATGGGTAACCTTAGATGAAGCAGATGAAATGCTTAATATGGGTTTTAAAGAAGATATTGACCATATTTTAGAAGCTACGCCAGACAAAAAACAAACTTTGTTGTTTTCAGCAACTTTTCCTAGAGAAGTAGAGGCTATTGCAAGAAATTATATGTTTAAACCTGCCGAAATTAGTGCAGGAACTAAAAACCAAGGAGCAGATACTGTAGAACACCAATTTTATTTGGTTTCTGAAAAAAACAGATATCCAACACTTAAACGTATTGTTGATGTAAACACAGGAATTTACGGAATTATTTTTTGTAGAACTCGTAGAGAAACTCAAGAAATAGCCGATAAATTAATTCAAGATGGTTATGGAGCAGATTCATTACACGGAGAACTTTCACAAGCGCAACGTGATATTGTAATGAAAAAATTTAGAACTAAAAAAATTCAGATTTTGGTTGCAACCGATGTAGCTGCTCGTGGAATTGATGTAACAGATTTAACGCATGTTATTAACCATAAATTACCAGATCAATTAGAATCTTATACACATAGAAGCGGAAGAACTGGTAGAGCAGGAGCTGACGGAATTTCTATTGTAATTGTCACCAATAAAGATAAAAATCGTATCAAACAAATTGAGCGTAAGATTAATAAGCAATTTGTGCAAAAAGAAGTGCCTTCAGGTAAAGAAATTGTTGGAATTAAATTGATGCAATACGCAGAAAAAATAAAAAGTATCAATGTAAACGATGATGATTTATCTGATAATTTTGAAGAAATAGCAAAAGATCTTAAAAAACTTACCAAAGATGAGTTGATTAAACGTTTTATTTATAACGAATTAGAGCACTTATTGAGCTATTATCAAAAAACACAAGATATTGGAGTTGATTCTGGTAGAGAACGTGTTACCGATGAAAATATGCAACGTTTCTTTATTAATACTGGTAAAATGGATGGTTTAAATCCTGCTAGAATGATTGGTTTAGTAAATGATTATTTAGGTAAAAAAGTAGATATTGGACAAATTGAAATATTAAAAAGTTTCTCGTTTTTTGAAACTCCAAAAGAATTTACAGATGAATTACTAAAAGGTTTTGAAGATGCCGAATTTAATGGTAGAAGTGTTAATGTTGAAGTAACAACACAACCTAAAACAAGAAGCAGAAACAGAGATAGAGGACGTGGTAGAGACCGTAATCGTGGAGATAGAAAACGTTCTGGAGGAGATAGAAACAGAAATAGTGGAGGAAGTGATAGAAGTCGCTCAGATAGAAGCAGAGATTCTAGAGATAGCAATCGTGGTGGACGAGATAGTGGTTTTAAACGCAGAACAGAAAAAAGCACTAGACGTAGAAGAAGACGTAGTGATGATTAGTTGTAATTAACAATTGATGATATTTTTAAAAAACTCCATTTGAATAATTTTGAATGGAGTTTTAGTTTAAAAAATAATTGTAAATTGCAATATTATTTAAACGTATTTACAATGATTATAAAAAATAAATTAATTGAAAATCTCGATAATTTTCCTGATGAATTCTCAATGGACGAATTTATAGATCATTTAGTTTTTATAAACAAACTAGAAAATAGAATACAACAATCTAATGAAGGTAAAACTATTTCTGAAAATGAGTTAGAAGAAGAAATTAAACAATGGTTGAAATAAGATGGCTTATTTTGAGGCTAAAATTGATTTGGAACAAATTTATGAGTACATCTCACAAGATTCAATGAAGTATGCTTATTTGCAAATCCAAAAATTACAAGAAAAAACACAACTGTTAAAGACTTTTCTTGAGATAGGTAAGATTGTACGAGAAATTGAAAATCCAAATATTAGAGATTTGGTATATAATAATTATAGAATTATTTCAGTTCAAAGAATAGATATATTAATGATACATCACAGTGCTAGAGATTTAAAGAAAAGAATTGAAGATTAAATGAGCACACTAAAACGTTTTTTAAAAGATACTATAATTTACGGAATTGCATCTGTACTGCCAAGAGTTGTTACTATTTTGCTTCTTAAATTAAAAACCAGTGTTTTTAAAAGTGAAACTTTCGCCATAGATGTAACTTATTATATTTATGCAGCTTACTTAAACGTGTTGCTTACTTATGGAATGGAAACTGCTTTTTTTAGATTTTTCACCAAAGAAAAAGAAAAAGATAAAATTATTTCTACCAGTTTTATTAGTTTGTTAGTTAGTACTCTTTTATTTTTTATTGTAAGCTTTTATTTTTCTAATCAGCTAAGCGTCTTTTTTGGATTTAGTAATCCGTTATTCTTAAAAATATTATTAATTACCTTGCTGTTTGATACTTTAGTAGTAATACCTTACGCATATTTAAGAGTAAATAATAGACCTATTCGCTTTGCGTTTTTTAAGATTACCAATGTTTTGGTAAATGCGTTGTTTGTCGTTTTCTTTTTATGGATTAGCCCAAAATTTAATATTAAATTACCAGAAATATTAACGACTAATTTTGGAGAAACACCAAGTGTAATTTATGTTTTTTTGGCAGGTGTTATTGCAAGTACTTTTACATTTATTGCACTATTTCCTATTGTATTAAAGTTGAAATGGCAGTTTGATAAACAAATATTTACAAAACTTTTAAAATACGGTTTGCCAATAATGGTTGGAGGTTTGGCTTATGCAACCAATGAGAATTTAGATAAGTTATTACTGCCAAATTATATAGGAAAATCTGAAATGGGAATTTACGCAGCATGTTATAAATTAGGAGTGTTTATGACCTTGTTTATTACCGCTTTTAGAATGGGAGCAGAGCCTTTTTTCTTTAATCATTCGCATACAAAAAACGCAAAAAATACGTATGCAAATATCCTTACCTATTTTACTATTTTTGGTACAGTTTTTATGTTTGTGATTATTGCCTATATTCACCTTTTTGCAAAAATAACCATTAGCCGTTCGGAGTATTTACAAGCGTTAAATATTGTTCCTATTATCTTGTTAGCCAATTTGATGCTAGGTATTTATCATAATTTATCTGTTTGGTATAAGCTAACTGATAAAACAAAATACGGAATGTATATTTCCATTTTTGGAGCATTAATAACCATTGTATTGAATGTGATTTTTATTCCGCTTTATGGCTATATGGCTGCTGCTTGGGCAACTTTAGTAGCTTATACAAGTATGACTTTTGTTTCGTATTTTCTAGGAAAAAAGCATTATCCTGTTCCGTATCATATTGGTAAAATTGGATTTTATTTACTCATAAGCATCGTGTTTTCATACCTTTCGTTTTTCTATTTTATAAAAAATTATTATGTATCTACTTTGTTATTATTTATCTTTATCGGAATTGTTTATACCTTGGAAAAAGATAATCTTCAAAAAATAAAATAATTTCAACTACATTAACCGATTTTATAATTAAACCAAATTAACACATCAAATAATGAAAATAAACATCATCAATAAATCAAAACATGCTTTGCCTCACTACGAAACAACTTCTAGTGCAGGAATGGATTTAAAAGCAAATATTGAGGAAAATATCATTTTAAAACCTTTAGAACGCTGTATTGTAAGAACAGGTTTGTTTATGGCGTTGCCTAAGGGTTACGAAGCACAAGTGCGACCAAGAAGTGGCTTGGCAATTAAAAAAGGAATCACTGTTTTAAATGCTCCAGGAACTATTGATGCTGATTATCGTGGAGAAATAGGTGTCATTCTAATAAACCTTTCCAATGACGAATTTACGATTAAAGATGGAGATAGAATTGCGCAAATGGTCATTGCAAAATACAAACAAGCCAAATGGATTGAAGTCAATGTTTTAGATGAAACGCAACGAGGAAAAGGCGGTTTTGGAAGTACAGGAGTTTAGTGGTTTCACACTCTGATGTTTGGAACATCTAGATATTTTAAAAAATAAACATCCATTCAACTTAGTATTCTTAGTGCTCATCGTGGTTAAAACAAAAAAATTAAAACAGCACAATTTTATATGGTTAAATAAATTCTGAAGTTTATAAAAACACCACAGACAAAATGCCAAAAAGCATAATTATTTTTAATAGTAAACTTAATTGAGCTAATTTTTTTTTGCGTTTTACCTCTTTAATTTCGTACATAAAATAGCCTAAAGGAAAAATGATAAAAAGAAAACTGTAAACCATTAAAAAAGTGTTTTTTAAGCCAGAGATTAATAAAATGACGAGTATAAACGGAATAAAAGTGATGTAAAACACCATATTTTTTGTTCGGTTTTTACCTATAAGAATAGGTAATGTTTGCATTTTTAGTTTATAATCACCGTTTATATCTTGAATATCTTTAACAATTTCTCTTATAAAATTAAGAAAGAAGGCAAAGAAAGCATAACTCAAAAAAATGAATTGTAGTTGCTGATTGGTTTTATCGATTAAAAAAATAAAAACCAAATAGATGCTAATAGCAGTTAGTAAGGACACTATAGTATTTCCTAATAGAGCTATTTTTTTAAATGTTTTTGAATAAAGAAATAAGGTTAGAGAAATAAGGATAAATAATAATCCGTACCAAATTTTATTTTGAAGGTAAGAAAGTATTAATCCAGAAAGGATACCAAAAAACGTCAGCACATAGTAAATTGATAAAGCTGTTTTTATAGAGATATACTTGTTAATTATAATTTGTTGAGGTTTGTTGATTTTATCAGATTCTATATCAAAAAAATCGTTGATAATATTTCCTCCTGCAGCTAAAAAAACGGTTGTTTGAATTAATAAAATTAGTGAAATAAAATGAGTATGCTCTGTGTTAAAAACAAACCAAAACAACAGTTGAACAAAAGTGAGTATAAGTAAATTATTGATTCGAATTAACTTAAAAAAATAGTGAATTTTAAAAGAATTTTCAGCAGCCATAGCATTAAAAATTCTTTTTAATTCTAGCTAAATCACGTTTACTGTCACGGTCTTTCATGACTTCACGTTTATCGTGTAATTTTTTTCCTTTACATAAGGCAATATCTAGTTTTGCCCAACCTTTTTCTGTAATATATAATTTTAGAGGAATAATGGTGAGTCCTACATTTTTAACTTCTTTTTGTAATTTTTTAAGTTCTCTTTTATTTAAAAGTAATTTTCGAGCACTTTTTGTTTTGTGGTTATATACATTTCCATAGGTATATTCTTCAATAAACATATTAATAACAAAGAGTTCTCCATTTTCATTAAACTCGCAGAAACTTTCTGTTATTCTAGCTTTACTTGCTCTAATAGATTTTATTTCTGTGCCTGTTAATTGAATTCCTGCCGTATAATGATCAAGAAATTCATATTCAAATCGAGCTTTTTTGTTTTGTATATTAATGTTGTTTTGCATGTTACAAAATTACAAATTCAATTTTTTAATTATTCTATTTACCTCCGTTTTTTTTCTTGATGAAATTGGTATTTCTGAGCCGTCAATTAATTCAAGAAAATTATTAGAATTTATTCTCAGTACATATTTAGTATTCACCAAATGCGATTGATGTGTACGCACAAATTGATATTCTGATAAGATTTCTGTAAAATGTTTTAAATTTTTTGAAATTAAAAAAGATTTGTCTTTTAATAAGAATTTGGTATATGAACCTTCAGATTCACATCTAATAATATCTTTAATATAGACAACATGCTGATTGTTTAGAGCTTTAAGTACTATTTTTGGATTTTTGGGTTTCTCTTTATGTTCGTTAAAAACATGAAGCATTTCTTCAAATTTTTGATTTTTAGTTACTTCATTAATCAATTCAGCCATTGTTGTTTTAAGTTCTTGTGGATTGATGGGCTTTAAAATATAATCAAAAGCACTAAATTTAAATGCTTTAATAGCATAATTTTCATAGGCAGTAGTAAAGACTACTTTTCCTTGAAAATTATTTAATTTTTCTAAAACGTCAAAACCTGTTCCGTTTTTTAAATGGATATCTAAAAAAACAACATCAGGTTTTTTTAAGTTAATCAATTCAATGGCTTCTGGTACAGTTTCTGCAAATCCAGTAATTACAATTGATTTATCAACTAATTTAAGTATATTGGCTAATACCTCTTGCGCATTTTTTTCATCTTCTATAATAACTACTTTCATTTTATTCTTTTATAATAAATTCAACTTTTGTTCCTTGTACATTATTCTTTTCATCTACAACATCAGAAATATGAAAACTATCAATTTCTTTTTTCTGTCTTATTTTTAAGCGTTCTCTAAATATTTTAATTGCATGGATTTTATCTTTATCATCATGGTTTTTATTGTGAATTTCGGCAGATTTTCTTCCAACTCCATTATCTTGAATCTCAACTTTTATTCCTTTTTCGGTCTTTGATATTTTTATGGATACTTTTCCGTCTTTCTTTCTGTGTTTTAAACCATGTTCTATGGCGTTTTCTATAAAAGGTTGTAAGAGCATAGGAGGAATTTCTGTATGATCGCAATCAACATTAGAATCTATATGAATATTAAAATCAAATAAATCATTAAAACGAAATTTTTGTGTTTCAAGATAATTTCTTAGCATATCAATTTCATCAGTTAAACGAATACATTTTTTTGTGCTAAAATCTAAATTCTGACGTATCAGTTTAGAAAAAATAGCAATTAATTCAGCGGATTTTAAAGGGTCGTTTTTTAAAATAGAATTCTGTATTGCAGTTAGAGAATTAAAAATAAAATGAGGATTCATTTGTAATCTTAAAACGGTGTTTTTTAATTGAATATTTGATTTTTCTATGTTTAACTTATAAAATTTATAATAAGTATATAAACCAAATGCCATTACAATTAAAAGGATAATGATAATTAAATTAATTGTTTTATTCTTTTTTGCAATTCTTTTTTGATTTACGAGTTCACTTTCCTTTTTAAGTAAAGCATTCCTATCATTAAGATATTCAATTTCGGCTTGTTGTATTTTGTATCGTTCATTAATATATTGGATGTTTTTTTGCTGTATTTTTTTTTCTCGTATATGATGAACAGAATCAAACTTATTAAGGTAGTATTGTGATTTTTTAAACCTGTGTTGCAATAATGAATTTTCTACTAAATCATGATACAAGTCTTGTAATTCCTCAATATTATTTTCTTTAGAAACTTTTTTAGCTGCAATTCTTAAATTTTTGTCGGCATAATCGTATAAATAAACTTTCTTGTAAAAGTTTCCTATTTTTTTATAGATAAAAGCGGTATTGCTATGTAGTTTGTCAAGTATAAGTATGGCTTTTTTATATTGTTTCTCTGCAAGAATATAGTCGTGTTTATTTTCAAAAATAGTTCCTTTTAGAACATGACTTTTTGCAAGTAATTGTGAGTTCTTATTGTTATTAGAATAATCAAGAACTAAATTTGAATAATACAATGCACTATCTAATTTTTTTTGATCTAATAAGAAATTAGCGTATTCAAGATAATGAGTGTTTAGTAATAACTGCTGATTATTGACTTTTTCAAATTGAATTGCTTGTAAAAAATAGTCTTTTGCTTTTTTTGTATTGCCAGTTTTCATAAACATTTTTCCCATATTTACGAGATACCTACTAGATTCAAATCCCTTTTTAGCTTTTAATTTTTCAATACTGTTTAGTGCCGTTATGGCTTTAGAAAAATGGTCTAATTCAATATAAATTGTAGCGATTTTATTTAAAACGCGTATTTTGTTTTTTGGCAGTTTATATGATAATAGGCTTTTTTGGTAGGTGTCAATGGCTGCATATACATTGTTTTCATTTTTTAAAACATCTGCTTTATATTCATTAAAGTTTGCAAGATCAATAGGTTTTAAATTTTCAGATTTCAGATATTTGTTAATACTAATTAAAGCTTTTGAGGGTTTTAATTCTTTTATTTTCAACGAATCAATGATAGATTGCCCATAAATAACGGAACATATAAAAAATACAAGTATGGAAATTTTTTTTTTGATAATATTGTGTTTTAAACGTTAAAAGTACTATTATAATTTATGCTATCAAAAATTGTAGTAAAAAAAAAGAGATTGTCATTATAACAAACTCCTTTTTTACTTTTTAATACGATGTTAATCAAGTATTATTCTTTCACAATTAATCTAAATCCTTCACCGTGAATATTTACAATTTCCACTTCTGGATCTAGTTTTAAATATTTACGCAATTTTGCTATATAAACATCCATACTTCTAGAAGTGAAGTAATTATCATCTCTCCATATTTTTGTTAGGGCGAGTTCTCTTGGCATTAAATCGTTTTTATGTAAAGCCAATAATCGCAATAATTTATTTTCTTTTGGAGATAATTTTTGAACAACGCCATCTTCAAAAGTTAGATGTCGCAAATTGGTATTCAAATGAAATTTACCAATGTTAAACTCAATAATTTCATCATCACCATTACTATCGTCTTTTTTACGTTGAAGAATTGCACTAATTTTATAGAGCAAAACTTCGCTATCAAATGGTTTGTTTAAATAATCGTCTGCACCAACTTGATAGCCTTTTAGCACATCTTCTTTCATGGTTTTTGCGGTTAAAAAAACAATTGGAATTTCAGTATTGGTAGCTCTTATATCTTTAGCTAATGAAAAGCCATCTTTTCTAGGCATCATCACATCTAAAATACAAATGTCATAATCGTTATTTTTAAACATGATTAATCCTTCAAGACCATCTTTGGCAAGGGTTACATCATAATCATTTAAAGTTAAATAATCTTTTAACACTGTTCCAAAATTTGGATCATCTTCTACTAATAAAACTCTTTTATTTGCCATATTATTTGTTTTTAATACTTGTTATACAATGGGTAATTTAATATAAAATGTACTTCCTTTACCCTTTTCACTTTCCACATAAACTGTACCGTTATGGTTTTCTACAATCTTTTTTACATAAGATAACCCTAAACCGTGTCCTTTTACGTTGTGTACATTTCCTTTTTGTTCTCTATAAAATTTTTCAAATATATTTTTTTGCACTACTTTACTCATTCCAATTCCATTATCTGCTATTTTTACAATAACGTAATTTCCAGCGTTTTCTGTAAAAATATGAATCTCTGGATTCTTGATATTATATTTCATGGCATTGTCTAAAATATTAGTAAATACATTGGTTAGATGTAATTCATTTGCCGCTATTTCAGTTTGAATTGCTTCAAAATGGGTTTTTATAAAACCACCTTTATCTTTAATAATTAGACTTACATGATTTATTGCATCATCTAATAAGTCGTGTATATCTACTACTTCCTTACTAATTTGAAGCTGATTTTTTTCTAATTTTGAAATTTGCAACACATTTTCTACTTGAGAGTGCATTCTTTTGTTCTCTTGACGTATCATTTTTACGTATTTGAGTACACTTTCATTATCATTAATGATTTTTGGATTTTTAATGGCATCTAATGCTAAATTTATTGTTGCAATAGGTGTTTTAAACTCATGCGTCATATTATTAATAAAATCTGTTTTAATAGCAGAAATCTTTTTTTGTTTTAATAATTGATACAAGGCACTTGCAAAAGCCAGTATGATAAATATAATAAAAATTGCTGCAAGAATTAATTGTTTTTTGATATTTGAAAAAATAAAATTCTGACTTTCAGGAAAATCAACATGTAAAAAATAATGACTCTTTCCGTTATCAGAATCAAATAAAGGTACAGAATTACTGATGTTATTATAGCTAAAACGAGGTGTTTTTATTTTGGTTGGTAATTCATCATCATATACAGCAAATTCAAAAGGAGTATTTATATTTCGTTTTCTGAGTTCGTTTTTTATATTGAATTGCAATTCGGTTGCGGTTACTCTTTTATAAATAGGATATCGTGGAGCAATCTCTTTATAATAGTCTTCTAACTCCATTTTTTCTAAAGCAGAGAGTTTGCCTATATTTACTTCTTTTATTTGCTTGTTGTGAGTTTTTAAATCTTTTGAAATAGGATGGTTTAATGAAGTAATTTCTTTTTCTTTTTTGTAGAAATAGGATTTATAGTTCATTAAGTTAGAACTTGAATCTTGATTGAAAATCTGAATTGGATTTGAGAAATTATTTTGTAAAATACTTCGTTTATAGGTGAATAATTCTTTGTTGATAGTGTCGTATTTCTGATAAACAAATTCTCTTAGCTCTCTGTTTTTTGGATTTTTAAGTTTACTATAAAAAGGTCTAAATTCTTCAAAGTACTTTCTAAATTCACGATCTTCAATATTTTTTACAGCTTCAACTAAAGCAGATTTTGTATTTGTAGTAAATTGTTTTTTTCGTATTTCTAAGGCATTGTTTATCCAATACACTTGAACAGAAATAATTCCTGCCACAGCAAAAGTCATTAATACGATAAGAGCTACAAAAACTTTTTTACTCATATAGCAAATTTAACATTTATTCATTTTGTTTTAGAATTTTTAACTTAGATTAACTTAAATAGTTTAAAATTAACAATTCATTAAGAGAATTAACTAGACTTTTTGGTAAGTAAGTGATGAATTTTTAAGACTTGCTCTCGCGTTTTTTCTAAATCACTGTTATTGATTACATAATCTGATTTTGTGATTTTTTCTGTATCAGCGAGTTGGTTATTCATTCTATCTAAAACCATTTTTTTTGTGGTATGATCTCTTTTGATGACACGATTTATTTTAATTTCTTTGGGAGCAGTTACCGTTATTATTTTATCAAAAAACAAATAACTATTGTTTTCAAAAAGCAAGGCGTTTTCTTGTATTACATAAGGTGATTTTTGTCTTTTAACCCATCTGTTAAAGTGTTGATTTACTTTTGGATGTACTACACTATTTACAAATGCAAGATGCGATCTATTTGTAAAGATTAAATTTGCTAAAAAAGGTCTGTTCAATTTATTGTTTATATATACATCTTCTCCAAAACGCTGTGTGAGTTTTCTGTGAATAATTTTGGAGGAGTTCATTAACTTTTTTGCTTCAATATCTGCAAAATATAATGGAATTCCTAATTCACTAAAATAGTGTGCAACGGTTGATTTTCCGCTTCCTATTCCTCCTGTTAAACCTACTTTGAGCATTATTTTTTTATTAAAAATTCAATTTTATTAGGGGAGATTTTTACGTTACTTATTAAATTGGGTTTTTCAACCAATTCAGGAATTAAAAACGCATGACTATTTGTGTTGATTTTTTTATAATCACAAACTACTTTAAAGTCTGTTTTGTTTATTTTATCATAATTTTCTAAACTAACTTTATATTTTACCTTTACCGTTTTAACAAGGGTTTCTATTTTGGCATCTTTTGGTAAGTTAATGACTTTATAAGATAATTCTTTACTTGCTTCGGTAAATTTTCCAACCGTTCCTTTAATATGAATTTCTTTACTAGAAAAACGAATGTTGTTATACTCTTTAGGAATATCCAATGCTAGTGTAAAATCAAAATTGGAAGAAATGTCCTTTTTCTCAAACTTTACAGTTTGTATGGCTTTAATTTTACTAAGCTGTTGTTTTGTTCCATTTATTATAATGTATTTTGGTTCAATTTCTAAATTATTTACAAGGTTATATCCTGTTTTGTAATTGAACTCTGTATTTAGTTTAACTGGAATTTTTTTACTACTTAACTTTCCGAAATCAAAAAATAAAGTATCAGGATAAATACTTAAAAGCGTTTCGTCTGGAGCTAATTGTTCTTGTAAAGAGGAGATGTTCTGGTTTGTTAAATAGTAAAAAGCATTTCCTTTTTGATGTGTTTTGCTTAAATCAATTTTTATTTTTTTGTTAAAAATTGTATATCCCAATAAATTAAAACCAGAAGTTTTTAAAACCATTTCTATTTGGTTTATGGGTTTGTTTTGCATTTTTTTATCATTCGTCAAATTAATATATACAGTATTTGCTTTTACTGTATGTGTATAATCTTTTGATAATTTAGATATAAACCAAAGAATGGTTGCTAAACCTAGAAATATAAAAAAAACTTGAATTTTATTATTTTTTCTAGATATTCTTTTTTTTGTTTTTTCCTTCAATGTTATTTTTTTTGCTAAAGTATAAAATTATTTAATGAATATCAATAAAAAAGACTGTCTTTTCAGACAGTCTTTATAAAAAGTATAACTTATTTTAAGCCAATAATTATTTTTTAACTTTTGGGTTTTGTAGTTTCTTTGTCATTTCTAAAGAGATGGCAGAACGTTCAAATTTAATTCTTCCAGCACTTGTTTCAATAATACACGTATTGTCATTATCATTAAACTCCACAATTTTACCGTGAATACCACTAGTGGTAATTACTTTAGCTCCTTTGTTAAGAGAGGCTTGAAAAGTTTTTTCATTTTTTTGACGTTTTATTTGTGGACGTATCATAAAAAAATACAATATCACAAACATTGCCAAGAAATACAATAATGATGTACTTGTACTTCCTCCTCCTTGTAAAAAAATAGTTAGGCTCATTAAGATTTATTTTTTAATTGTTGGTTTATTTACAGCTTGTGCTTTTTGTTTTGCTAAACGTTCTGCTTGTTGTTTCTTACGTTTTTCAGCACG
>Ga0256840_1003365_pt1 | contig 12995 bp, 15 predicted proteins | sample 355202metaG_FD_185969 | JGI IMG/M metagenome (GOLD analysis project Ga0256840, IMG submission 185969) | Hydrothermal vent microbial communities from Mid Atlantic Ridge, Atlantic Ocean - 355-202 | ecosystem: Environmental > Aquatic > Marine > Hydrothermal vents | place: Atlantic Ocean: Mid...
CCAAGCTAGGATTTGACATAGCGCAACAGTCGCCGGTGTGGCGAATACATGGGGTTATGGCGCTATGACCAACCACTTGGGAGATATCCAAAATGCTAAGTCTATTATCATTTTCGGAGCAAATCCCGCAGTAAACCATCCAGTTGGATTTAAAAACTTCTTAAAAGCAAAAGAGCATAACAATGCACAACTTATAGTAGTCGATCCAAGATATACAAGAACTGCTGCAAAGGCAGATATGTATGCTCACATCAGGCCTGGAACTGATATACCGTTTATGTATGGAATGCTTCATATTATATTCAAAAACGGTTGGGAAGATAAAGATTTTATCAAAAATAGAGTATATGGTATGGATGAAGTTATCAAAGAGGCTAAGAAGTGGACACCAAGCAAGGTAGCTGATGTTACAGGTGTTCCTGAAGAGAGACTCTATCAGATAACAAGAGCTTTTGCTACAAGAAAACCTGGAACCCTTATTTGGGCTATGGGTTTAACTCAGCATTCAATAGGCTCATCCAACACAAGAATGGCTCCTATACTTCAGTTAGCTCTTGGCAACATGGGTGTAGCCGGCGGTGGTTGTAACATATTAAGAGGTCATGACAATGTTCAAGGCGCAACAGATATGTGTTGTTTGTCTCACTCGCTTCCGGGATACTATGGACTAAGTGATGGTTCATGGAAATATTTTGCCAAACAGTGGGGAGTTGACTATAACTGGTTAAAGGGAAGATTTAAGTCTAAAAAATGGATGAATACCAAGGGCTTTACACTTGCTAGATGGTATGAGGGTGTTATAAAAGAGGATCCTATCCACACAAGTGCACCTATAAAAGCTCTTTGGGTCCAAGGAAACGGTATAACTTCTATAGCAAGACAAGCAAGTGTTCAAAAAGCACTCGATAAGTTAGACCTTATAGTTGTTGCAGAACCTTTTGCAAACGAGGCTGCAATTTTGACCAATAAAAAAGATGGAGTGTATATCCTTCCAACTGCAACTCAGTTTGAAAATGAGGGAACCGTAACAGCTACAAACAGATCTGCTCAATGGAGAAGTAAAGTAGTTGACCCAATGTATGAGAGTAAAACCGACCAGGATATAATGTTTGCTTTTGCTAAGAAGTTTGGCTTCTATAATGAATTTGTAGAGGGAATGAAACTAAGAGCAGACAAAAAACATGGCAAACTTGTAAAAGCCAAAAAAGATTTCAAGTGGCCTGAAGATGCGGTTGACGAGGTAGCAAGGATCATCAAGACTATCGGATTAACCGGTTGGACAAGTGAGAGACTAAAAAGACATCAGAAAAATTGGCACATGTTCAATGAAGTTACCATCGCTGGCATGGGACCGATGAAGGGCGAATATTATGGACTTCCATGGCCTTGCTGGACAACAACTCACAGCGGTAGTCCTATACTTTACGATATAAATCTTTCGGTAGCTCAAGGTGGAATGGGCTTTAGAAATAGATTTGGACTTGAGCATAACGGTGTAAGTCAACTAGCCGGCCCTGAAGCTACTATAAAAGGAGCTAAAGTTAGAGGAGGATATCCTGAACTTCATAGAGATAATATAGAAAAAGTTCTTGGTATCAAGCTAACTCCGGCTCAAAAAGCTGCAATGGGTAAAAACTGGAAGGTTGATATAAGTGATCAAATAGCTGAACTTGCTTTGAAAGCCGGTGTCGCACCTTATGGAAATGCAAAAGCAAGGGCTTATGTATGGACTTTCCCTGATAAGATACCAATGCATAGAGAGCCACTGCATACCCCAAGATATGATTTGGCTAAGAAGTATCCTACATACAAAGATAAACCAAATCACTACAGAGTTGATACAAGATATGCGAGTGTTCAAAAGAAAGACTGGTCAAAAGAGTTTCCTCTTAACTTGGTAACAGGAAGACTTGTTACTCACAGTGGTGCAGGTCTTATAGAGAGAAGTTCTAAGTATCTAACCAAGCACAATCCGGAAATGTTTTGTGATATCAATCCAAACCTTGCAATGCAACACGGCATAAAAGATGGAGATATGATGTGGGTTCACTCTCCTGAGGGAACAAAGATAAAAGTAAGAGCCAGATACACCTACTCTGTAAGCGAAGATAGAGTCTTCTTGCCATTTCACTGGGCAGGAGAGATGCAGGGAGTTGACTTGAGTGAAAATTATCCAGAAGGAACAAAGCCTTACAGCATAGGCGAGGCAGCCAATACGGTAACTAACTACGGATACGACATAATCACTCAGATCCCTGAAACCAAAGGCGGTTTATGCCGCATAGAGAAAGCGTAAGGGAGGTGTGATATGGCAAGAATGAAATTTTATTGTGATGAAGAGAGATGTATAGAGTGTGAAGGTTGCACAGTTGCCTGCGAGGAGGCTCATGAGCTTCCGGTGGGCATCAGTAGAAGAAAAGTGGTAACTGTAAATGAAGGCATAGAGGGTCAAGAGTACTCTGTATCGGTTGCTTGCATGCACTGCACCGATGCACCTTGCGAGCAAGTATGTCCGGTTGACTGCTTCTATATAAGGGCTGATGGTATAGTCTTGCATGATAAAGAGATATGCATAGGTTGCGGTTACTGCTTATACGCTTGTCCTTTTGGTGCTCCGCAATTCCCAAGAGATGGAGCATTTGGCACAAGAGGTGTTATGGATAAGTGCACAATGTGTGCTGGTGGTCCTGAAGAGACTAACTCAGCCAAAGAGAGAGAGCTTTATGGACAAAACAGAATCGCAGAGGGTAAAGTTCCAATGTGTGCTGCCGTTTGCTCTACAAATGCTCTTATAGTTGGCGATGCTGCAGAAGTTGCAGATGTTTATAGAAAAAGAGTTTTCTCAAGAGGTAAAGGCAAGATAGGTGTTCCATATGGCTGGAGTACAGCCTATAAAGGATAAGCCATGAAAAAGTTAATGGTATTTACTCTTTTGGCTATCTTTTCATACGCTAGAGAGTTTATAGGAAAAGTACCATTGGTTGAAAAGGCAAATCAAGTTCACTATACGGGGAGTCATTTAAACTCCCCTGAACTTTTGCATAATATTTTATATTATCAAAAATGGGGTGGACTTTTTACCTATCTTCAAGTTCATTGGTTTAGAACAATATTTGCAGCAACTATTGTTGGCGTATTGATAGTATTTTTGTTGCATTACCTAATTATTGGTCCCAAGAGGTTTTCTCATGAGGGGAAAAAATATTATATATTTTCGCTTTTTATGAGAATTGTTCATTGGGTGGCTGCACTTGCATTTGTGATTATAATTCCTACTGGACTTATAATGATATATGGTAAATATTTTGGTGGTGGCGACTTTGTTTTAACAGCAAGATATTTACACAGCATAGGAACAGTTATATTTATTATTGCTGTTATACCGATGTTTCTAGTATGGGCAGTGCCAATGCTATTATCTCTTGATGACTTCAAATGGCTTATAATGGCGGGAGGATATCTTAGTAAAGGTAAAGTTGTTGTTCCTGTCTGTAAGTTTAATGCTGGCCAAAAATTGTGGTTTTGGGTGGCTACGCTTGGTGGCTTTTTGATGATAATAACCGGGGCTATGATGTATTTTCAAGATTTTGATATATATATCATAAAGAGCCTAGGTTATGACCAAATTGATGTTATTAGAATAGCTGCTATAGTCCATAATTTGTTTGGTGTTATAGTTTTAGCTATGTTTGTAACTCATTTATATATGTCAATCTTTGCTATTAAGGGCTCGCTTGATAGCATGATAACAGGATATAAAAGTGAGGATGAAGTTAGTCATATGCACAATGCATTTTTTGAAAGAAAGTTAAAGGGTAGAGAGTGCAAGGATTGTAACTAAAATCAGTACCACCCCGATAACCTCCTTATAACTATAAGGGGTGGTGCTGATTTTTTGTTGCTTGTAAATATGCAAATTTTGCATATTTATGATATAATTATTGTCATAAAAAGCCAAGAGTATATTTACTCCTTTCTATACTCTTGGCAAAGAAGGAAGAGAATGGAAGCAATTTTTAAAACTAAAATATATAAGGTTAAAGGTGACAAAAAGTTTGCCTTTGAAGATGAACTTGTTAGAGAGATTAAATTGGAAATCTTTGTTAACTCCAAAAAGATTGGGGCTTTAATGTCAACTCCAATGGACCAAAAAGAGTTAGCAGTAGGATATCTAAAGGCAGAGGGTATTATAGATGGATATGAAGATGTAGATGAAATTAGGCTTTTAAATGATGGAAGAAAAGTAGATATAAAAGCAAAAGTAAATAATAAAAAGATAAAAAAATTAGATAGCGAAGGTGTAGTTATAAGTGGATGTGGAAGAGGTATGACTGCTAATGTTGACCCGGAAGAGATAGAGGCTAAGATAATTGAAAGTGATTTTATACTTAAAGCATCGACTCTTTCAAAAGCAATGGGTGAATTTTATAAAGAGTGTCCTTTGTATGAACAAACCGGGTGCGTTCATACCGCAAAACTTTTTATAGATGAGAAAACTTTTTTTATAGGTGAAGATATAGCTCAGCACAACACCATAGATAAAGCCGTCGGAAAAGCCATAATGAGTGGAGTTGATTTTTCAAACTCATTTTTGATGGTTAGCGGGAGACTTAGCTCGGAGATGGTTGCAAAAGCGGTAATGCATCAGATACCTATACTTGCTTCAAGGACGGCAACAACATGTCTTGGATATAAGATAGCGGAAACTTTTTCTTTGACTCTGATCGGTTTTGTAAGGGGAGAGAGGATGAATATCTATACAGGTGATGAGAGGATTGAGATATGAATTTGGATGAAGCTATAAAAAGTTCTCTTAATGAATATGGAAAGCTAACTTGTGCAAATGCATATAAAATCTCGGCAAAAACAAAAACAGCCATAGGGGAAGTCGGACAAAGAGCCAAAGATTTGGGTATAAGGATAAGCGAGTGTGGACTTGGGCAGTTTGGAAACCTTCAAAAGGGCGAATACTCTAAAGATGCTTATCTAAGGCTAAAAAATTATCTTGATGAGGACAATAGGATAACTTGCAAAGATGCAAGAAGTTGTGCTAGCGGTTTGGGGCTTAAAACTTTAAGAGGAACAATAGAGGCAAAAAACATAGATGTTATATATTGTGAGCTTGGATGTTTTAAAGAGAAAAGAAGAACAAGACTCTATATAAAAACAAAAACATGGATGGAAAATCAAAAAAAAGAGCTGCTTTTTGGCAAAGGAAAAACCGAAGTATTGGAAGAGATAGACAGAACCGGCTCGATTAAAAAAGCGGCTGAAAACCTTGGAATGAGTTATAAAAAGGCTTGGACTCATATAAAAATATTGCAAGAAAATCTTGAAGATAAGCTTGTTGAAACAAGAAAGGGTGCCGGAGAGGATGGCGGAACAAGGCTGACTCCAAAGGCGTTGGAGTATATACAAAAGTATAAACAACTTCAAAGAGAGATAGAGGAGTTTGCAAATGAGAGATTTAAAGAGCTATTTTTAAAAGGAAGAGGGAGTAGAAGATGACAAAACTTGACAAGATATCATTTTATGAAGCAAGAAAAAGAGCTTTGGATGGAGTATCTTTAAAAAAGAGCAGTGAATTGGTGCTACTTGAAAATGCACTTTTTAGGGTTCTCTCAAAGGATGTGATTTGCAAAAAAAATCTACCATCTTTTGATAATTCTGCTATGGACGGCTTTGCTTTCAAGCACGAAGATGGAGGTAAAAAGTTAAAAATAGCACTCAAAATTTTTGCCGGAGACAAACCTGAAGCTATTTTAAAAGAGGGTGAATGTTATCAAATAATGACTGGAGCGAAGGTTCCAAATGATGCTGATACCATAGCTCCAATTGAGGATTGCACTCTTTTTGAAGAGGGCTTTGTTCAAGTTCCAAATAACCTGAAAAAGGGTAGCTCTTTAAGGTTAAAAGGAGAAGAGCAAAAAAAAGGGGAGACTCTTTTGAAAAAAGGTACTCTCTTGCAGCCCGCAGATATCACTCTTCTTGCATCTCAAGGCATTATAGCGGTAGAGGTTTACAAGAAAATCTCCATAGCCGTTGTATCGACAGGAGATGAGATAAGAGAGCCTTGGGAAGAAGCAGATGAGGATGAGATATACAACGCCAATGCTTTTGGCATAACTTCAATGCTAAAAAAGTTTGGATTTGACTCCTCTTACGCGGGTGCGATACCTGACAGTCTCGAAAAAACCATAGAGTTTATAGCGGCTCTCAAAAAACATGATGTTATTATCACAACAGGCGGAATAAGCATGGGGGAAGCTGACTTTTTAAATGATGCTTTTATAAAAAATGGACTAAAGAGTTTTTTTCACGGAGTTATGGTAAAACCAGGTCGCCCTACGATGATGGGTGAGATGAGTGATACCTTTGTCATGGCAATGCCGGGCAACCCTTTAACTTCGCTTATCAATACCTTTTTGCTCTCTTTGCCAGTTCTTTTAAAGATGCAAGGAAGCTTAAAGTATCATCACCCTTTTACCTATGCAAAAAACAAAAAAGAGTTCAAATTAAAAAGCGGTAGAGCAAATGTCATTTTAGGAGATGTTACAAATGGAGAGTTCGAGGTGGCAAAAGATAACAAGTATGGCTCGGGAATGATTACTCCTATGTGTTTAAGCAGTTGTGTGGCTATATTTGATGCCGGCATAAGCAAAGTAGAAGAGGGGGAGCTTATAAAAGTTGTACTTTTAGATAGTTTTGCCTTGAGTGAAGCAGATGGAAATATCAATGGGAATTAAGAAATAGAGATAATAAGGGGTCTGAGGTTGACTTTTGAGTTTTGTTTGCAAAAGTAAAAAGTAAAGCTCTGACCCCAAAAGGAGAGAAAATTGAAAAAGATATTTATTGCTATGTTGTTGTCAGTTGTGGTAGTTTTTGCCAAAGAGAAGGTTGTGGTTTTTCATGCGGGGAGCTTGAGTGTCCCGTTTTCTCAAATTGAGAAGGCTTTTGAAAAAAGATATCCTCAGTATGATGTAGTAAGAGAAGCGGCCGGTAGCAGGGCATGCGCAAGAAAGATAGTGGATATCGGTAAGCCTGCTGATGTGATGGCAAGCGCTGCTTATAAGGTTATAGATAACCTACTTATCCCAAACTATGCAAAATTTAATGCTCACTTTGCAACAAATGAGATGGTGATAGCATATACAGAAAAATCAAAATATGCTGATAAGATAAATAGTAAAAACTGGACTGATATACTCTTAAAAAAGGATGTAAAAGTCGGTCACTCCAATCCCAACCTTGATCCTTGCGGATACAGATCTATGTTGGCGGCAAAATTGGCAGGTATCTACTATAAAAAACCAAAATTTTTTGATAAGTTGTTTGGATATGGTAAAAGTTATCAAAATGGAGAAGAGAATAGACAAAAAGTTATAGTAAGACCCAAAGAGACTGATCTTTTGGGGCTTTTGGAAGCTGGAGCCTATGACTACCTTTTTATATACAAATCAGTAGCTATCCAGCATGGGCTAAAATTTATCAACTTGCCTCCTCAAATAAGTTTGAAAGATAAAAAGTATAGTTCGTACTATAAGCAGGTCTCTTTTAAGATAACAGGCAAAAAACCCGGTACTTGGATAGTGAAAAAGGGTGCACCTATGGTTTATGGCATAACAGTTGTTCAAAATCAAGACAAAGGGTTGCCAAAAAACAGAGACGGTGCGGTTAAATTTGTTAATTTTGTTCTTAGCCAAAAAGGTCAGGCAATAATGAAAAAAAATGGTCAGGGTGTAATAAATCCGCCCATTATAACAGGTGATGCAAGCATATTAGGTAAATAATGCTAGAAATTAAAAATCTTTTTGTGAAAAAGGGTAGCTTTATGCTTCAAAAGCTATCCTTTGATGTTGAAAAAAATTCTTACTTTGTCATTCTTGGTAAAACCGGAAGTGGGAAAACCATGCTTTTAGAGTCCATTGCTGGAGTAAGTGGAAAAGTCGAGGGTGAGATAAGATTTGATGATAAAGATATAACTGATACTCCTCCTGAAAAAAGAGGGTTTGGCTTTGTTTATCAGGACTTTATGCTTTTCCCGCATATGAATGTAGAGGAAAATATCAAATTTAGCTCAAAATTTAAAAAAATTCCAGATCAAAAAGAGCTTTTGGATGATCTGATCTCATTTTTAGATATAAAAAAGATACTAAAAAGAGATATAAAGGCTTTAAGCGGTGGAGAAAAGCAAAGAGTTGCACTTGCGAGGGCAATTTTTTCAAGACCCAAACTTCTGCTTTTGGATGAACCTTTAAGTGCGGTTGACCCAACTTTTAGAAACTCTATAATGAAGTCATTGAAAGATATTGTCAAAAGGTATGATACTGCCATCATCCATGTAACTCACAACTTCAGAGAGGCTTCATACTTGGCAGACAAGATAGCTGTGATGGAGGATGGAAAGATACTCCAGATAGGAAGTGTAGATGAGGTCTTAAATCGTCCAAAAAGCATAGAGGTTGCAAGGTTTCTTGGTTTTAAAAATATTTTTGAGTGTTCTGTTTTGGGATTTAACCAAAAAGGTAGATATTTTTCTATAGATCCCAACAAGATACTCTTTGCCCACTCAAAACCTGAAAATGAGTACTGCTTCAAGAGTAAGTTAGAAAAGATTATGGGCATAACAGATCACTATAAAGTGTATGCCAAGGTCGATGGAGTAACATTTTTTGCAAAAGTCCCCAAAAATATGTTTAACAAATTGGCTCTAAAAGAAGGGATGGAGTGTTATTTGTGCATAGATAAGAGAGATATTATATTTATTTAGGAAATATTATGAGAGATAGATGGTTTTTATCAGTTTTTATTTTGCTCGGATCTGTTATAGCGCTCTTTTTAACTATTCCGCTTTTAAAGCTTTTCGTTAGTGTGGGACTAAGTGAGATGGGTAAAGTTATAGTGCAAAAAGAGGTTTATGAGAGTATCTTTTTAACTTTAAAAGTTGCGTTTATAGCCGTTGTTTTTGTCTGTTTTACCGGCATCCCATTGGCTTATTTGATAGCAAGATATGACTTTTTTGGCAAATCTTTTTTGGAGTCACTTTTGGATATCCCTGTTATGGTGCCCCATACTGCAGCGGGTATTGCTTTGCTTATAGCTTTTGGAAACGGATATATGGCTAATATATTTGATTTTTTACATATTGGTTTTATCGACAGCACGACCGGAATTATGGGTGCTATGATGTTTTTATCAGCCCCTTTTCTTATAAATGGTGCAAAAGAGGGATTTAAAAAAGTTGATGTAAAGTATGAGCATGTGGCAAGAACCTTGGGTGCAAGCCGTTTGCAACTCTTTTTTAGGATTGTTTTACCGATGGCAAAGAGTGATATATCAAATGGAGCCTTGATGATGTGGAGCAGAGCTTTAGGAGAGTTTGGAGCAGTTGTTATCGTTGCATACCACCCTATGGTAGCTCCTGTTTTGATATATGATAGATTTAATAGCTATGGACTAAAATTTTCTGCTCCGGTTGCAGCGGATATGATATTTATCTCGATTGTTATATTTGTTTTAGTTAGATTTTTAAACAATAGAGCCAAAAAAATATGATATAATCCTCAAGAAGGAAGAGACCAAAAAGGGTGACTATATGGAGCAAGAGATTAGATGGATATATAGACTTGAGAATTTTAAAAAGGCTTTTTATACACTTAAAAGTGATATAGATCTGGCAAAAAGTAGAGAGTTAAGCGATATAGAAAAAAGAGGTCTTATCCAATCTTTTGAATACACCTATGAATTATCGTGGAATAGCATAAAAGACTTTTACTACTATAACGGTATAGTTGATATACAAGGAAGTAGAGATGCTTTTAAGATGGCATACAATAAGGGCTTAATATCTTCTGATACTCTTATCAAGTCAATCAGAAGCAGACAACTAACAACTCATACATATAATGAAGAAGTTGTTGATGATATCTTTGACAAAATTATAAATGAATACTATTTTGCCTTTGAAGAGCTGCTAAAAAGTTTGGAAAGTGAAGCTAAAAGATGTATGGACTAAAAAAAGAGGAGCTTGGAATCTTGCAAAAAAGTTTCTCAAAATACCCCTCTGTAAAAGAGGTTATACTTTATGGTTCAAGAGCTGTTGGAAACTATAAAGAGGGAAGTGATATAGATATGGTAATTATAGCAGATGATAGTATAAAAGATAAACTCTTTTATATTTATGATGAATTGGAAGAGGAGTTGCCATATTTTATCGATATTGCCTTGTATAATACCATTAAGAATGAAAAATTAAAACAGCATATAAAAAATTTTGGAAAAACCTTGTATCAAAAGGATCAGAAAAGTAAAATTTAATTTAACTTTTGTTAAAATTAGCTCTTCTTGGAGGGTATGTGTTCCTGGTGGACACCGCGGGCTTCAAACCCGTTTGTTCGTGCCGGTGTCGGTTGCGAAGGGAGGTTCGATTCCTTCACCCTCTCGCCAAAATCTTACTCCTTCTACTCCTTAAACTTTTATACAAATTACGAAAAATTAAGCTTATGGTGAGTATAATTCAAATGTAAGGGTGGCATTATGGATATGGATAGGTTGATAAAAGATTGCTTTTGGGAGTACAACTTTACTTCTGATGATATTCTAGATATGGCAAAAGGTAGTGACTGGAGAAAGAAGTCATTTCTTTTTGAAAAGATACTCCTAAATAGCACAAAAATGCTTCAGGATTTAAAGATATTTAACCTTTCCAATCTAGAGAAACTTATCAATGACTACAAGATTCCCCACTTTAACAAAAAGTATGCATTTAAAAAATATGGTAGAGGTCTATTTTTTAGGAAAAGAAGTTTTAGTAAATGAGTTAAAATGGATAGCATAAATTATGACCAACTTTATAAATTACAAGATAAAGTTTTAGATCTGATATTTTCTACCGAACAAACTTTTTATCTTACGGGTGGAACGGCATTAAGCCGTTTTTATATAGCGAAAAGATACTCTGATGATTTAGACAGCTTCAAAGAGGAATATAATCTTTTGATAAAAAAATTGAAAGTGTAATAGCGTAAAACATTTTATAAAAATAAAAATATTTTACCAAATTAAGCTTCACTTCAATAATTTTAGAGTAAACTTCTTATAAAAGATGCTTATATAATACCCAAGGCTTGGGTCAACATGAAAATAGCATAATTCTACTAGGCTCTTTAGCCACTTCTTAGCTACTCATGTTCTACTTTTATGCATCAAAATCATTCTAAAGGATTTTTTATGGGTGTAGAGGCATATAAAGATCTACTCTTTACGAGGAGGAAAATATGAAGATTGATTGTTGTGATTTGGCTTGTCCTGAGCCGGTTTTAAGGACTAAAAAGGCTCTTGATGAGCTTGAGGATAACTCCATACTTGAAGTAACGGTTAACTCCGTATCTTCGGTAGAAAATGTCAAAAGATATGCTACTAAAAACGGTTATGAGTATAGAAGTGAAGAGATAGAGGGCGGAAAAACAGTTATAGCCATCATAAAAGGTTATGAGTGTGCTATCGTAAAAAGTGAGGAGGAGCAGTTTTTAAATAAGACCATCTTTGTTAAAACCGATAAGATAGGAGTAGGTGAACTTGGTGAGACTTTGATGAAAAGCTTTCTAAAAACGATAAGAGAGTTTAAAAAATTACCAAAAAATATAGTCTTTGTAAATGAGGGAGTATTTTTAACTACAAAAGAGGAGAACTCAGATCTAATCGAAGCTTTAAAAGAGTTAGAAAAAAGAGGTGTTAAAGTTTATAGCTGTGGATTGTGCCTTAATTTTTACAAAATTGATCCTAAAGAGTTAAAAGTGGGTGAGATAGGTAATGCTTATGATAGCGTAGATATGCTTCTTAATACTGATACTGTTACACTATAGGAGTGATAGATGAAGATACTTTTTATATTTAACCATGAGCCATATGATGGGAGCGATGTGGCTTGGAATGGATTAAGACTAGCAAAGAAGTTGTTTAAAAACGGAAATGAAGTAAGAGTTTTTTTGATGAATGACAGTGTGGATTTGGCAAGAGAGTGCTGTAAAAAGCCTGAAAATTATGATAATGACCTTGTAAAAATGTTAAAAGACATGTATAATAACGGAGTTGAGCTAAAAGTTTGCGGAACTTGTCAGGCAAGGTGTGGATTCTTTAAAAATGAGCCCTATTTTAATGATACGATAAAGGCAACCATGGCTGATCTTGCAAGCTGGGTTGAGGATAGCAACAAGATACTAACATTTTGAGAGATAACATGATAACATTAGATAATAGAGCAAAACTAACAAAGTATGTAAAAGCTGCTGGTTGAGCTGCCAAATTGGCTCCGGGAGAGCTAGATCATGCAATTGGCAAACTAACAAGTAGTAACAAAAACTTACTAACAGACTTAAGTAGCAACGAAGATGCCGGAGTATATAAGATAGATGAAAAAAGAGCGCTTGTCCAAAGTGTAGATATGATAACTCCCGTTGTGGATGATCCATACTATTACGGGCAGATTGCTGCTGCTAACTCACTAAGTGATATCTTTGCAATGGATGCTGAAGTTTTGACAGCTATGAATATAGTCGGTTTTGATGGATGTCATCAGGATGCCGAAGTTTTAAGAGAGATATTAAGAGGAGCCCAAGATAAGCTAAATGAGTGTGGTGGCGCCATAGTTGGAGGGCACACTATAGAGACTCCGGAAATGCTTTTTGGTTTGAGTGTTACAGGTGTTGTTAGCCCTGATAACTTTTGGAGAAATAACACTATAAAAGATGGAGATCTTTTAATCTTAACAAAACCTCTTGGCATGGGTATCTTAACGACTGCTTTAAAGGCTGACTTGATAGATGAAAATATTATCAAAATGATTGTAGCTATACTATCTCAACTAAACTATAAAGCCTCTAAAACTCTTAAAAGATTTGGCGTACATGCTTGCACAGATGTTACAGGTTTTGGATTGTTAGGGCATGCTTATGAGATGATAGGGGATGAAAGCTTGTCAATTAAAATATATAAAG
>Ga0256840_1003366_pt1 | contig 12992 bp, 13 predicted proteins | sample 355202metaG_FD_185969 | JGI IMG/M metagenome (GOLD analysis project Ga0256840, IMG submission 185969) | Hydrothermal vent microbial communities from Mid Atlantic Ridge, Atlantic Ocean - 355-202 | ecosystem: Environmental > Aquatic > Marine > Hydrothermal vents | place: Atlantic Ocean: Mid...
TTAAACTTAATTTTTCGCATTCCTTAATAATATCTCTATTTACAGAAGCTGCAAAAGACTTATCTTTCATTTTCTTTTTTAAACTTTTTGGTTTCATTCCTTCAAATTTAGTTGGACGGACATAAGCTGCCGCTAAAATCAATCCTGTAACGGTTTCACCACAACGCAGGGCAAAGTCCAACTGACTTTTGGGTTCTACCCTGGTAAACTCACTATTATGGGCCTTTATGGCGTAAAGGCTCTCTTCAGGTAACTTGCCTGCTAAAAGCTCAGCCGCTATTAACCCGTGCTTTTCAGGTTGATCCTTAGTTTGTTCGTAATCTAAGTCGTGCAATAGTCCAGTTATAGCCCAAAGTTCTTCGTCTTGTTTTAAAACGTAGGCCAGCTCTCTTAAAACTGCTCCTGAGGCTAGACTGTGTTTAACTAACCCTGGTTCATTAACGTATTTTCTTAATAGCTCTTCTGCTTGTTGCAAATTTAACACTAGACTTTGCCTCCTTAACCTACCCTAAATTTTTTGTATCTTTTAGCTGCCAAAACAAAATTCTTGGCCCAGATGGGATTGCCCAAGGCATGGATGTGGGTATAGCAGGCAAAAACGTTTTTATAAACCAAACCATCACGACCTTGATGAACACCAGTACCTCTACTTAAATCAAGGGCAAATTCAAAATTTTTTAGTTCAGTTATAAAATAAGAATAATGAAATTCGTGTCCTTCTATTTGCATCCCTTTAGGCCAAAAGGGATTATCCTGCACCACCCTGGCCTCTACATAGCCATGCCCTTTAGGTTTGGTCTGCACTCCTATTTTGATGGGAAAGATCCCACTCATCTCGTACTCTCGACCTTGAAAGCAAATAGATTGACTTAAAAACATCAAACCACCACATTCTGCATAAACTGGAAGACCATCTTCAACTAACGTTTTGATCAACGCTTTTTTAGCCATATTTGTTTCAAGTTCCTCAGCCATGGTTTCGGGAAATCCTCCACCTAAATACAGTCCATCTATTTCTGGCCAAGGAATATCGTCCAAAAGACTTAAAAAAACCAATTTTGCTCCTGCCCGCTCCAGGGCATGTAAATTCTCCTGATAATAAAACCAAAAGGCAGCATCTTTGACTACACCAATGGTTACTTTTAATTCACTCGTGGTTAAATTTTTATCTGTCGACCTGGGAGCTAATACCTTTGAACTACTACGAGCAATCTGAATAACCTGTTCGATGTTTAAGTTATCCCGACATACCTGGGCAAGCTGGGCAAAAACCTGATCCAAGCTAGCCACGTGCTCCTGAGCAGGCACAAGCCCCATGTGTCTTTCTGGGATGGGATTTTTGCGTAACCTAGGTAAGGCCCCCAAAACAGGCAACCCTGTATAATGTTCAATGGTTTGAGTTAATATTCCCCGATGCCTAGGACCTGAAGTTTTATTGAGAATAACCCCCTTTAAGTCCAAATCCGGCTCAAAAGCCTTGATCCCCTGGACAATAGCTGCCATGGTTCTGGTAATTTTAGTACAATCCAAAACTAAAATTACAGGCAACCCCAACAATCTGGCCAATTCAGCAGAAGACAAAGAACCTTGCAGGTCCTTGCCGTCAAAAATACCTCTATTGCCCTCTACCAGAGCTAGATCAACTTTCCCAGCAAATGAAAAAAATAATTCCTTGACCTTAACTTTGGGAAATAAAAAAGGGTCCAGATTTGATGCCTCCTGTCCTACGGCTAAACCTAGCCACTTGGCATCAATGTAATCCGGACCCTTTTTAAAACCTTTTACTTTTAAGCCCAGCTCAGTTAAAACCCGACCTAAACCTAAACTAATTAAGGTTTTTCCTGAACCACCTTTTAGACCTGCAATTAAGACCCTAGGATAACTTATCTCCTCCACTTACCTGCCAACTCCAAACTTACAATTTAAAAGGCAGATAAGTTAACATCCTTCTTCGTCGTGCTGTTTACCAGCACCAGCCAAACCATACATAGTAGTACTTCCACTAGACCAAAACTCCAAAACTCCTTCGTTAATCAATTCAGTCAAAAGTTTTTTAACTTCTCTACTTTTCATCTCTGGAAGTAACTTGGTAAAGTCGTTAAAGTAAAACTTGGTCTTACTGCCTTTTTTTGATTCCAAAAATTCCATAATTTTTTGTTTTGCTTCTGCCTTATCCATACTAAAACCTCTTTTCTTTTAATCTAAAAATTTAATCCAAAAAGGGATGCCTACGTTCAAAGACATCCCTTGAGCTAACACCTATTAGAACTTAAACTGAGTGGTATGTCTCCAAGTGTAGTAAGCTGGATCACGGAAGTCGTCAATCAAGTGGTGAGTAAATTCCAGCTCACACAACTCAAAGAATCTTTCCCAACCAATTCTTTCAGCCCAATCACCAAATCTTTCGTACTTTCTAGCATTCTTAGCATAAACCTCTACCAATTTACGCATGGTTTCAGCAAGCTTTGGCCAACGAGGAGTTTCGTTAGGAATAAATGCTACTACGACCTTAGAAAACTTAGGTGGAGTAATACAGTTGGAAAGTTTACCGCCAGCCATAATAACCAAACCATCACCTTCTTTGTCAGCCAAAGGCAAACAAGGACACATGGTATAACAGTTACCACAAAACATACATCTTTCTTGTTTAATGGCTACGGACTTGACTTCTTTTTCTTCTCCACTTTCAGTTTTAATTTTAACCTTAGTTGGGCGAATAGCAGCCGTAGGACAAGCAGCTACAGCCAAAGGAATTTCACAAAGGTTATCTAACCACTCGTGGTCAATAATAGGTGGTTTTCTGTGATAACCAAGAATGGCAATGTCAGAACAGTGAACAGCACCACACATGTTCAAACAACAAGCCATAGCAATTCTAAGTTGAGCAGGAAGCCTCATTCTTTGAAAGTCTTCAAACAATTCGTCCATAACTACTTTAACAGTACCAGAGGCATCAGAAGCAGGAGTATGACAGTGAACCCAACCTTGGGTGTGAACTATATTGGTAACACCAGCCCCAGTTCCACCTACAGGAAACTTAAAGCTACCACCGGGATGCTTACGAGAATTTAGATCATCTTTTAATTTTTTGGCCTCTTCTAAGGTTTCAACCATAAACTCAATGTTATTACGGGTTGTAAAACGCACGTAACCACCACAATATTGATCAGCAATGTCACAAATTTCTTTGATGGTTTCAGTGCTTAAAAGACGAGGAGAACCACAACGCACGGTGTAAACCTCGTCTCCACTTTCAGCCTTGTGCATTAAGATGCCTGGCTCGATAATTTCGTGCCACAACCACTTACCCTTATTTTTCTTGATCACAGGAGGCAAGAATTCACTGTAGTGTCTTGGACCAATATCAGTAATTCTGCCTTCCATGGGTTTATCAGGATTATAGTATCCAGAAGGAACAAAGGTCATTTTAAAACCTCCTATTTTTAGTTACAATTTTAAGTTTGAAAAATATTTAAAGCAAAAACCATCTATTATCTTGGATGAAGTTTTCTATACTCGTTAATATCTCTATCCCAACCACCGGGCACTTCTTCTTCTTTCCAGAAGATGTATGGATTGTGTCTTGGCTCTTGAACGTGTTGAGGAATAGGTTTGATGTTGGTAACCTCTAACAACTTCTGCAAGCCTTGTCTCTTCATCAATTCACCCAAACGCTCACGGTTTTTACCTTCTTCCATCCACCAATCCCAAACATTTTCGATCAATTCTTTAATTTCATCGTAAGGTGGTTCAACTTTGATAAACGGAACTAACAAAGATCCCATTTGTGCACCGTCTAAGATAGGAGCTTTTGCTCCGCAGAAAATAGAAAGACCTCTATCTTCACCAATACGCAAGGCCCGTGGCATAACCCTGATACAGTGCATACACCTTACACATTCTTTATTATCAATAATCAACTTACCGTCTTCCAAACGCATACACTGAGAAGGACACAGGTCAATTACTTCTTTTTGAATGTCAAAAGGAGCACTTTCTTCGTGAGCACCTGCGTTGGGCTTAAGCTCTCCACCAATGTAAGCAGCTACGGCCTCCTGATCAATGCGAATTTCATCCCGCCAAGTTCCAATAAAAGACATATCTGAACGGGCAATAGAAGCCACACACCCCATAGGACAACCATCAAACTTAAACTTAAATTTATAAGGGAAAGCTGGTCTATGCAGCTCATCCTGATATTCCATGGTCAACTGATAACAAAGCTCTTGAGTATCATAACAAGCCCATTCACAACGAGATTCTCCCAGACAACAAGCAGGAGTTCTCAAGTTAGAACCAGAACCACCCAAGTCCTGTTCAAATTCGTGGGTAAGAGTTGCAAAAATCTCTTCCAATTGTTCTGTTCTTGTACCTAAGAAGACTATATCACCAGTAGAACCGTGCATGTTGGTCAAACCAGATCCTCTAAAGTCCCACAAGTCACAAAGCTTTCTCAAGTATTCTGTCTTGTAATACTTTCCAGCGGGTTGATTGACGCGCATGGTATGAAAGTGAGCTACTCCAGGAAATTTTTCTGGCTGGTCACAATAACGACCAATAACTCCACCACCATAACCGAAAACACCTACGATACCACCGTGTTTCCAGTGAGTAGTACCATCTTCATAAGACATCTCCAAGACACCAAGCAAATCATCACAAACATCTACAGGAATCTGATAAGGTTTTCCTGCCTTTTCCATTGCCTCGGCGTTTTTGTGTCTGAACTCAGACTGTCTCTTGATCTCTGAGACAAAACTAGGCCATGGACCGCTTTCCAGCTGATCCAACAATGGGGTTTTGTGTTTAGGCATATCACATCCTCCTTAAAATAATGGTTAATACCTTTTTACCTATTTCCTCAAAAACTCAATCTTTGCTTGAGTGTGTAATTTTTCACATAAATCAAGGTTTGTCAACTTAAACTAAAAAAAAATAAAAACAAAACCCAATAAAGATCTTCCGGCAAAAACTCTTTTTTTGGTGTAAATTAACAAACTTTAAAAATAAAAATCAAATAATTTCACTTAATTAAAAGCGATCTTTTTTTGTCAAGAAACGCAATTTTTGACTTTTTGCAGGAGCGTCAATAAAATAAATTTTTCTTCTCAATCTTCCAGTTCAAACAATCCCACTTCCCAACTAATAGCCTTACCACCCAAAAGTTTTCACTTACACATATCTTTTAAATTATAATCAACCTCAAACGTAGCCCAATTGAAAAAAAATCTCGTCACGTTCAGATTGATAAAACTTATAGCTAAAACTTTTTAATTTTTAGTTAGCTGATTAGCTTCAAAAATTAAAATTCTACCCCAACCTGCCTTAATTAGTTTATCCCAATTTTTCTTCTAATTCTTCTAAAACTTCAGGAGCAACCTCATAACCAGTTTCCACGGCCTTATCAAAGTACTCTTTGGCCTTGGGCAGATCTCCTAATTCCAAAAAAATTAATCCTAAATTGTTGTAGGCCGGACCAAACATAGGTTGCAACTCTATGGCCTTAAGAGCGTGTTCCTTGGCTAAATCGTAATCCTTATCAATAAGATAGGCACTAGATAAAGTCGTATAGGCCTGAACGTATTGGGGATCCAAAGAAATAGCCCGTTTTAGAATCCTAATCGCCTTATCAATTTCTCCTTGTTGAAGATAAACAAAGCCCATATTACCGTAAGGCACGGCAAATCTTGGTCGAATTTGACTGGCCTTTTTGTTGTATTCAAAACACTTTTCAAGATCACCTTCGTACATAGCAATCCCGCCCAGCTGAACGTATGCCTCGGCCATTTCTGAACTGGCAGAAATAGCATCCCAAAAAGCCTTTTTGGCCCGCTCAAAATCTCGTTTGCTCAAATAAGCCACCCCCAGGTTATAATAATGAATTGCACACTCAGGGGACTGCGCAACCTGATTTTTCAGATCCTCTATGTATTCATCCAAACTTTGATACTCTTTTAAGTCTTTCATCCTCTTCTCCTGGTTTAAAGTTCCTCCCAACTGGGCTCCACTCCTTGTTTATCTAACAATTGTTTATACCACAAGATAAAATAATACACCCCCTTGGCTCTATCTTCTTTATTCACAATGTCTCTACACAATTCCAAAACACCCTGTTTAAAACTACTACTTTCTTGCTCAAAATTCATTTCTCTTAAGAATTCTTCAAACAATTGTTTAGCCGTTTTCTTGCTTACGTCTGTCTTGATCTTTCTGGGATCTTTTGGCTCTTGAAAAGGATCCCAGTTTTCATACCCAATGCGCTCAATAAACTTTTTTCGCCTGGGAGACAAGGATTCGTAAATTATTCTTTTTAATTTTTCCTGCTCTGTCCTCATCTATTCTCCTACTACCCAAGCATTAGGTTTCATTTTTTTATCCTGTACCTCTGGTTTGGGTTGAGATTTAATTATTCCAAGATAATTAGCATCATATTCGGTCAAAAGAGCCATAGATACTGGCACCAAAACCGTATGCAAAGCCGTATATTTAGTATTTAAACTCTTAACTATCTCCTGACTCAAAAAAAACAAACGTTGATAAACTTTTTCCATGTTTAAAGCAGGGTATTTCTGACCAGGCTTAAAGCCAGAAAGTGCACACCTATGAGCCTGTCCATAAATATTTAAAGGAATGCCATATACTCTGCAAATAGCAGGTCTATATTTATAAAGTTCACACTTATTATCTTCATTTAAAAGGGGACAGCGAATTTTTTGTTTTCCTACTTCTAAAAAAATTTCCTGTTCACTTTTTCCTTGTTGTTGCATTTTAAAGGCAGCTCGCTTTATTTTATAAATTTTACGATCAGCCTTATCTGCCTTTACCAAAATCTCTTGTTGTTTCTTAGAGGTTAATTGTTGAAAGTGATGATTTAAATAAAGAGCCTCAATTAAATGCAAATCAAATAACGCATAGCAACAGTCATAACATCCTGAATCACACTTAACTTCCTCAGGATATTCTTGTTTTACTTTGGCAAAAATCTCATCCAATTCGCGTAACACCTTTTCGTAACGCTCAAAATAAGGACTAAAGTCAAACTTCATAAGTTTTAATTCTCCTTAAAAAAAAAGGGGGCATTGCCCCCTTTACGCTTAAATTAAATTTTAAATTTAGATTTCTTCTACAGTGATGGCGTCTTGCTCGCAAACCTCTACACAGGATTCACAGCCCAAACACTCTTCTTCGTTTACTGGAACAGATTTGCCATCCTGCAATTCATAAACCTCTACTGGACATACGTCCACACACTCACCACAACCAATACACTTTTCAGAGTCAACACTTACTCTCCAAGCCATGTTAAAACCTCCATTTAAATTTTATTAAGTTAAAGTTAAAAGCCTAAATTCTGCTAAACCCAAAAATTAATTTCTGTCAACTCATTTAAACAGGTTTCTGTTCAATTTCCTGTTTTACTCCAACTGCTACCTTATACAATATGGTCAAAATCAAAAATCCAGCACAATACACCCCAAAACTAATAATAAGCTCTAATTTAGTAGGCAAATACTCAGTAATTTCTTCCAAGGGATTAATGGTAAAACCACCCACGATCATTCCCAGGGCCTTATCAATCCAACAACCAACAAAAACCAACAGACAAGCCAAAGCCAAGACGTTATCTGACTTCCTGTTTTCTGGAGACAACAACAAGAAAAAGCCAGCCAATCCAGCCAAAACAGATACCCACATCCAAGCCACGTAGGCATGATGACCTTCTATACCTACGAATAAATACTTCAAAGGCAGAATGTGTCCTGGGATATTACTGTACAAAGCCACGAAAACTTCCAAGGACATAAAAAATAAATTGATGATAGTATTATAAGCTACGATCTTGGCCAAACTCTGAATAGCCTCTTTACCTGGATCCCACTTGGTAAAAATTTTGACTAAAAAACAAAGCAAAATCAAAAAGGCAGGACCAGCGGCAAAAGCAGAGGCCAAAAATCTTGGAGCCAAAATAGCCGTCAACCAGAAGTGTCTTCCTGGCAAACCACAGTACAAAAAGGCCGTAACCGTATGAATACTAACGGCCCAAGGGATAGACAGATAAATAAAAGGCTTAATCCAGTTAGGAGGATTTACTCCCTGATGCTCAGCCTGCAAGGTTACCCACCCAATCAAAATGTTCAAAAACAAATAACCATTTAAAACGATCATATCCCAAAACAAAATGGAATGGGGGGTAGGATGAAAAATAATGTTTAACATTCTTTGCGGCTGACCAAGGTCAACGATAATAAACAACAAACACATAGACACGGCAGCCACGGCCAAAAATTCTCCCAAAATCAAAGTTCGGGCAAAAACCTGATAGTGATGCAAGTACTTAGGAATAACCATCATTACTGCTGAAGCAGCTACTCCAACCAAAAAAGTAAACTGGGCAATGTAAAATCCCCAGGAAACGTCTCGATTCATTCCAGTAATGCTCAAGCCTTCTTTCATTTGCACGGTATAGGCACAAAAGCCAATCAATACCCCCAACAGAAGAAGGCCGACCCAGCCCCAATAGAGTTTACTTCCTTTAATCGCTTTCTCTAACATGACCTCTCTCCTCTTAGATTAGATAGTACACACAAGGCACTGTGCCTAATTCTGGTTTACGGGTAAGGGCAAATCTTTTGGCCAATACTTTTCTGATCTCTGAATTGGGATCGTTTAAATCCCCAAAATAAATAGCACCTTCTGCTACTTCTACACAGTAAGGCAATTTACCCTCATCTAATCGTTCGTAACAAAACAAACACTTTTCAACCACACCTTTAGTTCGGGTAGGAAATTCTGGATTTTCTGTCTTTAAAAACTTTCTGGGATCGTAAAAATTAAAACTTCTCGACCCAAAAGGACAGGCAGCCATACAATACCTACAGCCAATGCAGCGGTGAAAGTCCATCATCACGATTCCATCGTCTCGCTTAAATGTAGCCTGAGTTGGACATACCCGCACACAAGGTGGATGCTCGCAGTGATTACACAAGGCTAGGCTCTTATCTTCTGAAAAAGAACTATAGTGCTTGTCGTACATTTGACCGGGAAAAAGATGGTGAAAGGTTTCCATCCAAACCCACTTAATTTCTTTTTTATTAGGGATGTGAGGAATGTTGTGGGCACGATTACACGCGGCTATACACTTTTCCATAATTTCAGGAGTAAGTTTTTTGGTATCAATGGCCATTCCCCAACGTTTACCCTTAGAATGTTCAGTTTTAGAGTGCTCAGCTTGACCATGTTCAGCCTTGGCTTCTTCCCCTTGCGTAGCCCGCAAAAGCACTGGTGCCAAAGTCAACCCTGCACCGGCTAAACCAAGTGTTGTTAAAAACTGTCTTCTTTTCATTATTTTGCCCCCTTTGGTGCAACGTGACAATCCCAACAATATGGTTGCACAGCAAAAGAACTGTGACATTTATCACAAAACTTTTCTTTTTGATGACACTTTAAACAAGTTTTGGTCAAACTAATTTTAAACTTTTGACCTGTAAGCTGGTTCTTATAACTAATAACGTGCTTACGCACGTACTCGTCTCGCCATTCATTTAAAAGCTGCATGTGTTTTTCCAACATAAATTGCTTGGTATTTACACAATTTTTTTCTTTGGGCAACTCCAGCTTTGGGCCTTGATAGGCTGCATTCCCCAAATTGTACCAAAAAGGAAAGGTAAAAAAGGCTACAAAAATGGCCAAACCAACTAAAATTCTGCCTCCATCATACATATCCTATCCCTCCTTTCCTGGCAAAGGCTCGCCGCGTAAATTGGTTTCTCGTTCCTGCTCACCAGGCAAGACAAGCGCATTTCCTACCAACTCGTGAATCCCTGTTACATCAACTCCTGGCACCCAATAGTTCATCAATGGAGGTAATGCGGCCCTGTCAATAGCACAAATACATCCAAGCATGTTCACCCCATACTTTTCGTGCACGTATTTTACTGCATTTGCCCTGGGCAGTCCACCCAAAAATCTTAGTTCTTCAATCTCACCTGCATTCAAACCAGCACCACTACCACAACAAAAGGTCTGTTCCCTAATAGTACACTCTGGCATTTCGTAAAAGTGATTACAAACATTTTTGATGATGTATCTGGGTTCTTCTAATAAACCCATACCTCGCGAAGGATTACACGAGTCGTGATAAGTCAAAATAAGATGATCGTTACGACTCTTATCAAGCTTTAACTTTCCGTGTTTAATAAGATCTGCAGTAAACTCAGTAATGTGAACCATCTTGGTAGATTTGGCGTTCTCAAACTTGGTGCCTGTAATTGGATTAACCGGCTCTTCCAAAAAATCAGCCGGACCATTCATGGTATCCATGTATTGGTGAATTACCCGCCACATGTGTCCACATTCACCACCCAGGATCCACTTTACACCCAACCTCTTGGCTTCCAAATAAATTTTGGCATTGAGTCGTTTCATCATCTCGTGCGAGGTAAAAAAACCAAAATTTCCACCTTCTGAGGCATAAGTGCTCCAGGTAATATCCAAACCATATTCTTCCTGCAAATAGTGAAAGAGCATCAAATAGCCCATACAGGTATAAGTACCTGGATCTGCAAAAAAGTCCCCTGAAGGAGTAACAAACAAAATGTCAGCCCCTTTTTTATTAAACTGAGGTTCTGGACGAATACCTGTTATGTCTTCAATGTCATCACAGAAAAAATCAATCATTTCTTTAAGAGCATGAGGCTGAATGCCTAAGTGATTCCCAGTCCGGTAACAATTAGCCACTGGCGTAGCTATCCAGTCAATATTAAGTCCAAGCAAGTTAGTAAGTTCTCGACCAATAATGGTTAGTTCTGCCTGGTCAATGCCATAAGGACAAAACAAAGAACAACGCCTGCACTCTGTACATTGATAAAAATAATACCACCACTCTTTAATTACTTCTTCGGTAAGCTTTCTAGCCCCAGCAAATCTTCCCAAAATTTTACCGGCCAAAGTAAACTCACCTCTATAAATGGAGCGAAGCAGCTCAGCTCTTAAAACCGGCATATTTTTGGGATCGCCCGTGCCAATAAAAAAGTGACACTTGTCTGCGCAGGCCCCACACCGCACACAAATATCCATAAAGATTTTAAAACTTCGAAACTTGTCCAAACGCTCCTTCATCCCCTGACGAATAATTTCCATCCAATTTTCTGGAAGCTTCCAATCGTCATCCAAGGGATTCCACTTGCGGGCAAAGGGCATGCCCACGTATTCCAAACTTTTGGGATTGGCAGGATAACAATACCTGCCTGGCTTAATCTCCACAGGAATGTCCATCCATTCTTTTTTGGGCATCCTGTGGGAAATCTGAGAAAATAATTGTTTTGCACTTGGTAGAGCCATAGGTACTACTCCTTAACTTTCTTCAACAGGCTGTTTATCTAAAGGTTTTTCTACAGGTAACCCAACCTCAACCATTTTTTCTCTAAACTCATCCTCATAGGCCTCATAAGTATGCACCTTAACTGGATAATTCCAGGGATTAACGTGTCTTTTCATTCTGTTATTATTAGCCAAGTTACGAGTAGGACTCAAAAATACCCCACCCATATGCATAAGCTTACTAAAAGGAAAATAGGCCAGCAAGGTTGAAACTAAAAAGATATGCACGTAAAAAATAAGCCCTACATCCTTGGGAACTACAGGATTAAAAGTAGCTAACCCCATGGCAAGCTCTTTCACTGAAACCAAGTCAGTACGCACAAAATAACGCATCACAATTCCAGAAATCACGATCCCCAAAATCAAAAATAAAGGAAAGTAGTCTGCAGGCATAGAAATATAACGCACCTTTGGATCAACAAATCGCCTTAACAAGAGAAAGCCTAATCCCAACAAAATAACAATATCAGTCATATAAAGCTGAGGCGCACCTAATTGCAAGACTCCATCTACGTGGTCCATAAATTGGAAAATAAAGGGAATTGGTTCGGTAAAAAAACGCATGTGTCTAAGGAAAATAACCAAAAACGCATAGTGGAACATCAAGGCAAACAACCACAACCACTTGGCTGAAAAATAGGCAAGCTTTGGTCCATCGTAGATCTCTACCTTGGTATTTCTAAACAAAGATCTAAAAGTAAAGACCTCAAAAAACATCCGCACAAACACCCAACCTGGAGTTGGCGGATTATCAATTTTGTTTTGTTTGATCCAAGGCAAAGTAAATTCTTGCCCTGCTGTGGTGGGAATTCGAAAAGGCACAGGGGACCGTCCCCACTTAAATACCTTACACATAAACCCAACCACAAAACAAAACACTGCCACGTATGGTATGATTACCCCAAACAAATAATGCAGGCCCAAACATCCTGCACCGACTAGGGCAATCACGACCAATCCAAAAACCAGAAAGAGTGAAATACTCGCTTTCATCTACAACCACCCCTCTTTTAGTATTGTTATTTTATAAGGCCTCAACCTCTTTTATGAGCCCTGCTTTTTCCAATAACCTATGTACTCTGGAATTCATATAATTGGCCTTTTGACTCCAAATTTGCTCCCTACATCCCATGTAAATGTCAAAGGCCAAGCCCATCAATTCATCTGCCTTTTGAACAAACTTAAAATAATCATCATAAAGGTTATTTTGTTTTATCTCAGACTTCAAAATTTCAAAAACTAATTTTTTCAAAACAAAAACAAAATACAAAGCCAAAGAAGGATTTAACTCCTGCAAGGCCCGAATTCTAACAATATTATCAACCAACTTGGGCAGTTCTGGTGAACACTTATCCTGAATAAGTTCGTCAAAGATTTTTTCTAAATTGATTCGGAAGGTATTACCAACAGGATTGGTAAATTGATTGGGATTGGACTTAAAAAAATCAGCACTTTCGCGCGGATAAGAGGCCAACAACTCGTCAAACCATTGATTTAAAATAACTTTCTTTTTCTCCCGTAAAAGCTGATTAAACTCCACTTCTCTATCCTCCCCGCTTGATAAATTGCTTTCATAAACCAGGCTTAAATCGTCGTCAAGATAATTTACAAAA
>Ga0256840_1003367_pt1 | contig 12991 bp, 7 predicted proteins | sample 355202metaG_FD_185969 | JGI IMG/M metagenome (GOLD analysis project Ga0256840, IMG submission 185969) | Hydrothermal vent microbial communities from Mid Atlantic Ridge, Atlantic Ocean - 355-202 | ecosystem: Environmental > Aquatic > Marine > Hydrothermal vents | place: Atlantic Ocean: Mid...
GTTATGGGTTCCATCTGTATGCATATACCACAGGTAATTATTATTTCCTTTTTTCCATAAAATATCTGCTATACCATCTCCATTGAAGTCATCTATACTACTTATGCTATAGCTTGATGATTTACTCCCTATATTTTTATACGTATGTGTTCCATCTGTGTTCATATACCACAAGTGGTTTGTACTTCCACTTCTCCATAGTATATCTGAGGTATTGTCTTGGTTGAAGTCTGCTGCTGTTGTGCCTGTAGCATTCGTAACTACTTCATAAGCTCCTATGTCAGAGATAAGATTGTTAGGTCGTACATTATTCTCAAAATCATGTGTTATATCTGTAGTAACTCCTGCATTAATCGCTGGAGAATTCGATTGTAGATGAAAATCTTTACTTCCAGCATTCACAAAATTGGGATTTGCTAAAATATCATTACTATGATCAAACCTAAAGGTTTCACCCATAATCATATTTGAACGGATATCGATTTCATTTAAAGGAGAATTCTCAATATAGATTTGTGATTCTCGACTATCTGCAATAATATTATTATAAATATTAATATCTTTCACATCAGGATTTCCTATATAGATGCCATCAGGGCTATTGGCATAAAAAGTATTATGTATAATAGCTATATGCTCTACTGGATTCGTTCCATTATAATCTTCACTCCACCCTCCTATGGCCATACCTCCATCACTATTGTTATAGACAATATTATTGATAAATGACACATGCTCTATAAGTCCACCTTGTTCAGTAGCTACAGCCATACCTGTGTTTGTACAATCATGTACTATATTAGAATCAAATGTTATGTTATAGGTATGTTTATCCCATGCATCTGCATAGAGTCCTATACGATTATTGATGTGATGTACATGATTTTTATTTACTATGACCTTATGAGAACCCATTTTTATGTCTATACCCTCACCACCATTGGTACCAGGACCACTATGATGTACTTCATTTTGGGTTACATTTACATCATATGAATTTGCGATACTCACACTCTCCTCTCCACCATCATTACATGCTAGAGATACCTCATTATTTTTCAATACTATATTATTGCTATCCCAAACACCAATACCACTAGAGTAACTGTTATGAGTTTTTACATTTTGTATATTTATGTGATTCGATTTATCAAGAAAAATAGCTGCATTATATGCATTTATAATCTCAAGGTTAGAGATATTTATATAAGCAACCTCTGAGACATCAAATAACCCACCCCATGTACGATCCCAGATAATCCCACTTCCATCTACTGTGACTTTATCGTTAGAAAAATTTGTAATGGTGATAGGTTTTGATTTGACACCAGAGTTTCCTAAATACACACGTTCATTGTATGTACCCGCCTTAATATAAACAGTATCTCCCGCTTGTGCAACATCCACAGCTTCTTGGATACTTGCATATGCATTATCGTCTATTTTTGAAACAAAATAATCTGTAGCCATTAATTGTACTGCATAAAAATAGAGTACTGCACCTATTAAAATATATTTTTTCATTTTATTTCCTTTATTATTATAAATAATATACAATCATTACTCTAAATTAATTCTTAAAAAAACGCCACTCTCAACATGTTCAGTATGTGGAAACTGATCATACATAGCGGCATCTACAACGTTATGCGTTTTACATAATGTCTCCAAATCTCTTGCCAATGTCTCGGGGTTACAAGAAATATATATAATATTCTCTATACTTGAGATAAGCCCTATCGTCCCCTCATCTAAACCTGCCCGTGGTGGGTCAACTAGCACAGTAGAAAAAGCATAAGAAGCCAAATCTATATGTGAAAGTCTGTTAAATGCTCTTGTGCCATTGAGTGCTTCTGTCATCTCTTCTGATGCGAGTCTTGCGAAGGTAATATTGCTAATGTCATTCAAGTCACAGTTTTCTAGTGCTGCTTTGATGGAACCTTTACTTATTTCTGTAGCTAATACCTTTGTAAAATACTGTGAGAGTGGCAAAGTAAAGTTCCCTAGTCCACAATAGGCTTCTAAAAAATCACCATGTTTTACTGTTTTGGCTTGCTTGATAGCCCACTCTATCATCTTTACATTCACCACAGGGTTTGGCTGAGTAAAGCCACTTTCGTACTCAACATATGTAAAAGTCTTTCCATCTATATCAAGTTTTTCTGTGACAAATTCATCAGAGAGTATGACTTTTTGTTTACGGCTTCTTCCCATCACCTTACAGGAGAGTTCAGATTCCAATAGTTTAGCTTCTTTACTCCATGTGTCATCTAACTTTCTGTGGTACAACATAGTGATGAGACATTCATCTGTAGTGGTTGCTAAAAACTCTACTGCAAAAAGTTTCTTTTTTAGTATGTCTTGTGAAGCATTTATTTTCTCTAAAAGTCGCCACATACGCTTTTCTATGGGGAGTATGACTTTTGGGCATTCCTCTATGTTTATAGCACCATCTTTACTACTGTTACCCATAGCATAACTACAAATGTCTCCATCATGCCAAATGCGAAACTCTGCACGTGCTCTATAGTGTGAAATGGGTGAATCAAAGACTTCTATGGTCTTTTTATAAAAAGGTTTAAGTAGTGTACTTACCTTAGTTTTTTTCTGAGCCAATTGCACTTCATAGCTATATGCATGAAGCCCACAAGAGCCACACGTTCCAAAATGTTTACAAGTCACAGCTAACCTTCTTTATTTAATTAGCTGTGATTTTATCATAACTAATACAATATTTTTGACTTTTTCTGACAATTTTTTAGCTATAATCTCACTATTAAAAATTTAATCTCTACATGTAAAAGGAATATACTATGTCAATATCTGTTGTAATACTTGCTGCTGGTAAAGGAAGTAGAATGAAATCTTCTACACCAAAAGTACTTCATGAAATCTCAGGAAAATCCATGCTTTTTCATGCTATTGACGCTGCACAAGAAGTTTCTTCTGATATCACGGTAGTACTGTTTCATCAAGCTTCGCGTATACAAGAGCAAGTTGAAGCACAGTATTCAAACATACACTTTCACATACAAGATGCTGAAAAATACCCTGGCACTGGTGGTGCGATGAAAGGTGTAAAAACCCAAAATGAACGCACCCTTATACTCAATGGCGATATGCCACTCATTACCAAAGATTCTTTGTTGGCACTCACTGCTGGTCAGGCAGAGATTAACATGTCTGTAATAAAACTTGAAGACCCAAGCGGCTACGGACGTGTACTGATAAAAAATGAAAAAGTACAAGAGATAGTGGAACAAAAAGACTGTAATGATGCACAACTTCAAACAAAAACAGTCAATGCAGGGATTTATGCCGTAAATACTACTGTGCTAGAGAAATATATTCCTCTATTAGCCAATAACAATGCACAAGAAGAATACTACCTTACAGATATCATAAAAATGGCTGTAGATGAAGGTAAAACAGTACACCCTGTGTATGTTGAAGAAGAAGAGTTTAAAGGTGTAAACTCGAAGTTTGACCTTTCTGCTGCTGAAGAAATAATGCAAAGACGACTCAAAACTTTCTGGATGCACTCTGGGGTGACTATGCGTTTACCTGAGACTATCTACATCGATTCACGTGCTACATTTGAAGGTGAGTGTATGCTAGAGAATGGTGTAAGTATTCAAGGGGCATCGCATATCATTGCTTCTCATATAAAAACACATTCTATTGTAGAAGATTCATATATAGAAAACTCAGACGTTGGTCCTATGGGTAGAGTACGTCCTCACTCAAAACTTGTAGATACACATATAGGTAACTTTGTTGAAGTGAAAAAATCTACACTCACTGGGGTTAAAGCTGGACACTTGGCTTATTTAGGTGACGCAACGATTGATGAGGGTACAAATATTGGTGCAGGGATGATTACCTGTAACTATGATGGGAAAAACAAACACCAAACTATTATTGGTAAAAATGTCTTTATCGGTTCAGACACACAAATAGTAGCTCCCGTGACTATAGAAGATGACGTGATTATCGCCGCAGGCACTACGGTCAATAAAAATGTAGGAAAAGGAAGCTTAGTCATTTCAAGAACAGAGATGAAAACAGTCAAAGATTTTTTCTATAAATTCTTTAACAAAGACGCATAGGAATATCATGCAAATTGATTTAACAGGAAAGTCTGTACTTTTAGGGGTGACAGGGAGTATCTCTGTCTATAAAGCATCTGATTTGGCACGGCTTTTTATAAAGGCAGGTGCTACTGTGCATGTAATCATGACTACCTCAGCTGAACGTTTTGTCTCAGCCCTTACTTTTGAAGCACTGACCCGAAATCCTGTACTTACTGAAAAGTCTGAATCATGGAGTTCTACGCTTAACCACATAGACATAGGTAAACTTTGTGATGTTTTTGTCATAGCCCCTACTACTGCAAACACGCTTAACAAACTAAGCCAAGGCATCGCAGATAACATTCTTACGCAAACGGTACTTGCTTTTAAGGGCGAGGTTCTTATAGCTCCTGCTGCAAATACGCAAATGCTCGTAAATCATCACACAGATGAAAGTCTACAAAAACTTCAAGCCGCAAATTATACGCTTATTCAACCCCAAGAAAAACTACTCGCCTGTGGTGACACAGGCAATGGTGCGTTAGCAGAACCTAGTGAGATATTTTTTGCTGTTGCAAGAGTACTTTTAAAAGAGTCATTTTGGGAAGGAAGACCTGCCATAGTGACAGGTGGGGGGAGCAGAGAGAAGATAGATGAAGTACGGTACGTCTCTAATTTCTCTTCTGGAAAAATGGCGAAGGCACTTTGTTTGTCACTCTACCTCAGAGGTGCAAAAGTACACTACATTACTTCTATGGGTGCAGAAGGTTTACCTCTAACCATCACTAGCGATAACTTTGAAGATGCAAATGCACTTTTATCTCTTACACAAAGAGCACTAGTGGTTGCAAAAAAAGATGTAAATTTTGAGCCTTATTTGTTTATGGTGGCGGCTGTAGCTGACTTTACGCCAGAGTCTCCAAAGGAAGGAAAAGTAAAAAAATCATCCCTTGGAAAAGAGTGGAATATTACACTTACGCAAACCCATGATATTCTTTCAAGTTTAGATAAAACAGGCATAAAAACCATAGGCTTTAAAGCAGAAATGGATAGCAAAAAGGGTTTAGAAAATGCTGTCAATCTTTTAACACAAAAAAATGTTGATGCTGTGTGTTATAATCTTTTAAAAGATGCTAAAAGTTTTGGTGGAGAGGAAAATGAGATTACGTTTATTACGCAAGATGCACAAATGTCTCTAGGACGCTCAGACAAACTAACGCTCTCTTTTAAAATCATCAATGAAGCACAAAAAATAAATACTAAAGTGACAACGAAAAAATGACAGAAGAAATGACAGAAGAAAACCCTTTGAGACATCTAGCAATCATCATGGATGGTAATGGAAGATGGGCAAAAGAGCGTGGGCTCAAACGTACCAAAGGGCATGAAAAAGGTGCAGATGCCATTCGTGACATTACGACGTATTGTGCTGACCATCTTAGTATTGAGACTGTGACATTTTATGCCTTTAGTACAGAAAATTGGAAACGTCCCAAGCTTGAAGTTGAATTTCTTATGAAACTTTTAGATACGTACTTGAAAAAAGAGTTGCCTGTGTATCAAAAACATAATGTACGTTTTCAAGCCATTGGTGATATGGGTGGATTTTCTAAACCCTTACAAAAACGCATTAAAGCAACTGAAGAACTTACAAAAGACAATACCTCTCTCACACAAGTCTTAGCTTTGAACTATGGTGGACGTGCTGAGATTGTCAGTACTGTCAATACCCTTATTCAAGAAGGCAAAACCACTCTTAGTGAAGAAGATATATCTCAAGGATTACAAACGCCATACTCAGACATAGACCTACTCATACGTACCTCTGGAGAAGAACGCATTTCTAACTTTTTATTGTGGCAAATATCATATGCAGAATTTTATTTTACTCCTACACTATGGCCTGATTTCAAGACACAAGAACTAGATAATATTATCACAAATTATATGCAACGTACAAGACGCTTTGGAGGTGTTAAATGATAGAAGTAACAATAGGTGCAATGGTTTTTATCTTTGGCATTATGATAGGTTCATTCCTGAATGTCGTGATTTATCGTATACCAAACAATGAAAGCATCGCCTTTCCAGCTTCTAAATGTCAATCTTGCCAAACACCCTTAAAGTGGTACCATAATATCCCTATATTTTCATGGTTAGCACTTGGTGGTAAATGTGGTTTTTGTAAAGACCCCATAGCCAAGCAATACCCTATAGTCGAATTTGTCACAGGCCTCATCTTTGTGGCACTCTACATGAAAACAGGGCTAGTATGGTATTTACCTTTTGTAGCAGCCTCGTTTGCTGCACTTTTTGCCCTAGTGATGATAGACTTTAAATACATGGCTGTTCCAGACTCTGTAAACTTTGTTGCCCTTGCCTTCGCACTGGTACAACCAGAGTTTCTTAATGCTCTTATGTATGCAGTAATAGCCGCTGGTGGGCTATACCTTGTGGGTATTCTCTCTTCTTTTATTGCCCGTAAACAGGCTATGGGTGGTGCAGATGTTATCGTTGCAGGCACTATGGGTGCACTACTTGGTTTTCCTAACTTCTTTGTGGCTATTTTTCTTTCAGCTATTCTTGCCATCATACCTGCCATGATATGGCGAGATAAAGGTGTGCCTTTTGTGCCATTTTTAGCCTTGGCTACATTCATAGTATATCTCTATGACAAACAGGCATCCCAGCTTTTGGACACTATTATTTATGGTTAATGTCAGAGGGTATGTATCGTCAAATTTTACAAAGTCATTTTTAACGATATTTTTACCTTTTTTTCTCATTATCTCTCTAGTGTATCTTGTCAAGATATCTTCTCTTACCTCAAAAATACAAATCAACTTCGCAGAACTCCTCACACTTTACAGCTATTCTGTACCTGACATTGTATTCTATACACTTCCTATCTCTTTTGTCGCTGCATTGTCTAATGTACTTTTAAAACTTTCACAAGACAATGAACTCATAGCGCTCTACTCCTTAGGACTTCAAGCAAGTAAGGTTTTAAAACCTCTTTTACTGCTGGGAGTCTTATTTTCATTTTTACTTATGACAATTTCATTTTTAGCCATGCCTTTAAGTAAACAACTCTACAAAGAGTTTAAGACCACTAAACAATCTGAAGCAAAACTAAACATAGTGCCAGGAAAACTGGGGCAAAAATTTGGTAACTATTATATCTATGTGAAAGAAAAAAAGGGTGATACTTTTCAAAACCTTGTTATATATAACCGTACCAAAAGAGATGAAGAACAGTTCTTCTCCTCACAAGAAGGGAAACTAAACAAAAAAAACAATATCACATCCCTACTTTTAAATGATGGCTATGGCTATACCTATACAGAGGAAAAACTACAACAGGCCAAATACAAAAGTTTAGAAGTATTTGACACGACCAAAAGCCAAGCATTTACTTTTGAAAATATCGTCTCATTATGGAGCAAAGCAGCAACAGACATAAAGATGTTGAGAAGGATTTTGTTTTTCATCTTTGTAAGTCTGATACCCTTTCTCTCTGTCTACCTTGTTGCCTCATTTTCTATGATAAACCCCAGGTACCAAAAAAACTACTCTTTTATAGTTATATTTTTCACTACTTTGCTCCTTTATGCTCTAGCATCTTCTTTGGAAAAATGGGGTACATTTCCTATGTTATTTATCGTTATTCTTACGCTATTTTTCTTAGGAAGATGGCTCTTTAAAAAGCGTGTTTCAAGGTACTTTTAGTGACTACACTACACCGGGTTAAAGCAGTCATAGCCTATGATGGATCTGTGTATTATGGTTTTCAAAAACAAAAATCAACCACTACCACCATTACCCATGACATAGAACAAGCACTAGTTTCCTTACATATAGAAAGTAACATCGTTGGTTCTGGTCGTACCGATGCAGGAGTGCATGCCACTGGACAAGTCATACATTTTGATATTCCTGCGTACTGGGAAGACCTAGAAAAACTCACACTTAACCTAAACAGAAAACTCACACACATACACTTTAAGCATATTACACATGTAAATTCAGAATTTCATGCTCGTTTTTGTGCAAAGAAGCGTCTGTATCGTTATGTGTTTAAAACTACCAAGCCTTCTGTTTTTGAACAAAAATATATATCTAACTATCCCTCTTTTGATGCAGAAATACTGACTAAAGCACTTGGGTGCTTTAAAGGTAAACATGATTTTGATATGTTTCGAAAGACTGGTACCCATACACATACAAGTATAAGGGAAATATATAAAGCCGACTATATGCAAAAAGGGAACTATCATTTCATATACTTTGAAGCAAATGGATTCTTACGTGCTCAAGTGCGTATGATGATAGATGCTTCCATGCAAGTAGCCAAAGGTGAACTCTCCAAAAATGCTTTAAAAGAGCAGCTTCTCGGTGAAAAAAAACACACTACTAACCTTGCATCTCCTGAGGGGCTTTATTTAGCTAGGGTTTTATACTAATTGGTATAAAACCCTTGACACCCCCCCCCATTTTTTGGTTAAACTATTTATAGTTTTAATTGGGAGATTTTATGAAAAAAATAATTTTATCTATGATTGTATTTTCAGGACTACTGCATGCTGACCCTTGCGAATGTCTTATAGATGGTAGATACGTAACAGAAATTATAAAAGAAAAAAAATATTCTAAGTGTCTATGGGGTTGGAGTCCTGGTGATATATATGGTGAAGCACCTCCATGCTACCAAAATAATACATATTATGTCGAGTATGAAATATCAAAAAGATATCTTAGTGGCCCATCTTCTCGCCCATGTGCGGATATAGATGTATATTATCATCATTGTGAAACTTGTAAAAATCCACAAAGTGAGGAAGAGCCACTTCCCCCACCTTGTGAGAATTGGCTGTTAGTTGAGAAGAAAGACTGTAGAGATAGTGGTGGTTCACCTTTCAACTCTTTAGATGACCCAAAAAAAGTTAAGACTTTATCATGGTCAACTGGGTGTTGTATAAATAGGTCTTATTATCGTAAATGTGAGGAAGGTGAAAAGTTAGATGCAGGGGGTATTTGTATACTAGATCCCAATTATTCTCCTCCTACTTGTGATTTATGCAAGCAGCCCAACACCAACTTCACAAAACCCGCCGACAACCAACAAGTAGCCTTCACATGGAAGTCACCAGAAGACCGTACTGCTGAGTGTACTGCCATACCAAACTCAGAAAAACAACAAAGAAAAGTAAACTGTGAAGATGAGTTTAGATGTTTAGTACAAAGCTGTAAAGTAGAAAAAGACGAACAGGTAAGCTCTTACGTTTCTCCACGTGATGGCACATTCCATGAAGACATAGAAGTCACAGGGGCAGACTTTGGTTTACACTATGACTCTTCAGAATGGAATAGTACAAGCATCGCTCATGGATGGAGCATTAGCTCTCATGCAAAGTTAGTAGATGGCAAACTCTATCTAGGTTCTGGAACGCTTTATGCCTATAGCCAAAGTACGCAAAAAAATGCTCTAACCATAGTCACTTATGGCTCAAATGAGTACCTTTTTGATGTAGATGGTAAACTACAATCCACTAGAGACCTCTACACAAAAGAGACAAAAACTACCTTTGGCTATGATAATATGGGTAGATTAGTAACAGTAACCGATATTTACGGACAAATTTCAATCATCGAGAGAGACAGCAACGGCATAGCCACTGCCATCGTCGCTCCTACGGGACAAAGAACGCTTCTAAGCATTGATAACAACGGTGATTTACTAGAAATACACTATGAAGATACCTCTTCGTATGTCTTTGAATATGAGCGTCACTTGATGACAAAAGAAACAGAACCTAATGGCAATGCCTTTTTGCACTTTTTTGATGAAGATGGCAAAGTCATTAAAGTTATAGATGCCGAACAGGGTGAGTGGATTTTTGGAAGTGCCTCTGAGAATACCTTTGATACACATAGAGTACAACGAGCATCTGGCGATGTAGTCACCTACAAAAAGCACCTCTTAGAAAATGGCATACTCAAATCTGAAAAGACACTACCTACTGGCGATGTAGTCCTTTATGAAAATGCAGTAGATGAGAGTAATTCTAGTACTACATCATGTGGTATGAAGACCACAAACATTTATAAAAAAGAAAATGGCACACTCTACAAAGACCCTTATACGAACAGACGTGTATTAGAGAGTTTTACAGTCTCAACACCCAGTGGGTTAAGTAAAGTCACACACTATAACAAAGCCTACGCTACGAGTAACGGCAAAGTAAATAGCATTTCTAGCACTACAGAAACAAATAACAAACTCTTTACAAACCTTAGAGAGTATGCAGCTTTCAAAGCCTTTAGCACCACAGCAGAAAATAAAACCTCCCGTATAGTCTACGATAGTCTAAACCAAAATATACAAAGCATAAAGCCTTATGGATTGTTAGAGACCAAGTATGTTTACGACACTAAGGGCAGAGTCATAGAAGAACGCACGGGTGAACGTGTTTCTACGTATGTGTATGATGACAAAGGTAGACGAGAAAGTAGTATAGACCCTCTCTTACAAACCACTAGCTACACCTACGACAGTAGAGATAGACTCACAAGCACTACCTATGCAGATGGTCACACAATTTACTACAGCTATGATGCCAACGGAAACATGACACAGCTTACCACTCCCACCCCAAGTGACCATACCTTTGCATATAACGGTGTAAACAAACGCACAAGCTACGACTCTCCACTGGGTAAAAACACTACTTACAGCTACGACAAACAACGCAGGCTTACCAGTATTACCAAACCAAGCGGAGCAAGTATAGACTACACCTACACCAACGGCAGGCTCACCAGTGTGGTTACACCAGATGGTACGACAGGCTACAGCTATGGCTGTCAGTCAAACCTCAGTAGCATCACACGCGACAGTGAAAGTTTTTCTTACACCTATGATGGCACACTGCTAACAAGCATGATACAACATGGTATACTTGAACAAACCATAGACTTTAGTTATAACAACGATTTTCTAGTTTCTAGTATGACATACGCAGGAAAAACTACACATTACACATATGATAAAGATAATAAACTAACACAATCTGGTGACTTTAGCATAAATAGAACCCTAAACAACACCCTCTCAAAAACCCTGACAGATGGTACATACACACAAAAAACAGTGTTTAATGGGTATGGAGAAATAGCTTCACAAGCAAATGCTCTTTTTAGATATACACTACAGCGTAATACCTCTGGGCAGATAGTGCAAAAAAGTCAAAGTACTCTACACTCAGACAGCATACATAGCTACACCTACGATGAAAGAGGACGACTCAAACAAGTACAATCCACAGAATCAACTGTTTATGAAGACAGTGAAGACCAAACTACAAACAAGTGGGAAATCTACGACAACAAGCCCACAGGGGCTACTGTAGAAAACGTCTATGACTCTGACAAACAAAGTTATGTCATAAAACTTAGTGGTACAGCACGTAAAAATGGCTTTATACTAGGCAAGTGGAGTGGGGAAAAAGCATGGAAAAGTCCAAATACAAGCATAGAGTGGAGTATTAACTTTAGTGAGAACTTCTATGTTTACATCGTAGCAGACACTACCAAAGGAAGAAGGTATCTCTACTACTCTTCTGCAAACAGTGACAGAGGGATGCAAAAAAGTGGTAGAAGCATACACCATGGTTTAGGCTCTGAGTCTAAAGATGGCACTTGGCATACTTATACGCGTAACCTACAAGCAGACTTACAAGAGTTTGAGCCTGACAACAGCATAGTTAAAGTCAATGGTTTTATGGTAAGAGGAAGTGGCAAGGTAGATGACATAAAACTTCTAGCCAATGCGCAAGTAGTAGAAGCATACACTTACGACAGTAACAGTAACAGAGCCACAGCCACAGTGCATGGTGTAGAAACCACAGCATCATACACCCTAGATGACCAACTGGAAGTCTATGGACAAAACACTTACCGTTACAATGAAGATGGCTACTTAGAAGAGAAAGTTACACCTACAGAGACCAGTACTTATAAGTATGGCACTTTAGGGGAATTGACCCAAGTAGACATACACACATCCCCTATAGCCAAATGGGAGATATATGACAACAAACCAGCAGGAGCAAGCGTAACAAATGTATATGACGATGAAAAACAAAGTGATGTCATAGAGTTCAGTGGTACAGCACGTAAAAATGGCTTTGTGTTAGGTAAGTGGAATGGAGACAAGGCATGGAGAAGTACAGACCATCGTATACGGTGGAGTATGAAATTCAACGAAAACTTCTACATCTACATAGTAGTAGACACCAAAAAAGGTAGAAGATACCTCTACTATTCCTCTGCAAACACAGATAGAGGTATGCAAAAAAGTGGTAGAAGCATACACCATGGCTTAGGCTCTGAGTCCAAAGATGGGTCTTGGCATACTATTACCCGAGACTTACAAGCAGACCTACAAGCGTTTGAACCTGACAACGAACTACTCTCAGTCAATGGCTTTTTAGTAAGAGGGTCTGGTAGAATAGATGACATCGGTACTCCTGGATATTACAATAGTATATATAATATAAAAGAAGATGCAGAGATAAAAAAGAAAACCATAAAATACTATCAAAATGCCCTCAACCAAAGAGTAGCAAAAATGGTAAATGGTCAAGTAGTAGAAAAATACCTATGGAAAGACCTCACGACACTCCTAGCCATCTATGATAAAGATGACAACCTCAAGCAGAGATTTGAATACGCAGATAGTAGAATGCCTATAAGCATGACAAGTAACGGACAAAAGTATTACCTACACTACGACCAAGTAGGAAGCCTAAGAGCCATAAGCGACACAAGCCACAACATCGTAAAAGAAATCACTTACGATACTTATGGTAATATGTTAACAGACAGCAACCCAAGCTTCACCATACCATTTGGCTTTG